>Ga0315291_10006002_pt1 | contig 15164 bp, 9 predicted proteins | sample YL17G12_20_MG_FD_203070 | JGI IMG/M metagenome (GOLD analysis project Ga0315291, IMG submission 203070) | Sediment microbial communities from Yellowstone Lake, YNP, Wyoming, USA - YL17G12_20 | ecosystem: Environmental > Aquatic > Freshwater > Lake > Sediment | place: USA: Wyoming | collected...
CGTTAACCGTCGAAGTAATCTTGTCAAAGTTCTACCTATCCCCGCAATTAGACCATGTCCTGGAAATCTTCTACTTGGTCTTTCTGCTTCAGCTTCAGCTGTTTCTCTTGGTCTACCAGCGACAAGTTCTGTTTGTAAATCCGTTCCAAGCCAAGCTAATAATATATCATCTGCTACATCCGAATATTCCTCTTCATATCTGAAATTATGCTCTCTAATACTATATCCACTCCCTGCTAATATCTCTATAAACGCATCACTGCAAATATCTAAATTAAAATCTGCATGACTTACTAAAGCTTGAATAAATTCTGCCAATGAGTTTCTAACTTGGTCATAATCATAACTTTCATTTGCCACGTAAGCTCTTTTCATACTAAATAATGCATCAGAAACTCCATATAATTGAGCGTGTAATTGTAAATAAAGTAATATAAAATTTTCCATATCTATGCCGTTTTCTCCTCCACCAGCATATATTTGAAAAGCTCTCATTTCAGTCAGAGAATCTGGTGGCTCTCCTTCAGGATCTTTATACATATCAATTGACACTAAACCCCCTTGTGCAGGAGTAGCTACAGATTCAGCTTGTACTTGTGCTTCTGCTCCTGGTAGTAATCTCCCAGCTTTAAAATCCTCATATAACGTATCCCCAAGCCAAGCTCTAAGAACATTTCCTACCATATTTACATAAACCACTTCAGGTAACGACATTCTTTGCTCTTGCATATAACCACTTGTTGCTAAAATCCGTTGAAAATCCTGACTATAAGTAGCAATATCAAATCCTTCACTTATAACCATTTCGTGAATACATGATCGCATTACTTCTTCAATATGAGGAAAATCATATCCTCTCCCTTCAAGATAACCTCTCTTTGCACCATATATTGCTATACCAAGATTACATAATCTTCCATATAATGAACCGCCTGTATTTCCAAAAATATGTTCAGGCTCAGCTGGTATCCCTAATGCATACTCATTAAAACTTAATCTTTCCTCATCAGAAAGATCATCTCCTATATGTTTTTTATATGTTAATAAAGAAACACCAAAACCTTCGCCTCGTTCTCTTGTTGTAATTTCAGCTCTTTGTTCTCTTCTACCTCCTCTAAAAAATCTTGTTAACCTTTCCCAACCTCTTCCAACCCACCCAGCAAGTCTTTGTCCCAAATGTATATTAAGAACATACCTAACAGCTTGTCTAATTCTACTTTCTCTTGCTGGAGTAACTTCTGCTTGAACTTCTTCCTCAGGAGGAACTACTTCAGAAACAGGTTCTAGTGGAACAGGAGTTGGCTGTGCTGCTTCTTCAGATACTTGTGGTTGTTGTATTGGTACTTCTTCAGAAGGTTGTACAGGAGGTACTGATTGTCTACTAGAACTACCTCTCAATCTTCTTGATATATTAGAAGCTCTTAAATTTAATACGTTTTGAAAAGTAATAACTCCATTCCCCAAAGCAACAAAATAAGGTACCGCTAAAGATGTAATTATTCCACCAGTAATATATAAGGCCCCTACTCCTAAATGAACTGCAATATTTGCATAAATAAGTCCTCTTAACAACTTTTCCTGTTTTTCTAGAAGAGCTCTTCTTGTATCATCAAGATTTTCTATTTCAAGTTTAATAATAGCATTTATATCATCTACTGAAGTTGCACTTTCCTCTCGAGCTAGTTTTAAAATCCTCTCAGGGCCAATAAATAAAATCTCATTCTTTGACATCCACGTTAATGGCCTACGTAATATTTCATATACGAAACGACCTGAACTACTTCTTGCTTCCACCAACCTCTTTAAATCATCTATGTTTACATGGGTCATCTTCGCAAACCAGCTATCTCTTCCCCCTGAAGGGGTTGCTTCAACTGGATTTGGTTGTGGTCGTGCTTCTACATCCATTTATTTTAGTTAATATATAGTAAAGTCAATTATATCAAAAAAAGTGTAAAACATTTAATTTTATCTTTATCTTGCTAGACTTAAGGCTTCCTGATAAGTATCTTTTCCTAATATTAAGATCATAATTTCATTAGTCAGGTCTTCAGATAATTGTCCTGTTCCCTGAAGCGGATTTCTCTCAAGAAATGATTGAAGCTCTTCACTAAAATGTTCATCTTGAAATTCTGTTGATCCTAATATCTCCCTAAAATTATCTCGAATAACATGATGTAAATTCCTTAAATATATTTCTACAGATTGAACATCTCCCTCTATAGAAGCTGTTTTCAAACCTACTACATAATTAGCACAATAGACAACTTTACTATATAAACTTTGTTCTCTACTAACTTCTTTTGAACGAAAAAACAAATTACAAATTCTTCTAAACTTTATTCCTAAAGACCCATACATTTGTTGCAACTCTCTTATTCCTAACAATTTTTTAGCTGCTTCCTTTTGAGTACCATCTTTTATTCCAATTAAACTTCTATAGTCTTCTTTTGTTGTAGGTTCCAACTGCCTTTCTGGTCTTGAACTATATTCTAAAGTTGATAAAAATCCATAAAAATTAGTATATGTTCTACCTTGATCTAATAAAAAACCTACAAATTCTCTATATAAATCTCCTTGCATACCCATATCTAGACTAATATCAATTTGTCGTCCAGTCTGAAGATTATATAATATTCCTACACTATCAAAACCATACTCAGCTCTTCTGCTTCCAATTCCTAAAGTAAGACAATAATTAATATTTGGTCTAGTTGTATCAGTATATCTTCTCAGTCCTAATACATATGTAATATTATCCACTTCTAAGGAAAGACTCATCGTTCCTTCTTCTAAAAAGTTTCTAGCATAACGTCTTGTTTGAGGATTCACTGCTAGAGGTCTTGTCAATGATTGAAGTAATGGTACTTGTGTTTCAGATTCTACTAAAAGTCTCAACATTTCAATACTTACACTCCTATCGGAACGTTGTGCTAAACTAACTAAACCATTATAAACTCACGTTTTTAATTCTCGCAAAGTTGTGTCTAAATTTCTTGCTGAATCTGTATTTATACCACTGTTAATCTGAATTAATCTCGATAACCTGTTTGTAATAGATGGAAGAGCTAAATCACTTGCGGTAACACTTCCATTAAGAGATATAACAATTTCATTATTTTGAGGTAATTCGATACCTGAATTCCCTAAACTCCACCTAAAATTTGAACGAAATCTGATTATTATATTATTATCTTTATAACTAATCGCAATGCCCATTCTTCTCATATATGTACCTTCATGCACTACGATTGGTACTGTATATTCTTGTCCTTGTACTAACGATTCTACTGTGATTCTCGCACCCATCCTCTGAACAATTTCTGTATTTGAATTTAATATGCATAGTAGAACATTTATAATTGGATGAACAACAGTCATTTCACCTTGTTCTGTACCTTCTGGTTCATGCCCATTTCCCCCATTCGGTGGTGGTCCTCCCCCAGAGCCAGGAGGTGTTCCTCCTCTATCTTCTGAACTCGCCCATGTTAAACTTTCGTACCATGCAACTAGTCTTACGGCTTGATCTCTGGTTAGTCTTGTTTCCTCTCTTTGTGGATATTCACCACTTGCAATAGTTCTTACTTGTTCCATAAATGTATCATAAGCATTTTTAGAAGCCATTATTTTTCGATTATCTACTGTTTTAAAATAAATAGCCGGATCTAAAACTATAGTACCATCTACTCTTACAATAACATTGTACCTTCCTGCCGGAGCATGTAATCTAAGCCTTAATTCATTATTATTAGCTCTAGAATATTCAATCCTAGAATTATCTATACGATAACCATCTACCCATTGTATGTCCTCTATTGGATTAGGAACACAATCAGATTGTGAAGTACAATTAGTATATCCTAATACAAATCTTTCTGGATCTATAGCTAAAAATCTTCTCGTAGAATCAGGTAAATCTGCAGGAATTTCCATTTCCATTTCACTTCGCATTGTCCCAGCTGCTAACAATTTAACCGTAAACTGTCCGCTCTTCGCCAAATTCCACCATTTAGAAATATCCTCCAAAGTTTTAGAACTACAACCTTTTATAGTTGAACTACTGGAAGTGACCGCAGTAATTTCAGAAAATATACAACTATCTGCTGATGCTGCAATATTTCCTAAATCTCTTCTATTTTCTATCATAACACTCCCATCTGGCCTAAAAATAATAATCGTATTTAATGGCGAGGCTACTTTTTCTTGTTCTCTATAATTATATTCAATACCAAGTCTAAATAATCCATCTCTACCTCTTGAAAGGGCAAATGTGAATTCTCTAACAGCTCCGCTTTCAGAACGAGCTGTAATAGGAATTTGAATAGGAATACCGAACTTATGGGAAATAGGTAATAATTGTCTTATGGGATCTGTTATTTCATTATCAAGCATCAAAATACCTATTAATCTATCAAGAGCTGGAGCAGCTGATAAAAACTCCCTACTTCTATATAATGGAAGTCCTTCCATACTCTGAGCTAATAAAGCTAAATCCCAAGGAGCTCTTTCAAGTTGAGGTTGAAGTATATCAGCTTCGACCCTTCCTAAATAAACTAATGGCCAATATTTTGGTTTTTCTCCTTCACCTCTACCTTCTTCTTGTGATTTTACTTCGCTAAATCCAAAATAGATATTTAAAAATCTAGCTACATCTAATTCCGGAAACATTTCAGATAAACCTCTTATTGCTTCTCTCCCATGTGTATTTATTTCGTCTGCTCTAACCATCGAATCTCGAGAGTGTCTCATCCTATAGATAACTGACTTCACCAAAATTAATTCGCGAGTCACTTCAAATACTCTTTTTCTACTTGGATCTGCTCGTTCTATATCACGATCTGTTATTTGTAATTTATTCAATACATCAGCTACTGCTACAACTTCTCTTGCAAAATCACTTTCAAACCTTTCACCATTTACAATAACTTGTAAGTCCTCCGATAACACAGATAAAGCTGTTTTCCAAGTCATACCTCTTGGATGTTCTGGTAAATCTATACTAGTATCCGCCAAATTTCCCAAAACAATTTGGCAAGCAGGCGGAATTGGTACCTCAGGAAGAGGTTGCCGAGCTTCAAACCCTTCTCTTATTTCTCTTCCATATTCCACAGGTTTAGGCGGTTTTGCAGGTAGTAATGGTACTCTTCCTGCTCTTTTTTCCTCCAATCTCTCAGTAAATCCAAAATATTCAGACAAAAAAACCTCCGGAATCAAATCTATAGATAATTTATTAAATAAGGTCTGTAAAATATTCCTTGCTTGATTATATTGACCTTGAATAGTTTCAATATATCTTCTTTGACTACCAGATTCTCTTCTTATATCATCTCTTCTAACATTATACGCCAGTTCTTTTATTACAGACAAAATTGGCATTAAAATGCTACCCTCTGAATGCCGTCCTAATTCTCTAAGATCAGTAAAATTATGATATTGTAATAATTCTAAAAATCCTTTTCTATCTGTATTTCTTACTCTTTCATTAAATTCAGAATTATGTAGTTCGTCTCTTTTACTGTTATAATATTTACCTGCCTCTTGATAAGAACATCCCGCAGGCCTGGTTGGTAAAGGGGTATCTGGATTAATTAGTCTATTTAAAACACTTACTTGTGGCTCTCTATCAGCTAAAACTAATTTTCCTTGTTCTTGTTTTAATCTAAAATATCCTCTCCAAAAACGCTCGGTATTATCTCCAGAAATACCAATTGAAGATAAATTTTTATTGTATAAACTAATTAATCTTTCTGCAAAAACTTCTTCATAATCTTCAAGTAAATTTGTCTTTAAGAATAACATTCTCGAAACTATCCTCTGCATTACAGCAGAATCGACTCTATCTATTCCAAATTTATTTAACAAAAACTGTTTAATGCCTTCCCCTTCAACTCTAACACATTCTTTTACATAAGGTTTATCTTCCGGAGATCTGGATTTTGCTGCAACTCGGTATTTTTCAACATCATTCCACGAAATACCTATAGGGGCAGACCTACCTTTTAAAGGTAATATAACTAATTCATGTAACCACTGACATGGCTCTATGACCTCACTCATTTAAACTCTTTCTAATTTTATTTAAAACTTTATATCTTTTGCTAAATTCTTCCCACTTCCTCATTCTTACCAAATTCGCAAGATATTCAACTTCTTTTAAATTCATATCTTTGTCTTTTATATTTAAATTCTTTATTATTGCCATAAGTTTTCCCAGATTTTGGGCGATCACCATTTCTTTAGCTAAAAGTGCGTAGTAACTTATATTGTATTCTATCTGGGGATATTTCTTATGAAGGAATTCATCAAGTTTTTTAAATTTTTTCTCCTTTGCTAGATCCTGAAGAGCATTTAAATCTGCGCCATCCAACTTACTTCCCTGAGCTATAAAGAATAAAGTCCACGATAACTCATTTATCTTGATTAAAACTTTTATAACCTCTTCGCGTTTTTCATCCTTTAAACCTACAACGTCAATAATATCAAGTTTCAATAAAGCTAAATAATCCTCTTGAGATAAACTTTTTATCTCCTTTGCACTTTTATCATCTTTCATATGTATTAATAATAATATAATAACTTATACAATATAGCATAAGGATTTTATTAGTTAAAATTAAGTATTTTTATATATTAAAGTTGTCAAGAAAGTAACACGTTATTTTAATATTTTCTAGTTTTTGGTGGTAAAAGTTGGGTGTGGGGGAATTATTTGGTGGAAAATATTTTAGATGATTGTTTTCCGTCAGAAATTAATTCTCCCACGCTTTCCCGCCTGACGTCGGGCAGGTTAGGTACCTTTTTCTAAAAAAGGTACGGAAGAGAAAAATTGTATTATTACAACCACCATCAGTTAAAAGCATAAGATAAAAAATAAAAAACAAGTTATGTTTTATCTTTTACGCAATTACAAAACAGCAACTATCTAAATAATTATCTTGATTTATATACTCTTTCTAATCTATAATCGCTTATCATTTGTTTACTTCCAGATGGACGAAATAAAAGTTTTTAAAACACAAGATAATTCGCTTGAAACACCCCCGATTTCCAAAGAGATTTTAGAAAACGAATCTAAAATTGAAAAAAATGAGAGAAAAATCTTATCATTATTTACATGCTTAGGCTTTTTTGTATCTATAATTATAGGTCTTTCTGTTTATTTCAGATTGAATGCAAGCATCCAAAAACAAAATACTACAAATAATTTAGACGTCCTAGGCAAAGAAACAAAAAAAGAAGAATTAAATTTACAATCCGACCCCATTAATAAGATAGGTTATATAAAAAATAATAGTGTCTGGATATATGATTTTTTAAGCAGTCAAAACACTCAAATTTTCCAAGATGGAGGAAGAAATTTGGAATATCAGAACCTCGCATGGAAGAATAAAAATGAATTAACAATAGTTAAAAGCCAAAACAATCTTACTATTTTTGAAAATTATAATTTATTAGACCAAACTTCTCTGAAACTGCTTGAAATTCCAGAAAGTAAAGTCGTATATACAAGATGGTCTCATCAAGGGAATATGTTTGCCTTTCTAGTCGACAACAAAAACTCTCTTAGCTTGAATATTTTCAATTTAAACACAAATCAAAATATAGCATCCATTCCATATTTATCACGTGCTCTCGATATAAACGACAGCCTTTATATCCGCTTTTCACCTGATGATAAAAAAGTAATGGTAGTAAATACACTCGTAAATGAAAGTGAATCATCTATTACAATCTTTGATCTTGAGGGAAATATTATTATTAAATTAAATAAAGAAAAAAATATCGTTCCAACCTTTGGTTTCTTTATGAATGATAACTTAATATATTACAAAAAAGATGATTATCTATATCTAAGACTATTGGATACCGATAAAGATACTAAAGTAACAGATCGAATAGTTGGCGCATTCAATTTCCAGCCTTCACCGGATAAAAGTAAACTTACTTACTCAACTTATGATTGGAACAGCGGTATTTCCACAATTTGGGTTTATGAAATAGGCGTAAATGAAATAAAAAGACTTAAAGATCAGTCTAATTATCCTATTTGGATAGACAATAATAACCTTATTTCACTAAAACAACCTGATTGCATAAGATGCCCTGCAAATAAATTTACCTTTGAGGATTTCGTAAAATCCGATTTGTTAAATAAAACTGATACTGATCTAATAATAGATATTAAAAATATCGAACAAGTAGTATATTCTGTTGAAAATTCTTAAGCATTTGACAAATAATTATATACTTGATAGTATTCAATTGGACGGTGAAATGAGACTTCGGTCGAATTGATCCGTCCACTTTTTTAATCAAATTATCCGCTAAGTAGTGAATTATTTTCCTGAAATATGATATAATGTATATTACTTACTAAATCAAATATAAACGTTGACTTTTCAATTATTATAAAATGTTCAAAAAAGGAGAAAAAGTAATATATCCAAAACATGGAGCAGGTAAAATAATAGATATATTTAACGAAAATATAAACAAAGAAAAAGTTAAGTATCTGAAAATTCAGTTTTTTAATTCGCAAGTAACAGTTTCTATACCAATACCGAAAGCAGAGGAGATGGGTCTTCGATACCCTTTATCTAGAAACGCTTTAAAAAAAGCTCTAAAGAGTTTAAACAAAAAACAAAAAATAAATAAAAAAACACTCATAACTCTAGATTTCATTTCTAAAGAGAAGATGAATACAGGTAAAATAGAAGATGCTATAAACTTAGTAAATTTATTAAAATCACTAGCAAAGCAGAAAGAGGAAGAGAATAAAAATTTCAGCTATTCGTATTCAGACAGGCTTGAAATCGCAGTAGATTTCATTAAGTCAGAAGTTCTACTTGTTCTTGGTAAAAACACGTTAAAGAAGTATATGATATAAATTTAGGCTGTAAAGTATATTTTCCCTAAAGCTTAGTAAAAAATACTTAAATCAATATTAGCAAATCCCATTGATTATTTTGAGAATGTTATTATATATAAAGAACCTATAAGGTTATCATTGTATAAAAATGTAAAGATATTTATCCTCGCCTTAGCAGGATTAACCGTAAGTTTGTCATCCGTAGTAGTTGTAAATCAACAATGTAGGACGAACGAATTTTTACCTTCACGTAGTTCCATTATACGGTACGAAGCAGGGGAAAAATAATCTAGTACTTTTATTTAAGAAGAAATTAGTTTGTGAAAACAATTTGTTAATTTCCTTTGTACCTTTTTTATAAAAAGGTACCTAACCGTACCTACGCTTATTAGAAGCTTCGGCAGGCCCCGTAATACGAGGCAGGCAAGAAAGCGTGGGAGAATTAAAGTCCCTCCTTCGTTACATGCCAGAGGCAGTCCGCCTTTGGCGGAAAACTACAGAGAACAAGCTAACTAACCTTCACCTTTATCATACGTAGTCCCTTTATACGGGATAAAGTATGAACACAATTCTCCCACACCCACGATTTTTCTACCTTTCATCCCTAAAAATTAATAACATTAAATTTAAATTTTTAAACTTCTATAATACTTTTGTGAGATGTATCACACTCAGCGTGATGTATTCCATACTACGGGATGTCTGCAATCTAAACAATCTCTTCCACCGTTTAAACTTTTATGTTATATTGATATTAGGATTTATTTAAGTCCTTTTTTCTACATATTTATAAGCTCTTAATGAAACTGTATAAAAATAACTTTAAATATAAAATTCTTTTTTGTTTGTTTATTGCAGGAATAATTCTTTTAATAATTCCAATTAAATTTAAAACGGGCTTTAGCTTTCTTCCAGAAACAGGTGAAGAAGCAATAGATCTTTCTTGTGAGTTTAGTGTTGATAAAAAAGATATTCAAAAAGATGCTCCTGAAATTCAAAATAAATTATTAAATTACAGAGTAAAAGTAAAAAACGATACAGAATGCAAGACTTCCCCGCTTGATATAGTTCTTTTATTAGATACTTCAGGAAGCATGTCTAAAAATTTAGAAAATATTAAAACTACTTTAACTTATATTATTGATTCATTAGATTTTTCACTCGATCAGGCAGGAATTGTAACTTTTAATGATACTGCAATTGTAAAATCACATCTTTCAAATTCTAAAGTAGAACTTAGTACATCAATTGCAGATTTATATCCAAGCGGACTTAGCAATTTAACTCAAGGATTAGAAACAGCCAAGCAGGAACTTTCTGGAAATTACTCAAATGCAAAAGCAAAAAAAGTAATTATCCTTTTTTCAGATGGAGAATTTGACAGACCCAAAGACGAAAGTAATAATACACAAATGGAATTTGCAAAAGAGAGCGCTATTAATAAAGCTGTTGAACTAAGAATTTTTGGAGTAGAGATCATATCCGTCGATTTTAACACATATACAGATTACGAAACCCTCAAACAAATATCTCTTTCTGATGTAAATAGTATTTATAAATCTCCCGGAGAAAATGACATTACTTATTTATATAGAAGTTTATCTGAAGATTCGAATACTACATCTTACGATACAAAAGTAAATATCAACTTAAGCAGGACAAATGAATATGCAACCTTAGAGAACTATTCTATAGAAGGCAGGTATATAGGCAATGATCTTTCATGGGACATTGGCCATGTGCTTTGTCAGGAAAGCTACTATTTAACATTTTCCCTTATGTTAAAAGAAAGTGTAAAAGATCTTGATATCATAGATTTAATAGCAGAGGTAACAAATAGTCTTGGAAACAAGGTAAACAGTAAAAATGTAATTACAAATATCCATGCACCTATTTTAAGCTTAAGTATAAGTGATAATAAAGATTATGCACTTCCAAATGATTTACTTGATTATAAAATAAAAGTAGAAAATCAAGGTAGCGGAAATGCATATGGTGTTAAAGTTGTCGATTCTGTAAATGAACTGTTTTTAATAAATAATAATTCCATTAATGAAAACGGCAAAACAACTAATTCACAAATAACATGGGATAACGGGGGAGAGGGCTATATATTAGACGGTTCAAACGAACCAACTAATAGTTCATGGGGAAATAAATTAAATTTACAATTTTCTGGTTTTATTGATAAAAATTTATTAGAAGGAATTTATGATATAGAAAACAATGTCTTATTATCAACACAAACAGGCTACATACAAGAATCAAAAGACATAACTAATGTTCCATATGCTCCAGATCTAACTATAACTAAAACATCACAACCTTCAACTTTTATATACCCAGGCGGGATAATTAACTACACTCTAAATATATCTAATAATGGTTACACTGATGCAAATAACATTGTTGTATCAGACGAATTTAATAACACTTTAAAGTCGGTAAACGCTTCAAATGCAGATATCTCATCAAATAGTATTACATGGCGGCTTGATAAACTTCAAATAGGCGGAAGCAAAGAACTTTCCTATACTGCTTTTATAAAAGATAATATTCCTGATGAAAAAGTTATAAATACGGCAACAATTATATCTTCTGATCCAGATATAAATATAAATAATAATACTTCAACTAAAGAAAACATTGTTACAGAAGAACCCGTTCTTTCAATCAAAAAAGAAACGAATAAAAGAGCTTATGAAATTTCAGAAGAAATCGAAGTAAAAATAATTATTTCAAATAATAGCATCTCCAATGCTTTTAATGTTACTATTGAAGAACAAATCCCCCAATCTTTTAAATATTTAGAGAGTTCAGCCAAGTTAAATGGAGAAACGTTTGAAAATCCTCAAGGAGGAAACATTTTAAAATGGGAATTGAAAAATTTAAAAAAAGACGAAATGGTAGAACTTATTTATAAAATGCAGATTAACGATTCAGTTGAAACTGATAATTATTCAATTAATTCTATCTTATACTGGCAAAATGATTCAAGTGAGAGTTTTGAAGAACATACATCTGAGTTGATTTCAATTACTAAAAATGAATTTTCTCTTCCTGAAACAGGATCTAGTCAAGATATAACCACATCTCAAAATATTCTAAGTAAAAAAATAACAAAATATATTAAAGCTGCATTTAATAAAATTTCTCGATCAAAAGAAAGTGTTACATATATAAAAGTTCTAATAGGACTCTTGCTTGCACTCCCATTTCCAATAGTGCTTATAATAGAGTATAAAAATAATGGGAAGAATAAATTAAAGGATTTATTTACTAAAACTTAATTATTTTACATTAAATATATGGACCCTAAAATACAGGAACTAAAAATAAAAATATCTGAATTAGAAAAAGAAATAAAACAATCACAAAAAGGATCAGAGAGACTTAAACAGATAGATACTTATGAACCTGAAAAAACAATCTTTGAATGGCAGTCTTTATCACGAGTTTTTAAGCAAAGAGACAAAGTATGGTTTTTAAAAGTCTCAATTATTGCACTGCTTTTCATACTATTCTTTGCATTTCTACAGGATTTCATAGTTATTATTGTTATATGCGTAATTGTATTAATTTCATTCTTACTTGGATCAATTCCACCAACAACAGTAAAACATAAGATTACAAATAAAGGGATATTTTCAATAAATGATTTATATAAATGGAAAGATTTAAAAAAGTTTTATTTAGCAGAAAAAATTGGACAAAAAATTCTATATATAGAAACGAAGATTCCCTTTGTTTCGCGTCTAGTGATATTAATAAATAATAATGAAGAATTCCGTATTGTTAAATTACTTTCTGAAAAACTTGATTATAAAGAAATTGAGGGTAAACAAGGCTGGATTTCTAAGATATCTGACGGGGATTTTGTAGAACCAAAAAGATATCTACATATTGTAAAGGTCAATACTAAACCAGCACCCCCACAACAAGACATCATAAAAAAATAAGCTTCAATTGCTTATTTACAATCCTAAAAGTTATATACTTTATTTGATATAATATTAAAGCTTTTTAAAGATCAAAACGCTCCCGTAGTTCAATTGGATAGAACACAGGATTGCGGATCCTGTAGTTAGAGGTTCAAGTCCTCTCGGGAGCACCATACTACGTCCCGTAGAACGGGACTTCGTATGGCAAGCCAAATCATTTATTTCTTAAAACAAGAGAATTTTCACGAAGTATGAGTGTTCTACGAAGCTCTACGTAGCCTCAGCGTAGTAGAACGAAGTTGAACATCACAAACACCCAGAAAATATTCCACCAGAGAAATAATTTATTACAATTTTATTATATATTACGTTTACATTCTCAAAAGGATAAATAATCCAAGTCGAATATATGTTGGTTTTACTACAAACTTAGAAAAAAGATTAAGGGGACATAACGAAAGTTTTTCAAAGCATATAAACAAATTTAAACCATGGAGAATTGAAACGCATATTGCATTTAACGATAAAAAATTAGCTTTGAAATTGAAAAAATATCTATAATCACATTTTACAAATAATAGAAATCTATTATAATTCATAGACAGTCCTAATATTAAAAATTACTTTATGGATTATTAATAGCTTTAATTTTGAGTTTTACTTGAAATATTTTTATGTCACCATATTTAAGAAATAAAAAGTTTTATACAAATTTATGGCATATAAAAAAAATAAAAAACTGCAAATTTTGGAATACGTGGAAAAAATTTGAGCAAATAATTCCAAAAGAAAATTCAAAACTACTTGATATTGGATGCGGTATAAGACCTCGAATCCCAATTAAAGGATCTTATTTTTTAGATATAAGCCAAACTGCTTTAAAAGCACTAGAAGCTCAAGGTGGAATTTGTCATTGTGGTGATGCAGGAGAAATGCCATATTACTCTGATTTTTTCGATTTTATAAATGCCTCTGAAGTCCTAGAGCATATCGAGGAAGATCAAAAAGTTTTACGAGAAGTTTACAGAGTTTTAAAACCGAAAGCTCATTTTTCTTTTTCGGTTCCTTTAAATATGAAATACTGGACAAATTTTGATGAGAAAGTAAATCATGTTAGAAGATACGATCCTTATGAACTTTATAACAAAATAATTGAACATGGATATGAAATAAAAAGTTTCTATATGAATAATCCTTCAACATCGAAAATATACAAAAATATTGCGACCCTTTTTTTGTCTTATATGCCGAAATTGGCATTATATTTAGAAGAACATATTTCATTACCAATAACTGAATACATGGTAAAACAAAAAAAGACTAAATGGCATACAGATAATTTTGTAGATAAATTAGAAAATGCAAGCGGAGTAATTGTCTTGTGCAAGAAAATTTAATATTAGGAAGGATGCCAGAGTGCTCAATGAGATCAAGCTGAGACAAGTAAAACGAAGTCGAAGCTTAGATAGAATTAGCCCCGCTCAACGGGGGTTGACAACTTTTTAAGTTCTTTGATATATAACCCAGAATATTATAGGAAGGATGCCAGAGTGGTTGAATGGGTCGCTCTCTGCACCCAAGGCGCACCCGCCTAGGGCGGGGAAAAGCGATGTTAATTAAGTAAATTTAATATGTACTTTGTATATATACTTTATAGCAGTAAATTAAATAATTTCTATACTGGACTCACCCAGAATATTAGTAAAAGAGTAAAACAACATAATAATAAAGAAGTACCTTTTACCTCTATGGGTCGTCCATGGCAATTAGTGTATTATGAAGTATTCATAAACAAATCTGACGCAATAAATGAAGAAAAATTCCTAAAAATGGGTAAAGGTAGAGAAAGAAGAAGGTTTTTATTAAAAAACTTTATTGCTAAAATTAAAGGAAGTTAAATAAATAGGAAGGATGCCAGAGTGGTTGAATGGGTCGCTCTCGAAAAGCGATGTCCCGCTTCGCGGGACCGGGGGTTCGAATCCCTCTCCTTCCGCCAGACTACGCCAAAGGCTTCGTCTGACTTTCCCAGACTACGCCAAAGGCTTCGTCTGACTTTCCCAGACTACGCCAAAGGCTTCGTCTGACCTAACTATAATATACAAATAGATATTTTTATAAGCTTTTATTATTATATATCTATGTAGTATGTTTATATTCTTGAAAATACAAATAGAAGTTTTATTTATGTCGGATCCACTAATAACCTAAAAAGGAGATTAAAAGAACATAAGGACGGTTTAACTCAATCAACAAAAGCCTATAGACCGTTAAGTTTAAAGGCATATATTGTAGTTCCAACAAGAAAGAAGGCAGAAGATTTAGAAAAGTATTTAAAAGTTGGTTCAGGAAAAGCA
>Ga0315291_10006005_pt1 | contig 15159 bp, 13 predicted proteins | sample YL17G12_20_MG_FD_203070 | JGI IMG/M metagenome (GOLD analysis project Ga0315291, IMG submission 203070) | Sediment microbial communities from Yellowstone Lake, YNP, Wyoming, USA - YL17G12_20 | ecosystem: Environmental > Aquatic > Freshwater > Lake > Sediment | place: USA: Wyoming | collected...
CAGGGTCAAAAACTAGGACGGGGTGCAACGCTCAGCCAAGAGAGCATCCACCGAGCTTTTGAGAGGAAGCAACGCCAATCCACGATGCTCTTTCGGCACGGAAGCATGCAGTTTCTCATCCTCAATGGCAAGTGCACGGGACGGCTGGAAGTGGGCGCGGCGGTCTTCGACGACGAGGACCTCACCGCCACAAAGCTCGAGCGCACGCTGATCGACATCGCGGTGCGGCCGGCATATGCAGGAGGCGTTTACCAGGTCCTCGAAGCCTACCGGCGGGCAAGGGAAAGGGTTTCGGTGGCCACGCTCCTTGCGACGTTGAAGAAGCTCGACTATCTGTACCCCTACCACCAGGCGATCGGCTTCTACATGCAGCGTGCGGGTTATGGCCCGGCACAGTGCGAACGTTTCAAGCGCTTGGGTGTGCGGTACGATTTTTACCTGGCTCACGACATCCGGGAGCGCGACTACGACTCACAGTGGCGGCTGTTCTTCCCAAAGGGTTTTTAGGCGCTCAACCTGGTTGACAACAAAATCGAAGTAGTGATCGAACTCTTCGAGCGGCTCCCCAACTGATGCCACTACCGCGGGCCAATCCGGCCTATGAAACTCTCGTTGGGCTCCAACTCCTCCCAATAGCGCCAGCGGGACCAGTTTGGCCGCGAAGATGTTGCGGATGAGCTCAAGGTTCTCAGGTGAAGCCAGATCTACCGCTGCTTTCGTGACGACGAGGTGGATGTCGAAAAAGTCCCTGGCGCGTGGCCGCCGCTGCCCCTTGAGGAAGTAGACGGGCATCTGCTGGCAGATGGCGCGCAGCTTTTCAACAGCGACCATGGCTGGCGTGTAGACGTAGATGGTGTAGTAGTCCAGGTCGCGCTCCACCTTCCCCTGGGTGTATTCGTGCTTGCTGAAGTGAACCGTGAACGTGCGCTGCTGGTTGAACCCCACCACCAGGGCATTGAATCTCCTCTTCTCGGGGGCGTCCCTCCAAAGGTCGTACTTCTCTCTGGAAATGAGCTTGAACCTGAGTTCGTAGCCACCCCACCAAGGCCGCTCGTCCTGGCCCTCTAGCCTGGGTTTCGGCTGAAGACTCTCATCGAAGACCACATAGCCGGCGGAATCGAATCTGTTCTTTAGCGTGCGGAAAACTCGCTGGCGAATGTCTTCGAGGTCGTCGAAGTCCTCCTCAATGGAAAAATCAAGGTCCAGGGAGGCCCGTGGGCTAAGGCGGTGAACCAGGCTTAGGGCATTGCCGCCTTTGAGAACGAGCTTCTCCACGAGTTCATCGTCGGCAAAGAGCGCGGTGACTGTAAGCCGGCGAACTTCAGCAAAGTCCACGGCAGCTCCTAAGAGCGACCTGTAGACTGTACCAAAGTCAGGAGTGCCACGTGGACAACAGCGATTGCAGGCAGGCATTCTGTGGCCAGAACTTCCTGCCTGCCGCTTGAGAGACCCCGACTTCCGCTAGGACGGCCACTAGGCCACCATCCGCATGCACGAGAAACGCCTCGTGCGCTGCACCTACAGCCCGCACTCGCTGCGGGCCACCACCGCGACGCTGCCGCTGGGCGCCCGCCTCGACTTGAACCTCGCGGAAGCGCCTCGGGTCAGTGCCAATAGGGTCAAAGATGGGTCTCGTCAATAGGGCACCCGCATCCCGCTGGACCACGGTCCCGTCGGTCAGTTTCAGAAGCAGGCGAAGACCCTCAAGAGGCATGACCTCCCGGATTCGGATAAGACTCACGGATTCCTCTACTACTCCATTGTTCCAAAGGCTCGATCGCCTCGGGTGGCTCGCCGACCCTCGCGAGTTGCCAGGCGCGGCGCAGTTCCTCGCGCCGCGCCAGTTCATGGGCTCCTCACCGGCCCGGTGGCCCGGTGAGCCAGCCGGGGGGCTGGCTCGCGGGTCAAGCGGCCCGCCCTACTGCGGACTGTGGTAGGGCGGACGCCCCCGTCCGCGTTCGGCCCCCTGGCCGGACACTCTCCTACGCACGGATTACGGGAGCGGGGGTGGCCGTGCAGGGTGCTTGTTAGAATGAAGGCGCGAGGTTCTATGCAGCGCCGGCGCACGGTAGTGGTGGACATCGGCGGAGTGAAGATGGGTGGGGACCACCCGGTGGTCGTCCAGTCCATGACCAACACGGATACCGCGGATGTCGCCGCCACCGTCGAGCAGGCGGCGGCGCTGGCGCGGGCCGGAAGCGAGCTGGTCCGCGTGACCGTGAACACGGCGGAGGCCGCGGCCGCCGTGCCGGGCATCGTCGAAGGCCTGGAGCGCCGCGGCATTCGCGTGCCCCTCATCGGCGACTTCCACTACAACGGCCACCTGCTGCTCAAGCGCTATCCGGAGTGCGCCCGCGCCCTGGCCAAGTACCGCATCAATCCGGGCAACGTGGGCATCGGCCAGAAGCACGACGATAACTTCCGGGCCATGATCGAGACCGCCATCGCCTGCGACCGCCCGGTGCGCATCGGCGTCAACTGGGGCTCGCTCGATCAGGCGCTCCTGGCGCGCATGATGGAGGAGAACGCGCGGCGGCGGCAGCCGCGCGAGGAGCACGCGGTCATGCTGGAGGCCCTGTGGAGGAGCGCCCTGGAGTCGGCCCAGGCGGCGGAGACCTACGGGCTGCCGCATGACTGCATTGTCCTGAGCGCCAAGGCGAGCGGCGTCCAGGATACTATCCAGGTCTACCGCGCTCTGGCCGCTCGGTGCGACTATCCCTTACACTTGGGCGTCACAGAGGCCGGACTCGGATCGAAAGGCGTGGTGGCCACCACCGCCGCGCTCTCCATTCTGCTAGAGGAAGGCATCGGCGACACCATCCGCGCCTCGCTCACTCCGGCGCCCGGCGAAGACCGTATCGAAGAAGTCTTCGTGTGCCAGCAGATCCTCCAGGCGCTGGGGTTGCGCTGCTTCGTTCCAGAGGTGACTGCCTGCCCCGGCTGCGGCCGCACCACGAGCACCTTCTTTCAGGAGCTGGCAGCACAGGTTCAGGATTATATCCGCCAGCGCCTGCCGGCCTGGAAGGAGCAGTTTCCCGGGGTCGAGCAGCTCCGCGTAGCGGTGATGGGCTGCGTGGTCAACGGCCCTGGCGAGTCCAGGCACGCCGACATTGGCATCTCGCTGCCCGGGGCCGCCGAGGAACCTAAGGCGCCGGTCTACATCGAGGGCCACCTGGCGACGACCCTTCAGGGTAACCGGCTGGGGGCCGACTTCATCCAACTCCTGGAAGAGTATGTGGCCCGGAAGTTCGCGCCAGTGCGCTAGGCTCCTGTTTTTCTGCCTGTGCGTGGCTCCGGGCAGCCGAGCCCAGACCCCGGCGGCCACGCTCCGCGGGCGCGTGACGCTGGAAGGGCGCGACGCCCCGCTGCATCACGTCACCGTGACCATCACGCAGCTCCGCAGGGTCACGGAAACCGACGACCGGGGCGAATACCGCTTCACAGAGGTTCCTCCCGGCAACTACGATGTGCTGGCCCATCTGCACGCCACCATCAATCAGAAGCGGTCGGTAGTACTGGCACCAGGCCAGGAAGCGGCCCTGGACTTCCAGCTTCGCCTGGGCGTTGTGCATGAGCAGGTGACGGTCACCGCCTCCGGAACCGAGCAGACCCCTTTGGAGACGTTTCAGGCGGTGACCGCAGTGGACTCTCTGGAACTGGCCACCCGCAACGCCCCCTCGCTAGGCGAGGTCCTCGACGACCAGCCTGGCGTGGCCAAGCGCAGCTTCGGGCCGGGCACCACGCGGCCCGTCTTGCGCGGCTTCGACGGCGACCGGGTGCTCATTCTCCAGGACGGCGTTCCGACAGGAACCATCTCTTCTCAGTCCGGCGACCACGGCGAGCCGCTAGATTCTTCGGCGGTTGACCGGGTTGAGGTGGTCAAGGGCCCGACCACCATGCTCTACGGCGGCAGCGCGCTGGGCGGGGTCATCAACATCATCACTGGTCACCAGCAGCCCCGCCAGCAGCCGCACCAGCGAACCAGCGGCTACATCACCGGCAACGCCGCCTCGGGCAACGCCCTGGCCAGCGGAGGCGCGGGCTTCGAGCACGGCGTGGGCAGTTGGCTGATTTGGGGAGACGGCGGCGAGCAGCGCACAGGGGACTACCAGACGCCCGCTGGCCGCGTCGAGAACTCGCACACCCTTATGAGCAACGCCTTCGGCGGCTTTGGCCGCTACGGAGAACGCGCCCTGTTCAGCCTCAGCTACGGCTTCCAGGAAGGCCGTTACGGCGTGCCGTCCGGCACGCACGCCGAAGGCGTTGCTGAAAAAACCGGTGGGCAAGCTGAAGCATGCCCCACCTGGGTCTGCAAATCACTGGTTCGGCATTGTGGGACATGCTTTAGCTTGTCCTCTTCGAGTTGGGGGAAGGCTTTTTCAGCAACCGCCGAAGGTGAACACAACGATGAGGCGGGCCTGGTAGACTTGGCGTTCCGGCGCCACAACCTGCGGTTCAACACCGGCCGTGGCAACCTGGGCTCCCGCCTGGACCGCTTCGACCTGGCGCTCAATTACAGCGATTGGATGCACAAGGAGCTGGAGGACGATGTAGTCGGCACCCAGCTCTTCAACAAGCAGTTCGTCTACCGGGGAACCTTCGAGCAGCGCCCCGCCGGGGGGCTTTCCGGGCGGTTCGGCTTCTCAGGCCTGGAGCGCAGCTTCAGTGCCTCGGGCGAGGAGCGGTTAGCGCCTCCGGTCCGGCAGCGCGGTGCGGCGCTGTTCGGGCTCGAGGAACTCGGTATCGAGCGAGTACGGCTCCGGTTCGGCGGACGGGTCGAATATGCCGGCTACTCGCCCCAGGAACTGCGTCGCCGCTCGTTCATCGGCCTCTCAGCAGCCGCCGGGGCCCACCTCCCCCTATGGCGCGACGGCGCCCTGGCGCTCAACTACACTCACTCCTTCCGCCCGCCCGCGCTGGAGGAGCTATACAACCATGGCCCGCACACCGGGAACCTCACCTTTGAGATCGGCAACCCCGCACTCGAACCGGAGCAGGGACAGGGCGTGGACCTGTCGCTGCGTCAACGCTCGGCGCGGATCCATGGCGAGGCGAACTTCTTCTATTACGCCCTGAGCCACTTCGTCTACCTGGCGCCCACCGGACAGATCAGGCACGGGCTGATCGAGGCGCAGTACCGTCAGGCCGGCAGCCGCTATCTGGGAGCGGAGGCTCACGTGGACTTTCACCTCCGGCCCACCTTGGTGCTGGACACATCCCTGGATGCCGTGGACGCCCAGTTGCGCGATTCCCGCACGCCCCTGCCGCGCATCCCGCCGGCGCGCGGCCGCATCAGCCTGGACTACGCTCACAAGAACCTGCGACTCAAGCCGGAACTGGTGCTGACCAACGCCCAGTCGCACCTCTTCCCGACCGAGACCCGCACCGCGGGCTATGCCTTGCTCAACCTCGACGCCTCCTACAACTGGGCGAGCCAGCACACGCTACAAGTCATCTCGGTGAACCTGACGAACGCCGCCAACCGGTTGTACCGCAACCACTTGTCGTTCATCAAGGACTGGGCGCCGGAGATGGGCCGCAGCGTGCGGCTGACCTACACGGTGCGGTTCTTCTGAAAACACCGGCGGCGGTTCTGGCGCGAAACTCAAACCCGGCGCCAGTTTCGGGCTGTTGACATTTCCGCGGAGGCTGCCTTATTCTGGCTGTGCAAGCATCTCACACGTGTGCAAAGGAGGTTGGATTCCAGTGTCAAAAGCGATCTCAATCGTCAGTGTCATCCTCTTGCTCGTCGTGCCGGCAGCCTGCCTGGCGCAGTTCGAGTCCGCATCGGTTCTCGGAACAGTGAAGGACGCCACCGGGGCCGTGGTCCGGGGCAGCCGGGTCACCCTCCAGAACGTCAACACGGGCGTCGCCAACGTGACGCAAACCAACGACATCGGCAACTACGAGTTTCTGAACGTTCGCGTCGGCGCCTACCGTGTGAGGGCCGAAGCGCCGGGCTTCAAGGCCGCTTTGGCGGAAGAGTTCACCGTGACGGTAAACGCACGCCAGAGAGTGGACCTGACGCTGACGGTCGGCGAGACGACGCAGACTGTGGACGTCAAGGATGCCGCGGCGGCGCTGGAGACCGATTCCAGCGACCGCGGCCAAGTCGTCTCCAGCACCACCATCGTCAATCTTCCGCTGAACGGGCGCTCTTACGCCGACCTGGCGCTGTTGACGCCCGGCGTGCGGCGGTCGTTCCTCGGCATGGACCAAAGCAGCAGCAACTACCGCGAGGGGTCCTTCAACGTCAACGGCCTGCGGAGTGCGCTGAACAACTTCCAGGTGGATGGCGTGGACAACAACGCCTACAACACCAGCAACCAGGGATACTCGAACCAGGCGATTCAGCTCAGCCCGGACGCCATTGCCGAGTTCAAGGTGCAGACCAACAACTTCAGCGCCGAGTACGGCCGCGCTGGCGGCGCGATCGTCAACGTGTCGGTGCGGAGCGGTACGAACGCCTTTCATGGCGCGGTGTGGGAGTTTCTGCGCAATACGGACCTGAACGCGGTCGGGTTTTTCAAGCCCAGCTATGGCAAACCGGTGTTCCAACAGAACCAGTTCGGCGGCTCGCTCGGCGGGCCCGTGATCAAGAACAAGACGTTCTTCTTCGCCGACTACGAGGGGCTGCGGCGCGTGACGCGGACGCTCACCTACCAGACCATCCCCACGCTGAACCAGCGCAACGGCATCTTCGGAATCCCGATCAAGAACCCTTACACGGGCGAGGTCTACTCCAACGGCGTGGTCCCGCCGTCGCTGATCACCGCCTTCGCCAACAAGGTATTCAGCCAGCTTGTGGCGCCCACGCTGCCGGGCAACGCCAACAACTACGAGGCGCTGCCCAGCATTCCCACCACGGATAACAAGGGCGACTTCCGGGCGGACGAGTACTTCAGCGACAAGCTGATGGGTTTCTTCCGTTACAGCCGCCGTGAGTTCAACCAGACCGACACACCGGTGATCCCGCTGCCGGTCGGCGCCGACACCAGCAACGGCAACGTCAACATCGTGAACAAACAGGTTGCGGGTGGCCTCACCTACAACATGAATCCCACCTCGCTGGTCGAGTTCCGCCTGGGCGTCACCCAGTCCATCGGCGGCAAGTGGCCGGTGCAGATCGGCCTGCCCAACATGCAGGACGGCTATGGCATCCCGGGGCTGCCCACGGATCCGGCGCTGGCCGGCGGCCTGAACACCCAGCAGATCAACGGCTTCGCGGGCCTGGGACGGCGCAACAGCACGCCGCAGTTCCAGAACCCGCTCGTCGTCAACCCGAAGGCCAACTTCGCCAAGGTCTTCTCGCGCCACACCCTGAAGGTCGGCTATGAGCTCCAGACCGTCCGCACCGAGATTCTGGACTTCAGCCCGCAGTACGGGCAAGACGGTTACTCCGGGCAGTTCAGCTCGCCCGGCGGCGCGCAGAACACGGTGTACAACGTGGCCGACTTCCTATTCGGCGCCCGCAGCAGCTACGCGCTGACCAATTGGTTCGTGGCGAAATACCGCCAGCGCATGCAGTTCTTCTACGCTCAGGACGACTGGAAGGCGACCACTAAGCTGACTCTCAACCTCGGCCTGCGCTACGAATACGCCACGCCGCAGTGGGAAGACGGGCTGCACCTGAGCAACTTCGACGCGTCGGGCCCCAAGCTGGTCCCGGCCTCGGGCGGCAGCATGTACAACCGCGCCCTGGTGAAGCCGGACCGGAACAACTTCGCCCCGCGCGTCGGGCTGGCCTACAGCGTCATGCCGAAGACCGTAGTTCGCAGCGGCTTTGGTATCAGCTACATTCACTTCAACCGCCTGGGTGGCGAGAACCTCCTCTCCTACAACCCGCCCTCGATCATAGCCATCACGATCACCAATCCGAATCCGCTAAACGCTCCGATCTGCGCGCAGGACGTGGCCGCGACAAGCTGCTTCCGCCCGACCATGCTGGGCTACACGTCGAACCAGTTGTCGCTGTCGAACTTGAACCTGGCCAACACCCAGTTGAGATATACGCCGGCGGATACTCGCACGGGCTACGTCATGAGCTGGCACTTCACCATCCAGCGCGAATTGGCCAACGATCTGATCCTCGATCTGGCCTACGTCGGCAATCGCAGCGTGAAGGTGGTGATCCTGGGCGATTACAATCAGGCGCGCCCCCAGAACCCGGGCGAAAACGTCGCCCTGAACACGCGGCGGCCGATTCCGGGTTTCGCCGCCGTCGAAATCTCCTGGGGCGGCGGCTTCACCGCCTACAACGCGCTACAGACCAAGCTGGAGAAGAGGTTCTCCGGAGGGTTGTACTTCCTGAACTCGTTCACCTGGTCCAAGGTGATGGACAACGCGGCCGGACACCTGGAAGTGTTCAACGGCGACAGCTCGATGGTGAATTACCGGGACCTGAAGAACGACAAAGGCGTCGGCAGCTACAACCAGCCGTTCAACAACACCTCCACGCTGGTGTGGGACCTGCCTTACGGCAAGGGCCGGAAGTTCGGCTCATCCGTGAACCCGTTCCTGACGGCCCTGCTGGGCGGCTGGCGCGGAACGCTGATCAACACCATGGCCAGCGGCTTACCCGTCAACCTGAACTACAGTCCTTCATCGCAGTTCCAGGTAACTAATTTGACGTCGTACCGGCCGAGTCTTCTGGGCGACCCGCTGGCGCCGCTGGACCAGCGCACCATCGGCAACTACTTCAACAAAGCGAACGTCGTGATCCCGGTCGATGCGCTGCATCCCAATCCCTTCGGCAACGCCGGGCGAAATATCGTCCGCGCCTACGCGTACTACAACACCGACCTGGGCCTGCACAAAGACTTTCCGCTGTGGAAGGAGACGCGGCGGCTCGAATTCCGCGCGGAGTTCTTCAACCTGTTCAACAAGACGAACTTCCAAGCGCCGAACTCCACCCGCAGCGCCAGCACTTTCGGCACCATCACCAGCACCTTCCCGTGGCGCATGGCGCAGTTCGCTTTGAAGTTTGTGTTCTAGCTGAGTTCGTTTCCTTGGCGCGCTTGGCGTGACCTTGGCGAGCTTGGCGCGAAACCAAGAACTCGCGCCGGGGAGCGCCTATCCCGCCAGCTCGAGCTCGATCCGCTTGGCCCGCGCGTCCAGCGCAACAACCCGGAAGCTGCGGATCTGGCCCGCCCTTTTCATCCCCGCTCCCACGGTGCTACACCTGGGTTACGTTCCCAGCGGGAACCCCCAGCCGGTGCGCCGAGCAGGCTCCCGATCCGGGAAGGAGAAGCCCGTGGCCGAATACGGCTATACCGTCATCTATGAACGACTTACGGAAGGTGGCCTCCAGGTCATTGTGCCCGCTTTGCCGGGCATTGTAGCCTACGGTCGCACCCTGGAAGAGGCACGAGAGATGGCCGGCGATGCCATCTTGTGTCACCTCCGTGGCCTGCTCAAGGACCATGAGGAGATCCCGGAAGACCCATTTGCTCGCCAGCAGCCACTGGTCGAGGAACTGAAAGTCGCCGTCTAGCCGGATGCGGCCCAAGCTTGGCAATCAACCCGGACGGATCACCGTTCCCTGCCATGAACGGTTCGACCTGCCGAAACACATCGTCAAGAGCATCATTCGCCAGGCAGGATTGAGCAACCAGGAGTTCTTCGACTTGCTGATGAAGTAGCTGCTTCCAGCCGTGGAGCGCCCAAGGGCCTATGGCCGCCTACCCCGCCAGCTCCAGCTCGATCCGCTTGGCGCGCGCGTCCAGCGCAACAACCCGGAAGCTGCGGATCTGGCCCGCCCGGATGGGTTCCGGCGCGGCGGCCTGGCCCTGCCTCCAGCGCGCCGACAGCATGGCCGTCAACGAGGCCAGGTCCGGCCGCGTCGGCTCGCCCGCCTCGGTTTCGGAAGGCTCCTGCCGGCCCGGTAGACGGCACTCCGCAAACACCCCGTCGGCCACCTCGACTCGGGTGTTGCTCCCCCGGATCTCGACCACCCGCCCCGTAACCTGGTCCCCCAGTTTGTGCTCGGCGATGTACTCATCCGCGGTCGTCGGCTGAAGCTGCTTAAGCCCCAGGCGGATGCGCCGCCTTGCGCGGTCAACCTCCAGCACCAGCGCCCGCACCTTCTCACCCGGCTTGAGCACCTCCTGGGGGTGGTTGATCCGCTTCTCCGCGCTCAAGTCGGCGACGTGGATCATCCCCTCCAGCCCGTCGGCCAGCTCGATGAACGCTCCGAATTTGGCTAGGTTGCTTACGGTCCCTTCCACCACGCTGCCTGCCGGGAAGCGCTCGGCGGCTTCGTCCCAGGGATCCCCCAGCGTCTGTTTCAGCCCCAGGCCGATGCGGCGCTCGGCGGCGCTCACGCCCAGCACCACCACCTCGACCATCTCTCCCGGTTTCACTACGTCCTTCGGCTTGCGGGCCTTCTTCGACCAGGACATGTCGGAGAGATGCAGCAGCCCCTCGATGCCCGGCTCCAGCTCCACGAAGGCCCCGAAATCCACCACCCGCGTCACGCGGCCTCGCACGCGGTCACCCGCCTTGTACTTCTCCGGCGCCAGGCTCCAAGGCTCCGGCGTGAGCTGCTTCAACCCCAGGGACAGCCGCCGGTTCTCGGCATCCACCTTGAGGATTTTTACTTCGATCACGTCCCCCACCGCCAGCACGTCCGAGGGCCTGCCCACGCGGCTCCAGGCCATGTCGGCGACGTGCAGCAGCCCGTCCACGCCCCCCAGGTCCACGAAAGCCCCAAACTCCGTCAGGGTGCGCACGGTCCCACGCACCACCGCGCCTTCCTCGAGCGCCGCGAAGGCCGCCTGGCGCGCCTTGGCTTCATCTTCCTCCAGCACCACCCGCCGGTCCACCACGACGTCTTCATCGGCCACATCCAGCTTGATGATGTGGCAGGCGATCTCCTGGCCCACCAGCTTCTCCAGCTCCGCCGGATCTTTCGCCCCGCTGCGCGAAGCCGGCAGGAAAGCTCGCACCCCCACATCCACGCTCAGCCCGCCCTTGACCACGCCCGTAACCACTCCAGCGATCGCGCGCTTCTCCTCGAAGGCCTTCGTCAGCCCGGCCCAGTCCTTGGGCCGCTCCAGCGTGACCTTCGACAGGAGGTAGTACCCCTCCGGATCTCGCCCCTTAATCGAGACCACTACTCGCTCGCCGACCTCGACGCCCACCTTGCCGTCGGCGTCCCGGAACTCCTCGGCCGGGATCACGCCCTCGGTCTTCAGGCCGATGTCCACAAAGACCGCTTCCTCGGTGACTGCCACGACACTTCCCGAGCGGCCTTCTCCGCCCCCCTCGGCGGCGCGCCGCTGCGACTGTTCAAACTCTGACAGCAGGTCGCCGAAGGAACTCTCCTGGGCAGAGGGCACAACGTCCTCCCAGGCTGCGTTTGGGCTTGCGGAAGGGTTCATGCGGATGGGGCTGATCCTCCATTCTGGCACAATCCCGGCTAAGATGACACTTGGACCTCTTCGGCAGAATTACTCAGGACCTGGTTCTGATCGTCTTGTTCGCGGCCCTGGCGCTGGGCGGCCCGGAACGCGGGCCGCTCACCTACAGCCTGCTGTCTCTGCTCGCCGCACTACAGATCGCCGAGCGCAGGGTGCCCTTCCTGCTGACCAGGCGCGGCAGCGTGCTGGCGAACCTCTCCAAGCTGGCCTTGGGTTACCTGCTGATGGGCTTCACCGGCGGCGTGAACAGCAGCTACCACCTTATCCTGCTCATCCCGGTCATCTCGGCCGCCACTACCCTGGGGGCCGGGGGCACGGTGCTATTCACCGTCCTGGCCTGCGCTTCCTATCTTTCCTTCCTCCTGTTCCTGGACTGGACGCGCTACACGCTGCCGCCCGACGAAGTCGCCGAGCTGAGTCTCCGCCTGGCCTTCTTGGCCGTCACCGGCTACCTCACGCAGAGCCTGGCCGAGGCCCACCGCGTGCAGGCGCGCAAGGCGCAGGCGGCCGCCGATCAACTGGCGGAGGCCAATCGCAACCTTCAGGAAGCGGAGGCCGCGGTGCGGCGCTCCGAGCGTCTGGCCGCCCTGGGCCAGCTCTCCGGCGGCCTGGCCCACGAGTTGCGCAACCCGCTGGGCACCATCCGCGCTTCCGCCGAGATGCTGGTCAAGAACCTGCCCCAGGACAACTCGCTGGCTTCCGAGCTGGTGGGCTTCATCTCCGCCGAGACCGACCGCATCAACTCCCTGGTCACCCGCTTCCTGGAATTCGCCCGGCCCCTAGAGCTCCGCCCGGTCGAGGCCGAACTGGCCGAAGTCATCGACCGCGCCGTCGCTCAGCTTGAGCGCCACAGCCCGCCCTGCCAAGTCACCGTCTACAAGAACTACTCCCCCGACGTCCGTCCCTTTCCCTTCGACACCGAACTCCTCGAGCGCCTGGTCTTCAATCTGCTCCTCAACGCCGCCCAGGCCACTCCGCCCGGCGGGGCCATAACCGTGAAGACCCGCCCCGTGGACGGCAACGTCGAACTGACGGTCATCGACCGCGGCTCGGGCATTGCTTCCGAGTACCGGGAGAGCATCTTCAACCCCTTCTTCACCACCAAGTCCGACGGCGTAGGCCTGGGGCTGGCCATCGTCTCCAAGATCGTCGATCTCCACCACGGTACAATGGCGGTCGAAAGCGAACCCGGCAAGGGCAGCGTTTTCCGCGTCTACCTGCCCACGGAGCGCCGCTCATGACCAGTGGAATAGGCATTCTTGCCTGTTGACTCCCATGAAGACCCGCGTGCTCATCGTCGAGGACGAAGACAGGCTCCGGCGCGTGCTGGAGCTTCAGCTTCGCTCAGCCGGTTTCGATGCCGACTTGGCCGGCTCGGCCGAGGAGGCCCTCAAGCTGACCGACCGCGCCAACCTGATCCTGACCGACCTCCGGCTCCCCGGCATGGACGGCCTCGAGCTGCTGTCGCTCATTCGCCGGCAGAACACCCAGACCCCGGTCATCGTCATGACCGCCTTCGGCACCATCGAGACCGCGGTCGCGGCCATGAAAGCCGGCGCCGCGGACTTCCTGCTCAAGCCCTTCTCGCTGGACCACCTGATGACCGTGGTGCGCAAGGCGCTCGCCTTCCGCGCCCTGGAGGACGAGAACCGGCAACTCCGCGAGGAGCTGGGCCGCCGCTACCAGTTCGAGAACATCATCGGGCGCAGCCCCCCCATGCAGGAAATCTTCGCCACGGTTATGCGGGTGGCGCCCACGCGGGCCACCGTGCTGCTGGCCGGGGAAAGCGGCGTGGGCAAGGACCTCATCGCCCGCGCCATCCACTACCACTCGCCTCGCCGCGACCGCCCCTTCGTCAAGATCAATTGCACGGCCCTGCCCGAGAACCTGATGGAAAGCGAGCTGTTCGGCTACGACAAGGGCGCTTTCACCGGAGCGGTGTCCTCCAAGCCCGGCAAGTTCGAGCACGCCGACACGGGCACCGCCTTCCTCGACGAGATCGGCGACGTGCCCCCCACTATCCAGGTGAAGCTCTTGCGTGTGCTCCAGGAGCGCGAGTTCGAGCGGCTGGGCAGCAACAAGACGCGTCACATCGACGTGCGCATCGTCGCCGCCACCAACCAGGACCTGCGCGCGGCTCTCGAACAGGGCACCTTCCGCGAGGACCTTTATTACCGCCTCAACGTCGTCCCCATCAACATCCCGCCCCTGCGCGAGCGCCGCGAGGATATCCCCTTCCTGGCCGAGCACTTCGTCGAGAAGCTGGCGCGAGCCAGCGGCAGCCGGGCCGACTCCATCACCGATGCCGCTATCGAGAAGCTGATGAGCTACCACTGGCCGGGCAACGTGCGCGAACTGGAGAACGTCATCGAGCGCAGCCTGGTGCTTTGCTCCGGCGGCCGCCTGGACGCCGCCGACATCCGCCTGGAAGCCTCCCCACGCGCCCGGCAGCCCGCCGCCGAGGCCTTTTTGCCCGAGGGCATGACTCTGGATGAATACGAGCAGGCCCTCATCCGCGAGGCCCTGCGCCGCGCCGAGGGCAACAAGAGCCAGGCCGCCCGGCTGCTCGGCCTCACCCGCAACGCCTTGCGCTACCGGCTGTCGCAGATGGGGCTGGAGAGCGGATAGGGCGGCCTAGACGTCGTAGAGGAACTGCGCGTCCACCGTCACGTCCGGGTGGAGCGAGCGTAGCACCGGGCACTCGCGCGCAACACGCTCCAGCCGCTCCCGCTCCTCGGCGGTGAGCCGCGCCGGCATCCGCACCACCACCGCCAGCCGGCCTATCCGTCGCGGCGGCCCGGTCATTTCCTTCTCCACCCGCATCCGCGTCCCGGCGAGGTCAATACCCGCGCGCTCCGCGGCGACGCCCATGACGCTTATCATGCACGTCCCCAACGCCCCCGCCACTAAGTCGGTCGGAGAAAACGAGGAGGCTTCCCCGCCCGCGTCGCGCGGGACGTCGGTGAGGAACTCGGCTCCCGAGGGCGCGTGCCTCAGCCGCGCCTTCTTGTGGCCCAAGTACACAGCTTCGATCACGACGCCCATAAGCCCACAATCTTAGCGCGATTACTCCGCGGGCGGCGGCTCCGGAGAGGCGCGGTTGGCCTGCTTCTCCAGTTTCCGCCGCTGGCGCTTGGCGATTTTCTCGCGCTGGCGGTCGAGGCGCGCAAGTTCCCTCTGGCGTTTCTTGTACGTGGTCCCGGATTGGCCGGCCAAGGCCCCCTCCTTGCGGCATGGTCGCGGTCGCGCCCTCGGAGGCGCAACCGGGCTCGGACGACGGAAAGCCTACCAGCGTGGTTCGCGACGCTGCCGGCCGAAGCCGCCGCCGCGATTCCCGCGCTCGCCGAAACCACCACCGCCGCGGTTCGTCCTCGGACGCGCTTCGTTCACATTGAGCGCACGCCCGTTCAAATTGTAGCCGTTCAGCGCCGAGATAGCCCGGTCTGCTTCCCCTTCGTCCGCCATCTCGACGAACGCGAAGCCGCGTGAGCGCCCCGTGTCCCGGTCGGTCACGAGACTGACGCGGTCCACGGCGCCATGCGCTTCAAACAGGGATCGGATGGATGCTTCGGTGGCGGCGAAATCCAGGTTCCCCACGAAAATGTTCTTCATGTCTTTATCCTCCTGAGATTTGACAGCGGGCTATTTCGGGCAGATCCAACGGGCGGCCAAGGCCGCTCAAGCACTGTGGGCCGGAATTCGCAAGACAGTCAAACTCACTTCGATTCTAGCACACCGC
>Ga0315291_10006006_pt1 | contig 15157 bp, 15 predicted proteins | sample YL17G12_20_MG_FD_203070 | JGI IMG/M metagenome (GOLD analysis project Ga0315291, IMG submission 203070) | Sediment microbial communities from Yellowstone Lake, YNP, Wyoming, USA - YL17G12_20 | ecosystem: Environmental > Aquatic > Freshwater > Lake > Sediment | place: USA: Wyoming | collected...
TAAAGTTACGGCGGCCATAGCGGCAGGGAAACGCCCGGACCCATCCCGAACCCGGAAGCTAAGCCAGCCAGCGCCGATGATACTACCCAAAAGGGTGGAAAAGTAGGACACCGCCGAACACACATTACGGAACACCCCCCGAGAAATCGGGGGGTGTTTCCTTTTGGAATTCTCCATCCAATTCCCTGCCATTTCTCCGCCGGCATTCATCGGATGATCAGTCCGAATTATGAGCACATCGGCGCTGCCCGTATCCTTACCCCGATGGTCGACGACGGAAATGGTGATGGTGACGGGCGTCCGCTGCGCCGTCCCGCCGAGCCGGGCCGCAAGGGGCCGGCCCGCAGGAACACCTCGGCGCCCCGACTATCCGGGCCCGGCCGGGCGCGCGACGTTCAGCCCCGGCGCCCTTCCGCCGGCGCCGAGGACGCGTCACGGCAGGGTCCGCCCATCCCGGCGACGGTGGAGGCCAAGCAACTCTCTCCCGAAATTCGCGCCGAGCTGTTCACCTTGGACAAAACCACCGCCGACACCGTCGCCCGCCACCTCGTCGCGGCCGGTGATCTGCTCGACGAGGACCCCGAGGCTGCTCTGGCACACGCCCAGGCCGCCCGCCAGCGATCCGGCCGTATCGCCGCGATCCGGGAAGCCGTCGGGATCGCCGCCTACCACTGCGGCGACTGGGCGCAAGCGCTCTCCGAGTTCCGCGCCGCGCGTCGGATGGGGTCGAAATCCCAATTGCTGCCGATTATCGCGGACTGCGAGCGCGGCGTCGGCCGACCGGAGCGCGCCATTGAACTGGCCCGCAGCGCTGAAGCCGCGCAGCTCACCGGCGACGACGCCGACGAGATGCGGATCGTCGCCGCCGGCGCCCGCGCCGACCTCGGCCACCATCAGCAGGCCATGGCCGTGCTGTCCTCCCCGCCGCTGGACCCGGTCCGCACCGGGGCCACCCCGGCCCGGCTGTTCTACGCCTACGCCGAGACGCTGCTGGCGCTCGGCCGCACCGAGGAGGCGCTGCAGTGGTTCGTGCATTCCGCGGCGGCCGATATCGACGGCGTCACCGACGCAGAGGACCGGATCGGCGAGTTCACCTGATATGAGATCCCTTGCGCAGCAGCATGATTGTCTGCTGCTCGACCTGGACGGCACCCTGTTCCGCGGCCACGCGCCCACCCTCGGGGCAGTCGAGACGCTCGACAAGGTCAGCGGCCGCGCGCTGTTCGTCACCAACAACGCCACCCGATCAGCCGAGGAGGTCGCCGCTCATCTGGGCGAACTCGGTTTCACCGCCACCGCCGAGGACGTCGTCACCAGCGCCCAGAGCGCGGCGCGGCTGCTCAGTCAACGGCTGCCGGCCGGTTCGAAGGTGCTCGTCGTCGGGACGGACGCGCTGGCCGGGGAAGTCGCCGCCGTCGGTCTGACCCCGGTGCGGCTGTTCGCCGACGAACCTGTCGGTGTGGTCCAGGGTCTCTCGATGACCATCAGCTGGCCCGATCTGGCTGAAGCGGCACTGGCCATCCGGTCCGGGGCGCTGTGGGTGACATCCAATCTCGACCCCACCCTGCCCACCGAGCGGGGCCTGGTCCCGGGAAACGGATCCATGGTGGCGGTGCTGCGGACGGCAACCGGCCAGGAGCCGTTGGTGGCGGGCAAGCCGGCCCCCGGTCTCATGTACGACGCGCTGGCCCGCGGGGAATTCCGCAGCCCGCTCGTCGTCGGGGACCGCCTCGACACCGACATCGCCGGCGCCAACGCGGCCGAACTGCCGAGCCTGATGGTGCTCACCGGCGTCAACACCGCACGCGACGCGGTCTACGCGGTCCCCGAGCAACGGCCCACCTACATCGGGGCCGATCTTCGGTCGCTGCTCGAGGATTCCGAGACGCTTGCGATCGGGCCGCATCCGGCGTGGAAAACCGAGGTCGCAACCGGCACCGTGACCGTCACCGCGACGGGGCGGGATCCCGGCGACGACGGGCTGTCGATCCTGCGGGCCACCGCCCGCGCCGTCTGGGACGCCGCCGGGCACATCCGGGTGCAGGCCGGCGACGACACCGCCCGTGCCGCGCTGCAGCGCTGGGCACTGCCCACCGACTCCGATCAGCTAGCGTGAGCGGTGATATGAGCACCGATCCCCTGCAGATCCGCGCGCAGGTCGACACAGTTCTGGCCGACCTGCCCCGCATCGACCCGGAGGCCTTCGAGGACGCCGGGGCTGATTCGGGCCTCACTGCCATCGATGCCGTGGGACGTCGTCTCGGGGAAGCGCATCAGATCCTGGTCGATGCGCTGGAATCGGTCGAGAAGGGCTGAGCTGCGCATGACGCGGCGCTCCCGGGTTGATGCGGAGCTGGTTCGCCGGGGACTCGCTCGCTCGCGCCAGCAGGCGGCCGAACTGATCGGCGCCGGACGGGTCACCATCGACGGAATGCCGGCAGCCAAACCCGCGACCGCCGTCGCGGTCACCGCCAGACTGGCCGTCGAGGGCGCCGACGAGCGGACCTGGGTGTCCCGCGGAGCCCACAAGCTCATCGGGGCCCTGGACGCCTTCGCCATCGATGTGCGCAGCCGCCGCGCCCTGGACGCCGGCGCCTCGACCGGCGGGTTCACCGAGGTGCTGCTCGACCGCGGCGCGACCGAGGTGGTCGCCGTCGACGTGGGGTACGGGCAGCTGGCCTGGTCGCTGCGTTCCGATCCCCGGGTGCGAGTCGTGGAGCGGACCAACGTTCGCGATCTGACCCCTGAGGTGATCGGCGGCCAGGTTGATGTCGTCGTCGCCGACCTCTCGTTCATCTCGCTGTCCACAACGCTTCCCGCACTCACCGCGTGCGCCGCCCCGCACGCCGATATCGTTCCGATGGTGAAGCCGCAATTCGAGGTCGGCAGAAACCAGGTGGGCGCAGGTGGCGTGGTCAGCGACCCGCAGTTGCGCACCGCCGCGGTGCTCGGCGTCGCCCGTCGGGCAGCCCAACTCGGCTGGCATACCGTCGCGGCGACAGCCAGCCCGCTGCCCGGCCCGTCGGGAAACGTCGAGTACTTCCTGCGGCTGCGTGCCCAGACCGGGGATGCACTGACCGGTGAGGCGCTCGAGGCAGAGGTACACCGGGCAGTCGCGGAGGGACCCCAATGAGCACGGACACCGACCGGACCGTCCTGCTGGTCGTCCACCCGGGCCGTGACGAAGCCGACGAAACTGCCCGGCGGGTCGGTAAGGCGCTGGGGGAGAACGGTATTGGCCTGCGCGTACTGGCGAGAGAGGCCGTTGACCTCGGTCGGCTGCAGCTCGACCCCGAGGATATTCGGGCCACCGGCGCCGATATCGAGGTGGTCAACGGTGACGAGCACGCGGCCGAGGGCTGCGAACTGGTCCTCGTGCTGGGTGGCGACGGCACCTTCCTGCGCGCCGCCGAGCTGGCGCGCAATGCCGAAATCCCCGTTCTCGGAGTCAATCTCGGCCGTATCGGTTTCCTGGCCGAGGCCGAGGCGGAGGCCATCGACGAGATTCTCGACCATGTCATCGCCCGCGACTACCGCATCGAGGAGCGGATGACCCTCGACGTGGTGGTCAGCGTCGGTGGCGAAGTGCTCTCCCGGGGCTGGGCGCTCAACGAGGCCAGCCTCGAGAAGGGCACCCACCAGGGGGTGCTCGGCGTCATGGTCACCATCGACGGCCGACCGGTGTCGGCGTTCGGCTGCGACGGTGTGCTGATCTCCAGTCCGACCGGTTCCACCGCGTACGCATTCTCAGCGGGCGGACCGGTGGTGTGGCCCGATCTCGAGGCCATCATCGTGGTGCCCAACAATGCTCATGCGTTGTTCGCCCGGCCGATGGTCACCAATCCCAACGCGGAGATCACCATCGACGTCGACCCCGACAACCCCGATGCCCTGGTGCTGTGCGACGGGCGGCGCGAGGCGTTGGTGCCCGCGGGCGGCCGGCTTCAGGTGACCAAATGCCAGAGCCCGCTGAAGTGGGTGCGGCTGGACAGCGCGCCCTTCACCGACCGGCTTGTGCGCAAGTTCCAACTGCCCGTGACCAGTTGGCGCGAGCGCTAGATGCTCGCTGAGATCCGGATCGAATCGCTGGGCGCGATCAGTTCGGCCACCGCCGAGTTCGACCGCGGACTTACCGTGCTGACCGGGGAGACGGGCACCGGCAAGACCATGGTCGTGACCGGACTGCACCTCCTCGGCGGCGCCCGCGCGGACGCGACTCGTGTGCGATCGGGTGCCGGGCGCGCGGTGGTGGAGGGCCGGCTGACCACCGACGAACTCGATCCCGCGATCGCCGCACAGATCGACGGAATCCTGGAATCCTCCGGCGCCGACCGCGACGACGACGGCAGCATCATCGCGTTGCGCTCGGTCAGCCGGGGCGGACCGTCGCGGGCCTACCTGGGCGGTCGCAGCGTGCCGGCGAAAACACTGACCACCTTCACCAACGGTCTGCTCACGCTGCACGGCCAGAACGACCAGCTGCGGCTCATGCGTCCGGACGAACAGCGCGCCGCACTCGACCGTTTCGCCGGTGCGGCGCCGGCGCTGGAGCGCTACCGGAAACTGCGGGACGAATGGCTTGTCGCCCGCCGTGATCTGCTCGACCGGACCAACCGTGCCCGCGAGATGGCCCAGGAGGCGGACCGGCTGAAGTTCGCCCTCACCGAGATATCACGCGTCGACGCCGCACCCGGTGAGGACGAAGCCCTGGTCGCGGCGATCCGGCGGCTCTCCGAACTCGACGCCGTGCGGGATGCCGCGGCCAGTGCCCGTGCCGCCCTGTCCGGCGCCGAAGACGACACACCTGACCTCGAGAATCGCAGCGCCACAGCGGCCCTCGCCCGTTCGGTTGCGCTACTGGCGGCCACCGACGACGACGCCCTGGCCGCGCTGGCCCGCCAACTCAGCGGGGCGCTCAGCGTGGTCGGCGACGTCAGCGCCGAGCTTGGCCGGTACCTCACCGATCTGCCGGCCGACGCCAGCGCGCTGGAGACCAAGCTGGCCCGGCAGGCCGAGTTGCGCAGCCTGACCCGCAAGTACGCCGCGGATATCGACGGGGTGCTGGCCTGGGCGGCCGAGGCGCGGCAGCGGTTGGCCCAGCTCGATGTATCCGAGGAGACGCTGACGGGTCTGTCGCGGCGGGTCGATGAACTGGCCGGGCAGGTGGCGGCTGCCGCGCTCGAACTCTCTGAACTCCGGGCGACGGCGGCGGCGGGGTTGGCGACTGCGGTCACCGCGGAACTGGCCGGGCTGGCCATGGCCGACGCCGACTTCACCGTCGGGGTGCTCACGCTGGCCGCCCGCGATGACGACACCGCCCCGCTGCGGCTGGTATCGGGGGAGCTCGCCCACGCCGGAGCCGACGGGGTGGACCTGGTCGAGTTCGGCTTCACGGCGCACCGCGGCACCGATCTGCTGCCGTTGACCAAGAGTGCCTCCGGCGGCGAACTGTCTCGGGTGATGCTGGCCTTGGAGGTCGTGCTGGCGGCGTCGGCGGAGGGCACCACCATGGTGTTCGACGAAGTCGACGCGGGTGTGGGAGGCCGGGCCGCGGTACAGATCGGCCGCAGGCTGGCACGGCTTGCCCGCAGCCACCAGGTCATCGTCGTCACCCACCTGCCGCAGGTGGCCGCCTACGCCGACACCCACCTGGTGGTCGACAGCAGCGGGCCGGCCAGTGAGGTGCGCCGCCTCGACGACGAACAGCGGGTTGCCGAACTGGCCCGCATGCTGGCCGGCCTCGGCGACTCCGACACCGGCCGCGCGCACGCCCGCGAACTGCTCGACGCCGCGCAATCGGACCGGGGTCCGAGGTCCGGGGTCTGACACAGTCTGAGCGGTCCGCCCCTGACGCACCCGAACCAGCCCTGTTGCTGGTGTGACAGAAAGTAACTTGTGGGGCTGTTGTTACGGCGCGCCTACCCGGAGATACCGGACGCCGCCGACAGAATCGGGTTCCATGAAGATGTCAGCGCTTCTCTCGCGTAATGCCAATGCACGACCGGGCGTCACCGGGACCGCCCGGGTCGATCGTGATATCGATCGGCTGCTGCGCCGTGTCGGCCCGGGTGACATCGCGGTGCTCGACAACCTCGATCTGGACCGGGTGACCGCCGACTCACTCGTCGACGCCGGGGTGATCGGGGTGGTGAACGCCTCGCCCTCGATATCCGGCCGGTATCCCAACCTCGGACCCGAGGTGCTGGTGGCCAACAACATCACTCTCATCGACAACGCCGGGCCGGAGATCTTCAAGAAGATCAAGGACGGCGCAAAGGTGCGGCTGCACGACGGCGGGGTGTACTCCGGCGAGCGCCGTCTCGTCCACGGTGTGGAGCGCACCGACGAGGAGATCGCCGATCTCATGCATGATGCCAAGACCGGTTTGGTGGCCCACCTGGAGGCGTTCGCCGGCAACACCATCGAGTTCATCCGCAGCGAGAGCCCGCTGCTGATCGACGGCATCGGCATCCCGGAAATCGACGTCGATGTCTACCACCGCCACGTGGTGGTGGTCTCCGACGGGCCGGGCGCCGCTGACGATCTCAAGGCCCTCAAGCCGTTCATCAAGGAATACCAGCCGGTGCTCGTCGGCGTCGGCGCCGGCGCCGACATCCTGCGTGAGGGCGGTTTCCGCCCGCAGCTCATTGTCGGCAACCCCGAGTCAATGAGCGCCGAGGTGCTGAAGTCCGGCGCCCAGGTGGTGCTGCCGGCTGATGCCGACGGGCACGCGAGCGGTCTGGAGCGCATTCAGGATCTGGGAATCGGTGCCATGACGTTCCCGGCGGCCGGATCGGCCGCCGACCTGGCGCTGCTGCTCGTCGACCATCACGGGGCATCTCTGATCGTGACGGCCGGCCACCCCGCGAGCATCCAGGAGTTCTTCGACCGCACTCGCGTGCAGAGCAACCCGTCGACGTTCCTGACCCGCCTGAAGGTCGGCGAGAAACTGGTCGACGCGAAAGCCGTTGCGACGCTGTACCGCAGCCACATCTCGGGTGGCGCCATCGCGCTGCTGGTACTGGCGGTCCTGTTGGCCGTCATCGCCGCACTGTGGGTGTCGCGCTCCGATACCGTGGTGATCGACTGGATCACGACCTACTGGCACCGGATCTCGCTGTGGGTGCAGAGCTGGTTGAACTAGCGTGATTTCGCTTCGCCACCATGTGATTTCACTGGCAGCGGTTTTCCTGGCGCTGGCAATCGGTGTGGTTCTCGGCTCCGGGGCGCTGTCCGGTCCGATGGTGTCGGGTCTGCGCGGCGACAAAGGTGATCTGCAGAAGCAGATCACCGCGCAGGACGGCGAGAAGAACGCCTTGAGCCAGCGACTGGATGCCGCAAACCAGTTCGACGCCGCGATGTCGGGCCGTATCGTCCGGGACGCGCTGGTCGGTAAGTCGGTCGTGCTGTTCCGGACCCCGGACGCCGAGGATGCCGATGTCGACGCGGTCGGCCGCCTGGTGGGGCAGGCCGGTGGGGCCGTCACCGGCACGATCGGTCTCACCCAGGAATTCGTGGAGGCCAACTCGTCGGAGAAACTGCGCTCGGTGGTCAACTCGCCGATCGTTCCGGCGGGAACCCAGCTCGGCACCACGCTGGTGGACCAGGGCTCACAGGCTGGGGACCTGCTTGGCATCGCGCTGCTGAAAAGCCGGGATCCGACAATCGTTCCGGTCGCTGACGACGCCCGGGGCACCGTGCTCGCGGCACTGCGGGACACCGGCTTTCTCACCTACGACGGCCGCCTCGGTGCGGCCGATACCGCCGTCGTCGTCACCGGCGGCGCCCTGGCCGAGGATGCCGGCAACCAGGGTGTCACCGTGGCCCGGTTCGCGTCCGGGCTGGCGCCACACGGTTCGGGCGTCGTCCTGGCCGGCCGGGACGGTTCGGCCACCGGAGTGGCGGCGGTGGCAGCAGCCCGCGCCGACGGTCCGATGGCGGGCGCTGTGACCACCGTGGACGACATCGGCGCCGAATCCGGCCGTATCACCAGCGTGCTGGCGCTGCAGAGCATGATCGCCGGTGCTCCCCCCGGGAAGTACGGGGTCGGGGCGGGTGCCGGGTCGGTGACCGTCCAGCAATAGCTGCGGTGTGTCAGCGCACCGGTGCCGGTGTCGGTGTTAGGGTGAGTTTCCGTGGGTCGGCAGGCCCCAACCAGACCCTTCAGAGCTGTTCGGCCTGGGAAGACAAAGTCCTGCGACGTCGTCACGGAGGCCGCTCTTGCCCGCATTGCGCAAGCACCCTCAGGCCGCTACCAAGCATCTCTTCGTCACCGGTGGTGTGGTCTCCTCGCTCGGTAAGGGCCTGACCGCAAGCAGCCTCGGCCAGCTCCTCGTCTCCCGTGGCCTGCAGGTCACCATGCAGAAGCTCGATCCCTATCTCAACGTCGACCCCGGCACCATGAACCCGTTCCAGCACGGTGAGGTGTTCGTCACCGAGGACGGCGCCGAGACGGACCTCGACGTCGGCCACTACGAGCGTTTCCTGGACCGGAACCTGTCCGGTTCGGCCAATGTGACCACCGGACAGGTGTATTCGACGGTGATCGCCAAGGAGCGCCGCGGGGAGTACCTGGGCGACACCGTGCAGGTGATCCCGCACATCACCGACGAGATCAAGAACCGCATCATGGCCATGGCGGAAGCCGACGCCACCGGCAAGCGGCCCGACGTCGTCATCACCGAGGTCGGCGGCACCGTCGGCGATATCGAGTCGCAGCCGTTCCTGGAGGCGGCCCGCCAGGTCCGGCACGAGGTGGGGCGGGAGAACTGTTTCTTCCTGCACGTCTCGCTGGTGCCCTACCTGGCTCCGTCAGGGGAGCTGAAGACCAAGCCGACCCAGCACTCGGTGGCCGCACTGCGCAACATCGGCATCACCCCGGACGCGCTGATCCTGCGCTGCGATCGCGCCGTGCCGGAGCCGCTCAAGGAGAAGATCGCGCTGATGTGCGACGTGGACATCGACGGCGTGATCTCTACACCGGACGCACCGTCGATCTACGACATCCCCAAGGTGCTGCACCGCGAGAAACTCGACGCATACGTGGTCCGCAGGCTTAATCTGCCGTTCCGAGACGTCGACTGGACCACCTGGGACGATCTGCTGCGCCGGGTGCACGATCCGCAGGAGACGGTGCGAATCGCCTTGGTGGGCAAGTACATCGACCTCTCCGACGCCTATCTGTCGGTCGCGGAGGCGCTGCGGGCCGGCGGGTTCGCACACCGCGCCAAGGTCGAGATGCGCTGGGTGGCCTCCGATGACTGCGAGACCGAGGCCGGTGCGGCCGCCGCGCTCGGAGACGTACACGGCGTGCTCATCCCGGGTGGTTTCGGGATTCGCGGCATCGAGGGCAAGATCGGCGCCATCCGCTATGCCCGCCACCGGGGTCTGCCGCTGTTGGGCTTGTGTCTGGGCTTGCAGTGCATCGTGATCGAGGCCGCCCGTTCGGTGGGGCTGAGCGAAGCCAACTCCGCCGAATTCGACGCGGCCACCACGGATCCGGTGATCTCCACCATGGCCGATCAGCGTGACGCCGTCGCCGGCGAGGCGGATCTCGGCGGCACCATGCGGCTGGGCGCCTACCCGGCCGTCCTGGAGCCGGGATCCGTTGTGGCCCAGGCTTATGGGTCGACCCACGTCTCCGAGCGGCACCGGCACCGCTACGAGGTGAACAATGCCTACCGTGACCGCATCGCCGAAAGCGGGCTGCGGTTCTCCGGCACCTCACCGGACGGGCATCTGGTGGAGTTCGTCGAATATCCCGTAGAGGTGCACCCATTCCTGGTCGGCACCCAGGCCCACCCGGAACTCAAGAGCCGGCCGACCCGCCCGCATCCGCTGTTCAGCTCGTTCGTGGGTACGGCGATCGACTACAAGGCTGCCGAACGGCTGCCGGTCGAGATTCCCGAGCAGTACCCCAACGGCAGGGAGCATCCCGACGGTCCCGGTAGCGCCGACGCCGTGCAGTCGGTGCCGGACCATGCCCGTGGCTGACCACGACTTCGAAACCGTCTCCACCGAAACCGTTTTCCGCGGAGCGATCATCGCCCTGCGCACCGATGAGGTCCGGATGCCCGGTGGCACCACCGCCACCCGTGAGGTGGTCGAGCACTACGGTGCCGTGGCAGTCGTCGCGATCGACGGCGACGAGCAGTTGGCCATGGTGTACCAGTACCGGCATTCGCTGGGACGTCGACTGTGGGAACTGCCCGCCGGACTGCTCGACGAAGCGGGGGAGGATCCTGCCCGGGCCGCCGCTCGTGAATTGCGGGAGGAGACCGGTCTGATCGCCGAGGAGTGGCGGACGCTGGTCGACGTCGCGTCCTCACCCGGGTTCTGCGACGAGTCGGTGCGGGTCTACCTCGCGCGCGGGCTGAGCCATGTCGGCCGCCCCGAGGCCCACCACGAGGAGGCGGACCTGTCGGTGCACTGGGTGGGGTTGCGGCAGGCCGTCGATCAGGTGCTTTCCGGTGAGATCGTCAACTCCACCGCCGCCGCCGGTGTGCTGGCCGCACATGCGGTGATCGTCGACGGCAAGCCCACCCGGCCCGTCGACTCGCCGTGGCCGGACCGGCCGTCGGCCTTCGCCGCTCGTAAGGCACGGCCATGACTACCTTCCGTGCCGAATTCCCCGGTCGCTCCGCTCCTGCCCTCGGTGCCGAATTCCCGGGTCGCTGCGCTCCTGCCCTCGGTGCCGAATTCCCGGGTCGCTCCGCTCCTGCCCTTGGTGCCGCGCTGGATGGCCAGGTGCAGGGTTACCTGGACCACCTGACCATCGAACGCGGCGTCGCCGCCAACACCATCAGCTCCTACGGGCGCGACCTTCGCCGGTACGTCGGGCATCTGGGGTTGCGTGGCATCGGTGATCTGCGTGATGTCGCCGAGACCGACGTCAGCGATTTCCTGGTGTCGTTGCGCCGCGGCGATCCCGACGCCGGGACCGTCGGACTGGCGGCGGTGTCGGCTGCCCGCGCCCTCATCGCCGTGCGCGGACTGCATCGCTTCGCCGCCGCCGAAGGAATCCTCGACCTTGACGTGGCCCGCGCGGTCAAGCCGCCCACACCGAGTCGCCGGCTGCCCAAGAGCCTGTCCCTCGACGAGGTGCTGGCCCTGCTGGACGGCGCCGGCGGTGATGCACCGACCGACGGTCCGCTGACGCTGCGCAACCGCGCACTGCTGGAGTTGCTGTACTCGACCGGCGCGCGCATCTCCGAAGCGGTCGGCCTCGACATCGACGACGTCGACACCGAAGCGCGGTCGGTGCTATTGCGCGGCAAGGGCGGCAAGCAGCGCCTGGTTCCGGTCGGCCGGCCGGCCATCGCCGCGCTGGACGCCTACCTGGTGCGAGGCCGCCCGGACCTGGCCCGCCGCGGGCGCGGCGTCGCCGCGATCTTCCTCAATGCCCGCGGGGGTCGGCTGTCCCGCCAGAGCGCCTGGCAGGTGCTGCAGGACGCCGCCGAGCGGGCCGGCATCAGCGCGGCGGTCTCCCCGCACACGCTGCGGCACTCGTTCGCCACCCACCTGCTCGACGGCGGCGCCGACGTCCGGGTGGTGCAGGAACTCCTCGGCCACGCCTCGGTCACGACCACCCAGATCTACACCCTGGTGACCGTCAACGCCCTGCGCGAGGTCTGGGCGGGCGCCCACCCGCGGGCCTGAGCCCGAGTGGTCGGGTCAGCCCAGGTACGTCGACTCGAGCACGAGGTCGGGGATCGGGGTGTACTCGGCGTGGGTCTTGTGTTCGACGGTGTCCCACGGGCCGCCCTGGTGGCGGCGCATGTAGGCCCGGTACTTCGGGGAGCCCGGAATCAGGACGTTGTCGGCCACCACGACGCTGCCCGGGTGCAGCCAGCCGCGCCCGACGATGGTGAGCAGGTCGGGCAGGTAGGCGTTCTTGTCGTGGTCGATGAACAGGAAATCCAGCGCGCCGGCGGTGAACCCGTGTCCGGCCAGGGTGTCCAGGGTCCGTCCGCCGTCGCCGATGGTGCCGACCACGCAGGTGACCCGGTCGGCGACCCCGGCGTGCGCCCAGATGCGCCGGGCGTTCTCGGCGTTGGCGGCGGTCATCTCGACGGAGAACACCCTGGCCTGCGGTGCCGCCCGGGCGATCCGCAGTGCGCCGTAGCCGCAGTAGGTGCCCAGTTCGAGGGCCAGGCGGGCATCCGAGCGTCGCACGGCCGCGTCGAGCAGCAGACCTTTCTCGTCGCCGACATTGATCAGGATCGCCTTCTGGTAGGCGAAGCGGTCGATGGTGGCGATCACATCGTCGAGGTCACCCGCGCGGGCGTGGGACAGCACGTACTCGACGGCGGCGGCTTCGCGGCCGTCGCCCACCTGTCCGGTCCGCAGAATGCTGGGCAACCCGATGGCCAGCCGCCAGAACGACCAGCGCAGGAAGGGGATGCGGTCCTTAAGGGCCATGCGGCCACAGTAAGCCCACGCCGGTGGATAGACTTTGCCCCGATGTTCGCCACGCCGCCGATTCCCATGATCCGGGTGGCCCGTCCAGGAGTAGAGGCGTGACTGAGGAGCCCGACGGCCCCCAGGTCGGTCTCACCGGGCGGCCGCCTCGCCAGATTCCGACGCCCACGCCGCTGACCAGCCATGGACCGGCCGTGGTGATCTCGATGTGCAATCAGAAGGGCGGAGTCGGCAAGACCACCTCCACGATCAACCTCGGCGCCGCGCTGGCCGATTACGGTCGCAAGGTGCTGCTGGTCGACCTGGACCCGCAGGGCGCGTTGTCGGCAGGCCTGGGAGTGCCGCACTACGAGTTGGCCAACACCGTCCACAACCTGATGATCGAGCCGCGCGTCCCGGTCGACGACGTGCTGATCCACACCCGTGTCGAGGGTCTGGACCTCATCCCCAGCAACATCGACCTGTCGGCGGCTGAGATCCAGTTGGTGAACGAGGTTGGCCGGGAGCAGACGCTGGGACGCGCGCTGCGGCCGGTGCTCGACCGCTTCGACTACGTGCTGATCGACTGCCAGCCGTCGCTGGGCCTGCTCACCGTCAACGCACTGGCGTGCTCCGACGGAGTGATCATCCCCACCGAGTGCGAGTTCTTCTCGCTGCGCGGGTTGGCGTTGCTCACCGACACCGTGGACAAGGTGCGCGACCGGCTCAATCCGAAGCTTGTCATCAGCGGCATCCTGGTGACCCGGTTCGACACCCGAACCCTCAACGCCCGCGAGGTGATGGCCCGCGTGCTGGAACGCTTCGGCGATCTGGTGTTCGACACCGTCATCACCCGCACCGTCCGGTTCCCGGAGACCAGCGTCGCAGGGGAACCGATCACCACATGGGCCCCGAAATCGCCTGGCGCGCAGGCGTATCGCGCGCTGGCCCGCGAGGTCATCGACCGCTTCGGCAAGTGAGCGCGCCAACAGCGCCCGAGAAGGGCTTTCGAGTCCGGCTGACCAACTTCGAGGGTCCGTTCGACCTGCTGCTGCAGCTGATCTTCGCCCGCCGCCTCGACGTCACCGAGGTTGCGCTGCACGAGGTGACCGACGAGTTCATCGCCTACACCCGTCAGATCGGCCCCCAACTCGAACTCGACGAGACCACCGCCTTCCTGGTGATTGCCGCAACCCTGCTGGACCTCAAGGCGGCCCGGCTGCTGCCGGCCGGAGAGGTCGAGGACACCGAGGATCTGGCCTTGCTGGAGGTGCGCGACCTGTTGTTCGCCCGCCTGCTGCAGTACCGGGCGTTCAAGCATGTCGCGGAGATGTTCGCCGAACTGGAGGCGGCGGCGCTGCGCAGCTACCCACGTGCGGTGGCGCTGGAGGACCGGTACTCCGAACTGCTGCCCGAGGTGATGATCGGCGTCGACGCGCACAGCTTCGCCGAGATCGCCGCGGCCGCGTTCACCCCACGGCCGGTCCCGACGGTGGCCACCGACCACCTGCATGCCTCCCGGGTCTCCGTGCCCGAACAGGCTGCGAAGCTGATGGAGATCCTCGAGCGCCGCGGTTTGGGGCATTGGGCGTCGTTTTCAGACCTGGTGGCCGAATGCTCGGAACCGATCGAGATCGTGGGGCGGTTCCTGGCGCTGCTCGAGTTGCACCGGGCCAGGGCGGTAGCATTCGAACAGTCGGAACCGCTTGGTGTGCTGCAGGTCTCGTGGACCGGAAACCGCTTGACGAACGACGAGCTGGTTAGAGCCGAGTGGGAAGAGTAATGACCTCAGAAGCAGGCGGGCAAACAGACGGGCCGGCAGGCGAGGAATCGGAGGTCGGTGGCGGCCATGTCGACGACGAGGATTTGACCCGTGTGCTGGAGGCCTTGCTGCTCGTGGTCGACACTCCGGTGAGCGCCGAGACGCTGGGATCGGCGACCGAGCAGCCGGTGCACCGGATAACGGAGGCTCTGCGGGCGATGGCCGACGAACTCGCTGCCCGTGGCAGCGGCATCGAGCTGCGCGAGGCCGGTGGCGGCTGGCGGTTTTATACCCGTTCACGGTTCGCGCCCTACGTCGAGCGGCTGTTGCTCGACGGCGCCCGTTCCAAGCTGACCCGCGCGGCACTGGAGACGCTGGCGGTGGTGGCCTACCGGCAGCCGGTGACGCGGGCCAGGGTGAGCGCGGTCCGCGGGGTCAATGTCGATGCGGTGATCCGGACGCTGGTGGCGCGGGGCTTGATCATTGAAGCGGGAGCCGACGCAGACACCGGTGCCACAACCTTTTCCACCACCGAGCTGTTCCTGGAACGGTTGGGACTGTCGTCGCTGAGCGACCTGCCGGACATCGCACCACTGCTGCCCGGCGTCGACATGATCGACGACCTGAGCGAAAGCCTCGACAGCGAACCGCGTTTCGCCAAACTGGCCGGGCGCCCGCAGCAGGACACGGTCGTCAAATTCGATGTCGACACCGACGCCGATGTCTGATCCCGAGGGTGTGCGGCTCCAGAAGGTGCTGTCGCAGGCCGGAATCGCCTCTCGGCGGGTCGCCGAACGGATGATCACCGATGGCCGCGTCGAGGTGGACGGCCGCATCGTCACCGAACTGGGCACCCGGGTTGATCCCGACCAGTCCGACATCCGCGTCGACGGCAGCAGGATCGTGCTCGACGACTCGATGGTCTACCTGGCGGTGAACAAGCCGGTCGGCATGCATTCGACGATGTCGGACGACCTGGGTCGGCCGTGCATCGGT
>Ga0315291_10006010_pt1 | contig 15153 bp, 23 predicted proteins | sample YL17G12_20_MG_FD_203070 | JGI IMG/M metagenome (GOLD analysis project Ga0315291, IMG submission 203070) | Sediment microbial communities from Yellowstone Lake, YNP, Wyoming, USA - YL17G12_20 | ecosystem: Environmental > Aquatic > Freshwater > Lake > Sediment | place: USA: Wyoming | collected...
ATCCCCTCTGAACAAAAAACTCTTGAAGAGACACATATTATTGGTTGGCTTTTATCCGGAAATAAAGAAAACTGGAAAATTGCAATTGATAAAAAATTATGGGGCTTAAGTTCAAAGAGAAAATCAGTTTGGCAGAATATAAAACAAGGAGACACTTTATTATTTTATGTTACCCAACCGCTCAGCAAGATAATCGGATGTGCCAAAGTAACTAAGACATATGAGGGAAAAGATCTGGTTTGGCCAGATGAAATTCAAGAGAATGAATTAAAATATCCTTTTAGAATAGAATTTGAACCAATAAATATTCTCCCAGAAAAGCTATGGAATAAGAAAGGAGTTTATACTCAAGGACTGCAATTTTATCATGGTGTAAATCCTATTTATGATAAAGAAAAGTTAGATAAAGTGATTAAGCAATTAGGTATCTAGTAAGTTTATATTTTTCTGCTCACTTTTTCGGGCGAGAAAACCCAACTTTATAGAATTTACCGATTTGCTTAACTAGATATAGTTGGAATACTTCTTTAAGAGATAATCTGAGATTATATATATTAAATAAATCGCTATAATAGAATCCTCTCTATCTGGCATATCTGTAGTTGCATGCCCCCCTTTCTCGCTTAGGAACCCATAAAATCCCTCCTTTATTAATTTAATTTCACTGTCTTTCATTTTTATTTTACTTTTTATTGGATTTATATGATCCCCAAGAGATCCGCTCTTCACTTGCTTCTTTGTCAATTTTTCTCTAAATTCTCTCATAAACTCCTCTAAAGCTAGACGAGCATTAAAACAGCAGTCTTTCCATTCTCCTTTCTCAAAATTCTTTTCAGAATTCTTAAGATAACTTAATGTTCCAGTAAAACTGTATTGGATTAGTTCTTCTATTATTTGTTTTTTCTTATCATACTCTATTACTACTCCATATTTTCTAATTAATTCAATTTGGATGCCATCTAATACAGGTTCAATTATTTTAAGAATTGTAATTAATCTTTTTTTTACTAGAACATTTGATTTAGTATTCCTATAAAGCTCAAAAAGGTTATTCTCTATAAAATTATAAGAAGATTCACCAAATTTAATTTTAAAGTCTTGTGATATTGGTAACCAGTAAGATTTATAAAAATTAGATATTCTTTCTTTCACATTTTTATTTGTGATATATGTCTTTTGCTCTTCTATAAGAAAATATAGCTCAGAAAAACCAGTCATGAAATTTTTTAACATGTTCAACAACCTTCTAATAAAGATTTGGCTTTAGATTCTCCAAAAGGAGTTAATCTATAAGCTAGTTTATTGCTCTTAGCCTTGCCAACCCTTAAAACTAATTGTGGTACCATCTCTTTCATGTATGTTCCAAAGTTTTCCGTTGGAACTCTATTTAATCCAACATTCCTTTTTATTTCAGAAGCATCTACTTTTCCTTTTTCAAGTTTAATTTTATACCCTAAAAGGACTAAAAGCGCGATATTCTTTGTTTTTTCTTGAGTACTATCTCCAGTAAACCTTAATAAAGTTAGTCGCTCTCCTTCAATATCCCATATTTCTTTTGAAGGGGTAATATCTCCATTTTTCTGAAAAAATAATTCTAATTTCTTCATTCTTTCTTCATGATTATCTAAAATTTTTTTAACTTCAGCATCCATTTTATTTCTTCTCTTTTGGACTTAAAAGTTCTTTAATCTGATTTAATCCATAAAAATTTAGACCAATAAGATCCTTCTCGATACTCACTAAAGCTTCTTTTCCTTTTCTTTTTCCAGAAAGTTCATAAATTATTTTTCTGAAGTTCTCAAGAGATCTCCCCATACCAACAAACAATTTTTTTACTTGTTCTTTTGGGACCATGCTAGCCTTTAATTCATTTGAGAGCATATAGATAGAAAGAAAAACGGCTTTTGGGTCATTTATTTTTTTATCTAATAAAATCCTATCATGAAAAGGAATAAGGATACTTCTAGCTATTGCAATCTCTTCTTTAGGGAAAAATTTTTCAAGTTCCATTTTTTCTTTATTTTTTTTCAGATAGTTTCTTTAAGATGCTTTCTATATAGTTAACCTTTATAGCATGTTTCCCTTTTTTAACATCTAACTTTCCCTCATCTCTAAGTTTTTTAACCCATGGAAGGACGGACCCCTTAACTATTCCTAATTCTTGACAAAGCTCTTTATGGCTTGTGAATTCGGAGTCAGATAAACCCGCCTCTTTTGCATATACCTTGCCTATGAAATATAATAGTATCTTTTCTATCCCAATAAATTTTTCTTTTCCTAATACGTCGATAGTTCCTGTGCTAGTTATCCTTATAAATTCCTTAGCCACATCAAAATTTTTTTCTAACACATTCTCATAATCGACAGTCATTTCTTCTTTTATTCTACTATCTAGTTTCTTCTTTTCCATAATAAAAGTAATAAAATAATCTTATATTTAAATATTATTATTATAAAATATATATTTTTAAAGATAATCTTTTTTATGGATTACATACCCTTTAATATAACTTCCCCCTAACCTAAATTTAAAAGTGTCGAATATTTATAAATTTTTCTATTTCATATGCTTCATTTAATAGAATTAAATTATTTTTATTCATATGTGATTATCGACTTATTTTTCCCTTCCATCACATCCCTCTGGTCTCCGCCTCTAATAACTTGCACCAGGCGCACTCTCCCCAATCATCCTAAAAGATATTTGTAAAAAGGAATTGCTTTTATCCTTCCGATAGTTTCTTCCTTATCATAAGTCAGAATTATGCCCTTTTTCAGCTTAAATTTATTAATGAATAAATTAAGGGGTTTTGTCTCGATTTTTGAAACTTTTATTTCAATTGGAATTATTTCCTTGTTTTGCAGGATAATGTCTACTTCATTTTTATAAGTGTCCCTCCAGAAAAATTCTGCATTGAGCTCATTTACAGCAAATGTCTCAAAAACACTCCCAAAAATTTCCCTGTTCTCAATTTCTTCTGGAAAAAGAATAACTGGATAATATTTTTTTAATCTTGTCTGAGTCTTTCTTGCATTTCTTGAAAAATTATATAATTTTCTTATTAAAAAAGATTTCTCAAGATAATCAAGATAATTAGATGCTGTCTGTCTGGAAATATTAAGCTCTTTTGCAATTTTGTCCATCTGGATCATTTGTCCTGGCTCTTTTGCAATTATATTAAACATCTGCGACAGGATTTCTGGGTTTTCAATTGGCACAATTTGTGGAATATCCCTATAAATTATTTTTTCAATAACATTTTCCTTAACGTATTTTCTTACAACTTCTTCATTTTCATTTATAATTTCAGGAAATCCATTGCAGTATAAAAAAATCCTAAATTCAGAGAGAATTTCTTTTTTGTACAAAACGAAGTTATCAAATTTTTTTCCCTTAAAATCTAAAAATTCCTTAAAGCACAAGGTTTTTATTCGAAATTCAAACATTCTTCCGGCAAGGCTTTCTCTTGCTCCTTTCCTGATGAATAGAGATTCAGAGCCGGAAATTATGAACTTAAATTTTTTATTCTCATCATAAATCCTCTTTAATTGCTCTTCCCATCCAGGAACTTTTTGTATCTCATCAAACAAGAATAAAAGCGATTCACTGCTGTTTTTCTTCATTAATTCAAAATAAGCGTCAATAACATCTTTTAATTTTGCATCTCTAAAATCATCAAATGAAAAATAGACTATATTTTCCTTCCTGTAATCTGCAATTGAGTCTTTTACTACTTTAAGCAAAATCGTTGTCTTTCCTGTTCTTCTTAATCCGGTTAAGGAGATAATCTGCCGATTTTTCATAAATCTTTTAATTTCCTCATAAACTATCCTTGGTTTGTAAACTAATTCAAAATCTCCTTTCCACCAAGGATTACTTCTTTCTAATGTGTCAAATAGCCTTTTATCATCCATATTTATTTGTTAGTTTTAGTTAACATATAGTATTAAGATATGTTAAATAGAGTATTTAAATTTTTCTATATCCCTCTTAAACCCCTTCAAACTTCTTAAACTTTCCCTCTTCCTTACATCCCTCTCGTCTCAGCCTCTAATAACTTGCACCAGGCGCATTCCTCGTCCTGTTTAGGGCATTTGCCCTCTAAAAGCCTTAAGGCTTTTTTCCATAAAAGCTCTGCTCTTTTTATGTCAACAGGCATTTTCTTTAAAACTGTGTCAAATATAACCTCTCCTGTTTCCTTTATCTCTCGCGGAATGTAAAACAGCAAGAAACCATAATTCTCTGTTTCATAGCCATTTTTTCTAAGAAGATAGCAATAAATATCCAGCTGTTTTTGATATGATTTATGAGTATCTTCTTTTAAAGGATATCCTCTTGTTTTGTAGTCTAAAACAACAAACTTTTTTCCTTTCAAAAGCAAATTATCAACAGCTCCTCTAAGAGTATTGCCTTTTTCATCTTCATAACTTATTCCTTTTTTGTTGTTTCTCCATACAATTAACAAGTTTTCATTGTCAAAAAGCTTCATTCCTTTGCATTCCTTATTCTTGCACAATTCAGGAGGCATTTTTCCCTGCCTCATAAACTTGTCAAAATGTTTCTTTAAAATGCCATCCATTCCAGAAGGCAGGCTTGGAAAAATTCCAGCAGGCCTTTTCTTGCCTTCATTATGATGCAGCCAAAAGCATCTCGGGCACTCTTCAAAAAGGCTTAAACTTGAAGGCGATAATGTATATGGCATATCTAAATTAATAATTACAAGCTTTTAATGTTTTTCTTTTTATTCTTTTCCCTTATCTAAAAATTTCATAAACTCTCTTTAAGCATTTATATTCTAGAAGTCAATTAATTTTGACTTTTAGTGCTTTTTATATCTAAACTCATTCTCTGTGCTTCTTACTCTTTCCTCTATAGTCTCTTCTTTGTCTTCTCTCTGCCAGGCCCCAATTTCTTCATTTCCCCTATGGGTTAGTAAATGCCCAAAATTTTTATAAAGAACAGCATATCTATGATGCATCCAGGGAGCATTTTTAGGCCCCCTTATATGTGGTTCTATCCATATCCAATATCCTTCATTTCTATAATGCCTTTCATGTCCCCTAACCCAAACCCTCCATTTTAATTCTTCTCCAGTTCCAGTAGATTCATAATCGACATAACTTTTTTTAATATCAATCCAGTAATAAGGCTTTGGTGGAATTAGTTTCTTTTTCCCTTTCCTTTCTCTTGCTCTATTAATTCTAGCATAATCTTGATTTTCCCCCCTATTTACTCGCCTTATTACAACATTTTGCGCATTAATATAACTAATAGTATTTATTATAAGATCTATTAATTTTGAGAATTCCCTAGTCTCTATAGGCCGGTTAACAGATTCAAATCTAGATATAAAATCGGTTAAACCTCCCTCTCTTTTTCTTACAAAAACCTGCCCCAACTCGCTTGGATGAATTATTCTTTTAAGTTGGCCGTCTTTTGAATAATAATAAATTTCCCCATCATTAGAAGCATATTCAAATCCAGGGAGATCATCTATATTAAAGTTGATAGATCCTTGAGGCCCATAAGAAACAACCCTATTAAAAAATAAATATAGATTAACATCTTTAGGATTTATGTTTAATGAGGGAAGCCTTTCATCAGCACAGTAAAAATCTATAGATTTTGAAACAAAAAAAGCTCTTAATTGTTTTGTATCTTCTACTAATTGGACTTCTAAAGGGCTCTCGAATTCAAAAAACATAAATGGAAAAGGAAATCTCATTGCTCGCTCATAATCTGTATTTTGATGCCTTCGATTATATAAACTATCTAAAGTCATAGAATCTATCCAAAAAACATGGGTTTGATCAAGAAGTAATCTCTTCCAAGAAATACCTTCTGCTAAAGAAAAGACATTCCCACCAGGCGAGGGGGATACCGCTTTATTCGACCTATCAAAACAAACAATCATAGCTCTAGCTACCTTTCCATCTTTATCCAACCCATTAATTACATCATCAAAAAATAATCTTTGCCCATCTCTTGGTCTCATTTTAAAAATCTAGTTTTATTTGATTTTAATTATTAAGAAACCTTTTTAATCCTTTCTATAATGTTTATACATTCATAATCGTCAGATAATTTAAAATACTTGCAAAACCAACCCACAATAAATAAGGCAATAAAAGCAAAGATGCTGTCTTGCTGATTTTCCAGGATGCAATCATCATGGCAAGAATTGAAAACCACAAAACAATTATTTCAATAAATGAAGCAAAGGGATTTTTCATTTGAAAATATAAAATTGTCCATAAAATATTAAGAACAAAATTAATTCCATAAACAATTGCTATTCTTGTTTTTTGTTTTTTGCCTGCATTAGTCCATGCAAAATACAAGCTTAAGGCAATAAGAATAAATAAAATATTCCATGCAATTGGAAAAACATAATTAGGCGGCGTAATTGATGGCTTGACACTTTCATACCATGTGCCAATTTCTGTAAACAAACTTCCTACAAGCGCAACAATTGCAATAACAATAAAACTTGCAATTAAAACTTTCCAATTGATTCTTGCCATTTTTATCCAATTATTAACTATTTATATTTTTATGCTTTACATCTATGTAACTTTTGCTCTCTTTATGTTTAATAATTACTCTAGTACACTTTTATTATCTATCTCTCTAATTACTTTTTATTATTTTGTTATTTCCTACTTCTTATTAAGCCAGTTCCACAAGCCAGCCCATATCCATCCAAGAACATAGCCTCCAACAAAAGCCAAAATAATCAATAAAATTGCAGTTCCAGCATTAAAGCTGACTACACTAAAAACATTTCCTATAAAATGCATAGGAAATATCCAGTCAAGATATGCTTGAGCAACACCAACAGCAACTGATATTGCCCAGACTGCATGCAATATTGCTGCAAATATTCCCAAGACTAAGCCTAGCTTGTTTCCATTTATCTTTGCCATTCTTTTATATCCTCCTCTTTTTATTATTCTAAATAAGCAGGCAGGGTATAAAAAACTAACTAAAATAAAAAAATAAGAAAAGAAAATAAAAATAGAGAATCTATTTTTTAAATAAAAAATAGATTGTATACAAAGCAGCGATTCCAACCAATATGTAAACAATTTTTGCTATAATTGGTATTGAGCTGAAGACTTTTGCAACAATATCCAAGTTGAAAATTCCTACAAGCCCCCAATTTAGACCGCCGATTATAATAAGAATAAGTGCTATCCAGTCTAAAACATTTTTTTCCATTTTACACCTCCTTTTCGATTTATATTCTATCTCTTTAAATAAAAAAATAAAAAACTATTTCTTAAGCATTATTATCTTTCCAAGCCCTGCAAGTGCAAGAATTATTCCTATGAACACAGGCCAGCTTACAATGCTCCAATATGCATTTGCAAGAATTAAAAGCCCAAGCACAAGCATCACAGCTCCTTTTTTCTTGTGCATGCCATGACACATATCCATTTTCATCATCTCTTTTGCCATTTTCAACCTCCTTTTTAATAATAAGCCAAGGAAAAAAGAGTTTAAAAATGTTTATTTTGGCTTTTTTAAGAAATTAGCTATCTTTATCTTTTTCCCTCTCTGCAAAGAGGAAAAGTTTGGCTATCTTCTAATTTAGATGGCTTTAATCTTAAATCTTCTGGAGGATTTATAATTTTTAATTCTCTATAATTTTCATGTTTTAAATTATAACCTTGTTCCATAGTATATTTATCTTTTTTATTTATTTAAACATTATTATTCTTAATTATAACCCAAAATTCTCAATAAAATTTTCTATAACTCTGTATTGCTCTAAAAATTCATAGCCCTTGCTTGTTAAAGAGAAAGTTTTCTTGCCTTTATCATCGCTTTCAAGCTTAATCAGTTTTTTCTTTAATAATTCATCAACATAATCTTTAAACATCTGAGGCGAGAGATTAGAAGCATACAAAAGCCTTGTTGGCTTTATATTTCTATTCTCCCTGACTGCGAGCAAAATGTCTTTTATAACATTTAATCTTTCCCTTTTCCTTGCCATCTTCTCTTATTTTCTTATTTTTACAATGTTTATTACACCAGCTAAAAATATTAAGAAAACAAACACATCTAAGATATAAATTCCAATTAATATTATAACATTCCATTGAAGCCATAAAGCAGCAGCAAGATTTAAAATCCAGGCAATTAAGCCAATAAACACAGCTATAAAATAAAATCTAGGAAAAGTGTGCTTTAATTTATCTTTTTTATAATTTATAAAAGACAAGACTGACAAAAAGAAAAAGAGAAAAATCTGCGAAATAAACATAAACGCATAGGTTTCCCAGACATAATCAAGTATAACAAAAACAAGACTCATTATATAAAAAACAAGGATTTTTGCATTAAACAATGAACTATAAGCATGCTCTTTAGCTTCAATTTTTCTCCATAACAGGCTATAGAACAAGAAGAATCCCGCCATAATTAAAAAATATTCAAAAAATACTTTTATTACTGAATAGCTGTCCAAATCAACAAAAGGAAAAAGCATAGAGCCAAAAATATACCTAATTATAAAGGCAATTCCATAAAAAAAGAAAGCATTTCTAAAATACCTTATTCCTTCATGATAGCTCAGCTTAAAAAGCCTGTCTGTTTTTACAACTATTGCTACACAGATAATTCCGATAATCAAGCCATACACAACTTTAATTATCTCTTTGTTTTCTATAACAAACTCATAAATCTCCCTTAGCATAAAATTATGGCTTTTTTAATTTATTTAAAGATTTATATATAAAGATATAGATTATTCCTATATATCCTTTTTCTGTATCTTTTCTTCTGACTGCTTATAAAGCCCTTTTTCTTTAATTTTTTAGGAAAACAAAGGAGGAAAACTTATTCTTCCTTGGCAGAAGGGCTTGGTTTTCTCATCACTCTTTCCTTGCCCTTCTCCTCCTTTCAATCTTCTATCTCTTTAGTTCTTATTTAGATTATTAATATAAAATTAAAAAATAAAATATATAAACAATTAAAAACAATGAAGCATTATTAAATAGATGCCAAGCATAGAAAATTATATATTATTAATGATAAAATAAAGATTAATTATAAATAAAAAGGAATAAGCAAACAATTAAATAAAAAAGCAAAATAGCAGTAATAAAGAAGGAACAATAGATGTAGAGCATATAAAATAGAGCATTTAATTATTAACAATAAAAATAATAAATTATGATAAAAAATGTCAATTAAAGTTTCAGATTCAATAAAAGAGCTTGTTTTGAAAAGAGACAATTTTAAATGCCAGAAATGTGGTTATAGGGGGTTGAGTGATGACTTAGAGCTTCATAATAATTTTTTAAATAAAAGCAATGATGCTGATAATCTTGTAACTTTATGCGCAATATGCAGTTATTTTGCTCCTGATTCTGCCAGCGAGTTTCAAGAATATATTAATGAAAAAATAAACTGGCAGGATATAGAGACTTTTAGAAAATATAAAAAACCAGTTTCAAAAAAAATAAAGCAGGAAATGGCTGGAAAAGCAGACAAAGGAAATTTAATGACAAGAGCGCCTCTCGGCTATAAAGCTGAAAATAAACTTCTTGTTCCTGCTGAAAATTCTGCAGTTGTTGATGAAATTTTCAAAACTTTTTTATACAAGGATTTAAGTTTAACACAAATAGCAAAGCAATATAATCTTTCTGTAAATGGCTTGAAAAAAATTCTTACAAATTATACTTATCTTGGAAAAATAAAATTCGCAGGACAGATTTTGCAAGGCAGGCATGCTCCTCTTGTTTCAGCTGAAATTTTCAACAAAGTCCAGGATAAGATGAAAGAAAAAGGAATAGAGAAGAGCTAATTATGCATATTGCATATTCATTCTTAATGCAGCTTCCTTCAGGTCTTTTATAATCCTATTTTGAATTTGGCGCACTCTTTCTTTTGTCATTTTAAATCTCCCTCCAGTTTCTTCTAGAGTATGGGGCTTTTCGCCATCAAGTCCATAGCGGTATCTAAGAATTTCAATATCTCTTTTCTTTGTTCTTTTTAAAGAAGCAATTAGTCTTTCAATAGCCTCTCTAGGTGAAGATACATTTTCTATATATTCTCTTGTCTGATTTGAAGGGATCATATTTTCAGTAGGGGGCCCATCTTTATCATCTAAAAATAAGGGTGTTAAACGAAAATGATATAAACGTTCTACACTTGAAGGAGATAATCCTGTCCCTTCAGCAATTTCTTCAATTGTTGGTTCTGATTTATTTTCTTCAGTATGCCTTTCTACAAAACGTTCTATTCTTGAAACATCTCCATAAACATTAGCTGGTTCTTCTATTATCTTTCCCTGAGAGGAAAAAGCTCTTTGTATCTTTTGCTTGATCCAATATGCTGCATAAGTGCTAAATTTCCTATGCATTTCATTTGGGGCATATTTATCTACTGCATGCATTAAACCAAGATTTCCTTCTTCAATAAGATCTAGGAAATCCATACCATTACCTATATATTTTTTAGCAAAAAAAATAACTAATCTTAAATTGCTGGTTATAAGCTTATCTCTTGCAGCGTTTCTTATACTTTCTTCTCCACTTTTTAACTGTTCAAAAAGCATTTTTTCTTCTTCATATAATAAAATAGGCCCCTTTATCTCTTGCATATAAATTTTAAGAGAATTTGGGTGTTTTTCAGATACCTTTCTAACAATTTGACTATCTAGTTCTGTATCCCTATCAACTAACGCAAAAGTATATTTATGCATTTTATTATTCCTATAATAAATTAATAAACAATCTTCTTTTAAATATTATTATGCCAGGATATATCATTATCCACTATTTAATCTTGCCACTTGCATCCAATTTTATTATTTATTGCATTTTGCTCAGCTTGCTGAATTTCTTCTTTGTATTTAATATCTTTATTTTCAAATCTCGCTACAGCCAATCCTTCTTTAACAAGCTGTAAATTAATATTTGTTTCATTCAAAAAAATCCATCTAAGCAGTCTGTCATACTGGTCTTTATCTTCTATATCTTTTTCAACTTTTACTTTTTGATTTAAAATTAGCTCTGTAATTCTTTTTTTAGCTGCAGAATAGCATTTTTCTCCTTTTTCATCAGTATCTATACCAAGAAGTCTTACATTTTCTCCTCCTTCAATAATAACTGTATCGCCATCAATTATTTTTGTAACAATTTTTTCCTCAGCTTTTTCTTTTTCTCCAAAATTAATTATTCCAGAATCCAACATTAGCAAAATAAAAATAAACAAAGATAGGATAATAGCAATGACAAATAAATGAATGGTTTTTATTTTCATTAAAGAATAACTTGCTTTGAGGATATAAAATTATCTATACGACTTTTGTCTCTTAGATCTTGCCTTAGAATCTCCTGGCTTATAAGTCTCTTTTCTTCTTATATCTGCAATTAATAATGCCTTGTCATAAGTTAGAAATGCTTTTCTCAGCTCAGCAGACTTGGTAAAAGCAACTAAAGCTTTTGCAATAGCTAATCTTGCTGCTTCTATCTGGCTCTCTCTGCCTCCCCCAGTTACTTTCACATTAATATCGAAATTAAAATTTCCAAGGATTTTTTTTGCAATTCTTACTGGCTCTTCTATAAGGAGTATATGAAAATTATTTAATAAATCAGATGGAATATTGTTTATCTTTATTTTCCCGCTTCCTTCTGCAATTCTCGCTTTTGCAACACTTGTTTTCCTTTTTCCAGCAACAATTATTTTTTTGTCTTTCATATTTTTCCTTTTTATTTATTCCTATCTCTTTATTTTACTCCAGTCCTCCTTTTAATTCTTTAACTATTTCTTTTAATGTTAAAAATTTTGCTTTTTTAATTTTTCCTGCAATTATCCTCTTGGATTTTTCATATTTTTCAGGCACGCCATTATAGCAAAAAACTCTTTTTAATGCATCACTCCCTCTTCTTTGTTTATGGCTTAACATTCCTCTTATTGTCCTTTTTAAGATTCTTTCAGGATTTTTAGGAATTTTAGGTCCTTTCAGGCTGCTCCCGCCTCTTGAAAATTTTCTTCTATATCTCTCAAGAATATTTTTTCTATTACCCAAAACAATAGCTTCTTCTGCATTTATAATTACCACATTTTTTCCAAGCAGCGTTTGTTTAGCTACATAGCTTGCCAGCCTCCCAAGATTTGCATTTTTTGCGTCGATTACAATTTCTCTTTCCATTTTTTATTTGGGTGTTATCTTAATTTAATATTAATATCTCTTATAAATTTTTAAATGCTGTTTAATTGTTTCTTTGTTATTTAATTGCTTGCTTATTAATTATTATCTTTAATATTAATTTATTTTTATATCTTATATTTAATAATATTATTTAATTAATATTTTAACTCCTCTGGCAACAGGATTTTTTTTAATTTCCTCAATTATGCTGACAGCTTCTGATTTTGTTTTTCTCAGCTTTTCCCTTGCTGAATCTGAAAAATATAGAGCAGCAATTCTTATTTTTTTTGTTACTTCCCCTTTTCCAAGTATTTTTCCTGGAAAAACAATTGTGTCTCCTTCTTTTGTCTTTTTGTCAATTTCATCCAAGTTTATCCCTGTTTGCTTCCTTTTTGGCCTTGAAACAAGATCTGCAATTTTCAGCCATTCTTTTTTCTTTTTTGCAGCAATTATAGTCTTAACTAAGTAAGGGTTTGTTTTTCTTCTTAATTTTTTTTCAATTATTGTTTTTCTCATATTATAGTAAAATAGTATATTTATTTGAAATCTTCGAAATGCGGGATTTGTATTGAGCGCATTTCTTCGAAATGCGGGTTTTGTATAGGGCGCATTTCTGCGAAATGCGGGAGAAAGGATTCGAACCTTTGCAGGCACTAAGCCATTAGGGCCTAAACCTAACCCGTTTGACCGCTCCGGCACTCCCGCATTTCTATATCATTATTTTATGGCTTTTAAAACTTCCTTTAAGTTTTTGTTTAAAGAATCAATTGCTTCTGTAAATATTTTCTTGGCATCAATTTGGCCAAAGCTTTCTATTGTTATTAACTGCTGATCTGTTTGTTTAATTTTTATAGTTTCTTTTTTTTCACAAGCTTCAACACAAGCCAGGCACATATCACATTTATTTATATCAGTTATTGTGGGCTTTTTTCCTTGAACCTTAATTATTTTTACAGGACAAGCTTCAGCGCATTTTCCACACTCATCACATTCACTTCCAAAACTTATTTCAGGGATATTTCTATAAAACATCAAGCCAGGAGAAAATTTTGCATGATTTACACCTTTCCCAAGTCTTGCAAATCCAATTAATTCAAGTTCTTGTTCTTCATCTAAAATCACAATAGGCATTTTTTTATAAACAACCTCTGCTCCACCTTTTAAATCACCTGAATAAACAGTTTTAGTCCCCTTGCCATTAAGCTTCAGCTGAATCTGGCATTTATTGCATCCTTTTCCTTTGCAAGAACAATTTTCAAATTCAGTCAAGCTTTCATTTTTCAATGGAATCAATCCAAACCTATGCGCAAGAATTTCATCATAAAGCGCAGAATCATTTTTATGTATCTCAACTTCATCTATAGCAAGAATAGGAATTTCATTTACGCTTCTCCTTATAGCATTAGCTAAACTTTCATTTATTTCTGCAATAAAACTTATTTTATCCTGTTTTTTCTCTATTAGATTCATTTTTTATTCCTTATTTATTATTAATAATTAACTATTGATTTTTTTATGTTCTCCATCTATTGTTCTCTGCTGCTTAATTGTTGCTATTGCTTCAATTTATATTTTATTTGTTATTAATTAATATAATTTTATAATTTATTATTTATTATCCAATTTATAAACTTATACTCTTCTGCCTCTCCTTCCGCCTTTCTTTTTAGGCCCGCCTCTTGGCATTCTTGTAACATCAACAATGCTTAATATTCTAAATCCTTCTTTTGAAAGGCTTTTTATAGCAGCATGCGCACCAGGTCCAGGGGTTGTGCTTCCAGTATCTGCTTTTATTCTAACATACAAATCAGTTAATCCAATTTCTTTTGCTTTTTCTGCAGCCCTTTTTGCAACAAACATTGCAGTTGTAGGATTTGCTTTAAGCCTGTCTTGTTTTGTAACCATTCCTCCTGAGCATCTTGAAATTGTCTTTCCAGACATATCAGTTATATGCACAATTGTATTGTTAAATGATGTAAAAATGTGCGCAATTCCAGCATGATTTTTCTTTTCTTCCATCATTTTATTCTTCTCCAACTATTTCTTTTATTTCTTCATTCCCCTCTTTTAGCTTTATTATCTCTTCTTTTTCTTTTTTTGGCATTTTTAAACTTACCTCAATTTTGCTTTCTTCTTCAAGAGAAACAGGATAAGAAGGAATATTTACTTTTTTCCCATTTATTTTAATGTGCTTATGCGTTATTAACTGCCTTGCTGATTTCATTGTTCTTGCAATTTTCCTATTTACAACAACTGTCTGAAGCCTTCTTTTTAAAACAGCTTCTTTGTCTAAGGCAAGAACTTCTGCAATGCTCTCAACTTCAAATCCATTTTTTTTCAATCTATTTATAAATTCTTTTTGTTTTTCATGGCTTGCTGTAATTAAATTTTTTGCTTTTTCTCTCATTTCACCTATTCTTGCATCTGCTTTCCATATCTCCCTTTTATTTTTCAAGCCATATTTTTTAACTAGCTCATTTTCAGCTTCAATTCTTGCCAAATCAAACATTTTTCTCGGCCTTGAAAATTTTTTATGTTTTCTTATCATTTTTTTATTATCTTATTTTTGTTATTAATATCTATTTAATATTTATATGCTTCACATCCATTGTCTTTTGGTTTTCTTAATTATTTTTATATTTATTTTTTTGTTTAATTAATTGCTGTTTTATTATTAATTCTTTTAATTTGCTTATATATTTCTTATTATTGATTTATATTTTTTATTTCTTCTCCTTTCCTTTAGTTTTTACAGCTGTTGGTTTTGCTGCTTTTTTCATAACTCCAACTGTTCTATTCTCTCTGAAATGGCTTTTTGTTCTCTGCCCTCTGACAGGCTGGCCTAAAAAGTGCCTTACTCCTTTATAGCATCTCATTTTCTTCAATCTCTTAATATCAAATTCTTTTGCAAGATCAAGATTTGTGCCTAGTAAGTGTTTATTTTTTCCTGTGTCCAAGTCTTTTCTTCTGTTCATTAAAAAAACAG
>Ga0315291_10006013_pt1 | contig 15150 bp, 8 predicted proteins | sample YL17G12_20_MG_FD_203070 | JGI IMG/M metagenome (GOLD analysis project Ga0315291, IMG submission 203070) | Sediment microbial communities from Yellowstone Lake, YNP, Wyoming, USA - YL17G12_20 | ecosystem: Environmental > Aquatic > Freshwater > Lake > Sediment | place: USA: Wyoming | collected...
TGTCGAGGCCGGGGCACAGATGCATCGAAACGTACCGGTTCTCGAGTGCCATCGGCACCGCGTCTGCCAGACGTAACCGACGCACCTCGTACATCGGGCCCGGCAGGACGTACTCGCCAGTCGGGAGCTGTAACGCACGCGAGCCGCGCTTCACTCGGATCGCAAGTACCTTCGCGGATGGCACGCGACCGGACTCGACCATGTTTCGCGTGAAGCTCAACATGCGGTTCAGGGGACGGCCTACCGTCTGCTGCCGGACGAACGTGCCGCGGCCTCGGATACGCGTGGCCCAGCCGGCACGTTCCAGCTCCTGCAGTGCCTTGCGCGCCGTAGTTGTGCTGACGCCGAATTCTCCCATGAGCTCCTTCTGAGAAGGGACCTGGGATCCAAGCGGCAGCCGACCTCTGCGAATCTCTGAGATGATCCGCTCTACAATCAGTCCATACTTAGGAACTGGTGCTGTCGTGTCTGTCACGGCCTAACGTCCTCCTAGCGCGCCAAACAATGCGCCCATAGTAACAGCATTGAGTACCGAATGTCAACCCCTGCATAGTTCATGGTTTCCCGTTTTCCGGTGGTCGAATACGGGAGATCCGCTCGATTTGCAGCATTTTGGAGGCAATCCCAAAGCGCGTAACGGCACCAAACGCCATAGAAAGCCACTAGGACGCATTCTGATAGAATCCCAGCGAATGCCGCTTGGAGCTTTGTAGGCTTGCCGGCGACTCCTGAGCCTTCCACTGTATGCGACCATTCGAGTGCACCCAGCGGCGCCGTTCCCTTTGGGGAGAATGCAGGAAGCCAAAACTTAGCGCGCACAGCCCTTGACGCAATGTCGGGCATGTGGTATCCTTGTCCGACGCTGATGGGTCGTCTGAGCCGCGCCAATCGAGACGTTACAGGGAGGTGGTGCCACTGCCGAAGCAGTTGTGCGTCACGATGGACAGGGTGATCGCGACCGCTGTGTATTGGCCTCGCGTCACTCGTCGTGCCGACGTTCAGGACAAGGAGGCAGCTAGTGATGAGACGGAGATATGGATTCACCTTGATTGAACTGCTAGTCGTGATCGCCATCATCGGGATCCTAGCAGCGATGGTCTTTCCTGTATTTGCGCGTGCGAGAGAGTCAGCGCGCAAGGCGGTGTGCCTCTCCAATGTGAAGAACATCGCCCTCGCCGTTCAGATGTACCTGGCGGACAACAACGACACCTTGCCGCCAAAAGAGAGCAACCCGGAAGTGATCGACTTTTTCGCGGCAACTACTGGCTGTTTGTGTAACGGAGAATGGACAAACTGCATAGAGGGCCCCACCTTCTCGAACCCGTATTTGCGGTGGCCGGTGGTCTTTGACGAGTACGTGAAGAACCGCGATGTATGGCGGTGTCCCAGCGCGAAATGGGAGAGCGGCCCGGGCAATATCAACCCGGACCCCAACTGGTTCCGCTCCTTCTCCGCCGCGCCGCTAGACTCCTGGTTAGGCACCTTCAGGGAGCCGGGAGGCTGCCCCTTGGGCGGCGCCTGGTGGCCGAACGGCTGGGGCGGGGATGTCACGGACTCGTTCGTGCAGGGGCCGGTCTACAGCGTGTGGGCAAACCACGTCAGCAAAGGCTCTAAGGCCTTCGGCATGAGCATCGGATGCAATGGGGGCTGGACTAGCCCGGAATTTCCCGGGCACAACTTCGGCTTGAAGATGGTGTCAGTGCAAGAACCCACCTCCTTCGTCATCGTCAGCGATCAGAGCAATGGCGCTACCCAAGACTACAAGACCCTCCCGACAGCGGCCTATCCGGATATCTGCAGGCTAGCCGCTAGTTGGTGTTGCAGCTTTGACTGGGAGCTGGCGCAGGAGGAGGACCCGTACTTCTATCTGTACGCACCCAACAATGGCGCGTTCTTGACCAACCCAGACCTGCGGAAGCCCTACGCGCGGCACTTTGGCGGCGTGAACATAGGATTCCTCGACGGACATGCTGCCTGGTGGAATTCCGAGAGGTTGATCGCCGAGTTCTTTGAACGGGTCAAGGCTGGCGAAAAGAAACCGATGGGACTCTGCGCGCCGGGGCCCTATTCGGTCCTTGGCGCGTATGGAAGTGCTCGACATTGTGATGAGGACTGTCCGGTGCTCTTCTAGTCAGGCTAGGGGGGCCTAACGAGCGTGTGACTGCGGCGGAGCGCCGACCTCGGCGCTCCGCCGCGCAGGTGCTGTACTCGTATTCTGCGAATCACCTGTTCCGGGCGCGGGTCATCTCTCTGCACTGATCGCCCGTTGCCCCAAGGACGACATGGGCTCTACTGTGCCGACAAAGGACTCCTCCGCGGCAGCCCCTGAGCCGACACGCGATGCCCGAAGAGGCGTCACCTGGCGCGCCGCGCTAATCTCACTCGTCGTTGTCGCCATCACCGCTCCTGCTATCTTCTACGGCGAGGTCGTGTGGTTCAGGGCGACCCCCCACTTCTGGGCGGGCGGGTGGTCGAGCGGCGTGCCGGCGCCCTGGCCGCTGACGGTGCTGTTCCTACTGACAGCGCTCACGAGCATCCCGGCCGTCCGGCGACTGCGGTTGACCCGGCCGGAACTGCTGACGGTCTACTCAGTCATCCTCGTCGTGACGCCCTTGTTCGGCATGCATGTGCTCTTCTACTTGCTGCCGAAGGTCCCGAGCTACCGCTACTATAGTCTCACGCAGCCGCTTTGGGAATCAACGTTCCTCCACCTGATCCCCGAGTGGTGGGGCCCCACTTCGTACGCGGCTGCCACAGACTTCTACCTGGGCGGGGTCGCCGTGCCGTGGTCGGAATGGGCGTTGCCGCTGGCGGCCTGGTCGTCCGTCATGTTGTGCCTCTACCTGGCGAACGTCTGCCTTCTCGTCCTCGTGCAGAAGCAGTGGATCCAGAACGAGCGGCTGACGTTCCCGCTGGCGCAGATACCGCTGGAGACCGTTGGCGAAGTGCCCGGCGGAGGTCAGGCCGCGCGCCTGCCAGTCAGCAGGCCCTTCTGGGCGGGGCTGGCTGTCGCCGCAGTCATCGCCTTCCTCAGCCAGCTATCACAGAGAATGCCTGCTATGCCTTCGCTGCCCATGGAAGTCACGGTGATGGGCGCGCAGTACGTGGGGCCGCGGGCCGCCCTCGGGGACGTTCAGCTATGGCTCCACCCCTGGCTGATCTCGCTCGCCTACATTCTCCCGAGGGATCTCTTGTTCTCCGTCTGGTTCCTGTGGCTGGTGCGGATCGGGCTGTGCGCTCTGGCGATCACGTACGGGCACTCGCCCATGGCAGCCGACTCGTGGTGGTCCTCTGGTTTCCCGGCCCCGTTGAACCAGGCCACGGGGGCGGTGGTGGCACTGTCCGTCTGGGCGTTGTGGATCGCCCGTAGGCACCTGGCCAGAGCGCTGCGCATCGCCTTCAGCCGAGGCCCCGCGAGAGGCAACCTCGATGAGCCCTTGCCGTATCGCTTTGCCATCATCGGCTTCGTGATCTCCGTCTCCTGGCTGGTCGCCTTCCTCATCCTCTCGGGGAACCGACCCATCTTCGCGCTGGCCTACATCACGCTCCTGCTCGGGTTATACCTGGCCTATGCGCGACTGCAAGCGGAGGGCGCCTTCGACCCATTCTTCTGGTGGTTCAACGATGTGTGCGCCATCGTGGTGGGCATGCGCAATGTGCGGCCGACGGAGGTCCTCACCCTCTACATGATGAACTGGGTCGGGGCTCCCCATCCCAGCCGGATCTTCAGCGCCTGCTCGCTCAACACGCTGACGTCCTTCAAGATCGCGGATGCGAGCGGCACGCACAAGCGGCCACTCATGTACCTGCTCTTCGCCGTGCTCCCCGTCGCGCTGGCCGTGGGCATATATGTCACTTTGACCGTGCTGTATGGCCGCGGTTTCCTCATGACCGCGGCCGCCAAGGGCAACTACTTCGTGCCCTGGGCGCTCAGGGACGATGGCTTCACGCTCGTCCACGACATCATGAGCGGGGCGAATCGGGACGTAGCGGGTGTGCTAGGCATGGTGGGAGGGTTGATGGTCACTATCTTCTTTGGCATCATGCGTCTGCGCTTCCTCTGGTGGCCACTTCACCCCATCGGCTACTTGCTCTCCAACAGCGTCCCCCAGGCCGTGGGGACGTTCCCGTTCCTCATCGCGTGGACTCTCAAGACGCTGGTAACCCGGTATGGGGGCCTGCGCCTGTACCGCCAGACGATACCACTCGCCATTGGCTTGATCGTCGGGGATCTGCTGAACAGCTCGCTCTGGAACATCATTGGGCTCGTCACCAGGGGACAGTTCTAGTGACCGAGGCCCAGAGCCGGAGTGCCGCTGGCGTCGCTCAACACCAGTAATGAGGAGGCGAGAGATGGCTGTGGGTGAGATCATCAACTACGAAGAGCAAGTCTATGCGGGCGTTGTCGGGAAAGTAATAGGTGTCTACATGGGGCGCCCGTTTGAGGGATGGCGCAAGGACGACCTGGTCGCGCATTGGGGCCTGGTGGACCGGTACGTCGCGGAAGACCGGGGGCTTCCGCTCGTCGTCACCGATGACGACATCACCGGGACCTTCACTTTCGTTCGCGCCCTGGAGGACAGTGGTTCCTATGCCGACACCCCGGAGGACTTCTTCGGCAAGACCTGGCTGAACTACCTCATCGAAGGGAAGACGATCCTCTGGTGGGGCGGGTTGGGCGTGTCCACCGAGCACACCGCCTACCTGCGCCTGAAGCACGGCGTGCCTTCGCCTCGCAGCGGGAGCATCGCTCTCAACGGCCCCGTCGTCGCCCAGCAGATCGGCGCGCAGATCTTCATTGACGCCTTCGGCCTGGTCGCCCCCGGCGAGCCGGAGCTGGCGGCTCGGCTGGCCGAGCGCGCCGCGCGCGTCTCACACGACGGGGAGGCGGTAAACGGCGCCAAGGTGGTGGCCGCCATGGTGTCGGGGGGCTTCGTCGAGAAGGACATGGCGAAGCTCCTCGACCTCGGCATCAGCGTCATCCCGGAAGACAGTTGCATCGCCCAGGTCCACCGGGATGTCCGCGCGTGGGCAGCGCAGGACGGGGATTGGCACAAGACCCATGCCCGCATCGCCGAGAGGTACGGCTACGACAAGTACGGGGGATCCTGCCACATGGTGCCCAATCACGCCCTCATGGTGATGGCGTGGAGCTATGCGCCGGACGACTTCCGCCGCGCCCAGGCCATCATCAACACCGCCGGATGGGACACCGACTGCAACGCCGCCAATGTCGGCAGCGTCATGGGCCTCGTGGTCGGGCTCACAGGCATCAACCAGGAGTATGACTTCCAGTCACCCTTCGCCGACCGTATGCTGCTTCCGACCGCGGAGGGCGCCCGCCTGACCTCTGACTGCCTCCAGGAGGCGCACCGAATCGCTCGCATCGGCCGGAAGATAATGGGCTGGCCGCACCCGGGGGCGCCGAAGGCCGGGGCCTGGCATCATTTCAGCCTGCCGGGCAGCCGGCATGGATATATGGTCGAGAGAACGGAGCAGGGCATGCCCGGGACTGGCACGGTGACGAACATCGCCGGGCCGGACGGAGCCCGGGCGCTTCAGATAGCCTACCGGGAGGTCGCGCCCAACCATCCGCTTCGGGTCTCCACGCCGCTGTTTGCAGAGCCGGCAGCTTCCGGCTACGCGATTGTCGGGACCCCGAAACTGTACGCCGGGCAGACCGTAACGCTCGAGGGAGTGGCGGGGAAGCACACGGGACCCGCCGATATTCGCCTGTTCGCCCGATCCTTCTCCGGCGAGGGGGACAGCAACCGGGCGACGCTCACGAAGCTCATCTACGGAGAGCCGATCCGTCTCGAAGCCGGCATGCCTTTCACGCTCAAGCTGCCCGTCCCTGGCGAACGCGGTTTCCCTGTCAAGGATATCGGAGTCGAGATCGCCGGCGGTTCTGCCGCGTCCGGCAGCGTGACTGTGGATAGGGTCACCTTTGGCGGCTCACCGGACCTGCGCATCCCCGACGAACTCCCGCGCACCGCCGACGGTGCGGTGCTCGGCTGGGTGGTTGATGCCGACCGGGTGATCGGCCGGTTCCCCCAGAACCCTCAACCGATGACCCACTTCGGGAAGGACGAGGGGAGGGGAGTGCTGATCACTGGGACAGACGACTGGACCGACTACACGATCTCCAGCCGGTTCGCCATCGCGCTGGCCGAGGCCGGTGGTCTGGTCGCGCGCTACCAGGGACTCCAGCGGTTCATCGCGCTGGTGAAGACACGAGATGCTCTGATGCTCGTCCTCAACTACTACGGCGAAGCTGTTCTCGCGGAGATGACATGCACGTGGGAGGTGGGCGAGTTGCACGATCTTGCGTTGACCGTGACAGGAACCGAGGTCGTTGCGTATCTTGATGGCGAGGAAGTTCTGCGGGGCACCGACGACAAACTTGGTCGAGGCGGGGCCGGGTACTTGGTGGAACGTGGTCTGGCTGGGTTTCGGGAAACGACGATCGTTGGTGCCAGCGAGTAGTCAGGACGTACCGGCAACAGTGCGTTCCCCAGGAATCCTATCGGCGCGCGTCCATGGCCGGCTCTCTTCGTTACGGCCGATAGCCCGATCCGCGCTGATGCCGGCCGCTGCAAGCGGCCTCATTCCTGCCCCACAGGCGCCCAGGGCTCAGATGATCTCCAGACCATCGCTATCCGGCAGCTTCGAGAACGGCGCGGTCGGCAGCGCCTGGTACCAGTATGCCACGCTCGCGATGTCGTCCTGAAGTGGCAGGTAGCGTCCGCCGCTTCGCCAGCCGAGCGCCTGAATGGTCACCCGCAGGTCCTGCTCGAACCGGATCGGGTCGGTGATGTGCCAGCGGTAGAGGCCGAAGCGCGTCTGGGAGGAGTAGAGGCCGTCGGGCCGGATGACCTGAGGCAGGCCGGAGTAGGGCGTCGTGAACTCCCGGTAGCCGCCCTTCTCCTTGCCGACGTCGAAGTTGTAGGAGCCACAGAAGTAGTCCTCCGTGCCGGTGCCGCAGATGGTCGGGAACTCGCCATCGCCGTCGAGGTAGAACTTGATCTCGCCCTCGCCCCACCAGCCGCAGTTGTTGACACCCCAGGCCATATAGGTTCCGACGTACTGACCGCGGCCCTTCACCCCGTCGAGTATGGTGTAGACATCCCTGTAGGGGAGCGGGTTGACCCGGCGGAACTGCGCGTGGAAGTAGGCCGCGTCGTCGGGCACATCGGTGAGTGCGTAGGTGATCTGATAGAAGAGGGTCATCTGCTCCGGCCCGATGTTCTCCATCGTGATCCGGCAGCTCTTGTGGAAGGGCATCTCCCAGTAGCAGTTGAAGGCGCTGCCCGGGTTGACGCAGACCGCCAGCGAGGAGAGCTGCGCGTATTGTCCCCATCCGCAGGCGAAGAAGTCACCTACCGGGCACTCCACCGACGGCTGCTCCTGGCCGTCCCAGTAGATGCGCAGGATGCTGTAGCGCCAACGGCCCGTGGGCGTCATCCAGATATGCTGAATCGCGCCCGGCCCGGTGATTTCGGCGAGCGTGTGCACCTCGCCCGGCTGGATGCGAACATAGGGAGAGACCTTCCAGCCCCGTCCGAGGTCGCGCGCTGCGCGGGAGGCGACTCCCTCCGCGGCCATGCCGCCGCGGCCCCTCTCGCCCGTCGGGTTCTCCGGGCTGATGGACCGCGTCCTGGCGGATGACAGGCGAGACAGATTGCCCAAATGCAGGCCGAGGCCGTTGAATGCCATAGGGTGATTGCCCTCCATCTGAGATGCCCCATATCAACCGGCTTTTCCTTCCTTGGAGTGGCGGTTTCTCTGGTTCCGGGCTGGTCTCCTGCCGCCGCCGCGACAAAGGCCCCGAGATCTTCCCCAATGTGAGCAGATGATGGCCCCACAAGCCCCTCCGGGCCGGCATCAGGCCGCTCTCCTACCCCCGGAAGACGCGCTTCCTCCCGGTATTGCAGCCACTTCCTTTCTTGAAAGGTGAGAGTCTGAGACAGCGCTCCCGAGGAGACACCTGCCCTGCTCAGCCGTGATGCTGGGGGTGGTCGTCCACCGGCGTGTGCTGGTGGAACTGCCCCGCCTGGTGCAACCGGTTGTGCAGGCGGCGATGGGCCGAGGTGAGCATCAGGCGCATGCGCTTGTAGGCGGCATCCTGGGCGCGAGTGCCCGTGGTGTCCAGGTAGGCGAGCGCCCCCTCTATCTGCTCGAGGATGGTCAGGGCGTCGCCGGCCGCCAGGAAAGGCGACCCGCCAACGTCGATCATCACCGGAGAGGAGTGGGCAGCGACGATCTCCGGCTTGTCGTGATAGTGGCCTCGCACCAGCAGGGCAAGCCAGGAGCTCCTGTCGAGCTTGGCCGACCAGTGCCCTTCGTCTGAATTCGGGCGAATGGTCTGGCTCTCCCGGATCTCGCCGTTCACGACCAGCTCCGCACGTGACATGGGCACAGTGACGCTGGCCGCCTTCCATGTCACCGCCACCGTGCCGCCCCCGGGGCCGAGCTCGATTCGCGATCCGGGACCGTTGCCCTCGACAGAGAACTCGACCAGGGGACCGTAGGTGACGAAGGTGCGGGCCTTGCGGATCGCCTGCTTCCACGCTTCATAGGTGAACTCCTGGCCGGGCTCGATCCGGGCGTAGGTCCGCACTGTCCCAACCGCGGTGTTCGCCGTCATCTTGTCCGTGCCGCCGACTGCGGCGACCAGGTAGCCGCAGTTGAGATAGCGGTACCAGTCCACCAGGGAGTAGGGGTTGATGCCGGAGTAGAGATCCCCCCAAGAGGTCATCTCCATCGCGTCCGCGGCGCCGGTCGCCAGGGTCGCCGCGTGCTCGGCGCGGGGATTCGGGAAGTGCGGGATCACCACCACGCCGTTCTGCTTCTTGCATTGCATCGCCCACTCCGTGAGGAGCGCGCCAATGGCATCGCCGAGGGCCGACTCATCCGGCCCTCCGGTGGTCATGGGCGCAATGATGTCCCCCTCGTAGCCGAGCAGTGAGATGTGGCCGAGCACGTGCTGGCGATTCTCTGTGCCCACTCGCAGCAGGTACTCGCCATCGCCCCCGGTTTCTCTAGAACCCCAGGTCGTCTTGCCGTCGAAGTCCCCCACGTTGGTCATGAGCTCGCCCCACTGGGAGGCAAGCAGATTCACGACGTTGACGCCTTCGCCCGCTCCCTCCAGCAGCCCGGTCTGAGGAGACAGGAAGTGCACGTGAGTGTCGGCGCTCACCCAACCCCGCTCTCGCCAGGGCAGGACCTTCTCGATCTCCACGACGATCTCGGTAGTCCGCGGGGTGATGGCGAAGGCCTTCCGCAATGGCGCGATCTCGAAGCCTTTCGAGACCTCCAGGAAGACCCGGCCCAACGGCAGGTCGAGTTCTGTCCGCCCCGCGATGTACGTGCAGTAGTGCCGGCCGGCGTGGGCGAAGTCGGCGCTGTAGTCCTCGAACCAGGCCGGATTCGGGATCCGGTGGCGATCGACCGGAGCGAGATACTCGCCTGCCTCTCCGTGCACGTGGAGCTTTACCGCAACCTCTTTGCCGCCGGCCTTCTCGATCGCGCGTATTGTAATCCGCTGGGTCGCCGGGCTGACGGGCGCCACTGCGCCAGTGCTGTGACCTGGCTTGAGCTTGCTGACCGCGACCAGCTTGTAGGACGGGAACGTGGCTCCTGCCCTCCTTGCCAGATGGAAGCAGGCGTCTGAATGAGCGGTGTACTCGACCAGCACCTCCCGCTCCGCCAGCTCTGGGAGTTGGTTATTGTAGCTGTGGTTCCAGCTCTCGTTCGGGTAGATGGGGCGATTGGCAGCCGAAATCACCTGGCCCATGTCGAGCTGGATCTGCTGAAGGAGCGCCCGCTTGTCGAGGGTCGGGTCAAACGCCTCTCCCTTGGGCAGCCGCAGCACCGCCTTGCGGCGTGGCTCCCAGCGCAGAGGATTCGAGGAGGCCCGTCCGGCCGAGAGCCCGGAGAGGATCACCGTGCCGCTCACCGGCTCCAGCCGCAGCCCGACGATGGCCTTGCGGGGCCGGGGATTCTGCCACGCCCAGAGCCAGTTGACCCACTCGCCCCGGTCGTCGGCGCTGGCCCGCATCTGGCTGCGGCCCCAGTTCGCAGTGAGCTGCTCGTGATGAGGGCGGACCGGATGCGGCCTTCGATGGGCGACGGCCTCGAAGCAGTTCTCTCCCCAGCCGCGCTGGACCGCCCCGAGCTGATAGCGCCTCCGAATGCGCAGCCGCTCCTCCGTCCCATCGGCATAGAGCACGACATAATCGGCGGCGTGTTCGCCCAGCCGACCTGTGCCCGACTTGCCGGCCGGGAAGCCGTTCTCATCCACTTCCGGCGGCCGTAGGTCCGAGGTGTGCAGGAAGACGAGCCATTGGCTCCTGACGGGAGCGAACTTCACCCGCACCGGCCGATCGCGAACCACCGCGAGCTTGCGAATGTGGAAGGGAATCCCCCAGCATACGCAGTGGCCGCTCGGCGCGTGTGCGGCGGCAGCGGCCATCTGCTCGGACACGCCCTGGGTGGGAACCGCGGCGAATCCCTCCGTCACGGTCATGCGCAATGGCGCGAATCGACCTGTGCTCGGCCCGTCAATCATGGTTGGCATCGATCGTCGCTCCCGATCGTACTGCTGAAGATCTTGCCGCCGAACTTGCAGGCAGATATCACTATCAGCTGCGAGCGGGGCTCACCTCTCGACCGCCATCCCCAGGGCTTGCTGCGATCTTCACCGCGCACTGGTGCGCCCGTTCCTGCTCCGGGGACCAGGCAGCGAACGGGGGCGGCAGAAAGCCGTGGGAGCGGGCGAAGACGACCGCCTCGGCAATCAGGGAACCGATCTCGGATCGTTTGATCGGACTCCTCCTGGCCCCCAAGATGCGACAGCGCCTTGCCCGTTACCTGCGGGACCGGCCGCCGCGGAAACACTCTCTGCGTGGGAGGGGACGCTCCCCACGACCCGGCAGCCTCGCGCTGAGGCGCTGCCAAGCTCCCGGCCGTGTCTTCCCCGACCTGCTCGGGTGTCGCCGTCATCGGGCGGCCAACACTCTGGCGCTCAGGCCCTGTATCTCGATGGATATGGCGTTGTCCCTGCTAGGCTCCACCCGCACGTCTTCCTCACCGAGCAGGTCCCGCAGGTGCTTGCGGCCGGCCAGGGCACCCAGCTCGCCCGGCAGCTCAACCTCAGTCATTCCGCGGTCCTTCGAGAAGTTGCACGACCAACACGGGAATGAAGGCCCGGGAGGCGCTTCCGCAGTCCGTGCCGGTCCTGCCAGCAGATGGGGCCGGGCGTCTTGTAGGGCTCGAACTCCGCACCGACTTCCTGTCCTGTGTACATGCATGGCAGCCCGGACAGTGTCACCGACGAGATTCCCCATATCAACCACACCTGTCCAAAATCGGTTTCCCGCGTTGAGTGATTGGCAAGTCCTCCGGCTTGCGGTAGGGTGAGGTCGTTCACGCCACCCCCACAAACCGGAGGATGTTCAGATGGTACGCACCGCCAGTCTCTTCAGTCAACTGCTGGGCCTCTTCCCGCGGCTCGAATTCGAACAGATGGTGTGGCGACATCGAGCTGAACGGTACGCCAAAGGCTTCGGTTGCTGGGACCAATTCGTCGCCATGCTCTTCGCCCAACTCGCCCAAGCCCAGTCGCTGCGGGAGATCTGCGGGGGCCTGCGCTGCTGTCTGGGGAAGCTTGTCCACTTCGGGGTGAAGGAAGCGCCCAAGCGCAGCACGCTGGCCTATGCCAATGAACACCGCCCCTGGCAGCTCTATGCAGAGCTCTTCTACGCGCTGCTGGGAAAGGTGCAGGGACTCTCGGATCGGCCCGGCCACAAGCTGCGGTTTCGCAACAAGCTGCTGTCGCTGGACTCCACCGTCATCGAGTTGTGTCTTTTGCTGTTTCCCTGGGCGCAGTTCATCCGTACCAAGGGCGCGGTGAAGCTGCATTGCCTGCTCGATCATCAGGGCTACTTCCCCAGCTATGCGCTGGTGACGCTCGCCACCCAGGCGGATATCGCGGTGGCGCGGCTGCTGAAGCTGGCGAGAGGCTCCATCGTCGTCTTCGACCGAGCCTACAAGGACTATGCCCTGTGGGCGCGCTACTGCCGGGAGGGAGTCTTCTTCGTCTCCCGGCTGGTGAAGGGTACCGTCTACCGCGTGGTCGAGTCCCGCTCCGTGCCCCAGCATCGCAACATCCTCGCGGATGAGATCATCGAACTCATCTCCAAGCACGCCGGCCGTCAAGGCTGCAGCTATCGGCTGCGCCGGGTGGTGGTATGGCTGCCCGAGAAACAAGAAGAACTGGTGCTCATCACCAACCATCTCACCTTCGGCGCGAGCACCATTGCTGCCATCTACAAGGAGCGCTGGCAGATCGAGCTCTTCTTCAAAGCGCTCAAGCAGAACCTGCGCATCAAGAGCTTCGTGGGCACCAGCGAGAATGCGCTTCACCTGCAGATTTGGACAGCATTGATCGCCATGCTCCTGCTCAAGTGGCTGCAGTTCCGCGCTCGTTTCGGCTGGTCGCTCTCGAACCTGGTGACGCTGCTGCGCTGGAATCTGATGACCTACCGGGAGCTGTGGGAGTGGCTCGATGATCCCTTCCAACTGCCGCCCCCAACCCCGCCTGCGGTGCAGTATGGGCTGTTCGCTTTTGGACAGCAGCTCGCCTGAGAGAAGCCAACCTCACCATGCAAACCGCCCCGGAAATGCCCCCAGAGTCGTCAAAACCTGTCCAGCAGCGATCAGTCAAACCGTTCTTGGACAGCAGTGCCCGACGTGGCCTTTAGGCACTGGGCGACCCGTTCTTCCAGTTCGGTGGTGGGTCAATCCTCGACGCCGATTAGCCCTCCTGATGGATCAATGCTGCGTGCTGACTGAGACCCAGCCTGTGTTTGACTGCTTCGGGCACGTCCCTTGACAGCTTCTCAGTATGCGGCTATTATCGTACCACTGATTCCTACCGTACCACTGATTACACGAAGTCTCCCCGATGAACGCTGACCGCAAGACCGCAGGACATAGGCCGGTTCGAGGAGGCGGTGACGTGGCACCGAGCCATGGCACTGCATCGCGTGGCGTCAGTTGGCCCGCGGCCGTCGATCTCTTCCTGGATAGATGGACGGCCGACCATCCCCGTCTGCGACCAGCCACCCTGGATCATTATCGCGAACAACTTGAGACGCGACTCGCCGCTTTCGCGTCGGAGCGCGGGATCGAAACCGTTGACCAGTTCACCCGGGAACACCTGTGCGCATTCGTCACCTGGCTTGATGAGTATCAGACGCGGCGCGGCCCGATCAGCCAGCGCGGGAAACAGATGGCGATGAATTCGGCGAAGATGCTGCTGCGATGGGCGCATCAGGAAGGACTACTGTCCCAGGATATCGGCCGGTATGTGAAGGGGTATCGGCTGGACCCCTTACAGGCACCGCGGGCCACTCGGTCGGATGATCTGGAGATACTGCTGTCTGCATTCAGCCCGCGCACGGCCACGGGCATACGCAATGCCGCGATGATACAGCTGATGGCACTATGCGGCCTGCGGGTGTCAGAGGTGTGTGGTCTGAATGCCGGCGACCTGAATCCGAGGGAAGGTCGGGTCACGGTCCGGTCAGAGATCGGACGATGCCGACGCGTGCGGAGTGTAGATCTGCCGTCGGTGATTCGCGATGGCAGGGTGATGACGAGGCCGGAGGCAGCGGAAGCACTAACTGCGTGGCTGGCGGTTCGTGCGCGCGCCTTCCCCCACTTAGAAGACAACGACCCTTTGTTCGTGACGCTTGAGCCAGGCCGTACCACGGCCGGCACCGAAGGAGACCAGGAAGGCAGCATAAGGGAGGCGGGGCAGCGCATGACTGTTGATGCCATCCGCCTGATGCTCAGGCGCGCAGCGGAGCGTGCCGGCCTTGACCCGAAGCAGGTGACGCCACGCCGGCTGCGGCATCACTTCGGTCTGAGTGCTGCGGCAGCGGGCGTGAACCAGACCGCGCTCATGGAGGCGATGGGGCATAGCTCTCCCTTGATGACGTCGCGCTATGCCGTCGTCGGCGACGAAGAGCGCCGACGGCAATTCGCGCTAGCGGATATCGCCGCGGGCATCCGCTTCCCGCATCCCAAATGCCCGCCGTCGCCCAGCCGCGCCGACCTCAATGACGTCCTGGAGGAAGACGGCGTCAGCCTGTCGGAGATCGCCCGGAAGCTGTTCAGCCGGGAGTGACAGGGCTGATGTGTTCTGCTACAATCTGGGCTGCACACAGTGGACTTGGCAGAGGCCGATGCGTACGCGAAAGCGTACTACCGATTTTGTCAGAGAACGAGCTAGGTCTTGTTGGCGAAAAGACAGAAGATAGCCAAGAAGGCAGAAGAAACGGCTTCCACGCCATTATGGCTATCGGACGCAAGCCGGCGTAGCTCAGTTGGTAGAGCAGCTGATTTGTAATCAGCGGGTCACAGGTTCGAATCCTGTCGCCGGCTCCATCTGTCTGCGGTGCGGGGAGGTGCAGGCGAGACCCTCTCCGCAAAGCTTCGTAGGGCAAGCAGCCTGCGCTCCCAGGCGCAAAGAACGCAAAGAGCAACTCTGACAAAACCATCCGCAGACTACACAGATCACGCAGTTTCTTACGGTAGGACCCGCCGTCGGGCTCCCCGAAGTTCTCTTGCACAATGTCCCCGCGAAAGGCTGCTGCGAGGCGATCTGCGAAGCAAGTCCGCCATGCGGCCGGGGGAGAAGCCCCGTCACTCCCGCCGGTGGAGAGCAAGGCGTTGCCGCGGCGGTTGGTGTTGGGGGGAGCGGTTGGGGTCTCGGTTTTCCTCTTCCTGATATACTATGCGACGCTGATTCCGACGGTGGTTGATCAGGACAGCGGGGAGCTGGTGGCGGCAGTGCATGTGCTGGGGGTGGCGCATCCGACAGGGTATCCGCTGTGGGTGCTGCTGGGGAGGCTGTTTGACTTTCTGCCGGTGGGGGGGACGAGCGCGTACCGGGTGGCGCTGCTGTCAGCAGTATCGGCGGCGGCGGCGGCCGGGATCGTCACCGCGTTATCGGCGGTGCTCGTCGGCAGGATCGGACCGGCGCTGATAGCCGGGCTGGGATTCGGCCTCTGGTTTCCGACGTGGAGCCAGGCGGTGCGGGCGGAGGTGTACGGGCTCACCGCGTTCCTGACCGCGCTGACG
>Ga0315291_10006015_pt1 | contig 15147 bp, 6 predicted proteins | sample YL17G12_20_MG_FD_203070 | JGI IMG/M metagenome (GOLD analysis project Ga0315291, IMG submission 203070) | Sediment microbial communities from Yellowstone Lake, YNP, Wyoming, USA - YL17G12_20 | ecosystem: Environmental > Aquatic > Freshwater > Lake > Sediment | place: USA: Wyoming | collected...
AGAAGGACATCGGGCCCTGACCCTGGTGGAGAAGAAGCGCGATGGCATGCTCATGGTGACCGTGCCCGCCGCTTCTGGACAGATACCCCTCATCGCCCTGATGAAGGCCTTGGGCATGGAGAGCGACGAGGAGATCTACAACGCCATCGTCTCCAAGGACGAGATGGCGAACATCGTTTACGCTAACATCGAGGAATGCCAGGACAAGAAGCTCTACCCCCCCAACGGCATCTTCACCACCGACGACGCCGTCCTTTACCTGGAGCGGAAGTTCGCCACTGGCCAAGCGAAAGAGTACCGGGTGAAGAAGGTGGAGAGCATCATCGACCGCTCCCTCCTGCCCCACCTGGGCGATACCAGAGAGGACCGGATGAAGAAGGCCATATTCCTCGGCCGCATCGCCCGCTCCGTGCTGGAGCTTTCCCTGGGCGAAAGAAAAGAGGACGACAAGGACCACTACGCCAACAAGCGTCTGAAGCTCGCTGGCGACCTGATGGAGGACCTGTTCCGGGTGGCCTTCACCAACCTCATGAAGGACCTCAAGTATCAGCTCGAGCGCTCCTATGCCAGGAAGAAGGACCTGCGCATCAGTTCGGCCATCAGACCGGACCTGCTGACGCACCGTCTGCTCCATGCTCTGGCGACGGGCAATTGGGTGGGCGGAAGGGCGGGCGTCTCGCAGCTTCTGGACCGCACCTCGAACATGTCCACGCTCTCACACCTGCGCCGCATCACTTCCTCGCTCACCCGTTCCCAGCCTCACTTCGAGGCGCGCGACCTGCACCCGACCCAATGGGGCCGGCTGTGTCCGAGTGAGACCCCAGAAGGGCAGAACTGCGGGCTGGTGAAGAACGCCGCCCTCATCATCGACGTGTCTGAGGGATTCCGGGAGGAGGACGTGGCCTTCATGCTCAAGGACCTGGGGCTGAAGGAGGTCAAGGGACCGGCCGCCGGGACCCGGGTCTACGTCAACGGCGATCTCAAAGGGGTCTGCGACAACTCCACGACCCTGGTGAACGAGGTAAGGCAGAGACGGAGGATCGGGCTGCTCTCGCACGAGATCAACGTTCGCTACGACCACGACATGGACGAGATCATAATCAATTGCGACGAAGGCCGCCTGCGCCGACCGCTCATCGTTCTGAAGGACGGGAGGACGATCCTCACGCGCAAGCATATGGAGGATATCCGGGAGGGCAAGACCCACTGGACCGACCTCATCCGGGAAGGCGTCATCGAATGGACCGATGCAGAAGAGGAGGAGGACACCCTCATCGCCGTCGAACCCTACCAGGTGCCAGACCGGTGCCCCAGCTGTGGCGTGGCCCTCTCCCCCACCTACGTGGATTGGATGAACCCTGGTGGGGCGGAGGACAATGCGGTCCTGCGCTGCCATCACTGCAACGCGCATATGGATGCGCCTTTGCTACTGACGCCCGAGCACACCCACCTGGAGGTGGACCCGATGGTCATCCTCGGCTGCTGCTCCGGCCTGGTGCCATATCCAGAGCACAACTCTTCGCCAAGGGTCACCATGGGCTCCGGCATGGCCAAGCAGTCCCTCGGTCTGAGCTCCAGCAACTACCGCAAGCGCCCAGACACCCGAGGGCATCTGCTGCACTATCCGCAGAAGCCGATGGTGCAGACCGGCATCATGAAGTTCGTATCGTTCAACGAGCGGCCGGCGGGGCAGAACTTCGTGGTCGCCGTCCTTTCCTACCACGGCTACAACATGGAAGACGCCCTCATCCTCAACAAGGCGTCGGTGGATCGTGGACTGGGTCGAAGCTCCTTCATGCGTACTTACAGGGCAGAGGAGCGCCGCTATCCCGGAGGGCAGGAGGATCATTTCGAGATCCCCTCACCCGATGTCCGAGGAGCGAGAGCGGACCTCTCCTACGGAAGCCTGGGCGAGGATGGTCTCATCTCGCCCGAGACCGCCGTGGGAGGAGGAGACGTGCTCATCGGCAAGACCTCGCCGCCTCGTTTCCTGGAAGAGGAGACGGACTTCCTGACCCCTCAGAAGAGAAGGGAGACGTCCATCACCTGCCGGCCCGGAGAGACTGGCTGGGTGGACAGCGTCATGTTGACCGAGTCGGAGAACGGTTCCCGCCTGGTCAAGGTGAAGGTGCGCGACGAGCGCGTGCCCGAGCTGGGCGACAAGTTCGCCTCCAGGCACGGGCAGAAGGGCGTGGTCGGGCTGATCGTCCCACAGGAGAACATGCCTTTCACCGATGAGGGAGTGGTGCCGGACCTGGTCATCAACCCGCACGCCATCCCGTCCCGTATGACCGTCGCCCACGTCCTGGAGATGATCGGAGGGAAAGTGGGGTCCATGGAGTCCCGCCTGATCGACGGCACTCCCTTCTCGGGAGAGAGGGAGGAGGCCATCCGCGAATCATTGGTGGAGAACGGCTTCATGCACACGGGCAAGGAGGTCATGTACGACGGCCTCACCGGTCAGATAATCGGCGCGGACATCTTCGTGGGCGTCATCTACTACCAGAAGCTGCATCACATGGTCTCGGGCAAGATGCACGTCCGCTCTCGTGGACCGGTGCAGATACTCACCCGCCAGCCGACCGAGGGTCGTTCCAGGCAGGGTGGCCTGAGATTCGGCGAGATGGAGCGCGACTGCCTCATCGGGCACGGCGCGGCCATGGTCATCAAGGACCGACTGCTGGACGAATCCGACGGCACGTTCCAATACGTGTGCGGCAACTCCAATTGCGGGCACATAGCCATCCTGGACCGCCGGGGCTCTCTGAAATGCCCGGTGTGCGGCAACAATACCAACGTGCACCTGGTGCAGACCTCCTACGCCTTCAAACTGCTTCTGGACGAACTGCTGTCGCTTGGCGTGGCCATGCGCCTTCAACTGGAGGACTTGCGATGATGCGTGGTGTCTCGAAGAGGATCGGTTCGATCAAGTTCGCCTGCCTTTCTCCGGACGAAGTAAGGAAGATGTCCGCCTCCAAGATCATCACCGCGGATACCTACGACGACGACGGTTTCCCCATCGACATGGGCCTGATGGACCCGCATTTGGGCGTCATCGAACCGGGGCTCAGGTGCAAGACCTGCGGGCACAAGGTGGACGAATGCCCGGGGCACTTCGGCCATATCGACCTAGCGATGCCGGTCATCCACGTCGGCTACGTGAAGGAGCTGAAGAAGCTCCTCCAGTCGACCTGCCGCATCTGCGGCCGCCTGCTTCTGACGGAGGACCAGGCGAAGGAGTACCGCGAGACGATGGAGCAGATGGAGGAGATGGGCCACGACGCCCTGGACATCCGCCTGATCTCCAAGGAGACGGCCAAGGACGCCTCCTCCAGACCAACCTGCCCCCACTGCGGCGCGGAGCAGATGAAGATCACCCTGGACAAGCCGACCACCTTCCGGGAGGAGGGCCACAAGCTCACCCCCAAGGAGGTCAGGGAGCGCATGGAACGCATCCCCGATCCAGATCTGGTGCCTCTGGGCATCGCCCCGGCCGCCTGCCGGCCAGAATGGATGGTGCTGACCGCCCTGCCCGTTCCGCCGGTGACCGTTAGGCCGAGCATAACCCTCGAGTCCGGCGATCGTTCCGAGGACGACCTGACCCACAAGCTGGTGGACGTGCTGCGCATCAACCAGCGTCTGCGAGAGAACCGAGATGCGGGCGCGCCGCAGCTCATCGTGGAGGACCTATGGGAGCTGCTGCAGTATCACATCACCACCTACTTCGATAACCAAACCTCGGGCATCCCGCCCGCCAGGCACCGCTCCGGTAGGCCGCTGAAGACCCTGGTGCAGAGGCTGAAGGGCAAGGAGGGGAGGTTCCGCTCCAACCTGTCTGGTAAGAGGGTCAACTTCTCCGCCCGCACCGTCATCTCGCCCGACCCGGGGCTATCTATCAATGAGGTCGGGGTGCCAGAGGAGGCAGCCAGAGAGCTGACCATTCCGGTCTTCGCCACCAAGAGCAACCTGCCCATCCTCAAGGAGATAGTCAAGCGGGGCGTGAACCCCAAGAGCGAACACTATCTGCCAGGGGTCAACTACATCATCCGCCCGGACGGCCGACGCATCAAGGTCACGGACAAGAACGCCGAGACGGTGGCCGACGCGGTGGATGTGGGATTCATCGTGGAAAGGCACCTTATGGACGGGGACGTGGTCCTGTTCAACCGGCAGCCTTCGCTGCACCGCATGTCCATGATGGCGCATAACGTGCGCGTCATGCCCTGGAAGACCTTCCGCTTGAACCTGTGCGTCTGCCCCCCCTACAACGCCGATTTCGACGGGGACGAGATGAACCTGCACGTGCTGCAATCGGAGGAGGCCAGGGCCGAAGCGCAGATACTGATGAAAGTGCAGGAGCACATACTTTCGCCTCGGTTCGGCGGTCCGGTCATAGGCGCCATCCACGACCACATCACCGGCACCTTCCTGCTCACGCACAAGAATCCCCGCTTCACGCGCTCCGAGACCCTTTTCATCTTGGCAAGCGTCAAGCACCGCCCCCTGCCAGAGCCGATCAAGGAGGGAAAGAACGAGTTCTGGACCGGCAAACAGCTGTTCTCGCTCATTCTGCCCGAGGACCTGAAGATCGCCTTCAAGTCCTCCATCTGCCGGAAGTGCGCAGTATGCCAGAAGGACAAGTGCGACCTGGACGCCTTCGTCAAGATCAAGAACGGAGTGCTGCTCCACGGTACCATCGACGAGAAAGCCATCGGCGCGTTCAAAGGCAAGATCCTGGACAAGATCGCCCGCGACTATGGCTCGGACAGCGCCCGGGAGCTCATTGACAACGTGACCCGCTTGGCGATAGGTGCGATTATGGTGCGCGGCTTCACCACCGGCATCGATGACGAGGATATTCCGGAGGATGCCACGCGACAGATCGAGGAGGTCGTGCGCGAGGCCATCGCCCGGGTGGATGATTTGGTCGCAGCCTACCATAAGGGCGAGCTAGACCAGATGCCAGGGCGCAGCATGGAGGAGACCCTGGAGGTGGAGGTCATGAAAGTGCTCGGCAAGGCCAGGGACGACGCCGGGCAGATCGCTTCCCGCCACCTCGGTCTAGAGAACTCGGCGGTCATCATGGCCCGTTCCGGTGCCAGAGGTTCGATGCTCAACCTGTCCCAGATGGCCGGTTGCATCGGCCAGCAGGCCGTCCGAGGAGAGAGGCTGAAGCGCGGCTACTGGAACCGCACCCTGCCGCACTTCAAACCAGGCGACCTCGGAGCGCAGGCCCGGGGATTCGTCACCAACTCCTACAAGTCCGGACTGACCCCGACCGAGTTCTTCTTCCACTCCATGGGTGGTCGTGAAGGCCTGGTCGACACGGCCGTGCGTACCTCGCGTTCCGGCTACATGCAGCGTCGGCTCATCAACGCCCTGGAGGATCTGAAGCTCAAGCAGGATGGGACGGTGCGCAACACCGCCGATTCCATCATCCAGTTCAACTACGGCGACGATGGGATAGACCCGTGTCGGGCCATCTCCTCCAAACCGGTGGACATCGACGACATCCTGGTCGAGGTGCTGGGCGAAGAGGCCGAGCTTCTCGGCCGCATCGAGGACCGAGGCGTGACCGGCTATGCCACCGTGGAGAAGGACCTCATGGAGACCGAGGAGGAAGAGGAAGAGTACGAAGAGCCGGAGTTCGAGGGCGGAGGTGAGGAGTGATGGCTCGCAAGGACACCCAGAGAGCGTTCGAGAAGATGGGCTTCTCCAAGAGCATGGTGCAGAAGCTGTTGGATGCCTATCCGAGCAAGGCGGCGGCGGCCGAGGCCGGGGCCGCGGAACTGAAGAAACTGGGCCTCACCGAGGACCAGGTGCGGCTGCTCAAAGGAGAGAAGGCCGGGTCTAGGCCCAAGAAGGCTGGCAAGAAGGTCACCAAGAAGAAGGAAGAGGAGAAGCCCGCCGGTCCCAAGCTGCAGTTCGAGATCCCGAACAAGATCCCACCGCTCTCCAACCTGGAGAGGAAGATAGTCCGGCTCGCTCAGGAGCAGGGCATCCAGGTCATGGACGGCCGGAAGGTGGCCATGAGCAAGAGGCGCATGTCCCTGGGCCTAGTGAAGACCATCGCCTCCCGCATCGAAGGCATCGGCGTGCCGGAGGACAAGATCAAGAAGATTGTCAAGCGGGCCTATGAGCGCTACGAGGAACACATGATGGACCCCAATGAGAGCGCGGGCATAATCGCGGCGCAGTCCATCGGCGAACCGGGCACGCAGATGACCATGAGGACCTTCCACTACGCCGGTGTGGCGGAGATCAACGTCACTCTGGGCCTGCCGCGATTGATCGAGATCGTGGACGCTCGAAGAGTGCCTTCGACGCCCATGATGACCATCTACACCGTTCCAGAAAAGAGGGCAAGCCAGGAAGAGGTGAAACACATCGCTTCCGAGATCGAGATGACCAAGCTCATCGACGTCGCCTCATTGGAAACGGACATCGTCAACATGAAGGTGGTCGTGCGGCCGGACCCGAGGAAGATGGAGCAGAAGGGCATCGAACTGGACGACATCTACAAGGAGCTGAGCAAGACCCGAGGCCTGAAGGGATTGGTGGAGAAGCAGGGCGAGCAGATCATCATCTCCTCCGACGTGCCCTCCTTCAAGAAATTGCAGGGCATCCTGGACGATGTCCGGGAGAAGAAGATAAAGGGCGTGGACCTTATCGGCCGCGCCATCCTGCGCAAGGTGGGCGAGGAGTACATCATCTACACCGAAGGCTCGAACCTGGCCAAAGTGCTTGAGCTGGAAGGGGTGGATAAGACCCGGACCACCACCAACGCGGTGCAGGAGATATACGAAGTGCTGGGGGTGGAGGCCGCCCGCAACTCCGTCATGAACGAGGCCTACCGCACCCTGGAGGAACAGGGTCTGAACGTGGACATACGCCACATCATGCTGGTCGCGGACCTGATGACCAACGACGGGGACGTGAAGGCCATCGGCCGCCACGGCATCTCCGGCCGCAAGTCCTCAGTGCTGGCGAGGGCGGCATTCGAGATCACCGCGGTGCATCTATTGCACGCCGCGCTGCAGGGTGAGGAGGATCACCTGGACGGTGTGGCGGAGAACATCATAGTGGGGCAGCCGGTCACACTTGGGACCGGGGCCGTGAATCTGGAATACAAACCAGTCAAAAGGGGGCAGACAAATGGTTGATATGGGAAGGGCATTGAAGACCGCCGTCACGACCGGGAAGGTCGTTTTCGGCGTCCAGCAGGCCGAGAGAGCGGTCAAGAAGGGCGAGGCGAAGATGGTCATCATCTCGTCGAACTGCCCGAGCGCGTTCCTGACGTCCACCACGGTGGGCGTACCGGTGCGCGTCTTCGAGGGAACGAACATGGAGCTCGGGGCGCTGGCTGGCAAGCCATTCTCGGTCTCCGCGCTGGCCGTCATCGAGAAAGGCTCCTCCAACATCCTTTCGTTGTGATATCATGCCTGAAGTCACCCTTACCGAAGACACGCTGCGCTACATCTCGCTATTCGAGAACATCACCAAGACGCACGTGCGGGATTGCATGGAGACGGAGGAGAAGTTGGTGTTCGTGGTCGATCCCGGCCAGGCCAACCGCGCCGTGGGCAAGGCGGGAGAGCACGTCATCCGCATGAAGAACACCACCGGGAAGAACATCCAGGTGGTGGAGTATTCGGACGACCCTGAGAATTTCATCCGCAACGTGTTCTATAATTATAGCGTGCAATCGGTGGTCCTGGAGAACCGGGGCAACATCGTGCATGCCACGGTGACCGTGGACCCGAAGGTCAAAGGGCGAGCGATAGGCAAGAACGGCCGCAACCTGAAGATCGCCCGGGACCTGGTCTCCAGGCATCACAACGTGCAGAGCATCATCGTGGCCTAGGCCGGCTCTTTCCCCTTTCCCCTCTTCCAGGCAGTCTCTCGCGCTCGACCTCCAACCGGTCCGCGGTCGGATACTCTTCGACCAGATACGAATCGTAGGGCAGCTCCGAGGAGATCTCCTCCAGCACCCAGGGCGCCACCTCCAACCTCCGCTTCTGCCGGTCATGGAAGATGAGCTTCTTTGGGACGTCGTACCGTTGGCGTAGCAGATTCTCCGCCTCCGTCATCCGCCGGGTCTCGATGACGCCTTTCAACAGTGTCCCTTCCCCCGTGATCAGATCGCCCGGTCGGGCGATGCTTCTCGCCCTCCTCTGAATGCGTCGTCGCAGCTGGACTGAGTCCTTGAAAGAGGAGGAGCAGAAATGCATTGGTAGCCTCACATCCAGACCCAGCATGCGTCTCGCGAGCTCCTCGCTTCCTTTGGCCGCGCTCGAGACATCGTCCTTTATCTCCATTCTTTGGCGCTTCAGAGCTCGGTAGTTCGTCTCCGAGAACTCCAGTTCGTTCAGGTTGACGAAGTCCAGGCCGATTCGCTCTGCGAATCGTACCAATGCCTCCAGCTCCTCCCCCCTGCCAGGCAGGGAGGGGACCTCGATGCCTACGTTCATGCGCAGCCCTTTGACCGCTTCCTCCAGATTCGTTCGTTCCATGTGCTGCCAGTGCTTGAGAGGGGGATGTATCCTCAGCTCGTCCAGCCCGCAGCGTTGCAATCGCAGGTATGCCTTGCGGTCTATTGTAGAGGTATAGAGATGCACATGATGCTCCGGTCCGAAGCTCTTCTTGACCAGGCGGATATAATGGCAGACGCGGGACACCTCCCGCAGCGGGTCGCCACCGGTGATGCCGGTGCCCTTGGCCTTGATCAATCGCGCCTCCAGGAGCACGTCCTCGTCGGAAGAGACCTCCATCTCGTCCGCGTAGACGACCTTCTTTCCCTTCTTGCCACGCGACAGCGGGCAATAGAAGCAGCCCGATCCGCAGCGCCCGGTGACCAGGAGCACCAGCTTCGCCCCCTGACGGCAGAGGGTGCATCCCTTCGGAAGCTTGCCAGTATGGGCAGAGCCAGCCTCGAGCTCTTGCAGTCTCATCAACCTGGCTACCAACGGCGACATAGTTAATCGTGTCGGCCGAGGCTGCGCAACCCATTTATCGCTGGCGCGCATACATCGCTCGAACAACATGCGCAAGGGCACCCGGGTCATCCTCGCTCTGGACGCGACCGAGGAGCGGAAGGCGTTGGCGGTGGCGGAGGCCGTGAGAGATCAAGTTGACGGTATCAAGGTCAACTGGCCATTGGTGCTTGCCACCTCGCCGGATATCATCACCCGGCTATCGAAGATGGCGCCCGTGATCTGCGACTTCAAGGTGGCGGACATCCCCAACACCAACCGCCTGATCACGGAGCAAGCGAAGCGTCTGGGCGCGGACGGCGTCATCGTGCATGGTTTCGTCGGCCGGGACTCGGTGCGAGCGGTGGTGGAATCGGCCAGCGACATGCAGGTGTTCGTGGTCACGGAGATGAGCCACCCGGGAGGGGAGGAGTTCACCGCTCCAGTGGCGGAGAAGCTGGCCGCCCTGGCGAAAGAGGAAGGCGCGACCGGCATCATCGCCCCGGCCACCAGACCGGGAAGGGTGAGCGAACTCCGCCGCATCGTCGGAGATCTCCTCATACTCTCTCCCGGCGTAGGAGCGCAAGGAGGCAGCGCGGCCGAGGTCATCCGCAACGGGGCGGACTACGTCATCGCGGGGCGGAGCATCTACGAGGATCGCGATCCGAGGAAGGCGGCGGAACGCCTTGCGGCCGAGGTCCGGCAAGCCCTTCTCCGTTGAGCTCCGGGGACGATGCGAGCGAATCATCCAGACGATGAGTTTTTTCCCATCCACTGAAAGAACGTATTTATAGTGGGTTTGTAATCAACTGTGCAACTTCCTAGGGAGAAAGTTGATGGCAGAAAAAGAGGGAGGGGCAGGCGACCTCATGGGAGGGAGGCGCCGTGATTTTCTAAGTGGCGCGGGCGCGAAGCTGCGCGATTCCTGGTTGGCGCGTCACTGGCAGTCGGCGCTGGTCCTCGCACTGATCGTTCTCTTGGCCTTCTTCGTACGGAGCTATTTTTCCTATTCCATCTCTATCGACAACGGCTACCTGGTATCGGGTGGCTCTGACTCTTACTATCACGAGAGAGCTATCGACTACGTCACTTCGACGGGCGACCACCTGTTCATGGACCCCATGCTGAACTACCCCTTCGGCATGAGGAATCCCCGTCTGCCGCTCTACGACTGGTCAGTGGCGGTCAGCGGCATGATCTTCTCCGCTTTCAGCGGAGCTCCTGTCGCGGACGGAACGGGCCTGATGCTGGTCCTCTCCACCGCCTTCTGGGGCTCGCTCACGGTCATCCCGGTCTACCTGATAGGCAAGGCCGCCTTCGGTCGTCGGGCCGGGTTGGTCTCAGGGTTCCTGTTCGCGCTCATGCCTGGACACATCGAGCGAAGCGTCCTGTCCAATGCGGACCACGACTCCATGATGCTGTTCTTCGCCGTCTGGGGCTTCTACTTCCTGCTCGAAGCTCTGATCAAGGTCAAAGGAGACCGATGGGTACAGAGCTACGGCAGTCTCAAAGGCATCAAGGATGGGCTGCTAGGTTATGTGAAGCTCAATCAGGTCTCGCTCATCTATGCCATGCTGGCCGGGATATGCCTGACGGCCGTCGCGTTCGCCTGGGAAGGCTACATGTACCTTCTCATCATCATTCTGGTCTACTTCCTGGTCCAGATCTTCGTCAACCGTTTCAAGAACATCGATTCGCTGGGCGTGCTCATGACCATGGCGGTCATGCTGGGCACCTTCTTCATCCTGGCCGCACCGATGTATGGGCAGCTTCGGCTGTGGACCACCTGGTTCGACATGCCGTTGTTGCTCTTCGCCGGCATGATGGTGGTCGGGCTCATCTTCGTTCTCACTAGAGATTATCCATGGACGCTGGTGGTGCCGAGCTTCATCATACTGGTGGTGGCCGCTCTAGCGGTCCTGTCCGTGGTAGCGCCCACCCTCTTCGACGCCATCGTCACCGGTCAAGGATACCTGGTGAAGAGCAAACTCTACTCCACCATCGGCGAGGCGCAGGCGCCCTCGTTCTCCGTCCTGGCTTTATCATTCGGCGCTCTGACCTTCTGGCTGGGGTTCGTGGGACTGATCTGGGCGGCCATCAGGATACCCAAGAATCTCGCTCCCTATTACATATTCCTGGTCGTCTGGATAGGCACGGCGCTGTTCATGGCCATGTCCGCTGGCCGTTTCCTATTCAACGCCGCTCCAGCCTTCGCCATATCCGCGGGTTGGATCATCGTGCTGTTGATCCAAATGGCCAAGTTCGAGGACCTGCCCAAAGGGCTCGCCGGTTTCCGGCTGCGGAATCCCTTGCTATCTCTGCGTAAGGGCGTCAAGGTGCGCCACTTACTGGGTGCGATCTTCTTGGCCTTCCTCATCATCCTGCCCAACGTCTGGATGGCGGTGGACGCGGGCATGCCTACGCAGGTCAAGCGCGAATATGACTTGCAGGTCTACGACCACCTGCCACAGATCATGCGACCAGCGGACTACGATTCCATCAACGGTTCCTATTGGTATTTCGGGGCTTTCTCGTACGGTCTGCCGATGCCCAACGATTATTTCCCAGCGGCGTGGAGCTGGCTATCCGAACAAGATAACGACATCAATCCGCCTTACGAACGACCGGCCTTCCTCTCCTGGTGGGACTACGGGTTCGAGGCCATCCAGGCCGGGCAGCATCCGACCGTGGCGGACGACTTCCAGAACGGCTACAATTTCGCTGGTTCGTTCATCACCTGCACCGATGAGGCGCAGGGAGTGGCCATGCTCGTGGCCCTTGCGATTCAAAAAGGTCAAGCGTCTTCAACGATCGCCCAGGTGGACAGCATCCTGGTGGCGCACGGCGTCGACCTGGCCAAGGTGAAGGACATCTTGTACCATCCGTCGAAGTACATCTCCGTCATCATGTCCAACCCCGAGATCTACGGGCCGTTCGACATGGACAACACCGTCCCCTCCAGCCGGAACGCCATGTACGTGGCGCTGCGGGTGGAGCTGGCGAAGCTCGGGCTGGATGAGTTGGCATCGGTCTACAACGAGCTTAGGCAGGTCACCGGCGTGGACGTCGGCTACTTCGCCGTCGATACCAGGCTGTTCCCGTTCTCCGCCACCAGTGGCAACGTGTTCTATGCCCCGGCGAAGCTCTCGGACAGGCGCATCGATTCGAAATCCAACGCTCCCATCGACTTCTACAAGATCATGGCCGTGGACTCCAACGGCAACCTGGTGGACATAGCGAACATCACCGCGGACATGATTATCGTGGATTACCAGATAATCTACAAGAACATGTTCTACGAGAGCATGCTCTACCGGGCCTTCATGGGATTCGGGCCGACGGACCTCGGACTGACAACTCAAGGCCTGCCCGGCCTCTCCGGTTCCCTGGTGAGCTATCAGCCCATGCAGGGCTGGAACATGAGCCACTTCCGCCTGGTCTACAAGACGGCCTACTTCAACCCATACCCCCGAGAGATGGTGCAGAACCACTCGGAGGCCTGGAAGGCGGTCTCCTATGAGGAGGCGAAGTCGCTCGAGCAACAGATCAACGACAAGCTCATAACCGGCGTGGTGGACTACTCGGCATCCACTCTGACGAAGGGCATCGTCTTCATCCAGTACTACGATGGAGTGATCATCGAAGGAAAGGCGACCACCTCCAGCGGCACTCCGTTCCCGGATGCGTACGTGACGGTACTGGACGAGTATGACACCCCGCACATGACAGTCAAGACCGATTCGGATGGGCACTACCGCGTCCTCGCCCCCTTCGGCAAGGTCAACGTGGTCTTCTCCACCGGGGAGCTGGACAAGCGCACCCAACTGGCCACCGAGATCGGCCGCAAGACGTTCGACTTCACCTATGACCAGGCGATGCGCAAGCAGGTCGACTCCGACCAGGACGGCATCTTCGACTACCTCGTCGATGGCAACATCGTGCTTCCGTCGTCGACCGTCAGTGGCAAGCTGTTCTGGGACCTGGATGGCAGCGACAGCTTCAGCTCCAACGACCAGGCGATCGTCGGTGCCAAAGTGGTACTGCAGAACACCACCACCGGCTTCCACTTGGAGACCACCTCCACCACCAGCGGATACAGCTTCGCCGGCGTCCCACCAATGAGCGGAGAAGTATTCGCGGTCGTGGAAGGGCATCAAGGAACCGCCACCACGGTCACCGTGGGATCGCAGGCAGACGTAACGGTCGACATAGCCATCAAGCCGGCAAGCATCGGCGGCAAAGTGGTGTTCGGCGACAACTCCCCCGCCTCGGATCTCCTGCTCCAGCTGCTCGATTCCCAGAACGGCAACCTGACCGTTCAGTTCACGGGCGAGAGCGGCAGCTTCAGCTTCGAGAAGCTTCTGCCAGGCAACTACACGCTGCAATCCGCGCAGGAGAGGTTCAACCTCGGCCAGCAGGTCTTCGCATTGGGGAACGGAGAGGCCGTAACGCGCACATTCACACTCTACGAGGCCATGAGCGTGTCCGGTCAGATCCTCACCCCGTCCTCGACCCCGGCGGCCAACGCCACCGTGGCGCTTCTGTCTTCGAAGACGAAGATATGGACGCAGACCGACTCCCAGGGTCGTTTCCACATCACCATTCCGTCCGATTCCTACACCCTGTTCAGCCTGGCGGTCATCAACGGCAGGGACTATGCGGCTCTGCTGCAGATTCCGGCGACCGTCGGCCAGACCCAGGTGAATCCTACCCTGAGCTCCGCGTTCTACGTGAGCGGCAAGCTGGTGGGAGACGTGTCCTTGGACGGCGTCAATGTGCAAGCCCAGTCCCGCACCACTGGAGCGAAGTTCACCGCGGTGGCGAACTCCACCGGCGAATTCCGCATGCTGCTGCCCTCGGACCTCTACTTCTTCTATGTCGATGGCCAGGTGACCGCCTACTGGAACGATGCCTTCATAGCCACGGACGCAACCCTGATTCTAAGCCTCGTATCCTCGGCCAGGATCACCGGCACGGTCTGGTACGATGCCAATGGTGATGGATTGCGCGCGTCCAGCGAGGGCAGGACGAACGTCACATTGACCGTGGCGGACGCGGACGGCCGCTCGATCACCGCCCTCACCGATAGCACTGGGTACTATAGCCTCAACCTGGTCCCCAACCGTTACTATACTCTAATGGTGAACGAGAACGGCTACGCCCCACAGGAGTTCAGCTACTCTCCGCTCACTGGCAACACGCAACAGGACATCCAGCTACTTGCCTACAACCGCACCGTCTCCGGTGTGGTCAGCTATCTGGGTTCGCGCTTGCCGGGTATAACCGTGACGTTCACCTCGACCGGGTCGGGGGCTAAGACGGCCACCGCCATTTCGGATGGGCTGGGCCGGTTCACCCTCTCCCTGCATCCTGGCAACTACAACGTCGTGGTGGTCCAGAACGCGACCTTTGGTTCGGACGCCACTCAGTATCAGTCCTCTCAGACTCTGAGCGTGCAGATCGGCAAGGACCCCTCCAGTCTGGCGATCGACGTGGTCAGGCGCGTGCTGGTGACCGGTACCCTCACCCCCGAACGGGCGTTCAGCGCCCGGGTGGTCATCAGCGGGCCGGATTCGATGGAGCTGCGGGCCACTACCGACTTCACCACCTACCTGCAAGAAGGCACGTACGAAGTATACACGAGCCAAGAGCGGTTCGCCAGCCGGTTCGCCAGCCTAGGCAGCTATGTCGTATCGCCCAGCTCGAACACCATCACCATCAATACCGAGCAGGCGTACACCGTTTCCGGCAGCATCTACTACGAGGGCTCGCGCCTCATGAACCTGGCCTCGGTGAAGATATCCAAGAGCACCGGTGGAATCTACACCCTACAAAGCACGCTCGCGGGCACGTTCACGCTGAACTTGCCAGCTGGTACGTACAACATCACGACCGATGCGCGCTCGAAACAGTATTTGGACACCCAGACCGAACGATACTTCCGCTACCTGGGCTACCTGGACTTCGACCTGACGGCCAACAAGGACGTGACCGTGAATGTCAAGAGGATACTCGATAACACAACCGTCATAGGTCAGATCATCTTCGGCGATGTGCCAGTGGCCGCCCAGCTGCAATTCGTGGCCACATCGTTGACGGCCGTGAACGCCACCGCGGAAGCGAGCTCGTCCGGCTTCGATTTCGGCCTGGCCCCGGGCAACTACAGCGTCTACAT
>Ga0315291_10006016_pt1 | contig 15147 bp, 14 predicted proteins | sample YL17G12_20_MG_FD_203070 | JGI IMG/M metagenome (GOLD analysis project Ga0315291, IMG submission 203070) | Sediment microbial communities from Yellowstone Lake, YNP, Wyoming, USA - YL17G12_20 | ecosystem: Environmental > Aquatic > Freshwater > Lake > Sediment | place: USA: Wyoming | collected...
CAACCCGCCCAAACAAGAACCGCATCAATATGAGCTCGTCGCGGGAGAAACTAAAACGATAGAGATAGACAAAGACAAGGACATTTCCGTAGAAATTCCCGGCAGCGCGATTGCTGGAAATGGCACAATCTACGCGGAATCGACAACGAACGCGCAAGGAAACGAGACAGTGATAATCAAAACCACTATTTCCCTTTCCGAACCGATTAAAGTAATCCTTCCCAAACCGCAAAATGGGATAACCATTCCTTTGGTTAAAATCTCTGGTTTATATTTTTTGGCTGATGGAAAAATAAATGGCGATCGTTTAGAAGTTTCCATAAACTTAAACGATTTTCCAACCTCTGCTCCGAAGCAAACCAGCAAAAAATCTCCCCAAAGGGGACCGACTGCTTGGAATGCGGAAATCGCTCTCATCAATATGGTCGCCAATCATCCCGAAGTTCCCAAAGGAATCCAGCCGGGCTATATTCTCGACGAAAATAAACCGACGATAATTCTTATCCACGGCGCGGTTGCAACGCCGGACAAAATGAATGCTCTCGCCCAGCGTTTTGAAACTGACGCGGAAACCAAAGGCAAATTTAATGTACTGTTTTTCCATTATTACACGGCGGAAAATATTGAAATTTCCGGCAAACTGTTAATTGATGAGGTGGAAAAAATCAATTGCCCGAAGATTTATTTTATCGCCCATTCTATGGGTGGAGTCGTTGCCCGTTGCGCGCTGGAAATGGTCAAGAATTTGCCGCAAGTTAAAAAAGATATTTTTCTGGGAACGCCCAATCATGGTACGGGGTCAGAAGCACTGCGCGGCATTATCAACACCGCATTTAGCTTGCTTTCTTTGGACATTGATCCCCTCTCGCTTCTTTTGGACGATTATGTTTATGGCCTCAATACCCAAGGCCTTGCCCAACTCAAAGCCATTCAGGAAGGCAATGCATGGTTGGAAAAATTGAATGCCAACTTAAAATCAAATACAAGTTTTGATGCCAGCAGATATGTGACTGTGGCGGGTAAAACTGACAAGCCCAACGATACGATGTACAACATTACCGGCCCAATGTTGACTAAAAAAGGCTATGGACCCAATGATGGTTTCGTGCCAGTGGCTTCAGTTTCTTTAGCCGATCTACGCAAAGAAACTACTAACTTAATTTCCGCAGGAGACAACCATTCTCAAGTGGCTGGTTCAGACTGGGTTTGGAATACAGTTATTAAACCGACTTTACTGGCAAAGCCAATGGGAACATTAACAGTTACATCTCAACCATCTGGCGCTCATTTCAAAATCAATAATAACGAATACATCACACCTACAAAAATTGATTTGCCATGCGACAATCAGCTTTACAAAGTTATACCTTCGCTGATGCAGGGGTACAAAACGCCCGCCGAGCAAGATGTGTTGCTGGATGAAGGAGCTTCGCGCAATAGAGCAATCTCCCTAATTTACGAAAAGATAGTTTCCTATAGCAAACCTACCGCCAAGGCTTATGGCCCTTATGCTGGAAAAGTTGGAGAGACTGTCAATTTTACTGGCTCGGGTTCTTGCCCGGATGGAGGAAAAATCACCAATTGGCTCTGGACTTTCCCTGATGGCGCGACCTACAATTCTCAAAATTGTTCAAAGAGTTTTAGCCAAGCCACAACTTTTTCTGTCTCTTTCAAGTGTTATTGCGAGCATAGTTTGTGGAGTGATAACGCTTTCGCAAAAGTTTCTATTACAGAAAAAGTTTACGGCAATCCCACTGCGAATCCATGCGGACCATATTCAGGCAAAGTCAGCGACTCGATCCAATTTTATGGCTCAGCTACTTGCCCAGACGGAGGCAAAATTACTGACTGGTTTTGGCTAATAAACGGGGGAATTTATCAAATGCAAAATCCTGTTGTTTCTTTTAGTACTGCCGACACTTACAGCGCTTCCTTAACAGTTTTCTGCGAGCATAATATGGAAAGTCAGACGATGTACACAACAATTACGATCAGTCCTCCTTTACAAAACCATCTTCTTTTACTAGAAGATTACGATAGCCTTTGGGTGATAGACTCTAAAAACAATATGTCTGAGATAGCGTCACCCAGGGATCCTACTGGAAATGCAGGCTATTGGTCAGTTGCACTCTCTTTTGATAGAACCGCCATCGCTTATATCCCAGGGGGGGGGTTATAGCGATATTTACTTGATGGACGTGGGCGGAAAAGTCAGAACAAATATTACAAATATGCAACAATATAACCCGGGCTTATTTCTTGGGATTTGCTTTTCTCCCGATAGGAAAAAACTTGCCTTTGTTAAACACAATTCTAGTGATTTATCAAATCACATCTGGACTATGGATATAAGCGGGGCAAACCAAATCCAAATCACAAATGGAGCAAATGATTTAGACCCAGACTGGTCTCCAAATGGAAATAAAATCGTGTATGATTCCTATTATACAGATACGAAAAAAACCTATATTTGTATGATGAACTCAGATGGCAGCGGGATCCAAAAACTCGCTTGCAACCTTGCTGGCTACGACAACCAACATCCCAAATGGTCGCTTGATGGTACTAAAATAGTCTTTGCTAGCAGTGATGGAGTTGGAAGTAACTTCTATCTCTGTGTCGCTGATCAAAATGGGAACTTACTTGCACAGTATAAAGCACTCACCAGCTATGGCACTTCCATATATGCATATCAACCTATTTGGTCACCGGATCAAAAGACTATCGTCTTTACAGATGAAGGCACATCTTCGTTACATGCTACACCTTATCAATTGAATTTATCAACAAAAGAGTTTACTAAATATTCACCACTGCCACAACAGTTTACTATCGGCGGATTCTTTGACTGGAAATAAAACAAAAAAAGCCTCGATGTTATGTCGGGGCTTTTTCAATTATTTCTCTCTGCTCATCCTCGCTTCCCCTCTCTGTCATCCCGGACTTGCCTGCCCCGTCGAATGACTGGGGTTTCAGGATCCAGAAAAAAAATGGATTCCCGTTCCGACGTAAAGCCGAGAATCTTCGACCTTCGCGGGAATGACATAAAAAGAGGTCCGGAATGACACAAGGAATTATGAAATTTTGTAGGTAAATCTTTGGATTTTTTCTGAACCGAGTTTTTTATTAACCTCTTCCAAAATTTTATCGGCTTTGCTTTGGAATTCCGCCGAGGCGGAGGCGTTTTCAAAAATAATTTTCGCCACGCCTTCTGAAAAACTTTTTACCAAAACGCAATCGCAAAGTTCGGGCGCGTATTTTTCAAGCGCCTTTTCAATCATCAGACACGCCAGGGACGCTTCTGCCATATGCGCAAAAGCTCCTTGCTTGGGAATTAATTTTGCAACCCGCTCGAATGGCATAATGTAATAATTTCGAAATTCGAAATAAGAAATCAGAATGTTCCAAATGTTTGGGATTTGAGAAATTCGATATTCGATATTGTTTCGTATTTCGATATTAGATATTCGGATTTATGCTCGTAGAGGCATAATAATATACACGTAATCTTTTTTATCAACCGGCTTGATCACGCCGGGCGATAATTTTCCCGCGATTTCCAGCGCGACTTTTTCGTCTTTTATCACCGCCAGAACATCCAAAACAAATTTGCAATTAAAAGAAATTTCATTTTCTTTGCCGGTAATTTCTCCGCTGATTTTGGAAGTGTTCTCTCCCACTTGCAATGTGGTGGCAGAGATATTCAAAACCCCGGCTTCGGGCAAAAGCGACAGCTTAACATTATTGGCAGACTCGCGCGCGAAAATCGAAGCCACGCGCACGCCGGCGGCTAAATCATTGGTCGCAAAAACCGCGCGCGTTTCAGATTCTTTGGGAATAATTTGTTCATAGGCGGGAAATTGCCCTTCAATCAAACGCGAAATTAACTGCACCTCGTCCGCCACCGAAAAAAGGATTTGGTTTTCAGAAGAAGCAATAGCAACTTTGCCTTCGATCGGCCCCAAAATTCTGGCCAATTCAAGCAAAGCGCGCGAGGGAACGATTAAACTAACCTCGCCCTTAACTTTATTGGGTAATTCAATGGTTTTTTCCGCTAAGCGATAAGAATCGGTGGCAACCATTTTCAAGGTGGCGTCTTTGATTTTGAATAAGACTCCGGAAAGAACGGGACGCGACTCATCTTGGGCAGCGGAAAAAACCACTTGCGAAATTGCCTCGCGCAAAGCCGAGGCTTCCAAGTTAAAAAGTTCCGCGCTTTTCAGCTCAGGGATTAAAGGAAATTCCTTGGCATCAATGCCGCGCAAGTTGGCCTGGTATTTTTCTGAAGAAATTTTCAGCGAATCATCTACCACTTCAAATTCGAGCTTATCATCAGTATTCTGCGAGATAAATTCCGTCAAAATCTTTGAAGGCACAGTGATATCGCCATTGCGATCGATTTTCGCGCCCACTAAATATGTAATGCCCATTTCCAAGTCCGTGGCTGCCAGTTTCAGCCGCCCATTTTCAGTCCGCAAAAGAATGTTTTGCAGAACAGGCAAAGCGGACTTCGCAGAGACTAACCGTGAAACCGCCGGGATGGCTTTTTGCAAATTTTCCCGCAAAAGCGAACATTTCAATTCTGACATAATAACCTCTTTATATATAACTTATTATTTATATTAGCATTGTTGAAACTGTGAAGAAAAAATATTTTTTTGGCTCTCAAAGTTAGATTAAATGTGATTTTAGTTTGGGAAAAAGGCTAAATAAAATTGTGTGAAAATATCAATATATTAACAGGTGGGAAAATGTTTTGGCCATTTAGTGGAAATTGTGGAAAATTACTGTGCCAGTTTATCAATGATTTGTTCAAGCGTTTCTTTGGTTTCAGGAAATTTGAGAAGTTTTCTTAACTTTTCACAGCCATACATTATTGTGGTGTGGTCGCGTCCACCCATGGCTCTGGCAATTTTTGGATATGAATATCCCAATTGTTCACGCATTAAATACATAGCGGTTTGGCGGGCAAAAACGATTTCTTGGTCGCGCTTTTGGCTCAACAGGTCATCTTTTTTTATTTCAAAGTGGTGGGTCACAGTTCTGATAATTTTTTCAGGGGTGAGGTTAGAAAGCTTGGCGTCAGTTGATTTGCCAATAATATTGGTGATTAACTCAAGCGTCGGTTCGATTCCTTGCAGTTGGCAGGTCGCCATCACTTGGTTCAACAAACCTTCCAATTCGCGGATATTAGACTTTGAGGCTTCAGCCAAAAGAATGCAGGCTTCATCAGAAAGAGGAAAGTTTCTTTCTTCGGATTTTTCGCGGACAATGGCGGCTTTGGTTTCAGTGTCTGGAGTTTGGATATCTGTGATTAGCCCGCCTTCTAAACGCGAAACCAATCTTTGCGGAAGGTTTTGGATGGCTTTGGGGGGTCGGTCTGAAGAAATAATGATTTGTTTTTTGCTGTGGTGGAGTGAGTTAAAAACGTGAAAAAACTGTTCAATGGTTCCTTCGCGCCCTGCCAAAAAATGGATATCGTCAATCAAAAGCGCGTCCAATTTTTCATAACGGTCTGCAAATCCCTCGCGATTATTTGATTTAACGGCAGTGATAAATTCCTTGGTGAAATTTTCTGAGGAGAGGAAACTAATTTTTTTGCTGGGTGATTTTTTGAGAATTTGGTTGGCAATGGCGCACATCAAATGCGTTTTGCCCAGGCCGGTACTGCCGTAAATAAAAAGCGGGTTATAAGTTTGGCCGGGATTTTCCGCCACGGAAAGTGCGGCGGCGTGCGCCAGGCGGTTTGAGGGCCCGACCACAAAATTTTCAAAAGTGTAGCGCGCGTCCACCGGCGCTTGCTCAATCAAATCTTTTGGTTTTTCAGCAATTTTTTCAGAGACTTCATCTTTTACAACAACTTCTGAAATTATTGGCGCGCCCACTTTGTAGGCCACGTCTTTAACATCTGGAAGAAGTTGAGAGAGGGCCTCCTTGATTTGCTTATGGAATTTATTTTGAATCCACTCTTTGATAAAGCCTGAAGGTACAGCCACGGTCACAACACCATTTTTAAAATCTGAAATTCCAGTGTTTTTAAACCAGGTCGTAAAAGACGCCCGCGACAGCGTTACCTCAAGCTCGCCTAAGGCAGCATTCCAAATTGATGAAAGTTCCGTTTGCATTTTTCTCTTTAAGAATTAAGTGTAACACATAAGTTCCTACTTATTAATTTAAATGAGAATTGTCAAAAAATGAATTTTCCACAGTTGTTGATAACTTTCTTGACATAAGATAGGAATTAAGTTAATATCAAAGTGTAACCGTAAAATTTTATTATGTCGACCAAAAGAACTTTTCAGCCACACAAGCGCAGAAAATTGAAGGTGCATGGTTTTCGGGCGCGAATGGAAACAAAAAACGGCCGCAAAGTGATTTCTCGGCGAAGGCGGAAAGGCCGCAAACAATTGGTAGTTGCTAAGCATAAAAAGTAATGCTTAAAGCGCAAAACCGTTTAGTTTCCAAAAGGGACTTTCTTAAAGTTTCAAGAGAGAGCGGCGGCGCGAGAAGCCGCTACTTTTCTGGCAAGGCATTAAAAAGTAAATTAGAAATTTCGCGCTTTGGCTTTGTGATTTCTTTGCAGGTTTCCAAAAAATCCACTGTGAGAAATTTGCTCAAGCGCAGAATGCGCGAAGTAATTATGGAAAATTTGCCAAACCTTCGGCAGGGTTACGATGTGGTAATTCGCGCCAAACCCGAAGCCATTGGCAAAGACTTTGGCGAGTTGAAAGAAGATTTGGGATATTTGTTGAGAAGCCTTAACCTATTAAGATAACATTTTAAGTTTAAGAGTTATGAGTTGCGAAGAGTTGAAGAGTGAGTTAAAAAGTTAAAGAGTGTAAGAGTTAATAACTCACTAACTTTCAAACTCATAAACTCACTCTCCAACTCTCAAACTCTCCAACTCGTCTTAACTTGTAATTCAATATTATGTTTCGTCACTTCTTCATTTTCATAATCAACTTATACCAGCACACCATTTCCCCCGACCACTCGTGGCTGCGCCGTGCTTTTCCTTATGGCTATTGTAAATTTGAGCCAACTTGTTCAGAATATAGCAAAGAAGCATTTCGAAAATTTGGAACAGTGAAGGGTATTTATTTAACAATTTTCCGTATTTTCCGCTGCAACCCTTTTTCACGGGGAGGATTGGACCCAGTCAAGTGACCGATTGCAGATTTCTACTGATTAGTACTGATAAGGATTTCTTCCTTAATGTAAAATATCGGTAATCATCGGTAGATATCAGTAATCAGTAACATTATGAAAATAAATTGGAAATTTTGGTCAAAAATAATAATCGTAGCTGTTGTTTTAGCTCTGATTATTTACGCGATTGTCGGCCGTGTCAATGTCTGGAATGAATGGCTATATCGTCCAATCGTGAATGCGATGGTTGGGCTTTATAAAGTAATTCCCGGCGCTGATTTGGGTTGGTCAATTATCGCGGTGACCATTATCATCCGCGCCATTTTGCTTCCGCTCTCTTGGAAATCAACCAAATCGCAAATGGCAATGCGCCAGCTTCAACCAGAATTAGAAAGAGTCAAACAGCAATATAAAGACGATCCGCAAGGCTTGCGCACGGCGATGATGTCTTTTTATAAGGATAATAAAATCAACCCGCTTGCCTCCTGCCTACCGCTACTACTCTCCTTTCCAATTTTGATCGCGATGTACCAAGTTTTTATGCAAGGATTGAGCGCTGACAAAATCAGCCAAGTGAATGATTTGCTTTATCCTTTTATTGGCCATGTGGATAAAATTAATGCCCATTTTTTGGGGTTGGTTGATCTTTCCAAGCCCGATAAAACTTTGGTGCTGGCATTGCTCGCGGGCGGATTTCAGTTTTTGCAAAGCTGGATGATGATGCCCAAAGGCAAATCGAAAGAAGCTAATCTTTCTAAACAAATGACGTTTATGATGCCCGTCTTGACAGTGATGTTTTCGCTTTCACTTCCCGCCGGCTTGCCGCTTTACTGGATTGTTTCCACCCTCTTTTCAATCGGCCAGCAATATCTTGTTAAACCGCCTAAGGCACCGAGCGTGATAACAATCACAACGCGGTAATGAGTCACGAATGACTCGAATTGCACATATGACACGAATAAGACGAATTTGTGTCATTCGAGTGATTAGTGTCATTAGTGACTCAAATACTTTACGAGTAACGATAAATGGATTATAATAAGTTGTTGCTATGGACAAGGAAAAGGTCGAAAAAATAGTGGGTGATTTTTTACTGGCATTTGGGCAGGAAAATGCCAATTTTTCAGTTGCCGCTACGGAAGATACCGTTAGCGTATCGCTCCAATCCGAACAATCTGGCAGATTGATCGGATATCACGGCGAAACTTTACAAGCACTTCAGCACGTTCTTTCACTGCTTGTCTCGAATGAATTTCCCGGAGTGCGGACAATTATTGATGTCAATGATTATAAAGTGATGCAGGAACAGGCTTTGCGCAATCTGGCCATAAAATCAGCGCAGGATGCAAAATTTTCCGGCCAGCCAATCGCGCTTCGCCCAATGTCAGGCTACGAAAGATTAATTGTGCACACAGCGCTAAATAATTTATCAGACATAGAAACAATTTCAGAAGGCGAAGGCGATTCCCGCCACATTATCGTTAGACCAAAATTAAAGTCTGCCTAAATAGAGCACAGAGCACAATAAAAAGGCCGTGAGGTCTTTTTATTTTTGTTATTTTCAGATACAATTGAGTTGTTTGGATTGCACCACTTTAGTGGTGCAGAGTCAGAATAAATTCTGACCATCCAAAACTTGGAATGCGCCAATTCATTGGCGCCAGCCGCGATAAATCGCGGCAATCCATAAAGAACGAGGAGGAGTGGCAGAGCCCCGAAGGGGGCCCTTCGGGCTGGACGAGGAGAATATGAATTATTTTGTGTATTTTTTAAGAAGTCTTGTGGAGCATCGATATTATATCGGTTTTACAACCGATTTAAAAAGTCGACTTGAAAATCACAATAATGGAAAAACTAAATCCACAAGATATTATAGGCCATGGAAAATAATTTATTCTGAGAAATTTATAAATAAGAAAAATGCTTATAAAAGAGAGTGGCATCTTAAACATCCAAAAGGATATTTAGAAAAATTGGAGATAATAAAAAAATATGATTCTGAATTAAACGGAGAGGTCGCATAGTGGACGAGTGCGCCTGTTTCGAAAACAGGTATACCCGCAAGGGTATCGTGGGTTCGAATCCCACCCTCTCCGTTTAATTCAGATGGAAGTCAAGGCTCATCGTGGGCCCCGAAGGGGACCCTTCGGGTTTCGAATCCCACCCTCTCCGAATATTTTCATAAGTGTTCGCCCGGTATGCACCGGGCGAGGGGTGAATATCCCTCGAATCCCACCCTCTCCGTTTAATTCAGATAAAATATAGTTTTATGATAAAACTAATTATTTTTGATTATGATGGCGTGATTGTTGACAGCTTCGCTAATGTTCACGCAGTCTATAAACTGATCTGCAAAAAACTTGGCAAAAAATGCCCTGCAAAATTGGCTGACTTCAAAAAAGTCTATGGACACTCTTCACATGAATGCTATAACAATCTTGGTTTTTCAGAAGAAGAAAGAATCAAAGGTAATTTAATTTTTAAAGAAGAGATTCTAAAGAAAGAGCAAAAACCTTTTGAAGGAATAAGTGAAGTTCTTAAAAAACTTCATAAAAATTACCAACTCGCCTTGGTTTCCTCGTCCTATAAAGTAGAAGTCGAGCAAAGACTTAAAGAACTCGGCCTTTCTAAACTTTTTAATTTCATTCGGGCAAGGCAAGGCCATGTTAGAAGATTTCAAAAAAGCAGATCAATTAAAATAGTTATTATTCATTTTGCAATAAAACCGAATGAAATTTTATTGGTCGGAGATAGAAATGTTGATTTTATCGCAGGTTCGAAAGCCGGCTTGAAAAACATTTTGCTGGTTGAATATGGCTGGGGGTATGACGCAAAAGAAATCCCCGAATATCAACAAAAAGCGTTGGTTAAAAGTCCCAAAGACATTCTCAGAGCAGCCAAAAAATTCTAATGGCCACGCTAAGCGTGGCTAATAGGACGCTTAGCGTCCAGGCTTTTTATGGAAGAATTCAAAATAGGAAAATACCAGCATTATAAAGGCAATTATTATGAGGTTATCGGCGTGGCTCATCACTCTGAAACCTTGGAAGAATTGGTAGTTTACCGCGCGCTTTATGAAATGCCAGAATTTGGCAAAAATTCCTTATGGGTTCGCCCCAAGAAAATGTTTATGGAAAATGTGATGGTTGATGGCAAAGAGCTGCCACGCTTTAAATATGTGGGAGAATAAAAGTAATGTCACGCTGAGCGTGACTTGAGGATAAGTAGGCGGTCACGCTGAGCGTGACTTAATGGACGCTGAGCGTCCATGGAGGTATTATGGTCAAAGAAAAAGAAAAATGCGAGGAGGAGATGTATAAGATGAAAAGATGGCGCCAGCCTCGCCCAATGATGGGCGGTGGCATATACTTTTTGGCGTTTATCGGTGCGGCTGTTTATTTCATCCAGCACTCGGACACTTTTTGGATGGGCGTACTAGGATTTTTGAAAGCGCTTGTCTGGCCCGCGATGCTGATTTACAAAATTCTTGAGAATTTGCATATGTAAATGCCACGATTAGCGTGGCTTAAGAAAATATAGTAGGGTGGTCACGCTAAGCGTGACTAATAGGACGCTAAGCGTCCAGAGGTGAATATGGATCATAAAAATATAACAACTGCCTTGGAACTTCCAGGCAAAAAGATTGTCAAAAATCTTGGGGTTGCTCGTGGAATTATTGTTCGCTCCCGTTCGGTTTTCGGCCAAATTGGAGCAGGTCTTCAAACTATTATCGGCGGCAATATTACTTTGTATTCAAAGCTCTGCGAAAAAACCCGCGCTGAATCTTTTGAGTTAATGATCAAACATGCCGAAGAACTGGGCGCTAATGCCCTCATCGCCATCCGTTATGATACAACAGAACTAATGTCCGGCGTAACAGAAGTTTTGTGCTACGGCACCGCAGTGGTTGTTAAATAATTTTGGATCGCACAAATTCATTTGTGCCTGGCCGCAATAAATTGCGGCAATCCACCTGGGAATGTGGCAATTCATTGCCACCATAGCTGGAATGAATTCCAGCATTCCAGAAAACGGAATGCACAAATTCATTTGTGCATTTATAAATTTCTTTCCAGATTTGCTCTAACGTGAATGACGGGAGGTTGGCGGCAATTCAGAAACTTTAAGTTGTTTTTTTATTAGTCGTTCTATGGCTTTGATATCTTTTTTCTGATCAGGCGTAGCAAAAGAAACCGCTACGCCTTTTTGGCCGGCGCGGGCGGTGCGGCCAATGCGGTGGACATAATCTTCCGCCGCTTCAGGCAGGTCATAATTCAAAACGAGTTCAATGCCAGTGACGTCAATGCCGCGTGAGGCAATATCGGTTGCCACCAGCACGCGATATTTTCCTTTTTTAAAACCTTCAAGCGCTTCAAACCTTTGGTTGAGTGTTCGGTTGGAATGAATCTCGGCAACCGAATGTCCCATGTGATGAATGGTACTTGTGAGCCTTTTGGCGCCATACTTGGTGCGGGTGAAAATCAGCACCGTGCCTTTAAAATGTTTGAGCAGTTTTTTGAGCATCATTAATTTATCATCTTTGTGAAGCAAAAAGATTTCTTGGGTTACATTTAAAACAGTTGAACCGGAGGGCGCAACCTCAATTCTCACAGGCGTTTTCATATAATTATTGGCAATACGAGTGATTTCTGGCGGCATAGTGGCTGAAAAAAGCATAGTTTGGCGATCGCGATTCACCTCTTCTAAAATCCTGTTAATTTGCGGCTTAAAACCCATATCAAGCATCCGGTCCGCTTCATCTAAAACTAAAATTTTAACATCTGCCAAAGAAATTGTTTTTTTGTTCAAATGATCAATCAATCGTCCCGGCGTGGCAATAATAATCCGCGGCCAGTTTCGCAGCTGCGTGATCTGATTTTTAATATTTTCTCCTCCAATCAAAAGTGCCGTTCGTAGTCCATAATCAGCCCCAATTTGCAGCAGCGCTTCGTTGACTTGTACGGCCAACTCTCTGGTTGGCAGCAAAATTAAGCCAATTTCTTTTGGCCCGGTTAAGCGCTCTAACATCGGAATGCCGAAAGCCAAAGTTTTGCCCGTGCCGGTTTGGGCAATGCCAATGACATCCTCGCCTCTTTGAGCAGCTGGAATAGCAGTCACCTGAATAGGGGTGGGTGTGACAAAATTAAATTTGTGAAGAATCTCGAGCATTTTTTGAGAAATGCCAAGTTCTCTAAAAGTTTGATTATCCATATCAGTATTATTATACACCTTATTTCTCGATATGTCCAGATGTATATTTTTGAGGTTTTTGTTAGTATAATTTAGTTGAGACAGCAAAGTGCTTAAAAGAAAAAAAGTTCTTTCACTCGAGGATTTAAATGAAAGTAATGTTTTTGGATGAATCGGGAGACCACAGCTTGGACGAGATCGACAAATCCTATCCTATGTTTGTTTTGGCGGGATGTATTTTTGACTTTGATTATTATACTAATATAGTTGAGAAGAAAGTAAATGAGTTAAAATTAAAGCATTTTGGAAAAACCGATATTATCGTGCGTTCCTACGATATAAGAAAACAAAAAGGAGATTTTGCTTGCTTAGTGCACAAGCCCAAAAGAGACGCTTTTCTTGAAGATATCAGTCAACTGATGAAGGATTTTGAGTATAAAATTATCGCAGCTGCGATAAACAAAAATAATTTGAAGAGCCACTATTCTGATCCGCACAACCCGTACCACCTTTGTTTAAAATTTATTTTAGAAAGGGCTGTTATGTATCTTGGTAGAAGTGATGAAAAACTAATATTTCGAATTGAGTCGAGAGAAACTCATAACGATCAAAAGTTGGCAGAAGAATACGATAAATTCAAAATTGGAAAACATCAAATATTTTCTAATGAAGAAATTCAAAGCAAATTAGCTGACCTGTCTTTCAACCAAAAAAGTCAAAATATCGCCGGTATGCAAATTGCGGATCTTGCAGCTTACCCCATAGGCAGATGGGTGCTGGATAATAATCGTGAGAACAGGCCTTTTGAAATATTAAAAAATAAGATTCATTCAAAAAATGGCCAATTTATTAACATAGGATTAAAGACATTCCCATAAAAAAAACAAATGTGGGCCCAGGAAAGCCCTAGTCCCACATTTGCTATTCTTATTATAGCATATTTGAAAAAGTTTAGCAAGGTGGGTTACATTGAGAGTGGCTAATAGGCGCTGAGCGCCAAGGAGGATAAATGTATTGTCCAAAATGTGGTCATAAGGTGTTGAGCACGGCCAAGTTTTGCCCGCAATGCGGGCAAGCGCTCGAGCCTAAAACCGAATCCAAGCCAGCGGCTGAAGCACCGACGGGGCAGCAACCCAAGCCCAAAACTACGCTTGGCGGGTGTTTAGCGGCTTTCATCATACTCTCAATCATAGGGGGCATCGTAGCTGAAGCCATAGTGACACCGGCAGAAAAAGCTAAGCTCCCAGCTAACTTTTTTATGTATTTCATTTCGATTCCGCTTTTGATTCTGATTCTTTGGCTGGTTGTTTGGCTAATTTATCGCTGGGTCAAGGGCTTCAAAACGCACAAAGTGCGCTTTTGGGTCGTTTTTGGTTTTTTAGCGGCGGGGCTTGTGGGTGGGTACCTGTGGGTCAATTCCTTTTTCACGCAAAGAATTTTGGCTTCGTATGATGGCCTCCAAAGTGCTTTAACGGACATTTTGTATGTCAAGAATGTGGGCGATGATGCGGCAGCCGGAAAAGTTGAAACGGACTGGGCGGCGCTTCACGATCAAGCGACCAAAGCCGTGGCAGTTATCGGCGGTATTACACTTCCAGATCAATTTGAGAATTATTACAATACGATTTCCGAATTCGCAACGCAGATCTGTGATGCTTCTAGTAGCGCCGGCGCTTGGGCCAGTCGGCCGGATGTGCCGTCCGTGACAGCTGATATTTCTGGCAATTTGGCAGACAAGCTTTTTTGGCGGGCAGTCGACAAAATCGTCGCGCAAAAGGACTACGGCGACTGGGCCATTTTAAAAAAAGACACAGACCTGATGCGCCTGGTGGCAGCGCGGATTGAAGCCGAAAGCATCGCTATGTCAAAACTGATCGTTTCGGAAAAGCCGCAAAAATTGGTTTTGGCGCAGGTCGGCATTTTCAAACCGCACCCAATTCCTACTGGCCATTGCCGCGGCATTATGCCCTGCGGCCATACTGCCCAGCAAAAAATTCCGCCAACCTATCAATCAGCGCACCGCTGGACGGCGGAACCGGCAGAAACTTCGGAAACCTGGAATTCCGCTTGGAGCGATTTGGGGCAAATTATCACGATGGATAATGGCTACAGCATTGGCGGCGCTGGCATAACTGATGAAACTAAATTGGCGGCGGCGGAATCACCGATGATGCAAGAATTTGTGAACGAATGCACTGCCAAGGGCGGAGCTATCAACAATGACACAGTGCGCATGCGCATGCCGACTTCAGCTTCTGGCAATAACTGCAATTATCCAGTCGGCGGCCAAACTTGTTGGGATTTTATGTCTCGTGACGGTGGGCGCTATATGGGCGGTGGCAGTGGTTGCCCTGAAGAAAATCTCATTCCCAAGCCTATTGAAGCTCCGACCATCCCGGTGATTATCAACAATATTATCACTTTGCCGAATATTGTGCCAGATGTCATCAACAATTTCATCGGCATAACGCCGGGGCCAACCAGTCCGCCTAATAATCCTTCCTCCTCATTTGATGGAACCTACTCGATTACTTATGGCGCGGGCCAGTGTTCTTCAAACATCGGTGTCGGAGTCTTGCCCAGCGGTTATTTTAACCAAGCATTTGGCTATCTTGATTCGAGCAGTTTTACAGTTTCCAACAATAGTATTCCAGATATGCAAGGCGGATATTCGAGTATTGATGCCTCGGGAAGCGTGACGGTTGGATTGACGGTTTCCCAAGGAGCGACTGCGTCGGCCTACCAAACATTCCATTTTGTGCACACGGCGGACGGCGGTGCGACGGTTTCAGGCACGCTGTCAGTTAC
>Ga0315291_10006017_pt1 | contig 15144 bp, 14 predicted proteins | sample YL17G12_20_MG_FD_203070 | JGI IMG/M metagenome (GOLD analysis project Ga0315291, IMG submission 203070) | Sediment microbial communities from Yellowstone Lake, YNP, Wyoming, USA - YL17G12_20 | ecosystem: Environmental > Aquatic > Freshwater > Lake > Sediment | place: USA: Wyoming | collected...
GACAGGCTCACCATGAGCGGGTCAAGAAGGGACACTGCAGTCTATCGACTGAAGCCATTAGGACTGACGTCCGGAGAGTCACGACCCCCAGATTTCTCGCATGTCCTGAAGCACTCCAAATCGAGCGTCAGGCGGAGGGAAGCGGTATACTCCCTGAGGTAGGGCGTAGGCGTTCCTGCCGTTGCCCGAGGGAGGACCCAGCTATGGCAAAGATCGCCAATGATGTCACGGAGCTCATCGGCAATACCCCACTCGTCCGGCTGAACAGGGTGGCCGCCGGGCTGGAGGCCACGGTGGTGGCCAAGCTGGAGTCCTTCAACCCCTGCGGCAGCGTCAAGGACAGGATCGGCGTCTCCATGATCGAGGCGGCCGAGAGGGATGGGCGCATCACCAAGGACACGCTGATCGTCGAGCCGACGAGCGGCAACACCGGCATAGCCCTGGCCTTCGTCTGCGCCGCCAAGGGCTATAGGCTCATCCTCACCATGCCCGACACCATGTCCAGCGAGCGGAGGCAGCTTCTCGCCGTTTTCGGGGCAGAGCTTGTCCTCACCCCCGGCTCGGAGGGGATGGCAGGCGCCATAAGGAAAGCCGAGGAGATCGTCGCCAGCCATCCCCAGGCCTTCATGCCACAGCAGTTCAGGAATCCCGCTAACCCCATGATCCACCGTCAGACCACCGCCGCGGAGATATGGCGCGATACTGATGGCCAGGTGGACATCCTGGTAGCTGGGGTGGGGACAGGTGGGACGATCACCGGGGTGGCGGAGGTCATCAAGAAAAGGAAGCCAGAGTTCAAGGCCATCGCTGTTGAGCCAGCGGACTCGCCCGTCCTTTCCGGCGGCAAGGCAGGCCCTCACAAGATCCAGGGCATCGGCGCCGGCTTCGTGCCGGAAGTGCTAAGGCTGGACCTGGTCGATGAGATCATCAAGGTCGGCAATGATGACGCCGGAGAGATGGCCAGGCGACTAGCCAGGCAGGAAGGGATACTGGCTGGCATATCGTCGGGGGCGGCGGTCTGGGCTGCCTTGGAGGTGGCCAGGAGGCCGGAGAACAAGGGAACTCTCATTGTGACGGTTCTTCCCGATACCGGCGAGCGCTATCTCAGCACCTGGCTCTTCCAGCAAGGCAATCCGGCTACTGCGAGCTCTGGCTAGCGAACTGCCGTCGGGGCGTGTGTGCCAGCTCTCCTGGTCGCCAGCGTCGAGCTGGGCGGGATCGGACGGGCTGGAAGCCCCAAGCGGATGGTCAAGGGATAGGGGTTGGCGTCGCGGTGGGGGTCGCCGTGGCAGTTGGTGAGGTGGCCGTATCAGGGGTTTTCGTGGCCGCCGCCGGTGGTGGGGGCACGGCCTTCGGCAGGATCAGAACCATCCCCTCGATGGCGTTATCGGGCGAGGTGAGGCCGTTGGGGGCGAAGGCCAGGATGCTCTGGACGCCGATCTGGTAGCGGGCGGCGATGTCGGATAGGGTGTCCCCTGGCTTGACGCGGTAGATGATGCCATCGGCGCTGGGGATCAGGAGTTCCTGGCCCACCTGCAGGACGCTCGGGTCCTTGATGACGTCTGGGTTGTTCCATAGGATGTAGTCCGGGCTGATGCTGAAGACGCCGGCGATGGCGGAGATGGTGTCGCCGGGCTGGACGGTATACAGGAAGTAGGCGGGCCGGAGCTCCGGTGTGGGCTCCGGGGTGACTTCGGGGGCAGGTTCGGGCGTGGCTTCGGGTGTGGCTTCTGCCTGGCCGTCTGGCATCGTCGCGGTGTCGGGGACGGTGGTCACGAGCAGGGGGGACTTTAGATAGCCAGATTGGCTCTGAGCGGGCAGGCCCTGGGACGGCTCCGTGCGGGCGGGTCGCCCCGCGCCCATGAGCCCACCGATGGCCGCGGCCAGGGCTAGGCCAAGGGCGAGGCCGTGTAGGGCGTAGCGCCGGTATCCAGCTTGCGGCGGCCCCGTTGCCCGGGAGCCCTCGGAAGCGTCGGCCTCCGCGGCGTCCCCCTCTTCGCTCGGCTCGGCGACGAGATCAGGGGCCTCATCGCGGCCAAGCTCGGCGGTGGCCAGCGGCGTTGCCCGCAGGCGATGGCTGACACCCACCAGGTCGCTGAGGAGGTCCTGGACGGGGATGTCCGCCAGCCCTGAGGGCGGGGTGCTCTCCTCGACCTCGTTCTTGGCGGCGTGAAAGATGTCCAGGAGGTTTGGGTCGAGGGGGTCATCTTCCTGGGGTAGGACGCCTTCGGCCTCGGGCGTGTCCTGGGAGGGGTCTTGCGCCTCAGCGTCCGTGTCCAGGATGAACTCCCTCTCCTCTTCGCCGCTCTCCGGCTCTCGCCTCAGGCGGAAGATCTTCATGGGTGCTACTTTTGTTCTTGGCCGGGCCCGACGTGGGACCGCGGCATAGCACGCAGGCGGTGGCTGACGCCCACCAGGTCGCTGAGGAGGTCCTGGGCGGGGATGTCCTCCAGCTCGGAGGCCAGAGTGCTCTCCTGGACCTCCTCCTTGGCGGAGCGGAAGATGTCTAAGAGGTCGGGGTCGAGGGAGTCACCTCCCTGGGGTGAGCCGCCTTCGGTCCCTGGTGCTTTCTCTTCCGCCTCGATCTCGGCGTCGGCCTCGGCGCCTAACTGAGCCAGGAGGTCACCTGCGGGCGCGGGGGCTTCCTCCGCGGTGGGTGTGGCGGCCTCTGCCGCGCTCTGGGGTGCCTCCTCTTCGGCCTCGATGATGTCCTGGGCGAAGGCTTCCTCCTCGGCGTCCGCATCCAGGACTAGTTCCTTCTCCTCTTCGTCACTCTCCGGTTTGCGTCTCAGGCGAAAGAATCTCATGGTTAGCACCTCCCGTTAACTTATGGGCTGGGACAGGGCATCCGAGAACATGCTGTTGGCCATGGGCGGCACCAGGAGGAGGACGGCGCCGGTGGCGCAGAGGGTGAAGGCGCCGAACAGTGCCATCTTGAAGCTGTGCCCTCCGGCCGCTGCTCTGGGGGCAAAGGCGTTCACCAGCGTCAGCGATATGATGACGGCCAGGACCATGAACTTGATGAAGGCCGTATCGAACGACTGGAAGGTGAGGGCGTTGGGGATCCCGATCTCCTCGGGGCTAATGGTGGTGGTGTGCTCGCTGCTGACAACGGCTTGAGCCTGCACGAGCTTGATGTTGAAGGCGGAGACGACCTCGGTCATGAAGACGAGGGTGCCGGCCAGGGCGATGTGCATGGGGACGATCACGTAGTTGAAGGTGGAGGAGACGAGCTGCCGCTTGGTCCGGAGGAGGGAGACCCTGAGGGCCATATCGGCCGAGAGCCGGCCAGCCGTATCCGGGTCGCCACCCAGGTTGACGGCGTCCCAGAAGGAGCGCACCACACGGTGCACCAACTCGCTGCCGGTCTCGGCCATGAAGCGGAGCCAGGCGCGGCTGGTGTCTACGCCGATGGCGATACGGGCGAGCAGTCGCTTCAGCTCTGGCTCCAGGGAGCCGATGGCGCGGCGATCTATGTGACCAAGGCTGGCGATGACGGTGCTGCCTCGGGCGGCGGTGACACCCCCCAGGGAGCGGAGGAAGTCGGCGATGTCGCGGTCACGGGCGTCCACTTTGCGCTCGAGCAGGTGGGTGACGACGCCGACCGGCAGGATCAGGATGCCGGCGAGGATAAGGGCCAGGCCTAGGCTCTGGAAGAGGAAGTAGGCCAGGAGGGCCACCAGGAGGGCGGCTGGGAAGAGGATGCGGGCCAGGCGGGACATGAGCTTCTGCTCTGGGGACCTGTCCTTTAGCTTGTGGACCACTGGATCGAAGGGGGCGATGCGGTAGATGAGCCAGGCGCCCATCGCGGCGCTGGCGATGGCGACCACCTCCACCGTGACGATGAGGATAGAGCCCAGGGCGTAGATCATGTTGGAGATCAGGGCTACCAGGACCACCAGATTCGCCGATACCATGAGAGCGACGAAGGCGTCCGTCCACTTGCGCAGAGACTCCAGGTCCCTCTCGTACTTGTTGGTGTAGTCCTCCATCTGGACGTGGGTCTCCCGCTCCAGGAAGACGGTCTCGGACTCGCCGGAGGCGAGGGAGTTGGCGAACCGGAGGAGGAAATGGCGCATTGTCTCGTCCGGGGCGGTCTCAGCGACCACCTGGCAGGCGGAGGTGAAGTCATGGCCGAGGCTGCTGACCAGGTTGGCAACCTGGGCGAAGTAGGGAGAGGGGCCGTAGTTGAGATTGGCGGCGGCCTCGAAGAGTTGCTCACGGCTGACATTGGCGCTGGCGATGCACGACAGGTAGGTGAGAACGGTGAGCAGGTCGTACTGATTGGCGTCGGGGTCGAACAGCCAACCGCTCTTGATGTGGGCTAGGGACGGATCCCTGCCGGGAAGGTTGCCCTCCTTAGAAGAGGCCTTCCCTTGTAGCTTTGCCCAGAACTTGATAAAGCTCATAGAAGTTAGTCACTCCTGAGCGGTGGAGCTTCTCCAGCACCCTAGCACGCCGCTCCAGCTCTTGGTACATGACGCGACGTTGATTGGGGGCTATGCCCCGTTTGACGGCGATCTTGCTCTCCAGAAGATAGCTGTTCATGTAGCCGGTGAACTCGAAGCTGTCGGTCTCGGGGTCCCAGTGGAAGACCTCGGCGAAGGCGAAAGAGTCGGCGACGGGGTCGTAGCCGAAGAGCTCGTTGACCGAGAGGATGCGGCGAGCGGTCCTGCCGTTGGGCAGCTTAACGGCGCTGATGATGACGACAACATTGAGGTTGTCCATGTAGGTCTTGGGGACGTTGATGGGGCTGCCGGTGATCCTCTGGATGAGCTTCTCGACGGAGGCAGCGTGGAAGGTGGCCATGACCATGTGGCCGGTCTGCATGGCCTGGAAGGCGATGTTTCCCTCCTCGCCGCGGATCTCGCCCACCAAGATGGCGTTGGGCCTCTGCCGCAGGGCGGCCCTGAGCAGGTCGAACATGGTGACGGCGGCGCCGGTGCCCTCCTCCTGGCTGCCCCGGATCACCTCGCGGGTCCAGTTGGGGTGGGGGATCTGGAGCTCGGGGGTGTCCTCGATGGTGACGATCTTGGCGTCTGAAGAGAGGAAGGTGGTGAGGGTGTTGAGGAGGGTGGTCTTTCCGGAGGCCGTCTCTCCAGAGACGAAGAGGTTCATCCCCTCCTCGATGACGATGGAGAAGTAGGCGACCATGCGATAGTTAAGGCTGCCGCCCCCGACGATGTCGAGGACGCTCATGGGGGTAGTGCCGAACTTGCGGATGGTGAAGTTGCTGCCCCGCTTGGAGACCTCGGTGCCGAAGACGATATTGATACGGGAGCCGTCCGGGAGGGTGGCATCCACGATCGGCCTGCGGTAGGTGACGGGCTTGTTGATCCGCTCCGAGATGCGGCGGAGGAAGTGGTCCAGGTCCTCGTCTTCGTCGAAGATAATGGCGGTCTTGAGAGCCTTAAAGACCTTGTGCTCGACGAAGATGGGGCCCAGGCCGCTGCAGCTTATATCCTCGATGTTGGTGTCTAGGATGAGGGGCTCCAGGATGCCCATGTACACCTTGTCGCGCAGGAGGAGGTAGCGGATGGCCTCCAGTTCGGCCTCCGTGAGCTTGAGCTTGTGGCTGCCCGGCAGCTTGAGCCCGGAGCGGCCGCCGGACTTGGCTTTGGCCCCATTGGCGGAGCTGCCACGGCCATTGCCGCGCGTTGCGGTGGCGATCCGGCTCAGCGCCAGCAACAGAACCTCCTTCTGCTCCTCGGGGCAGGAGGGCTGCCGGAGCTTATGCACCACGTCGACCAGGCGGTCCTCCACCACGTTGAACAGGGCACTATAATCGTTGCCGATGATGGGCTCCACAGGGATGTAGTGTTTGCGGGCCTCCTGGGGATTGGGGAAGATGTGGGCGAAGGTGGCGTTGCCCACGGGGTAGATGATGTTGGGCTTCTCTATCTCCCCCATCTTGCGCTCCAGCTTCTCGTGGTACTGGGGAATGCCGAACTCATCCACGGGCACCATGTGAAGGTAGCGGAAGAGGTGGTAGTGCTCCTGAGCTTGCTCCTTGAGCGCGGGCGACAAGGCAGAGCAGACAGGGCAGTTGCCCTCGCTGTGGGCCTCCTGGGCCCGGTTCGTCTGGGGGAAGGGGAGGCGGAGGTACGGCATGGTCCGCCGTTAGGCTCTGGTTTTGGAAATGGGGACGCTCTTCAGGCCCATCCCGGGCTGCACGGTGAAGCTCACGGCGTTGTCCGCCGTTTTCAGCGCTCCCCGTATCTTGGCCACCTCCAGGGTGTGCACCAGTTGTTTCCCCAGCTCCTCTATGCGCAGGCGGAGGTGGGCGTCCACAATGGAGTCGGCTCTGAAGCGGAGGGCCTCGCCGATGGCATAGGAGTGAAGGGTGACGATGATCGTCCGGCCCATGTCCGCCAGGTTCTTGCAGTTGGCAAGGAAGTTGAGGACGTACCGCTCGTCGAACTGGAACAAGAGGGGCGTGATAGAGTCCACGACGAAAAGGTCGCGCTTGTCAGAGTCCTCGATGTGGCGGAGGAGCCGTCGCAGGATGTTGTCCGCTCTCTCCTGGTTCACCTTCAGGTCCCGCTGGTACACGGACAGCCGGCCTACCAGGTAGTAGTCGACCGAGGCCATGCCGAGGCTGTCCATCTGGTCCAAGAATCGCCGGGGGCTGGACTCGGACAGGAAGAGGGCCGCGTTGAACCCCTCTTTGAGGGCGCCGAAGGTGAGCTGCTGGATGACGACGCTCTTGCCGGTAGCCGGGTCTCCCTCTACCAGGGTGAGGCTGCCCGCGGGCAGGCCGCCGCCGAGTCGCTTATCGATGTCCATCACCCCTACAGTGATGAGCCGCTGTCTCGCCTCCTCCTCCGGCTCTTCAACCGGGGCGGGCTGCTCCCACAGTTGCGGCTCCTGCTGCAGCTCCTGTTGCGGAATCCCCGCGATGCCCGCTTCTGCTTCCATATACGTCGCTCCTCAGAAGTAGATGCTGTAGGCGATGCCCGCCTCCGTGGCGAGGACGAGCCACCGGTTGGGACCCTCTTCGGTGGTCGGATTGAGGTGGATCTTGATGGTCATCTGCTCGCCGCCGTCAAAGATGCCGGGGTTGCGATAGTCCCCGGCTATGCTGTCCACAGTCCACTCGTTGTCCTCGGGGGGGTTGCTGTCGGTGTAGGGCAGCCAGAGCACGTAGCGTTCGGTGTCGGTACCGTCGTAGTTGATGATCAGGTCCATGAGGGATGGCCGCTGAATGGCGGTGCGGCCTCGGTTGCTTAACACTACGGTCACGTCGGCGCCGCCGCCGGTCACCTCCGTGGACACCACCGTCAGGTCAGTGCCCAGGCGCTCCTCGGATAGGGCCTCGATATCCCGCCAGGACTGGCCCATGTTGTCGAGCGAGCTGTTGGTGACGCCGGCCAAGGTGACGCCGCCGATCACGATGAGGGCGGCGAGGATCAGGGCCGGGATGGCATGCTCCATAGCTTCACCTACAGTGTGAATACCTTGCTGGCGACAAGGCCGTTGGGGAGGACGATGGTGCTCACGTAGTCCAACCCGGTCGCAAGGTCATAGGTCAGATAGATGTCGATGCGTAGGGTGGCGTAAGGGGTCCACTCGCTGTCGTTCTCCAGCTCGTACTGCCAGCAGTTCTCCGTGCGCGGCGGCGATGCGGGGTTGGGGCAGGTATCCTCTGGGTCGTAGCCGATGCGTCCGAAGTCGTCCGTCTCGCCGAAAAAGACATCGATCTTCTCCAGGGCGGGGATGGTGGAGGCGCCCACGTTCTTGGCCCATATCTGGACAAGGTCTTCCTCCACGACGCCCGCGGCCTCGACGATCCTGACGTCGCTGCGCAGTCGGCTGCCCACCACGTCGCTGGCGGCGGCGATGTCGCTGCTGGTGCGCTGGATGCTGGGGAGGACAGCGTTGATCACCACCACCGTGGCTACGATGGACGCGATGATGAGCAGCATGGAGGTGATGACCTTATCCACGCTCTACCTCTTCTCCAAGATCTACCTCCCGTGTGGCCCCGCCCGGCGCCCTTCATCAGGAGGAGGCCAGTCTCTCCATGTCTTGCATCACTTTGAGCCAGGCCGGCTCCGCATTCTGGGAGGAGCGGATGAGCCGCTGGAGGTGGGCCAGCGCATAGCTGATGTTGGGGGGTAGGGAGCCCCAGAGGCGGTGTATGGTGATCACGCGCTCCAGGTCCTGAGGTCCGATGACAGCCATGGCCTCGGTGACCCAGGCGGCGAGGCCGCCGGTGGCGCCTGTGGGCAGCAGGGAGGTCAGGTACATGGACGGTACCGTTTCAGGCTCAACGGGGGCCTCCTTGGGCGCTTTGTTCTTGCGGGAGGCCTTGCCGTTGGCGGGTGGGCCACCGTCGCCGCTCTCGGGCTCTTCGGGCGCGCTCTCCATGGGCTCTTCGCTCATCTCCTGCTCCACCGCCTCTTCCTCGGGAGGAAGGTCGGCAGAGACAGGGGTCTCGGGCTCTTGCTCCTTGTCCTGAGTGTCCTTTTCGCCCATCGCCTGCTCCATCATCTCGCGCGCCACCCGGGCGGCCTCCGAGGCGGCGAGCGACCGTGCGGTGGTGTTCAGGTCCATGCGTATGTAGGCGGGCTCCTGGTGCTCGCTCAGAGGGTTGGTGTTATCCAGGATAGCCTCACGGATGTCCAGCAGGACGTTGCGGATCTCCGCCTTCAGGACCTTGACTTCGTCCTCAAGCTCCTTGACCTTCGTGTCGACTTCCACTTGAGTCCAGCTCCTTCCCTTTCGCTGGCGCCCTGGGGAGGATCAGCCCCAGGGCGCGGCCGGAGAGGTCTAGTGCAGGTCCATCACATCGTCGATCGCCGGGGGCATGGTGCGCATGACGAGGTTGGTGCCGCCGGAGGGCGGGATCACCTCTATGGTGAAGGTCTCGTTGGAAGCGAGGGTGTTGGTGCCGGGGGGATTCACGGTGATCTCCGCCAGCTCGCCGACCTCCAGGAGGGTGTCACCGTCCTCCAGGATCCAGTTGACGACGTAGCCGATGTCGGCCGTGCGGTTCTGCGCATCGATGTAGTTGATGACGACACTGTTGGTGTAGGCGGCCGGGTCTAGGGAGATGGGGAAGCCGCCGGCGGCGAGGGCCACGTTGAACCTGATGTCGTCGGCGCTGTCGATGGTGCCGTTGGTGTCGACGTCGGTGACGGTGAGGGCGCCGCGGACCTCGAGGTTGCCGCGTGCCTTCTCGAGGCCGGCGAAGACGGTCTCCTTGCCGCGCTCGGCGCTGAACAGACCCGTGCTCAGGACAACGAAGGCGAACACGGATGCTACGATGACGAAGGCAATGAGGATGATGGCCGTCTCGAGGCCCGTGATGCCTTCCTGCTTGTTGTGGAGGCTGCGGAACAGCCTTGCTAGTTTACCACGCATTCAGCGTTCCTCCTTAAGGTGTCTTAGGTTAGGATAGACGTTACCCAAGACCTACCGGTTGTTATCTTTCCTACCGGCCGGAGCGCCGGTCTACAAATCATCCAGTCTCCGTGCGACCACCTCCCTTCATGGGTCCTTCACGGCTTTCACTATCTCACTATCAATGGACGCTATTGATGAGCGGATGTTACATGCGGCTGTGCGAGTTGTTGAGGCAACGGCCTACCTGCGCGTACAAGGGGAGGCAGCCTGGTGTGTTCTATCACCGAGTTGCGGCGACAGCCAGGCGTAGTGTGCCATCTGGGGTGAGACCCTTCGCTACGCTCAGGGTGACGGCATAGCCTAGTGTCATGCTGAGCGAAGCGAAGCATCCCGTGCGATGCGCCATTATCTTCTTCATGACCATCAGGCGGGGGTCGAGAATCAAGCTGCTAGTTGGGCCAGCACTGCCACTCTACGGCCGGTGTTGACCCACTCCAGTCGCGAATCTACGTCCTACGGGGGAAGATGGGGCGATTCCTCACAGAAACTCTCGAAATCATATGTAACATCGATATACCAATGGCGTCATATAGGCTGAGGTGAAGCCTTGGAAGCTATCTTCACGCCCTTTCGAGTCTGCTCAGGCATCTTGCTCGTCTTTCTCGTGCCTGGTCTCCCCTGGAGCTACGTACTCTTGGGTCGGGGCAGCATATCCACAGTCGAGAGGTTGGGCATTAGCCTGGGCCTCAGCATCGCGCTGTGCCCGCTTGGACTCTTCCTGCTGAATACCCTCCTGGACATCCCCGTCGATGGCAAGACCACCCTAGTGCTCGTCCTCGCTGTGGCCTTGGTGGGCACGTTGGCCGCGCTCTGGCGGGCACTGCTGCGAGCCGGGACCGCCACGATGACGAGGCCGGATACTGCGAGGGGGCTGGGATCGTCGATTTCGACCGCAGGGAAGAGCGGCGCAGCAGAGCTTCTGGTGCTTGGGCTCATCATGGGGTTGGCGTTCTACATCGGCATGATCCCGCGCCTCGACTACGGCTATCCGCTGCACTCGGACGAGTGGGTGCATTTGGATGAGGCCCGCGCAATCGTTACAACGGCAACGATCCCTTCCTACGACCCCATCACAGGGGAGGCCAGGTCCGACCCCATCACAGGGGAGGCTAGGGGGTCTACTCACGAGGAGGTCGGCTACCATCTCTTCCTCGCCGAGTTCCAGCTTCTGACGGGGCTGCCCTGGTTGACCATCTTTCGGTTCCTTCCGTCGTCCGTCTTCGCGTTGACGGCGCTCTGCGCTTACATCTTTGGGAAGAGAGGCGGTTTTGGCCTCGAGGCTGCCCTGTTGGTCTGCCTTGTCCCCACTACTGTGCGCTTCCTGGGCCCGGCCTTCGCGGTGCCTGTGGCGCTTGGGTTGCTCTTTGTGCCGCTGATCCTTTTCCTGGTGAGCAATCTCTGGGCTTCCAGAGGCCTGCCGCTGCTCCTGCTCATGCTGCTTTCCTTCCTCTTCATCACCCATGCCCCTACGGCGATGTTTCTGAGTCTCCTCATTGTCGTCCACGGGCTGTTCCAGACAGTGCGCCCCGCCTCGGCTGAGCGCTCTGCGGGGCAGCGGGCATTGGCTCAGATGGCCGCGGTGCTCGCGGTAGTCGCGCTCTCCGCATTGCTATTCCTCGTTTACAACCCCTGGATCGCAAAGACGGCGGCCACTGAGACGGCGCTCCCCGATTCTTTACTCACGATCCCAGGAGGGATAATCTCGCGGCTTGGTTATATTCCCTATGGTCTTTTTGTCCTTGGGCTAGGGGTGCTGGCTATCAGCGGCAGGCGCACCGACCGCGCCCTGCTGGTGGCAACGCTTCTTGTGGCCCTCTTCGTGTTTCTGTATTACTGCTTCGGGGTTGGAAGCTGGGTCTTGTACAGCCGGGGTACCCTCTATCTCTCGATCTTGGTGCTGCTAATCGCGGGCCTGGCGACGTCGCGGATTCGGAGATGGCTTGCTACTTCCCTTCGCCCCAGGTGGGCAGGCGGAGCAGCATTCATCGCCACCGGCCTGGTGGTTGTCGGCCTTTTGCTGCCATCGTTGGGGCTGGCCCTTCAGAGTCGGTACGACGAGGACTACTATCAGCGCATCGACGGCGGTCAGTATGAGGACTTCGTGTGGGTAGGTGACAATCTCTGCTCGGGCTATGAGCGGGCTCTCCTCGATCCCAAGTTTGGCACGCCGTTTGCGGCCATCACGGGGAGGCAGGTGTATGCGACGATTCCACTGACGGCCTATCCTGTAAGGCCGCCCGCTGTCGACGAGGCGAGGCAGGTGCTGCGAGATGGTGTGCCAGACGCCGCCTGGCTCCGGGAGCATGGCCTGAGCATCGTCTACAGCACGAGGCCCTTGTCAAACTCGGAGCTGGTGCGGGTGCATGACAGGGTGTATGTGCTGCCAGCGGCTGAGGTCTGCAGGGGTGAGACGGGGAACGTTGCGGTAGTTGGCTCATGATCGGTGGATTCTGGGCTCCTGGGTTCGCACACAACCCCCCGCCTTCAGGCGGGAGTCAGAATCAGGCCGCCAACGGCGAACCGGCCTCCACGGCCAGGCTGGGCCGTTTCCTCAAGAGATTATCGCACCCGCCTGTAACATCGCCACATCGATTGCGTCCATTTGACATGGGAAAAGACGTGAAGATATCCATGTGAGGTTGGCATTCTGCAATGAAGACGTTAGTGGTAGTTATTCCTGCCTATAACGAAGAAGCGACCGTTGGCAAAGTGGTGCGCGAGGTTCCGCGAGATGTCCCTGGTGTGGACCGCGTGCTGGTGTTGGTTTTCGACGATGGTTCTACTGATCGGACGGCGGATGCTGCTCGTGCCGCCGGGGCTGACTTCGTCTTGGCCCATGAAAGGAATAGAGGGCTGGCGGCTACTTTCAGGGATGCCCTAGACGCCGCCCTCGCTTTGGGGGCGGACGTCATCGTCAACACGGACGCGGACAACCACTATGATCAGACGCGAATCCCGGAGCTAGCGGCACCCATCCTCTCTGGAAGCGCCGACGTCGTTGTAGGCTCTCGCGCTCTCAACGGACTGCGAGAGATGAGTTTCGTTCGCAAGTGGGGGAACCGGATAGGCAATTCACTGTTCGTTCTGCTATATCGTTTGCCCAAGGGCACCGACGTATCGAGCGGCTTCCGAGCGTATTCGCGGGAGGCGGCACTACGCCTTACCCTCACGTCGAACTATACCTATGCACACGAGTCCTTGATAGTTGCCAGGGATCATAATCTGGCGATAGAGAACAGGGTGTTTCCGGCCAGGGATGTCACCAGGCCGTCTCGCCTGATGTCCAGCGTGGGTTCCCACATCTTTCGCGCCGGCAGCGTCGCTATCCTCAGCTATGCCGTCCACAGGTTGTTTAACATCCTCATCGGCCTTTCTGCCGTATTGACTCTGGCGGGAGCGGCAGCATTTCTGAGGTTCCTCTATTTCTTTGTTACGTCTGGGGGGGGTGGCCACGTACAATCCCTGGTTATTGGGACAGCCCTACTTGTCGTGGGAATGCAGGTCTTGGTGGGGAGCTTCTTTGGCTTAGCCCTGGCCAAGAACAGACGCCTGATAGAGGAGATCATCTATCAGCAGCGGCGGGCGCTGTACGAGCCGAAGTTCCCAATGCCAGCGCATGCCGACGTGCCCAGCAGTGTTGCAGGCATGGCAGACACGGTCTCAAGCGGGCAGAGAGCCAAAGTGGCGCTGGCAGAGAAGTAGAGAGCCAAGCGAACCCGTGCATCCGGTTCGGTCACGTAGCGGCGAGCAAATCGCCATCCGGCAGGCGAAGAACGGGCCAGGAACGGTGATCGCGCCGCCATCTCGTGTGAACAGCGACCCCCAGTTGCGCACGCGAAAGGCACGGAAGGTCTCGAGCGTCCTCCAGGGGCTGGCGCCGCTCGCAGCGGGCGGGTCGGCCCTTGACGTGGGCTGCGGGGCCGGCTTCGTGGCGGATCACCTGCGGCGGCTTGGCTGGAGCGTGGTAGGGCTGGACATAGCTGACTATCGGGCGACGTCAGGGTTCGACTTCATTCTGGGGCGAGCTGAGACGCTGCCGTTTCCCTCGGGAAGCTTCTCCGTCGTCGTGAGTAACCACGTGATCGAGCACGTTGCCGACGCGGCGGCCCACCTGCGCGAGGTACGGCGGGTCCTGACCCCGGGTGGACTTGCCTACGTGGCGACGCCGAACCGGTTTGCACTTCTGGAGCCACACTACAAACTCCCCTTTCTCTCCTGGCTGCCGCGTGGGCTGGCGGACGCCTACATGCGGCTGCTGCGGCGGGCAGAAAAGTATGACGTCTTCCCACTCACCCGCGGTCGTCTGCTACGGGAGGCGACACGGGCGGGCTTGAAATGCGACGACATCACGCCGCGGATGGTCGCGGCGACGGCAGGAGTGGAGCGATCTCCCCTGGCCAGGCTTGGGAGCGCACTGCCCGCTGGTGTGCTCCGCTGGCTGTCCTATCTGAGCCCAACGTTCGTGTTCGTCATGCGCAGAGTGGAAATGGAGCGCTGAGTATGGCTACGCCTCAAACCCAGCAGTCTCAACAATCGATGGTTGAGGTTCATCCGTCGAGTGCAGGGAGCTACAAGCCGGCGGAGTACTGGGAGAACCTGGCCCGCGACCAGCTCGAGCAGGCGGAGGATCCTGACCTCCTGGGGGCCGTGTGCTATGCTGGCGCCCCGCTGTGGCTGAACCAGTTCTTCGCTCACTTCCAGCGGAAGGCGATCGCGCGTGCGCTCCGGCGGGTGAGGCGGCAGAGGGAGAGGGGAGTGACGCTGGAGATCGGCTGCGGCACAGGACGCTGGTGTCACCACCTGGCCGCGTCTGGCTCCGTCGTGGGCATCGATCTCTCGCCTTCCATGATCAGGCGTGCTCGGGAGCTTGACCAGAGCCCGCAGTTCTGCCTGGGCCTGGCCCAGTCTCTACCCTTCGCCGACAGCATGTTCGAGCTGGCTCTGTCGGTTGCTGTCCTCATTCACGTTCCCCGCGAGCTCAAGCCTGCCTGTGCGAAGGAGCTAGCCAGGGTACTCCAGCCTGGGGGAGCGGTGATCATCTACGAACGCATCAGTCCTGGCCTCGGCGCTCAGGTGCATCCCATCCGGATAGACGGCTGGGTTCGCCTGTTCGGCGAGCAGGGGATGCGGCTAAGCCGGTGCGAGGCGTACGAGTATGCGCCGCTTCTCAGGCTTCTCCATCTAGCCAGCAGGGTGTTGCCGGCGCGAGCGCGCACCTCACGTTTGGCGGCGGATCAGGTGAAGAGGCCGGCCGGCGGGCGGGCACCGATGACGGCTGCGTCTCTCAGTCGCCTGCCGTTGCCCCTGCGGTTGGCGGCCCGGCTAGCGGTTGTTGTCTCCTATCCCCTCGAGTACCTGAGCGGCTGGCTGCTCGGGTCGAGGCTCGCCAACCCGGCCCTCCTGGTCTTCGAGAAGACCTAGGCGCCTAGAGCTCGGCTCATCTCCCTGGTCTCAGCGAGTGGCGGCTTTTCGGGCGAGCACTACGTATCCCACACCTCGATCGAATCCAGAGAGCAGCGATTCAAGGTCGGCGAGGGCCGTGAATAGAGGGCGAGTGAGAGCCAGCAACGGTAGAAGCAATCGGTGCCCGGCTGTTCGATGCCTCTTGCCGTCGCTCTGGCCGGGGCGGCCGCGCAGCAAGAGGCGAACCTCCAATTGATACAACCGTTTTGTGAGGGGGAATCCCCAATTGATCATGCGGGCAATCTCAAACCCCTGTTTGGTTAGTTTGCGGCG
>Ga0315291_10006021_pt1 | contig 15137 bp, 8 predicted proteins | sample YL17G12_20_MG_FD_203070 | JGI IMG/M metagenome (GOLD analysis project Ga0315291, IMG submission 203070) | Sediment microbial communities from Yellowstone Lake, YNP, Wyoming, USA - YL17G12_20 | ecosystem: Environmental > Aquatic > Freshwater > Lake > Sediment | place: USA: Wyoming | collected...
GGACTCAGCGCGCCGAGCGACATGGCCTGGGTGGTGAACCGCTTCCAAATCATTTCGACGGGTCCCACTTCTTCGAGCGGGACTGGCTTGGTGGAGCGGAAGCGCAAGAGATCGCGCAGCGTGATCGGCTCGCGCTGGTCCACTTCTTGCGCGAAGGCGCGGTAGGCCTCGGGGTCGTCCTCTTTGGCGGTCTTCTGAAGATTGCGGATAACCTCGGGCGAGAACGCGTGGCGCTCGAATCCTTTGCGGAAGCGATAGAAGCCGGCAAAATCCGGCTTGTCCGCCGGCGAACCGAATGCGGCGTGGTGGCGGTCGAGAGCATCGTTCGCCAAATCGACAAGTTTCCTGCCGCCCACCAGCGAACGCGTGTCGGGGAAGAACTTCTGCACCACGTCCGTGTCGAGCCCGATGACCTCGAAAAATTTGCCGCCCAGATAGCTGGCCAGCGTCGAGATCCCCATCTTCGACATGATTTTCTTCAGCCCGGCCTCGACGGCGGCGCGGAAATTGCCGAGCGCGTCGGATACGGAGAGGTTGCCGAGTTTATTCTGGCGAGCCAAGTCCGCCACAATTTCGAGCGCCATGTAGGGATTCACCGCTGCCGCGCCGTAGCCGATCAGGCAGGCAAAATGATGGGCTTCCCAGGCCTCAGCGGTTTCGAGCACCAGGTCGGCTTTGTTGCCCACGCCCTCGGCGATCAATTCCTCGACCACCGCGCCCACGGCCAGCAGCATTGGGACAGCGGCGTGCGCGGCGTCAACGCCACGGTCGCTCAGAATCAAAATGGAACTACCGCGCGCCACTGCCGCCGCGCAGTCCCGCACGATGCGGCTGAGCGCGCGCGTCACGCCTTCCGGCCCCTGGCTTGACTCGAACAGCGTCGAGATGACGGCGGGCTTGAATAGCTCGCCGGCCAGCCGCTTCAGTTGCTCCAATTCGTCGTCGAAAAGGAACGGCGACTCCAGCCGCACCATGCGCGCGTGCTCGGGAGTCTCCACCAGCACCGAATGGCGCGGGCCGAGGTAGAGGTTGAGCGACATCACCAGCGACTCGCGCAGCGGGTCGATGGGCGGGTTGGTCACCTGCGCGAACATCTGGCGGAAATAGTGGTAGATGGGCCGCGGACGATGCGAAAGCGCCGCCAGCGGCGTGTCGTCGCCCATCGAGCCCACAGGCTCTTTCTTCTCGCCCGCCTGCGGCTTGACGAGCAGTTCGACGTCTTCTTCGGTATAGCCCGCGGCGCGCTGCGTGGCCACGAAGAGCACGCGGTCGCGAGCCGCGAGTGTCCGCGTTGCCTGTTCGGAATCAGCGAGCGCAATTTCCGCCGCCTTGAGGCGCGGGGGGAAGATCATGTTGCGCGTGATCCACTTCCGATATTTCCGCCCGTGCGAAACCTGCCGCTTCACCTGTTCGTTCTTGAAGATCTTGTGGTGCTGGAGGTCAACCAGAAAAATCTGCCCCGGCCCCAGCCGGCCTTTTTCTTTCACCCGCTCGGGGTCGATGGGGAGCAGCCCGACTTCCGAGCCCAGAACCACCAGGCCATCGCGGGTGATGGTGTAGCGCGAGGGCCGCAAACCGTTGCGGTCGAGCGCCGCACCCACCAGGTGGCCGTCGAGGAACGCCATCGCCGCCGGGCCATCCCAAGGTTCCATCAGGCAGGAGTGATAGTGATAGAAAGCCTTGACGTCGGCGGGAATCTCCACCGAACTTTCCCACGCTTCCGGGATCATCATCAGCAGCGCGTGCTGGACGGTGCGGCCGGAGCGCGTGAGCAGTTCGAGCGCGTTGTCGAAGCTCGCCGAATCGCTGCCGCCGGATTGGATAACCGGCTTCAACCACTCGACGTCGTTGTCCCAGATCGGGTGAGCGAGCACCGCCTCGCGCGCGCGCATCCAGTTGCGGTTGCCGAGCAGCGTATTGATTTCGCCGTTGTGCGCCACCAGGCGAAATGGCTGCGCCAGGAACCAACTGGGCGACGTGTTGGTGCTGTAGCGCTGATGGAACAGCACGGCCGAGGCGACAAATTCCGGATCGCTCAGATCGCGGTAGAAGACGCCCAGTTGCGAGGGCGCGAGCAGGCCCTTGTAGACAATGTTGAGGGAAGAAAACGACGGGATGTAAGTGGCCGCGGCGATTTCGCGGCCTGACTCCAGCAAGCGGCGCTCGATCTCCTTGCGCGTCAGGTAGAGGAGTTGCTCGAACTCGCGCTCCTGGTCGGCCGGCTGCGCGATCAGCATGTGCCAGATGGCGGGCTGCGTTTCGCGCGCCTGCGGCCCGAGCGCTTTCTCGTCTAGAGGAACCTGCCGCCAGCCCGCGAGGTAAAGACCGCGGCTGCGCACCACTTCTTCGGCGATAAACATGGCGCGGGCGCGCTCGACGCCGTCCTGAGGAAGAAAGAAAACTCCCGCGGCGATTTTCCAATCGGACTTGAAGCCGGAATTGAGGCGGCGTGCTTCGCGGACGAAAAAGGAGGAAGGCAGTTGAAGCGAAACGCCCGCGCCGTCGCCGCTCGCGCCATCGGCGTCCACGCCGCCGCGGTGCGTCAGACAGCCGAGACATTCCAGGGCCTGCTCGACCACGCGATGCGACGGCGGCGCGTCGAGTTGCGCGACGAAGCCCACACCGCAGGCATCGTGCTCTTCGCGCCGATACAGGCCCGCCGCCGGATTGGAACCCTTCGCCATGTCTTTGAACCGTTGGGTGTTGCGCTTGACCGGAGTCCCGCCTCGCGAGCAGTGACACCTTGACACCTGAAGGCGCTTTATCATTCTGCCCACCCCTGGCACGCTTGTGAAATCAGAAGTTTTTATGCCGGTGATAAGTTTCGGCGAACGGATGATTGAGGTCGCTTCAACACACCTCAGTTGGGAGTTGTGTTTCGTTCGCGATGACGAATCCTGATGAAAATGCTCCCGCCCCGGGCTACAATCCCGACCTGCGAAATCGAACCTGTTCGTTCCTCGCCGGAAGCCGCATGAGAGAAACCTTCACGCTGGGCATTGACCTGGGCGGAACGAAAATCGCCGCGGGCGTCGTCGCGTCCAGCGGCAGGATGCTTTCCAACGTCCGCGTACCCACGCCGGCCTCGGGCGTGAAGAGGGACTTGCAGGCGATCTTTGACGCCGCGCACGCTGCCGTGGCCACTGCCGGACTCAACTGGCAATCCGTGCGCGCCGTTGGCGTGGGCGTGCCCGGCGCGTACGATCCCACAACCGCAACTGTCTGGGCGCCCAACTTGCCCGGGTGGAAGAAGGTCCCGCTCAAGCGTCTGCTCGAGCGGGCGCTCGACCGGCCGGTCTTCGTCGAAGGCGACCGCAACGTGCAGGCGCTGGCGGAAGCATGGCTCGGAGGCAGCAAAGGCGCGCGGAATCTCGTTTTCCTCACGGTGGGGACGGGCATTGGCGCGGGCATCATCGCCGATGGACACTTGATTCCCGGCACGCGCGGCGTGGCGGGTGCAGCAGGATGGCTGGTCACGGAAAGCCGGTGGCGCGCGGAATTCGGCCGCGTCGGCTGTTTGGAGTCCCTCGCCGCCGGGCCCGCCGTGGCGCGCGTCGCGGAGAAGGCGCTGCGCGCCAACTCGCGCGGCCTTATCAACACACTCGCCACAAAGCACAGCGGAAAAATCACCGCCGAGATCGTCGCCGCCGCCGCGCGGCGCGGCGACGCGACCGCGCGTCGCGTGCTCGAGGAAATTGGAACAAATCTCGGCCTCGGCGTGGCGAGCATCATCTGCCTGCTGAATCCCGAGGTTGTCGTCCTGGGCGGAGGACTGGCCGGCGCGTGCGACTTTATTCTTCGCCCGCTGCGGCGCGCTGCGCTCAAGTGGGGTCAGCCGCTCGCTTCGCACCAGGTTCGCATCGTGCGCTCCCGGCTCGGCGAAGATGCCGGGATCCTCGGCGCGGCACGATACGCATTCATCCAACTGTAGCGGCGGTCCCTGACCGCCGCAGACAATCGGCGATGGGACCTCGCCGCTACAGAAGGGCGCGATACGCATTCATCCAACTGGAGGGAATGGACTAATGTCGGCAGATAAATACTTCGAGGCAGCGCAGAAAGTCTATGACCGCATTCGTTCCACGCAACTCAAGAACATCCGGCAAGCCGCCGAATACGCCGCCGACTCGATTGCGCGCGGCGGGTTGGTGCATTTGTTTGGCAGCGGCCACTCGGTGATTCCGGTACTCGACGTGTTCCCGCGTTACGGCAGCTTTGCCGGCTTCCATCCCATGATGGATTCCCGCCTGATGTGGTTCCAGGTGCTGGGCTCAGGCGGCGTACGCGAGCTGCTGCGCCTCGAGCGCACGGAAGGTTACATCGCGAATTTCCTTTCCAATTTCAAATTCGATCCCATCGATACGATGGTGGTCTATTCGCACGGCGGCATGAACGCCGCGCCCATCGAAGTGGCGCTGCACGCGAAGTCGCTCGGGTTGAAGGTGGTCGTCGTGACGTCGCTCGATAACGCCAAGATGGCGCGCGCCACGCATTCCAGCGGCAAGAAACTCGCCGACGTCGGCGACGTGGTCCTCGACAACTGCTGCCCGCCCCAGGACAGTTTGGTGGAAATCGAGGGCGGGCCGGTCGCGGCCAGCTCGACGTTTGCCGTCATCGCCATTTCGATGGCGCTGGTGGCGGAGACGGCGGCGCGACTCCACGCGCGTGGCGTCAAGTTCCGCGCCTTCGTCTCGCCCAACGTCTCGACCGTCGGCCCTGACAATAATCAGAGAGTCTTCGACGACTACATCCAGAAACTCGCCCCGCGGCTGAAATGACACCCCGCGTCCCGCAGAGCAGAGCGGCGCTACACGTGGGATCAGCACACTGCGCACCCATCGAATACTTGACTTGGTGCGGAGGGGTGTTACTATGTGGTTTCCGATACGAACTTAGGGCAACTCCTTCATTCATGGCATCCTCAGATAGCCTTCCGGCCAACGTGGCGTATTCCATCCACCCCAGCGCCGGGGGCGCGAAAGGAGGTCGAGCGTGCATTGCGAACTGAACACGAACGGACGGCGGCTGGTGTCGCCGATGAAAGTGGGGTTTGTTCTGGCTGTCCTGGTGATGGCGTTGGTGATTCCCGCCGGGCGCAGTTTCGCCCAGGACAAATCAGACAAGCCGGCGGCAAAATCCCTCTACCAGCGCATGGGTGGTTACGACGTCATCGCCGGAGTCATGGACGATTTCATCTCCCAGATGAGGACCGATCCGGCCTTCGAGCGTTTCGGAGGAGGCCGCAGTCGAGACTCGGCGGCGCGCGGGCGCCAGTTGGTGGTCGACCTGGTCTGCTCCCTGGCCGGCGGCCCTTGCACTTATATCGGCCGGGATATGAAGACCGCGCATGCGGGACTCAAGATCACCGATGCGGAGTGGGACTCCATGCTGAAGAAATTCAAAGTCTCGCTGGAGAAATTCAAGATTGCCGCGCCGGAACAGCGGGAATTCCTCGCCATGATTGAAGGACTCCGCGCCGCCATCGTCGAAAACCCGAAGGAAGAAAAAACCTAAGCCCAGAATTGAGTAACGCCCGGACGAATCCAACTCGCTTGGGCGGACAAGCGGCGCGAGAGACGGATCGGCCGTTGCCCGCGCGCCGCTACCGTGCTTGCCGGAACGGACGGCGCGCGCGTCTCGTGCCTGGCGGGCGGCACTTTTCGCGACGTCCTGAGCGCGGATCAGTCCGTCGCCCGCGGTGTAATCCGAGCCCTAGTGGCTCGCATCCGCGGGTCCCAGGCGCGTCCCCGGACGAACGAGAAGATTCAGCCCGTGGGCGCCGCTCCGCGAAGCAAAGTTTCCGCCCGCTGACCTCACGCAATCAAGGCCGGCGCGAAGAGGCTTGCCACAGCGACACTCACCAAAAGGCCGGAACCATTTCAGCATCTCTTCCTGGACCAGGTTGTGTTTCGCACGGGGGATCTTACGAATGAGGGTGAGAGCTTCAGGACAAAGCGTCAAATCCTGAAAACGGCCTTCACCAGCGGGGATTGCCCGCTCGCCAATTCTTCAAAGACCGCCTGGCCTTGCTCGAGAGTAGTCTCATAGATGAACGAATCGAGCGGCAGAATTCTCTGCGCGATCATAGCGATGGAGCGGGAAAAATCCTGCAGCCCGTACGCATACGAGCCTTTGATTTCGAGCTCCCGCGTGACGATGGCGCGCCCATCAATTTCGCAGAGGTCTTCGCTCAATCCAATCCAGACCATCTTCCCGCCCGGGGCTGTGCAGGCCAGAGCGTTCTGGCGGCAGATGGAACGGCCCACCGCGTCCACGGAAAAGTCCACGCCGCCTTCAGCCCACTGGAGGACGCCCTCGACCGGATTCTGTTGGGATGCATCGATGACGAGGTCAGCCCCTAGTGACTTTAGAACCGCGAGACGGTGCGGATTGAGGTCAACTACGGCCAGCCGTCGAGCGCCCAGGTGCTTCGCAACCAGGAATACAAACAGGCCGATCGGGCCCGCGCCGTAAATCAATCCCGTCTTTCCTTCCATGGCCGGGAAATTCGCCATAACGTGGATCGCATTGGCAAGGGGCTCGACCAGCGCCCCTTCCAGAAAACTCATTCCTGCCGGCAATCGAAACAGGCAGTGCCGCGGAGCCGAAACGAATTCCGCCAGGGCTCCGTGAAAATCCAGGCCGTAGACCTTGCGGTTCGCGCAGATCTGGTGCCGCTCGCTTCGGCAATAGACGCACTGGCCGCAGGCCAGCAAAGGATAGACGGCAACTGCATCTCCGACCTGGAGGTCGGAGATTTCCCTCCCCGTCTCCACAATCTCCCCGCTGAATTCGTGTCCCAGCACCAGGGGTGGGACCCTCTTCTTGCTGCGACCGAGAAAACCATCCAGGTCCGATCCGCACACGCCGGCGGCTCGAACCCTGACGCGGCATTCATTGGCTCTAACCGGAGGCTCCGGCAGGTCCTGCAACTCCACGCGCCACGGCGCGGTGTAAACCAGAGCTTTCATGAAGCCGGTCCTTTCCGGAGATTCCGCACTGAGAATAATCGCGATGCCGCCGATCGATGTCTTCCCATCCGTCCTCAACCCCTGGTCCCGCGCATTTTGCGCAGGTATTGAGCCCCAGCGACCAGGGCACGCATTTTCCCGCGTGTGATGTCGAGGGGGACGTGCTGGAACCCGCACTCCGAAGCCAGCAGGAGCCGCTCCGGTGGGAAGTAGTCCAGAACCGGAAGGGTCCGTCGCGCTACCACCTCTGTGGTTTCCATCTCGTCGCTGCGCTGGTCGATGACGCCCACGGCAAACTCACCTTTGAACTTCCACTTGTCCCAGAGGGTGAGCATGTTATAGCCGAGCGTGCAGTGTTCGAGTGAGACCTGGTGAATCTTCGCCAGCGCGAAAGCGTCGGCAAGGTCATCGTAGCGAGTGAAATAGACGCGCCGGCGGCGCGCGTTCCCGCCGCAAACGTGCAGCGCGAGTTTGACGTTAAGGCCATCCGCGGCGCGATTCAGCGCTTCCGCGGCCCACTTCGCCTCTTCGGGAAAAGCCGTCCAGGCGGGCTCGTCAAACTGAATGAGCTCACAGCCCGCCCGCACGACCTCCCCCAATTCCTGGTTAAGGACTTCGGCGTAGGCAAAGGCCAAGTCGCGGTCGGTCGGGTAGAGGTCCGGACGCTGGTTGTTGGAAAACTTGGCAAGCATGTGCGGCCCGGTACAAGTGATCTTGACCTCAACTCGCGGCGGGGCAACCTCGCACGCCACCTTCCAGTCGCGGGCGAGTTCAAAGCGCGGGTTTGCGATCTTCCCCACCACGGCCGCGATCTCGATACCGAATCCCGCCGTGCCGTAGGTGCGGTATTCCATCTGGTCAAACGAAATCCCGTCCAGGCGCTTTTGAAAGAAGTAGTACATATTCTCACGCCGGACTTCTCCATCCGTGATGACGTCCAGGCCGGCCTCAACCTGGTCCTGGGCCGCCCAGCGAATCGTTTGGTCCGATTCTTCACGGGAGAGCGTGGGCTTCTTGAGAGTGTCGGACGGTTGAACAGGCCGGGGATAGCTACCCGTGACGGTGGTGCGAAACGGTTCGGGCATCTTCACACTCCGAGTTGCCGAGGGACCTCCAACTCCGGTAACGCCCTGGGACACCAGCCGCGCAGGAGCCCATCGAGATTGCCGCAAGGATGCTTACTGCGGCGTTCTCCATTGGTCTTATGGGATGCGCACGCACAGGCCTGGACAATTATACGCAAAGCGCGGCGGTTGGCTGCAAACAACCTTCGCCCGAAGGCCAGTGCGAGGCGCTCGCGCTGCCACTCGATCCCTCGTCGGTTGTTTTCGGAATCAGGATACCGGGTTGAGCAGTTCCGCCAGACTCGAGCGGAGCCGTTCGATATCCTCAACTAGTTCTGAATAAGCTGTTTTCGCGTCGCTCAGGTCACCTCGGCGGCCCATCATCTCGAGCGTCAATGCCGTCCGCTGGGCTGCGGGTGCGGCAAAGTGGCCTAGGGACCCATTCAGCAAGTGCGCCGCGGTCTCCAGCGCCCGCGGGTCGGCACGCTCCAGGGCCTCGCGCAAGGCAGACAATAAGCGCGGACAATCCTTGAGAAACAGCCCCGCCACCTCGACCAACAATCCCTCGTCACCATCCATGCGGGCGAGGGCCGCATCCTTGTCAAAGGCAGGCTGAGCGCGGCGTGGTTTCTGTTCCTCATCCTCTGCGGGTGGAGCTAGTATGCCCTCGATTACTCCAAAAAACTCGGCCGGCTTGATCGGCTTGGCAACGTAGCCATCCATCCCGGCGGCCAGGCAACGTTCCCGATCACCCTTCATGGTATGGGCTGTCATAGCAATAATCTGAATGTGCACACCTTTGCCCGCCTCCCGCTCGCGGATTGCGGCGGTCGTCTCGAAGCCGTCCATCTCCGGCATCCCCACGTCCATCAACACAAGGTCAAAGTTCTGGCTTTGCAGAGCGTCCAGAGCCTCCCGGCCACTGGCAGCAAGCACGCTGGTATGTCCTCGTTTCTCCAGGAGACGGACCACAACTTGCCTGTTGATTTCGTTGTCCTCCACCACCAGCACACGGAGCTTCCCACATGCCTCGCGCAGCGAATGGCGCGTGATCAGGGCCGGACCAGGCTGTCCGGCATGAAATCCGTCAAGGGCTTCCAGGATCGCCTCAAGCAGTTCCGACTGCCTGATGGGTTTGATCAGATAAGCAGCAACCCCCAACTCCCGGCAACGGGCCGCGTCGCCACGCTGTCCGGCGGAAGTCAGCATCATAATGGTCACGCCTGCCAGTTCAGGATCCTCCTTGATTCGCTCCGCCAGCGTAAAGCCGTCCATACCCGGCATTTGCGAGTCGACGAGGACCAGCGAGAAAGGACGGCTGAACTTTTTCGCATCGCTCAGGGCCAGCAGAGCTGCCTCCCCGCTGTTCGCCAGTGTGGGCAGCATGCCCCAGTACCGGAGCATCGCGTCCAGAATGCGCCGGTTGGTGGCGTTATCGTCCACGACCAATACGGGAACGTTCTCCAGATGGCGCAGGCGGAGCCGGACTGCCGACCGCGCAGCCCGCTTTGGCCGCCCCAAGTTCGCCGTGAAGTGGAATGTGCTGCCTTTGCCGACCTCACTCTCCACCCAGATTCGCCCGTTCATCATGGTGACCAGTCGCGTCGAGATCGCCAAGCCCAGTCCCGAGCCCCCGAACCGACGAGTGGTTGAGCTGTCGGCCTGAGTGAAGGCTTCGAAGATCAGTTGCTGTTTGTCCTTCGGGATGCCAATCCCTGTATCGGCTACGGAGAAGTGCAGCGTCAAGTCGTCCTCACCCTGCGCCTCCGGCTCGACGCTCAACACCACCTCGCCGTGCTCGGTGAACTTGATGGAATTGCCGACCAGATTCAGGATGATCTGGCGAAGTCGCCCCGGGTCCCCGAGAAGCATCGTGGAAATTTCCGGCGAAACCTGATAGGTGAGTTCCAACCCTTTTTGGTGCGCCCGAGCCGCCAGCGCTTTCATGGTCGCGCCGACGGAGTCAGCCAAGTCAAATTCGGTGATATCCAGATCGAGCTTGCCGGCTTCGATGCGGGAGAAATCCAGAACATCGTTGATGAGCGTCAGCAGGGTATCCGCCGACTCCTTCACCATCCCGAGGTATTCCCGTTGCTCGGGCACGAGATCCGTATCGAGGGCGAGTTCCGTCATGCCGATGATGCCGTTCATCGGAGTGCGGATCTCATGGCTCATAATGGCCAGGAACTCACTTTTGGCGCGGCTGGCGGCATCGGCAGCTTCTTTGGCCCGTCGCATCTCCTCCTCAGCGCGCTTGATTCCCGTAATGTCGTGATTAATGCCCACGATGCCCGAAATTTGCCCTCCAGCATCACGGAGGGGCACTTTGGTGGTTCGAAGCCAGCGGCGGTTGCCCTCCCGATCCACCGTGGGTTCTTCCAAGTTGATCAGCGGCTGGCCGGAAGCGATGATAGCCTGCTCGTCAGCGGAGTACCGGCCCGCGAGATCGGGCGCGAAAAAGTCGAAGTCGGTCTTGCCGCAGACCTCGTCCTGGTTGACCGCGCCGACAGATCGACGGTGGGCCACGTTGTCGAGAACGATCCGGCTCTGGGTGTCCTTGACAAAAATATTGTCCGGCAGGTTGTCGATCAGGGTGCGGAGCAGGGTGCGTTCCCTCGCCAGCGACTCCTCGGCCCGCTTGCGCAGGATGAGCGTGCCCAACTGACCCCCCACCGAGGCAATGACCTCCAGCCGGCCCTGGTCCTGCGCCCGGGCCTTAGTGGCGAGAAACTCCATCACCGCGAGAACCTTTCCCTCGGAAAGTACGGGAATGGCCACCCCCAACTTAAGCCCAAGAGCGCTCGCCGACCACCTCCTGGCAGAGTCATCATCAAACAGTCCTTCCTGGAGCCAAACTCGCTGTCTTGTGGACCAGGCCCGCCCAGGAACACCTTCGCCTGGCAGCAAGGCAAGCCCTTCGCTTGCTGTCCTGACTTCCTGGGTGCCCGGCGCATTGCCGTACCAGGCGGGGGTCACTTCAAGGTGTGTCCCATCGGCGCAAGGAATCCAAACCTGCCCGAGAACCCAGCCGCTTGCCTCACAGAGCGCCTGCACGGTGGCACGCAGTCCAGAGGTGAGGTCTTCGGAAGCACCGATGGCCTGCGTCACAATTTGGAGAAGATGCCGCTCTTCCTCTGCCCGCTTACGGCTGACGGCCATCGCTACTTGTTCTGAAATAAACTGAAGGGCATTCTTTTCCTCTTCTCCATATCGGATGTCGCCACTGTAGCTCTGGACCACCAGAACCCCAATGGGCTCGCCGTTCAGTCGGAGGGGTACGCCAAGCCGATCGTGAGGTTGTGTGCCTCGTAGTTCGATTTCTCCGGCCTTCACGAGCTCCTGCAATACCTCGGGGGGGGCGAGGAGTGGTTTTCCGGTACGAAGAATGTATTCTGTGAAACCTCTTCGGGGTCGGCGCGGAGGGGGTGCTTCATCCTGCTCATCAACATAATAGGAGAAACTGAGAACGTCGGCGGCCGCGTCATACAGGGCAATGTAGAAGTTCTTCGCTGGCATCAGCGTGTTGACGAGTTCATGGGTCGAGCGGTAAAAGTCCTCGAGCCGATGAGTTGAATTCGCAAGTTCCGCGATTCTGTACGCAGCAGCCTGGACTCTTTCTGCCCGCTTGCGCTCGGTGATGTCCCGCGCGATGCCTTGTATGGCGACTGGTAGCCCCTCGTCGTAAATAAACCGGATGCTGACCTCCAGCGGTACCCGGCGGCCATCTTTGGTGACAATTTCCAGTTCGCGGGTGGCCGACCCTCCCTGGGCGCTGTCACGCTGAATAATCTGCTGAGCCAGGGCGGAGTATTCCGGCGCCACCACCTGGGTGAGGTTCTTGCCGATGGCTTCCGGAAGTGAGTAGCCGGTGATCCGCTGTCCGGCTTTGTTCAACGAGGTAAAGTGACCCCTTAGCCCGCACGTAAACACAACATCGTTGGCGTTCTCAAATAGTTCGTGGTAACGCTCCTTCAAGGCGGCTTCGCGGCGGAGCTGTTCGCGGATCGTCGCCGTCTGCTCGTCCACGCGCCCTCGCAGCAGGACAACCCAAGCCAGCGCCGCCAGGATGAGCCCCGCCATGACGCCCACCGCCCACAGCGTGCGCTGCAGGGTCCACCAGGATGGGGACCGAAGCATCACGATATCTTCGGGGGAGCGCAGGAGGATAGAGAGACTGTGAGGGCGTCGGGTGTAATCCGCCTCGACTGAGCAAATTCCCGTTAGTTGCACGTAGCTGCCATTGTGGAGAGAAGCCAGCGCCACACGACCCCTCGGGTCTTCGATCTCAGCTTTGAAAGTTAGCTTCGCTTCCATGAGCACTAGCGACACTTGCCCGGATTGGATCGCGTGGTCTATTAGACGACCCGAGATTCTTACCAGCTCGCCATTTTGGGCACCCAGGAGCAGTTGCGATGCGGTCGTGGTGACTGGTGGGGGCACCCGGCCAGCGCCGATGCGTCGAAAAATGGCCTCCTCCAGAATTGGTGTGTATTCGCCCAGGGCTGGGAATCCCACCACATCGATCAGGTCGCCGATGCCTAATAGGGTCATTTGACGGGTGTTGACCTGGACAGCGTTCTTGCCGTCATGCACATAGAGCACCTGCCCGAGCCGCTGGAGGGTGACCACACCCTGCACCCTGACGGGGCGGCTAAAGGCCCCCTCGGGAGTGGAGCGCAGCAAGAAATGGATGGGCCGAACAGGTAGGGAGAACAGGTCGGCCGGTCCATGTTCCAGGACGTGGAGATCAGTCAAACTGGGAACCATGAGCGCAGCGCCAATGTACTCATTGCTGACGGTGTAGACTCCGCTGGAAACCCCACGCAAGCGAATCTTGGCGCCCACCAAGGCTGTGGGAGCAGATGGGTGGTCCAATACATACGCATTAAAACTCGCGCCTCCCGAGGCTAAGCTCAGACGAAGGCGTCCCTCGTCGTCGATGACCGAGCGGGCAACGCCCTCCACTTCGACCCACCGGGTGTCGTGATTGCCGGACACCAGCTCTGCTGCTGTGATCTTTTGGGGACGTGGAATTGGCGCCTCGCCCAGAATCGTAATTCGGGGCTTGGTAACCTCCGAGGAGAAGTCCCCAGGGCCGCTTGTTCCCTCTACCTCTACGTATTGGCCCGAATGCAAAACAGCTTTTAGTTCGCTAGGATCGACGTAGGTACTGCCTGTCGTGTCCTCAACAAATAAGTCTCCGTGGCTGAGATCGCAATACGTAATAACTGCACGAAGCCGAACTGGATATCCAAGGCCAGCCTGATCGGGGGTGAGATTCCGAATCTGTTCCGCGCGCGTGAGCACCGGCAGGCTTGTCTTTGCAGGAGGCTCCTGTTGGGCCCTGACCTCGCTCGTGGGCAGGGCGAACCAACCGAGCCCAACGGCAAGGAAAAGTCCGGTCAAGGAGGCTTGCCTGAGTCGTGCGGCCGGGCAATGTCTGGTCTGCATCATGGCTTTCCCCCCGAGGGTTACAGCTTGTTGAGTTCCGGTGTCACGAACTTTTGGAAGCAATCCGGGCAGATGCCATGGCTGAAGACAGCCTCGGAACGCTCGCTGATATAGGCCTCGACTTGCTGCCAGTAGTTCTGGTCATTCCGGATCTTCTTGCAATAGGAGCAGATGGGGAGAAGTCCCTGGAGAAGTCTGACCCTGGCCAGGGCTTCTTCCAGCTCTCGGACCCGCTGGGCGAGGCAGGTCTGCAACTCCACGACGCGCGCGCCCCCTTGGATGCGGGCACGCAACTCTTCACGGTCGAAGGGTTTCGTGACATAGTCGTCGGCCCCGGCCTCCAAGCCGCTTACGATGTCATCGCTGCTGGCGCGCGCCGTGAGAAGAATAATGTAGGCCGGCGAAGGATGCCCAGCCTCCCGGACCTTACGGCAAACGTCTACCCCGCCGACGCCGGGCATCATCCAATCCAGGATGATCAGGTGTGGGGCATCCGGTTGCTGCAAGGCTCGCCAAGCCTCGTCGCCGTCGGAGGTCGCGATCACCTCAAAGCCCCAGCGGGAAAGAAAAGCCTCCAGCACACGGCGGGATACTGCATCATCTTCGGCGATCAGGACTTTCATCGGCACCAAGCTGTCACTCCTTTCACACCAGAGCCCCGAGAGGTCCTTTCCGGTCGCGGCGGCCGAGGCGTGCGCCTCATTAGACCGGGACCCTGGCCATCCGCCGGCAACGGAGCCTGACACTATCGGAACAGATTGTTGGCCTCATCACGTGCAGTTCCCCTTGGTGTGCCACAGCCCGCGGATGCCACACGGCGTCCGCTGAACAATTCCCCAAGGTCTCCGGGCGCGCCCTCCCTCAACACCTCGTTACCACTAGAAATATCGTCCGTCCCAGCCAGCACCATAAGACCTAATTCCAGCCGCACTTCGAGGGCTTTCTTCGGGCAATCTAGCCTAGCCTGTCAATCTGAGGGGGATCGAAGGTAAGGGCATCGAAGGAGCGCGCCGAAGGCCGGGCGGGAACCAGGAAAGTAACCCTTATTCAGTTCCCCCCCGGAAATGCTCCTTCAGAAAAAAAGTTTGAAAATTCCATCTATGGGATTGAATTCTTCCCGCCCTTGTGTATTAATACGCGCACGATTCTGTGCCTGTAGAGGAGGCTTCGATGGAATGGGTTATCGCCTGCTTGCTGTTCATCACAGGTATCGTGGCATACTTCCCTGTGATTTACATTCGCAAGACCAATAGAATCACGAAAACCCTCGAGCAGATCGAGGCCAACACCCGCAAACCTTAGAGCAGCATAATTTGAGTATCGGATCGTCGCGTGGGCGCGCCTCACCACCGGTAGAGGGGGGGGTGTCCGCTCCCCTCGAGGGCTCGAGTCCTCTGGCACATGAGAGCGGCTGCGTGGCCCTCCGGAGCCAGCCGATTGGGCCCAAGCTCTCTGTGGCGCGGAAGATCCTGCCTGACCAAGACGGAAGCCGGCTGATGGACAAGAACCGCCTGGGCACGGGCGGGGCAAGCGCTCTCTTCCTGGCGTGGTTGATGGTCTTTTCTGCGACCACGACAAACGGCGAGGACTCCCCGGTCTTGCACGGAACTTGGGTTGCCACCCCCGGTGGAAGCCGGACATTTCGCGGAAG
>Ga0315291_10006022_pt1 | contig 15134 bp, 9 predicted proteins | sample YL17G12_20_MG_FD_203070 | JGI IMG/M metagenome (GOLD analysis project Ga0315291, IMG submission 203070) | Sediment microbial communities from Yellowstone Lake, YNP, Wyoming, USA - YL17G12_20 | ecosystem: Environmental > Aquatic > Freshwater > Lake > Sediment | place: USA: Wyoming | collected...
TATATCAGCCCCGACAAAGCACACCCGTATAAGCTGGAGATTGGTCCAGCGTTTCTACCAGACACCGTAATGTCTGCCTATGAGGAGCCCGGAATGTCTAGAAGTGTTGGTACGTTGGCATCGTGTTGGGCGATTGGCCTGATGGCTCTGTGGGCAGGGGTTGCCCAGGCTGACCAGGATCAGAGTGCGGATCAAGGCTACCCTGTGGCTCCGCAAGTTTCCGGAATCCCTACCTGTTTTGACGCCGACCACGGCGTTCTCGAGATCAACAACATCCAGGTCGCGTACTGGAAGATCACGACGCCCAACCAGTTCCACAGCCGGGCGCACGTCCGCGGACCGGTGGTACGGATCTACAATGACCATTCTGGCCACAATCACATGAGCGTCCAGATCGGCAGCACCGCCGACGTCGCCATCGAATTGATCTATAACCAGGAGTTTGGCGCATTGCCCGAGGTCGTCGTGGGCGCCGAGGTTGAGACCTGCGGCGACTACATCACCTCGACGGCCAAGGCTGGCGGCTACCCGGCATCTCCGGATGGCGCCATCGTCCACTGGGTCCACCGCTCGACCAGATCTGGCCACGAGTCGGGCTATGTCGCGATCTCTGGCGTCGTCTACGGTTACTAGCACATTACGGTTTAGGGGGCGGCGCGCGTAACTGCGTGACGACCTCCGTCGGCCTTAGCAGGCGACCGATTTGCTCGCGGTAGCGGTCGATGTCGACATGCAGCCGCGCCACGCCTGAGTCCATCGCCGCTTTTGCTACCGCCGGTGCGACGTGAAAGAGGACGCGTGGATCCACTGGCTTTGGGATCAGGTAGTCGCGACCAAATTGGTACAACTCACTGTCCTTATAGGCCCGCATCACGACCTCAGGCACCGGCTCCTTGGCCAAGGCGGCGATCGCGAGCGCCGCAGCTAGCTTCATCGCTTCGTTGACCGTGGTGGCGCGTACGTCCAGGGCGCCGCGAAAAATATAGGGAAAGCCGAGGACGTTGTTGACCTGATTGGGAAAGTCAGAGCGCCCAGTGGCGATGATGGCGTCGCTTCGCACCTGCCTAGCCAAGTCTGGGTCGATCTCCGGGTCAGGGTTGGCCAAGGCAAAGATGATCGGCGTTACGGCCATACCCTTGAGCATCTCGGCGCTCAAGGCATTGGCGGCGGAGACACCAACAAAGGCGTCGGCGCCCTTTAAGGCATCGGCCATGGTGCGCAGAGCGGTTGTTTTGGCAAACCGTTGCTTATATTTGTTTAGGTCCGTCCGACCATCATGAACCACGCCCTTGCTGTCGCAAAGCGTCAGGTTTTTTGCCTTTACGCCAAGCGATAGAAACAACGAGGCGCAGGCGATCGCTGCGGCTCCGGCGCCGGAGAACACGACGTGGACCTCGTGGATCGACTTTTTTGCTACCTCTAATGCATTGAGGAAGGCGGCGCCGGCGATGATGGCCGTGCCGTGCTGGTCATCGTGAAACACGGGAATCTGCATCTGCGCGCGCAGCTGCTCCTCGATATAAAAGCATTCCGGGGCTTTGATATCCTCGAGATTGATGCCGCCAAAGGTTGGCTCCATGGCCTTGACCGCGGCGATAAAGACATCCGGATCCTTGGCGTCCAGCTCGATATCAAAGACGTCGATGTCGGCAAAGCGCTTAAACAGCATCGCTTTACCTTCCATCACCGGCTTGGCTGCATGCGGGCCGATATCCCCAAGTCCTAGTACCGCCGTGCCGTTGGTGATGACTCCGACGAGATTGCTGCGGCCGGTGTATTGAAACGAGTCGCTCTCGTTTTTGGCGATCGCCAAGCAGGGTGCTGCAACTCCCGGAGTGTACGCGAGCGACAGGTCCTTTTGTGTATCAAGCGGCTTTTTAATGCCGGTAAAGGTCTTTCCGCGCGGCTCGCGTGCATGGTACTCGAGGGCCGCCACTTTAAGCTGTTCTCTTAGTTCATCGCGCATCAAGCCTCCTGCTTACACATACCTGCCTGTGCAGTTGGGAAAGTACCAAACTCAGCTGCTCCGGCGCGACCCGGCCATACTGGACGATTTAGTACGCCAGAGATATAATCAGGGTATCCCAAGAAAATCTGCGCCGCTTCAACTATTGCTCGCTCCTCCCTTCGCTCTTGTGCTCAATCTGGAGAGACAACCTTGCCCGACCTTAGTCCTGTGCTAAGGGCTGTATTGCTCTACGCCCAACGCTGTTGTTTGGTGATGTCCGTTGCCGCTGCGGTGATGCCCAGTCCGCTTTTTGCGGCGCGCCAGTGGCAAAAGCGCCTTGCCGCGCGCTCTCCCGGCTTGCCGGTGGTGCACCACTTGAACGAATATAGCTGTGTGGCACTCACCGCCAAGGCCGGCGGTGTGGTCGTCGAGACCAGTGGTGCACCCAAAATTGAACTGGTCTGGGCGGCCCCGCACGTGCTCCGCGTGTTTGTCTCGCCTGATGGTCAGTTGCGCAGAGAGGCGTCGTTTGCCGTCACTGATGCGACCTTGGTCGACGTGCCATTCACCGTGCGCGAGCTGGACGCTGACTTTCGCGTTTCAAGTCAGGGTTTGACGGCACGGATTGACAAGAAGTCCTGTCGGATCGCCTTTTACACGGCGGACGACCAGCACTTGATCTCAGCCGAGGAGCCATTTTACGGGATTGGTTGGAGCGACGACGGCTCGCGCTTTGTCTACCGAGCTATGGGTTCGACCGAGCATTTTTACGGCCTAGGCCAAGACAACGAGGCCTATCTTGGTCGACTCGATCGGCGTGGCACCAAGCGCGACCTGTGGACTGGCCAGAAGATCAACAAGGGCAGGGTGACTGCTGAGATCCCGATTCCATTTTTCATGAGCACGGGGAATCAAGGGCAGGGCTACGGAATCTTTTTTGACAACAGCTTTCGCACCGAATTTGATATGGGAGCCGAGTCCTCCGAGCATTACTCCTGGAAGGCCCGTGGCGGCGACCTGTTGTTTTACTTTATCGCCGGCCCATCGTTCCCGAGTATTCTGCAACGCTACACGTCCTTGACCGGGCGGATGCCGATGCCGCCGCTGTGGACCCTGGGCTTTATCCAAAGCAAGTGCACCTACTGGGACTGGCGCGAGATCGATGAAGTCGCAGGTGAGATGCGCAAACGGGGCCTGCCTTTGGACGCCATGGTGTTCGACTACGACTGGGCGGAGAACATCCAGAATTTTCGTTGGAGCAGTCGCTGGCAAAACCAGAGTCCGGCTAAGCTCCGCAGCTACGGTACAGCTGGGGTCAACTTCCTGCTGTCGACCTCAGGGCCGATGATCAGGCGTGATAGCAGCAACTATGAAGATGCCAAGAGGCGCAATCTGCTGGCTACGGACGGCGAGGGTCAGCCGGTCACCTGCGGCTACTACGGCGGTGATCTCCTCGACGTCACGGCTCCTGGTATGAAGTCCTGGCTATGGTCGCAGCTAGAACATTTGCATCAAGAAGGCATCCAGGGTTGGTGGTTGGATCTCACCGAGCCGGAGGGTGAGCCACCACAGACCGTCTACCAGGGTGGCCAAAGTGCCAAGATTCACAATGCCTATTCCCTCCTCAACAGCAAGAATTACTACGAGATGCTGAACGAACATGCGCCCGAAAATCGGGCCTTCATTCTGACTCGCACCGGATCGCCGGGTATCCAGAAATACGGTGCGGCGGTATGGAGCGGCGATATCAATTCTGATTACGAGACTCTGACAGCCCACGTTCCCGAGGCCCTCAACACGGCGATGTCTGGAATTCCGTTGTGGACTCAGGATTCCGGCGGCTTTCTCAACGGACTGTACAAGGACAACCTCAGGGATCATGGCCTGCTGTATCAGCGCTGGCTGCAGTTTTCCACCTTCACGCCGATCACTCGGGCGCACCATGTTGGCCCGTCGGCTCCGTATATGTTCGGTGCCGATGTCGAAGCGGGTAGCAAGCACTACTTGGATCTGCGCTACCGTCTGCTTCCTTACATCTATTCCTACCACTGGCAAGCGCATAACACCGGCGCTCCGCTGATGCGTCCTTTAGTCTATGCCTACCAGGATGACCCGAGCGTCACCAACCTCAAGACCCAGTACTTGTTTGGCAACGAACTGATGGTCGCGCCCATCGTTACCGAAGGGACGACCACGCGTCAGGTCTACTTTCCCGCCGGCCGCTGGATCGACTTCGACACCGGCCGAGTCTACAGCGGTGGCGATACCTATCCGGTCGATGCGCCGCAAGACCGCATCCCCTTGTTTATCCGTAGCGGAGCGATCATCCCGCAGGCGCCGCCGATGCAATACACCGCAGAGAAGCCGTGGGATCCCTTGACCATCGAGGTGTTTCCCGACGGCGAGTCGCAGTTCTTGCTGTATAACGACGATGGCCGTACCACGAGTTACGCAAGCGGTCGCCAGTTTACCGAGACCCGGTTGACCAGTCGGGTCATGCGCGACCAGCGGGTAGACCTGACCATCGACGAATCCAACAAGTTATTTACCCCAAATACGTATCTGTTTGTGGTGCATCTGGCAAAGGCCCCAGCGCAAATACTTAGCGCTGGCCGTCGTCTCGTGGCCTTTGAAGGCCGTGCCACCCTGGATACTCACAGCAATGGCTACTATTGGGATGCACCCGCCGGCGTACTTTACGCCAAGTTGCATACGAGCGATAAACTCCACTACGAGCTGACCTTGCTATCTGATTCTGCCAGCTCTCGCTAGAGCCTGCGCTGTTAAAATGCCCACGCCTGACATCTAGCCATGCCGCTGGGAATCCCTGAAGCCCGAGAGGAGTTGGAGGCCTTTAACCATCGCTCGCGGCTCCTGCCGGTGCATGATCGGCTTTGGGCGCACTTTCTCGATTACTATTTTGTCGGCGGTTAGGCGTCTTTAGCGAGAAGTATTCACCCGTGCGTACCGTGAAATTAGCCGGCACAGTTGGTGGCAGCAATGATGTCCATCTAGTGTGGCCACTCTATTTTGCAAAGTTTTTAGCTGAACTTTAAGCCAGGTACTTGGTCACTTCGGACGGCCACCGTTCGCGAAGGCACCCTGGCCGTCCACGCCAGGCTAAACACCCTGCTGCGCGTCGAAATACTGCGCCCGAAAATCCGAGCATCCGTCCCCGTGGTTTTTGCGACATCTCAACCGACTGATATAATTCCTGAGTATACGATCATTAAAGGAATACCCAAGCCCGTCCGAGGACCCTTGTGAGATTCGTTGGAGCGGCTTGCACGCAACCACTAGCCGCCAACCGTCTCACCACCACGCTTCGAGGAGGTTCTGTTGATGAAGGCGAAACCGACGACAATCCATGGAATGCTACTTGCGGCCTGGGTCTTGAGCGCGGGCTGTAGCTCGTCTAATTTTGCCGGTAACAGTCCGGCCAAATCTTCGGTGCCGATTGTCGGGGCTCCTGGAACTGGCGACGGGTTGCCGGCGGGACTGCCGGCCGGTGGCGGAGATCATTCGAATGATACCAACAATGGTGCCGGCAGTGGCGCCCCCGGCCCCGGTGGCCCCGGCGGCGGCTCTGACCCCAGCCTAGGTAATGGCGGCGGTAGCGGTGGAAAGATTACGAGCACCGGTGATTGCAGCAGCAGCACCTCGTCGGTGAACTACAACATCGTCTTTGCCTTCGACAATACCGGATCGCAAAAGGATACCGATCCAATGAATGTCCGTGGTACCGGTGGCCAAGCCTTCGTCGATCAGTTTTTGGCCTATGTACAAGCCAACCCAAAGGCGAAGGTCAATATGAACGTGTTGAGCTTCAATACCGTTTCGATCCGCAGCGTCGACGGTTGGTTGGCGCTTAGTCCAGATCATGCCGCACAGATTAAAGCCGATATCGCCACCGCTACCACCAACCCCAACGGCAACACCTCCTACAGTCCGGCGCTCAATGATGCCGCAGCGTTGTTAAGCGACATCAATCTGCAGACCGCTGGTACCAAGGCCCGCAACTACCTCATCTTTCTCACCGATGGACTCCCCAATGCCGACCGAGCCGATACCATTCAAAGGGCCGCGGCCAGCGTCGTCAGCCAAGGCGCCGCGATCATCGCCATCGCCTCAGGTCCAGATGTCCCGAGCAAAGGCGAGTCTGCGGTTCGTGCCCTGGCTCTGCCGACCATTGGCACGACCTATCCTGATCTCGTCGGTCAATACTACCGGGCGGCGACACCCGATGACTTAAAGTCGGTGTGGAGTTCACTCTCTACCAAGATCGGACCTACCTGCAACGGCTCCGGCACCTAAACCATCGATGACTAAGCTCGACCTTCGTGGTGCGCCATCAACAACTTTAACTTTGGCGTCAAAGCCAACATGATAAGCCCTGCCAAAAGCGACGTCGCCACGAACATCAAGTAGAAGTCGGCCATACCTCCGAAGATGTGGAAGACTTGGCCGTCTTCGATCATTTTTTGCGCGCCAGCTAAATAACCAGCGATCAGATTAGCCGCGGCACTGGAGAGGAACCAGATCCCCATCAACAATGAGGCGTAACGCGGCGGCGCTAGCTTCGTCACCAGAGAAAGGCCAACAGGCGACAAGCAAAGTTCACCACAGGTGTGTAGGACGTAAGCTAAGGTCAGCCAAAGCGGGCTCACCAGCTGGCCATCGCGGGCCGCGAGTGAGCCGGCGACCATGGCGACAAAGCCCGCCGCAAGCAGCAGCATGCCAAGCGCCATCTTGACCGTCGTGCTGGGCTCCTTGCCGCGCGCCCCGAGGCGCAGCCATCCGGCGGCAAAGACCGGCGCGAGGATCAGGATGGCGGTGGAATTAATCGATTGGAACCAGGATGCTGGGGCTTCGATGCCGAAGAACGTGCGATCGGTAAAGCGCATCGCAAACAGATTCATCGACGAGCCGGCCTGTTCAAAGGCCATCCAGAAGAAGATGGTGAAGACGGCGGCAATCAAGATCACCAGCACGTTCTTGCGTTCTTCCGCGGTCAGCGGGGCCCGGCTGGCGCGCTCTGCTTTTTGCGTCCGAACCTTTTTTGGCGGAGCGCCGATGTCCGGTGGGATGTACTTATGGCGGAGGATGACGTAGCCGATTAGGCCCGCAACCATACCAACACCCGCGGCTCCGAAGCCATAGTGCCAACCAAAGCGCTCGCTCTCACCGAGGTAACCGCAGAGCAAGGTGCCAAGCAGAGCACCGAGATTGATGCCCATGTAGAAGATCGTGAAACCCGCGTCGCGACGTGGATCATCCTCGCCATAAAGGTGGCCGACCATAGTGGACACGCAGGGCTTGAAAAAACCCGTGCCGATCACGATAAGAATCAAGCCCAGGTAAAATGCCATCGCGACCGGCAGCGTCAACGTGAAATGACCGGCGGCGATAATAGCACCACCAATCAGCATCGAACGATGCGTCCCGAGCCAACGATCAGCCAGCCAACCGCCGATCAGCGGCGTCAAGAACACCAGCCCGGTGTACCAGCCATAGAGGTGCGCGGCATCTTGCTCCGACCAGCCCAGGCCGCCCTTGGCCGTGGTCGTGACCAGATACAGCACCAGAATGGCACGCATGCCGTAGTAGGAAAAGCGCTCCCACATTTCAGTTAAAAACAGGACATAGAGTCCGGGTGGATGCTTTTGCTTGGTGCTGGCGGCGGATGTTTGTTTCATAGGTGGCGGACCATAGCACAGCCGTTCAGGGCGGGCAATCGCCGGCAGCGGCCGGGTCCAGCTGCCACAGGGTCATGTCCTGGACCGTCATCAAGGCCCGCGCGCTGCGGGGAACACCAAGCTTTAGCTTGGTTTTTGTCTCAGTGATGAGGTAGTCGACGGCGTTTTGGCGCAGTCGGCAGCCGAGCTCTTCACCGCTGACACCGGGCGGCCAGGTCCAGGCGGGGTAAGTCATGCTCGCGTGCCATAGGTCGGCCGCAGTGAGAAAGGAACTGATATTGGTCTCGGTCGCAGCGTAGACGCGGGCAGGTGCACCACCGGCCAGCCTTGCGTTGAGCTCGGTATAGAGACGGAAGATCGGCTTTTTCTCCATGATCTGCTGGCTCAGGTTGCCGCCATAGAGATGCTTGGTGAGTTCTCGCGCTAAGACATCCAGGCTAGAAAAGCCCAGGCCGATGCCTACGGCCAGGAAGGCCGCAGCCATCAGCTGGCGACGCTGGACACAGCCGGCAAAAAGTAGCGCCGTAGCCGTCGTGGCTAAAACGCCCAGCACCGTGAGAAAGTGACGCGACGCAACCATCGTGCCATACGCTCCCATCGCTTCTTGCAGCAGAACAAAGCCGCCGACGACAAATAACAGCAGTGGAATCAGCCGTGGCCAACGCATAAAGCGCTGCACGCCTTGACTGGATGCCCGGCTCAGTTGTGCGGCTAGCGCGGCACCTACAGCCAAGAGAAACGCCGGCTCGGACGCAAGCCATGTGAGGAGCGAACGCAGCAGCGCCCAGGGTGAGAGGCTCAGGGGCCGCGCTTCGACGATGACGCTCTGTAGACCAGGGGCATAGGGCGTGGCAAACAGTTCACCGAGTAGCGGGAAGAAGGGATCGCCGGTGATGGCCCAGTTGCGCCAAGCGTACGGTAGAAAGCCGCAGACCATCAACGCTGCCCCGCAGCTTAACAGCAGGAGCAAGCGGCCCACCGCTTTTGGCCAGGCTGGCAGCGGTGATGGATGTGCGCGCGCATCAATCACTGTTTGGGCGACCGCAGTGATAGCGATGACGATAAAGATCATGCCGGCAGTGGGTTTGATAGCCATGGCAAAGCTTGCCCCAGCCAAGAAATACAGCGGCTGCGATGCGATCAGACCATAGAGCGAGGTCAAGGCGCAGGCGGCGAGGAAGCCGTCGTTTTTCGGTAGCATCATCGCTGCTATGAGCGTTCCGTTTAAGCATAGTCCCAGCAGCGCGGTGGTCTTAAACCCGCCAAGCCAGCGGCCGCCCAAGGCGCGCAGCGCGGCAAGGCAGACGCCGTAGCCGATGGTCAGATGGGTCAGCTGGGCCAAGGCGTTTTGTTCGGCAGTGCCGCGCGCCAATAGTTTTAGCCACAGGTAGTAGTGTTCGATATCAAGCGCATATCCGGAATAGATATTGGCAAGCTGCACTCCGGTTTGACCGTGTCGCAGCCACATCTCGGCGAGGCTCAAATGATACAGATAAGCATCTTCTTGGCCCTGAAAGAACAGCGCATTGCCGCAGCGTAAAGCATATCCAAGGGCGACGAGCAGCAGCAGCGCACGTTCCCATGGGACTTCCGGCCAGACTTCAGACCACGGCGGCAAAAGTGGTGGGAAGCAGCAAAATAAAGCGTAGCCGATGCAGGAGGTGGCGGCGACCAGCCACGGCGCTGGTGGGGTGATCAGGCCGATGACAAAAACCACCAGGCCGCAGGTGGCGGTCCCTAAAAGAGCAGGCAGAGTGAGTTGCAACCAGCGGTGCTCTTCGCGCCAAGCGTCTTGACCGGGCTTAGTGGCGAAGGCCGTGGCGATGCGGCGCAGCGGCATCAGGGGGAGTTGGCCAAGTCCGTGCAGCAGCGGCAGTAGGGCCGCAAAGGTAAACAAGATTTTTACAGCAAACCAGGCTGGTCCAAGCGCATGCATCACTTCGGCTTCGAGCGGCATGGCGTAGCTAGCAGCAAGCCACAAGGCGCAGCCAACCGCCACGATGAGGCGAGCGCGGAGAGACCGTTCAAGGAGCGTCATATCTGTTGACCATCATGGTGTAGGTATCAGGAGGTCTGCCGGACTTTCAGGCCCACTAACGACTGCATGTGAGGCAGTATCTGGACCAGTAGACTACGCCGGTGCCGGCTTTTCCACAACTGGCCGCAGAAGCAAGCTGAGGATCGACGAGACGATCATCGAGGCGGCGACGACGATGCCGAGTTGGCTAAACCTGGCCAACTCCTCGCTGTTCGCGCCGATCAGCCAACCGCCACCATAGGAGGCGCCGGCCGCCGCCAATTGTTGAACGGAGGCGATCAACGTCATAAAGCTACCGCGCCGGCCGGAATCGACGCTGCGGTTGACCAGCTCCAGCCACGGCGTCATACGCGCCGCGCCGACGGCAGAGACCAGGGTGTTGAGCACCAAGGCCACGGCAAATCCAGCGTGGCCCATGTGGGCAAAGGCGAGTAGAGCTGGCACTGAAAAGAACGAGGAGATGATAAACACTCGGCGGGCGCCAAAGCGGTCCGATAAGCGACCGACCAGTGGCGCCATAAACAAGGAGGCGAGGCCGGCGACCAAATAAATGCGTGGTAAATCTGCCTCGGACAGGCCGGCGATGGTGACCAGGAAAGGGCTGACAAAGGGCATCAAGGCAAAGATCGACATCATGCTGATGGTCAGCGCGATGGCGACCCATGTATTCGGTTCGCCAAGCAGCTTGGCGATTCCGGCCCATGCCGAATCGGTGCGCCGCTGCGCTAGGTGGCCCGTGACGCTGGGCAAGTAGCGCCAGGCGAGTGTCAAATTGCAGACCGTAAAGCCGCCGAGTAACAGAAAGGTGGCATTCCAGCCGAGGGAATTTGCCACCATCAGTCCCAGCGGCACGCCGGCCACCGAGGTGACGGCAAAAGCCGCCATGACCAAACCGGTGGCTCGGCCGCGGCGATGCTGCGGGATGACGTCACCGATGATCGCGAGGATGATCGCTTGCAGCAGGCCGCCGAACAGTCCCGTCAACACCCGAGCGGCAAGTAGCCAGCCGAAACTTGGGGCGAAGCCGCATAAAAAGGTGCCAACAGTGAGGCCAGCATAGATCGTCAGCAACACCTTTTTGCGGTCAAAACGGTCCATGAACAAGGCGGCAAAGAAGCAACTGAAGGCCGCGCTGAAGGTGTAGACGGAGACCACCAGGCCAAATTCGCGCGGACTGATGTGGAACACCCGCATGAGCTGTGGGCCCAGCGGCATCATCATGATGAAATCCATCAGGTGCGAAAATTGGACTCCAGCTAAGATCAGAACGATGAGCATCTCGCTGGGGCGTTGACGCTGGGGTGGGGATGAAGTCGGTGTAGCGAGCATAGCGGCCTCGATGGGGTGGCGACCTAGAACCAAGGGGGGTGAGCGGATCATAGCAGGACCGCCCGTAGGATTGCCACCAGGGCGATCGCGTCCAAATAGGTAGCCGTTACAAATACTTAGAGAACCTACATACTTTCTAGTAGCTTGTCTGCAGTTGTAGGGCGCCACTGAAAATGGGGCCACGCCGCCAACGAATCATAGGAGCCTCCTGCCGACAGTCATGTTGGCGTAGGTGGCCCTATTGTTGTTGGCGGCGTGGCCCCATATTCATTGGCGCCCTACACCCCCATTTCTTCCGTTTGGTTGTCAACGTGTTCGCGGAATGTCCAGGTCGGCAAGAGCCTCTCCGATCGTCCAGGCCTTAGCGTAAACAGCGCGGGCAGGAGCTGAATAGACACCGGTCACGGATTATAGCGTGGGGACCGGGCGTTTTCTTTACCACCGACACGCTACCTTTGCCAAAATAGGCAATGATTCCATCATGTCGACGTTGGCGCTGATTTTGCTATTAGCAGAACGAGCCCAAGCCGTCGCGGGCTCACCGACAAGCAAGACCACCAAGCATCGGTCGCATTAAGCCAGTCACATTAATGTCATTGAATTGTCATTGCATTTTATAGAAATTTTAAAACTTTAAATAAAAGTTGTTGTATTTTATAAAATTATTCTATAATATTGAAGTTCCGTTGCTAAAGAGCTTCAAGGCCACCCCAGGTGCAAGGTCAGAGCGCTGAACAAGGCTAGGAGTATCTCGATGAAATTGGGCGATCTTGAAGAACCAGCACTCTACAAAATCCCGCTTGTTTATTGTCAGACCATGACAATCAGGTTCGACGACCTTGACCCCTATGGCCACGTCAACGCCAGCCGCTACATCGACCTTGTCGGATCTTCGAGACTCATTTACGTGTCACGAACTCTCGGCCTTAGCCCTGAGACGATTATTGCCCGCGGCTGTGGTTGGTTCCTTAAGCACGTAGAATGCTCCTATAGGCGTCCCATCCAAGGCCTCAGCGATGTCGTGATTAGCTCGTGGCTTGAGTCCAGACCCATCGACAGCCAATTTCCTGTAATTTTCCAAATATGCGATACCTCAAGTAAACGCGTGTTTGCCGAGGGCAAACTGACCTACAGCACGATGGAGCTAAATACAGGCAAACCATCAAACTTGCCTGAATGGCTCATCCCATTTTTATTCTCTATGAGCGAGGCCGTAGACAAATGCTAAAGCGATTCGACAGAGTTTTGATCGCTGGCAGCGGCTGTGCCGGTATGGCTTTTGCGAAAGTCCTAAGCCGCTATGCTCAAGAAGTTCTCGTAGTCGATCCCGCTGTCACTCCCGCCGCCGCCAAAAATCCACAAGACGCTCACGCACACGTTCTTCTCGGCGCTGGCACGGACGCTCTCTTGAGACTATTTCCTGACCTAGAATTCGCCGGCATGTCATTTCCACGCTTGGTAGACCCAGGTTTGCGCCTGAAATGGGTTACGCCGTATGGTCCAATGGCAACATCGGCGACAGGTATTAGAACCCTAATAGGTCACCGCCGGCAACTCCTTGAGGCAATGCACAGATCTCTGGCCCGCACGTCGAACATTCGATTTGTAGAAGGCCTAGCAGCTGAGGTGGCCTATGACTACTCCACTAAGAGGTTCAGCGCCACGATCAAAACAAGCGCTGCTCAATGTTCACTTTCCTCTGACCTTTTTCTTGACGCTACGGGTTGGCAGAGTGCGTCTGTCAACACTGCTGTGGAACAAGGCTGGATCGGCCTCGAAGAAGAATCATTCGACTCAAATATCGCCTATTCCAGTGTGACCGTTGTGACCGATAAAAAGATGGACTGGGACATGCTGATGGCCAACGCCAGCCCACCAAAAATTAAACGCTCAGCCATCGCTTTGAAGCACGCTGAAAACACGTATGTACTTACTATGTGCGGACTACTGGGTGAGCGGACGCCACGGCGAAACACGGAAATATCGGCTTTCATCCAAGGCCTGAAATATCCAGGTGACATAATCAAACTATTGGATGGCGCGCACGTTTCTCCTAAGGTCGACTACTACCGAAACGGTAGCAATCGAATCCGGCGGGTGCAGGTTAAGACCAAAGTCCCGTACTTTCTTGTCGGTGATGGCATAGCGAGACTTAGCCCATATCATGGGTTCGGCTTGAGCATGGCTTTGTTTCAGGCGGAGACAATGCAGAGCCTGCTTGAGCAAGGTTTCCAGCCTGACCCGGCGTTGTTTTATTCGGCAACCGACAAGGCACTAAGTCGCCTCGTCAGATACGTCCGCGGCACTGAGTTAGATTGGCAGGCGGCAGAGCAGCTCGGCCAAGATCACGTCACGATGAGGTGGCACGAGGATCTACTCTGGAAGGCCGCCGCAAAGAGCCAAAATCATGCCTTCGCAAACATTTTGCGCGGATCGTTTCACCTGAAATACAGGCCGTCGAAATGGAACAAGGCCTCTTTGTCCCTCAGTTTGGCGCTTTTCTCGGTTAAAGAAATTCTTAAAAAGTGTTCCCTACAACTACGAGGAATTCCGTGGCGGAAAATTGTCCCGAAATATTCACACGAAGCAATGCCGTAAAAAATCCTGAGATTCTTTTTCTGCATGGCTTCCCAGAGAGCAGCAGGAAGTGGGCCAAGTTTCTTGAGAAATGTGGCAAAGAGGGAATTGGGGCGGTCGCAATGGACCTCCCTGGCTTTGGCCAATCCGACCTGCTGCACGGCGCCGACTACAATGTCCAAGCCATTGCCGAGCTTGTCATCTCTAAGTGGCGCAAACTCTCGTCGAACCCGATCTACCTCGTGGGCCATGATTGGGGCGGCATAGTTGGTTGGTACATCGCCGCAAAGCTTGGCCACACAATGCGCGGGTTCACTGCCATCGCAGCGCCATACCCGAAAATATTTGCCAATCTCATTGAGAGAGACTCCGCGCAGAAGCTAGCTTCGAAGTACATCAATATTTTTTGCAGCTCAACGGGCGCTGATTTCTGCACAAAGAGAAATTTCGAGCGCATGAAGTTTGCGCTCACGGATCCGCAGAATGGCATCTCCGATGACGAGCTTGAAGAACTAGCGGTGGGATGGAGCAATCCGGCGCGACTCGACGCGATGCTCCAGTATTATACGACGTTCTTTGGGTCCATTAAACATTGGGCAGATGAACTCTTACCCATCAGCGCTCCAGTCCAGGTTATCTGGGCGGCAAACGATCATGCACTCGTACCAGCAAATATTCTTGGGTTGGGCGACCATCTCTCGAAACTGACTGTCGAGATTTTGCCAGATGCCAGCCACTGGGTAGATCGCTCCCATTTCGAGGAAGTATCTGCTCTCATCCACTCTCATTTCTTTGAGGTCAGGGGACTCGACGCTCATGCTATTTCGTAAATTCAGGCTCGTACTTGCCATTTCCTTATATTCACTTTGTACTAATGCTAATGCGAGCGAACCGTGCATTGCAGATCTTTACGAAGACCATTCGGGAAAGCTTCAGATGTACGATGTAGAGGCAATGAGATCTGATCAATGGCAAACGTTCCAGGACTCAAGCAAATCTTTTGGATTCTCTAAGAGTGCTTTCTGGCTACGCTTATCTTGCTCAGCAGCAGCAAAACAGATGTCAATATTGGCTTTCGGGTACCCGAATCTAACAGACGTTGAGGCATTCCAGCGGGCGGATGATAAACTCAGTATAAATAAAGTCTCTTTTGGTGGTCACACTGACTACCGCAGTCATCCGATCTTCTACCGCCTTCCGGCATTCCGGCTGACAGACTTCGATCTAGAAAGGTCGATCTTTGTGAGGATCGCATCTCTAGGGTCTCTCCAGTTTCCGATGCGGTACTACTCCACCTCGTCGTTCCAGAACCACGTATCCGCTGAATACCTTTGTTTCGGCTTGTATTATGGTCTTCTCGCGGCCATCGCGATCTATAACTTCTTTCTGTTTTTGTCAAGTCGGGAGAGAGTCTTCGCCCTGTATTCTATGTATGTCGTAACGTTCGGGCTGTTTCAAATGTCTATGAACGGCCTAGCTCAGCAGTATCTTTGGCCGTTTCCCTCTTGGTGGTCAGTGAATTCCATCTCGATCGAAATACCGGTGT
>Ga0315291_10006024_pt1 | contig 15133 bp, 13 predicted proteins | sample YL17G12_20_MG_FD_203070 | JGI IMG/M metagenome (GOLD analysis project Ga0315291, IMG submission 203070) | Sediment microbial communities from Yellowstone Lake, YNP, Wyoming, USA - YL17G12_20 | ecosystem: Environmental > Aquatic > Freshwater > Lake > Sediment | place: USA: Wyoming | collected...
GGGTGGTAAATATCCACCCGACTATGGGTGGTAAAGACCGGGCGACTATTGACACTTGTTGGCTGATGATGCCCGATCTGCCATGTCAGAGTTATAGTCTAGAGCAATCCTAGACGAGATAAAAGAATGACTGACCAAAACAGAACTGTTATTACACCACAGATAGTTATGATGAGTAAGCTCAACTTAGACATTCTCAGCACTCTGATTTGCAAGATGTCATTCCCAACAGAAACATGGTTAATCTGAAGGGATGGAATTAGAAATATTGCTAAAACAATGAGTGGGCCAAAAAGAATACTGAAATTTAAAGAATTTAGTGCAAGGTTAGAGAACTGATCGCCAAGTAGCCAATAAGTTGGGTCTTTGATAGGCAGGTGAAACATGTTTCTGCCAAAACTCAAGCCCCAAAATAAAAACCATAGTGCCAGGAAACAAAAACCAAAACCTTTCGCTATCAACCAACGGCTTTTCATGTTATTCCTCCATTCTTGATATCTCTCGAAAACGACGGATGTAAATAAATCCGTTAGAAGCCAATACCATAATTCCAGTAAGGAAAGGAATGTTCTATCGGATTTGTCTTGGGTAACAAGATCCTCGTAAGTCTGTATCAACTCAGTCCCAAAACGTTCCCGAAATGCGGCAGGATAGAGAATTAACAACCTTCGATAGAAGAAGTTTGAAATCACATAATATTTTGAATTGTTTAGCCTATTCATATGATTTCATCACTTGTTGGAGGAAGTAATTTTTTTGCTTTTGCATTGGAAACCAATACTGCTAATCGCTCAGCTTCAGCATGGGCAACTTTTTTCCCGATTTGGGTTAGTCGGTAATAACGGCGTCTTTGGTCATCCATCGAAGAGTCAGGCCGTTCTCCCGTCTCCTCAATTAACCCATCTGACAACATCCGTTTAATGGTTCCATATAATGTACCAGGACCCATCTTAAATTTTCCACCTGAATTATTTTCGACAAGTTTCATGATCCGGTAACCATGCTGTTCACCGTCGAATAAGGCTAACAGGATTTGGAAAACGGCTGGGGTAAGGGGTAAAAAATGATTAATACTTTTATCGTTATCGCTCATAATATATCCGTTACGGATATATTAGCGTTAAATCGTAACTATGTCAAGAATGAGTTCTGAAGTTCGGACATGAGTTGGGACAATTGAAAAGAGCCTCGAAATCGAGTAAGCTAGAAGTCTGTCAAACATGAATCACAGGATAAAGGTGCTTCAATTTGATGCGAGCATCGGCGGTTGTAAAACGCCAATCGACTTTGACAACCTTGGCATTGCGGTCATTTTACCATGCAAGCACTTCTCGCTCCAAGATGGGTTTATTGGCAATGCGTCAAGAAAGGCATTGGCGGATCAAAACGCCTAACTCAATCTCAGCCATATTCAGCCAACTGCCATGCTTGGGCGTGTAATGGAATTCAAAGCGGTTGGCCAACCGTCTGGCTTCCTGCGGTTCAAAGGTTTCATAGAAAGAGATGGGCGAATGGGTGTTGAGGTTATCCATGACGATCACAATTTTTTCCGCTCGGGGATAGATTTCATCCGCCAGCGTTTTCATCGCATTGGCCCAATCTTTGCAGGTACGCATATCAGTCACCTGGACAAACTGTTTTCCAACCAGCGGCTCGAAGAACATAAACAAATCGGCTACTCCTTCTCGCTGGTATTCGTAATCCACGCGTTGGGGCTGACCCGCTTGAGCCGGAAGGGGGTCACGCAGATCCGACAGCAGTTGTTTGCTGGTTTCATCCATGCAGACTTGCGGTCTGAGCGGATCATCGGGTTGGGTATACACATCCAAAACGTCTTCCATGCTACAGACAAATTCTGCGCTCCTTTGGCGGAATGCAGTACGACTCTTTCAACCAAGGCTTAATTTCTTTTTTTTGAGCGTCGTCCGGATGGTCTCATGCGAGACGCTCTCCACAATCTCCAATTTCACAAAACGCTCCTGTAAAAGCCGCAGTGTCCAGCGCTCATATCCCTCAGGCGCCTCACCACAGGCAAGAGCCATCAAATGCGCTTCTGCTTCTCCATCCAGGCGGTGTTGGTATTCCCGCTCCGGTTTCTTCCGATTGAGCGCCTTTTCCACACCACCTTCTGCAAACGCTTTGCGGACATTCGTGACGGTGAGTGAGTTGACATCGAAAGCCGCACAAATGGCTTCATATGTCCAATTTGGGCCTCCATCGCTGCAGTCGGATTTTAGCAGGATCCTGGCCCGACGTAATTTACGGGCAGGAGCACTGCCAGAAGAAACCAGCTTTTCAAGGTACGATCGTTCTTCAGAGGTGAGTTTGACGAAATATTTCTGGTACATTTTCCTTCTCCTTGAGAGTGTTTGGTTCTCAAGGCGCAACTTTCGTGCCAGCTTTGAATATCAACTTTGACAGACCATTAGCATTTAGCAATTAGCATAAAACAGAATCCAACGCACGCGATGGATACAAAGAAAAGAGCCCTCTCCCATCCCCTCAAAGTAATGAATGATATAGGGGAGAGATTTAGGGCTGGGATTGACGATTTGTAGTTATTGACTTCTTCGTGGTTGGAGAAGATTGCTTCACCCAGCAAAAGTCGCTGGGTTCGCAATGACAAATTAATACCTCCCCCCTTTTGGTGTTTACCCAACGGTAGGGGCGCAGGGGAGGGATGTAAACATGGGTAATTTGGGATTCCTCAGCTCCGGTCAAAATTCGGACCGGACTATGTGCGCCTTTTCGTATTTCCAGGATATCATCTAAGAGTGAGCAAGAAGATCAATAAAAAACCGCAAAAAGAATATCCAGCAGGGTGTAAACATACCATGAAATGTATTCAATCGAGGGGTAAATAGACGGAAAGTAGGGATGCCGACGTGATCAATTGGATTCCAGGCGCTCTCCTGCCTCAATCGCTGCAAGATTGTCCTCTGCGAACTCGGCACGCGCCGATACTGCTTCCTTGAAGGCCTCCAATGGGTAGATGTGCATTTCGTGCAGTACACGGGCCAGGGCAATTATCGTCCAATACTCTTTTCTATACGCCCAATGACTGGTCTGCTTAAAGTCGATGGGAATGACTTTTGCTCGGGTTTGAATGGGCAGAAGGTCGCGGTTGATCACCAAGCTGTCATTTTCGGTCATGGCGTCCAGCTGGCTATGCACAGTCGATAATCCTTCTTTGAACAACAAGAGCATGATTTCCGGCTTCGTGATCCCGGTATAGCCAATCTCTTGCGATGACAGGATCACCTCCGAAACCGAATGCCCCGATTTCACCGTGACCGGGTAATCGTTGCGCTGGGTAGCCCACAAGCCCGAGAGCAGCGCCCCGCGGCAGAGTAGCGTCGCAGCTGAATTGACCTTCTTGCCGGCTGCCCCGGCAATCACGATGCCCAAACGCCGGTCCAGATCGCTCTTATATCTCGGCTGGATGGGAAGGGCAGGCATGGGCTTCTTGCCTGCCTCTTCAGCCACCGATTGGCAATAAGCCTGGCTGTACTCTGGGCGGGCTGACTGGTGGATGATCCCCGTGGGGAAATTCAGTGTGGTAAGGGTGCTCTCTAGCAGGCTCTTGTTGAAGCGATTGTTGGGCACATAATAGGCTGTGCACAATTCCCAGATATCCACGAGCGAGAAACCCTCGTTTTGGATGGCGGCAACTAGCAAATCAGGCAACCCTTTGTCGAAGGAGGTCGTCCGGGCAACAAAGCTGGCACCGTTGACTGCCACCGTCTGGCAGATATCCATGGGGTGCTCCAATTGCCCGAAGGGGGTCGAGCTGGTTAATCCGCCCGGTGGCGTGGTTACGGAATGCTCGCCACCCGTCATGCCGTAGTTGAAGTTGTTGAACACCACCACCGTTACCCCAATATTGCGCCGGGCAGCGTTGATCAGGTGGTGCCCGCCGATGCCGCAACCCCCGTCACCCATCAGGACGATCACTTTAAGCTTGGGGTTTGCCATCTTGATGCCTGTGGCATAGGTCACCGAGCGCCCGTGCAAGCCGTGGAAGGCGTTGGTTGTGAAGTATTTGTCCGCCAACCCGCTGCAGCCGATGTCAGTCACGATCACCACCTTGTGCGGGTCGAGCTGTAGTTTGACCAGGGTGGCATTCAGGTGGTCGGTAATCAGGCTATGCCCACAGCCCGGGCAAAAGAAATAGGGCAATAGCGTTTCGTCAAGGTAAGTCATTACTGCCTGGTTGCTCATTGTAAGCCTCCTTGCACGAGAATCTCATCAGGTGAGATCAGCTCTCCATCCACCCGGTTGATCCCCACTATCTCGACTCCATCTGGTGCCAACCGTTCCACTTCCAGGCTGTATTGCCCCAGGTTCAGCTCAGGCACGATCACCCAATGGATGCCTGCAAAAGCAGCCTTGATCTCCTTTTCGGGCACCGGCCATAGGGAATATATCGTCAGTGATGAGACCAGCCTGCCCCTCTCCCGCGCAGTGCGGACGGCTTCCTCCACCGCCCGGGTGGTCACGCCGTAGCTGATAACCAATGTATCTGCACCAGGCTGGAGGTCAGCTTTGACCATCGAGATCTCATCCAGATGCGCTTCCACCTTTGCTGCCAGGTGTTCATTCAGCTTACGCACCTTCTCCGCTACTTTGGTCAGCTGTCCGTGCTCATCATGCGTGGAGGTGGTGAAGCGCATGATGTGCGCTCCTCCATAGGGTGAAAACAGCGGTCCCTCATCGGGAGCTGTCACCCGATAAGGGACGAATTCACCATCCTCAGGGGCATTTACCTGTACGCGAACGGGTAAATTTTCAAACGCCTCCACATCCACTGTCGAAAGCGTCAGGGCAGTCTCCTTATCCGTTGCCAGGAAGACCGGCACCCTAAAGCGCTCTGCCAGGTCGAAAGCTTTGCAGGTCAGGCTGTAGCACTCATGCACGTTCGTCGGGGAGAGCACGATTACTGGATAGCCTCCCGAAGTCCCCCAGCGCAGGAACTGGATATCCCCCTGCGCCACGGTGGTCGCCCCACCCGTTGCCGGACCCATGCGCTGGACGTCCACAATGACCATGGGTACCTCGCCCATGATCGCCAGCCCGATGTTCTCGCTGTACAGGCTGATGCCGGGTCCACTGGTGGCAGTCATCACGCGTTTGCCGGTCATGGCTGCCCCAATGCAAAATCCCATCGAGGCGATCTCATCCTCCGCCTGAATCGCAATGCCACCCACCTTGGGCAGCTCTCGGATCATATACAGCAGGATGTCTGTTGCGGGTGTGATCGGGTAGCCGGCAAAAAAATTGCAGCCCGCATGGATCGCACCCCGTACGATCGCCTGGGCGCCATTAATCAGCTCACGCATGGATTACCTCCAAACTAACCATGAGCACAAGTATAACCAATGGATGCTATTCCCGCAGGATGAGCTTGGTCACCCTTTATATGGACTTTTATACATAGCCGGTCACGCTTTTGACGAAAACAGCAAGAATCGGGTGGATTAATCCCATGCTTTGCTTATAATCATGGCATGATCAATACCACACAACTATCCGATGACTATGCCCGTATTGAGCAGGTCATTTATTACCTCGAAAAGAATGCCTCCCGCCAGCCAAGCCTGAGCGAGATCGCCGACCACATCCATCTAAGTGAATATCATTTCCAGCGACTGTTCACGCGTTGGGTGGGTATCAGCCCCAAACGTTTCCTGCAATTCATCACCAAGGAGCATGCCAAGCAGCTGCTGGCAAAATCTGCCAGCATCCTGGAAGCTGCCTATCAAGTCGGATTATCCAGCCCGGGCAGATTGCACGATCTGTTCATCACCTGGGAAGCCGTCACCCCGGGTGAGTACAAGCTGCATGGAGAGGGCCTCAATATCAGCTATGGTTTTCACCCCACACCTTTCGGTGAAATCTTATTGGGCAGCACAGAACGTGGCATCTGCAACCTTTCATTCGTCATGCCTGCCGGGCGTTCAGCAGCCTTGGAAGCTTTTTATAAGAACTGGCCTAAAGCGCACCTGGTTGAGAATCCTGCTATCACCCAACCCTTGGTTGCAGGGATTTTTCACTCCTCGGGTCATAACCTCGATAATCCATTGCATCTATATTTGAGTGGTTCCAACTTCCAACTCAAGGTATGGGAAGCGCTATTACGCATCCCATCTGGCAATGTGGTATCATACCGGGATATTGCCGGCTACCTGGGGGATCCCAAAGCATCGCGTGCGGTAGGTAACGCACTGGCGCACAACCCTGTGGCAGTGCTGATCCCATGCCACCGTGTGATCCATAGCCTGGGTGAATTTGGGAATTATCATTACGGTGAAGTACGAAAAGTGGCTTTGTTAGGCTGGGAAATGGCAAGGGCGGCTTATCCTGGTAGCTGAATTCTGGAGTTACATCACATATGAAAGCTCGTGCCTGGGTTGCTCTGATCGCAGTCTATATCGTGTGGGGGTCCACCTACCTGGCCATCCGGTTCGCCATCGAAACCATCCCGCCTTTCATCTCAGCTGGTATTCGCTACCTGGTATCCGGTGCAATCCTCTATTTTTGGCGGCGCCTAAGCGGAGATCCCGCCCCAAAGAAGGTGGAATGGCGCTCAGCCTCCATCATTGGGCTGCTCCTATTATTAGGTGGGAACGGTATGGTGGTATGGGCGGAGCAGCGCATCCCATCGGGTATCGCTTCCCTGCTTATCGCCACCGCGCCTTTATGGATGGTCCTGATCGACTCGCTGCGACCAAACGGTGTGCGTGCTAATTGGCTCACCTGGTTGGGCGTTCTCGTTGGCTTCGTTGGGATAGCTTTACTCTCTAACCCCTGGCAAGTCCATACGACGAGTCCAGCGTTGGACCCCCTCGGGATGGGAGTACTGATTTTTGCCGCCCTATCCTGGTCGATTGGCTCACTTTACAGTCGGAAAGCCGCATTACCCAGCTCACCCTTGTTGGGAACCGGGATGGAAATGCTAGTTGGGTCAATTGGCTTGTTCGCCATTGGAACGGTGGTTGGAGAATGGAGCCAATTCCACCTCACCACAATATCCTTGCGCTCATGGGGTGGCCTGGGCTACTTGATCGTATTTGGTTCGTGGATTGGGTTTGTGGCCTACACCTGGCTGTTACGAAATGCACCCACACCACTCGTATCTACTTATGCATACGTCAACCCAGTGGTGGCGATCCTGCTTGGCAGTGTCGTTGTTCACGAACCACTCGAGGGAATTGAGATCCTTTCCGCCTTGATCATTATTGGAGGGGTGGTTCTGATCACCACTGCGAAATCACTGACTGAAAGAAAAGCCTCAGCTATTCCAATTACCCCAGGGGAAGATTTAACTGATTAAAGAAACGAAATGACCCAAAAGAAGGGCGCAGCAGGGTTTGGGTATGGTGGATAGTGCGATAAATTACGCTGCGCCCATACCACTGGTGGTAGCTCAGACGAATAATGTATGTCTTGGACGAGCTGATGTTGTTTAATTGCGCAAACTGATTGGCAACAAAACTTTGATATAGACTGTGATTGACCATGTGTCATCCACACTGCCTGCCAGGTTGCTGGCTGATACTGATACCTGGTGGAGTCCAGGGTAATCCCAATTGTAAGTCAACGTATCTGATACACCCGCGGTATGGGTGATGTTCAATTGTTCGTCTATGGTCCAAACGTAAGTGATAGGGACTGTCGTGGTAATTGGATTGATTGTTGCAGTGAAAGTGTAGCTATCCTGAACATTCCCTATCTCTGGTCCGCTAACTTGAACATTATCGGGGGGCATGCGCACCGGCAGGGAGATAGTATCCGCCGTTGACGCGTGGACATTCTTCGCTGTAACCGTGATCACTTGCGTACCTGGGTCCTCCCACACGTAATTGATGGTATCAATCAGACCTGAAGTATGGGTAACTGGCAGTTGCCCGCTGGCTTGCCAGGTGTAAGTAATGGGCTGAGGAACATCCACGGGGAAAACAGTAGCCGTAAACACATTTACGTCACCAACATTGCTTCTGGAGGGTCCACTAAGCGTAACGATGGGCAGTGTATTCTCAATTTCAATTAAGTGATTACCCACCACCATACCTCCGGCATTAGAGGCAGTCACAGTGATCGCCTTTGTGCCAATCTCATCCCAGGTGAATTCAACGTGATCGACCATATCACCAATTTGAATCACAGGTGGCAAATCTGTAGCTTCCCAGGTATACGTGATGGGTACGGTGGCATTACTCGGGCTGACTGTAGCTGTGAAAGGAATGCTATCAACAATATTACCTTGTTCAGCACCGGTAATCTCCACTGCTGTCATTTGGGTATAGTGATTGCGAATGGTGACAACAAAACCGGTAGGGGTAGCAGAGTCAACTTTCACTTCGATCCCATTTGCTGAACTAATGAATGTCTCGCCGGGTCTCCACATTGCTCCTTCGTCACCAGTATTACCATTTCCATCAACATCAACTACATGAGCAGGTTCAGCTCGTCCTAATACCACTTCATGGATAATAACCGCCTCCCCGGGCAACCAGCTATCATAACCAGCAAATCTTCGAGCTTCTACAGTGAAGAAATGAGCAGGGGAACCATCAATCAGCACGCGTGCGCCCAGGTAATTAGTTGTTTGCGGTGATGCAATCCGCTCCAAGGTGATATTACTGATCGTACCTACCTCAGCAATGAACATTTGTGCCGGGTCTATCCAGCCCAAGATATCTTTATGATAAGAAATTATGTGTTGACCTAGAGTGCCATAAGTAAGGTCGTACCCACCCCTATAAATATTGCTCCAAAAATCACTCATCACATCCCATTGATTATCATAGACCGCGCCGTAATCACCGGATGAATGCGGTAAACCAAAGCCATGCCCAGTCTCGTGGGCGATCACTCCAGTATTCTCATACCCCCAAGGTGGTTCCCAGGTGGTACGCCAATTCTTGCAGATGCCGTCCAGACAGGCGTACCAGGTGCCACCCCAGGCACAACAATCCAGGTCAGCGTTGAACATCAGATTGATGCCGACGTATGGCGTGAAATCGACAGACGAGTTGGCAGCCGCGGTACAGTCCGCCGCGGCAGTCCACCAGTCCAAATTTCCACCTGGTAGATAATATGCACGAACGTGCGGTAGGCTATACCAGCCAAATGCACCCGAGCCTTCCAGATTGACAATCGCATAGGAATTCTCACGCCAGAAATGATCAAGGCCCGGATAATTCGCCGAGTACATACCCTGAAAGTATGCCAGGTTCCTTGGCTCACCGGCGACATCCGCAAACTTACACATGATCGACACCCAGGACTGTGAACCGATAACTGCCTGGGGGCTAGCAGATACGCCATGGTCTAAGGCAATCGACTGGACCTGCAAAAACGTCCCCGCAACCAACCAGGTACCTTGCACAATGACTGCCTTTTGGTTGAGACTCATCGGTCCACTCATAGAGGTCAATGAATCCTCACTAAAGACCAGCTGGATGGCATCATGCTGGGTGGTTGAGAGGAAATAAGAGGTCCGGGTTTGGCCAGATCCTGCAGTGCCATCCCCCCAGAGGATGTTGAATGTCCCCTCCAATATTACCGGTGAAGCAGCCTGCCCAATCTGAAAATACCCCCCTTGGACCAACAACATCAAGACAGCAATGATATTAAATACAAAGAATAACCGTCTCAGTATCATGCATCTCTCCTCAACTTATTATGAGTACTTACAGGTCCGTCTAAGATTATAACCTGAGAACCTATTCGTCAATCTCAAATTAAGCACCTTTTTTTCGAGCTTGATGAATATTGAAAAAGTTGTATGAAAAACCCCCTTGGAAAATCTTCCAAGGGGGTTAGGGGCTTATATATAACAACAAATCTCAGAATTCTCGCTTCGGCTTTTTTATGCTGACCACCAGCAATGGGATCAGGATAAGTGGTATCAATCCTGCGCCACAAATACCTGATGGCTGGTTGGGAGGTACCAGGGTTGGGGTTTGACCAGGCCTGATTGGTGAAACCGGTGTGGTGGTAGGTACATCCGGGCTAGAAGGCGTGGAGATCGGCGTGACTTTCACCGGCTGAACTGCTGCATTACTAGGAATCACTTCATACACCACACTATCGGAGATGGCGATGACCTGCTCTCCCAGGGAGAATGCATCTGCCAGCTCAGGATTACCCGCAACCAAAGTAAAGTAATCTGGCGAGAGAAATTCTATCTGCGTAGCCTTCATCGTGTCAGGATCGAAGGCGGTGTCGATCCATTTACCATCCGATAGCACAAAAGTATGCGAGCCCAGCACACGAACGGTAGTGGAGGCTTCCCCTTTCAGCTCCGGCGCACTACCCGCACCCTGCATCGCACCTGCATCCGCAGCAGACTGGACAGCCGCCTGACCGGCTGGCGCTGCAGTAGGCATTGCCTGTATTTGCCCGAAGGTCTCATTTGCCAGGCGTTGCTGTTCAGCTTCACCCAATGGAACCTTATCAGTCACCAGATAAGAGGTATACGGGGTGACGATACCATAGCGGATGCTTAATCGCACTATCTGATCAATGATTTCCTGGTTGGCACCTTGCAGGCGGATCTCATTCAAAAGGTAGCCTATCTTGCGCGTCGCCCACAATCGCGGAATGGACGCCTGCAAGGAATTGGTGGATGACTTCTCTTCGAATACCTGGTCGGAGAAAGTGAAGGTCTGAGATTCACCATTCACCTCACCAGTAAGGTGAATATCCGTTGAACCTCCCCCCTTGTACCGGCCTAACAAGATCACCTGGGAGCCAGCAAACAAGTCTGGCAACGGGTATGGGTAAAGGTCATAGGTGGATACATCCTCAAAACTTAAATCCAGGCTGGTGAGCACCGGGGTGCTGATGCCGTTATAAAATGACGAAAGAATCTCATCCAAATTCATTCCCGGCTGGACGTAAGAGGAGCGTCCATGGTGATCTTGGGTGAGTGTATCCAACAGGATGGTATCCACGTCATAACCTACACCAAAAGCAAATAGGCGTAGATTATCAGGTGCACTAGCAGAAAAATTGGAAAGGATGGATTGGCTGTCCGTCACGCCTTCGGTGGGTAATCCATCCGTCAAGAAAATCAGGTAAGTGGAACGTTCGGGATCCATCATCGCGGCAGCTTCAAGCAAAGCACGATTGATATCAGTTGACCCTTCTGCGCGTAAGCCATCCAGCCAGGCACGGGCTTCTGAGGCTTCGGAAGCAGGTCTCAACCCGCTGGCATACATCTGGATACCTGTGCTGAAGGAGATGATATTGAACCGATCCTCACTATTGAGGTTCTCTAAAATATAGCGGGTTGCCTGCTGTACCTGTTGGAATTTCTCCCCATCCATGCTCCCAGAACGATCGAGTACCAATAGCAAATCTTTGGGGATGACCTGGTCAATGGTGTTGATGCGTGGGGCAAGCAGTACGAGGAAGAAGCCATCAGGATCAATGCTATCGGTTGGATCACGATACGTCAATAAGTGGAAGGCTTCCGTTTCACCCAGTGAATAGTACAAGGCAAAATCGATATTTGGAAGCACATTGGCAGCCTCGTACCCCACTTTCACGTGATGATCGTTATCCCGGCTCACCCCCACCTCATGGCTGGGTGAATATACTGCCCGAATAGGTGTGCTGGATTGAATATCGACACTGATAGTGACCGATTCGATCGGCAATGCAGAAAATTGCTCGGTATTAAGTGGGTAAATATAACTCACCAGTCCCCCTTCCGCCGGAAGAGCCTGGGTGTACTCCAGCTCGATCCTACGCTCACCTTGCGGTGCAATGGGGAAAATGCGTGCCTGGACGGCACCTCGCCCAATATATTCGAGCAACGCTGGGTCACGCATGCTGGCAACGATCTGCTCGTAGGTTTGGCGAGCCTGGGCTGCATCCAGCACCTGCCCTTCCACAGGTTTCCCATCCACCCACAAGGTGAAACCACTGACCGCGGCATCATCCGGAATGGGAAAAATATACATGCCTTCGATGGTCCAATCATTTGGGTTATAAAATACCTGATCCACATGGGTGACAGCCAGCTGGTCCTGTATCGAAACTGTTACGTGATGGTAGCGGATCACAAGCTGGTCCATTGGGATCAGCACCGGTGGGCACGGACCCGGGTCGCACGGAGGTGGGTCTGGGATGATCATACCGTCTGCGAATGCCGAAGTTGGCAAAGCTAATGTCGAGATCAAGATAACGAGTAAACTGGTGCTGAGCAGAATGGACCTGGTTTTCATAATCGCCTCCCGAACTATCAGTTTTTAATGCCGCCTAAACACAGGCTGATTGTTTGCGCATAAGACGGCAATAAACTGTAAAAAGTTCCGGTGGTATAATCATTTTCTTGATTGGGAGACTTATAGAACCAAAATGGCATTGGAATTAGTAGATAAACTGGCTGGTATTGAACAGCGCTACAAAGAGCTGGACCGGCTCTTTATGGAAGTCGGTGACGACTACCAGCGTGCAGCTGAGCTGAATAAAGAACGCATCGATCTTGAGCCTATCGTCAGTAAAGCGCGTGATTACCGGCAGGCTCTTGAAAGAATGGACGATGCTCGTTCCTTGCTTGAAGGCGATGATCTCGATATGCGCATGCTAGCAGAAGCAGAAATACTGGACCTGGAACCGCAGATCGATCAATTGGAACGCGAGATCAAAAGCATGCTGTTGCCCAAAGACCCACGTGATGAGCGCAATGTGATCATGGAAATCCGGGCGGGAACGGGCGGTGATGAAGCAGCCATCTTTGCGGCGGACCTGTTCCGGCTTTATTCCCATTATGCTGAGTCTCGTAAGTGGTCGATTGAAATACTGTCATCGAGTGATATTGGTATTGGTGGTTTCAAAGAGATCATTTTCCTGGTTAAAGGCAGGGGAGCGTATTCGCGCCTGAAATACGAATCTGGAGTTCACCGCGTGCAACGTGTACCCGTGACGGAATCTCAGGGTCGAATTCACACCTCCACCGCCACTGTGGCAGTGCTGGCGGAAGTCGACGAAGTAGAGATCAATATCCCCGAATCCGATATTCGCATGGATGTGTACCGTTCTGCCGGGGCGGGTGGTCAGAATGTGCAAAAGAATGCTACCGCAGTCCGCATCACCCACATCCCTACCGGGCTTGTCGTCGCTTGCCAGGATGAACGCTCGCAGCTACAGAACCGTTTACGCGCCATGAGTATTTTACGGGCCCGCTTGTATGAGATGGAAGAAGAAAAACGGCGTGCCGAGATTGATGCTAATCGCCGGTTGCAGGTCGGAACGGGTGAACGCTCTGAAAAAATCCGCACGTACAACTATCCACAATCGCGTGTGACCGATCACCGCCTCAACCTTTCTACATATAATCTGACCGGCTTTATGACCGGAGCACTGTTGGACGATTTTATCGATGAGCTGGCTACCCGGGATGAAGCCGTCAGGCTTTCTAGCCTTGGTGTAGAGGCTGTCACTGAGCGCGGTGGTTGATTTAGTTTCGAAAGTTAATAGTTCAGTACTTAAAGCATGGGGTTACCGATTTCACATCTCGAATAATGTATTTTATTGTTTAGCTCGTTTTATTTCTTATGGAAATAACCATACAGGAATTACTACCTCAACTCAGCCGACAACTTCACCAGTTCAGCGAAACAGCCAACCTGGATGCACAAGTTTTGGTAGCTCATACCCTTGAAAAACCTCGCACCTGGATATTGGCTCATCCTGAAGCTCCTTTAAATACTACTCAATACAATAAAATTATCCGGGCTGCGAATCGGATGGAGCACGGTGAGCCATTGCCTTACGTCATTGGGCATTGGGAGTTCTACGGATTGGATTTTAATCTGACTCCATCTGTGCTCATCCCCCGCCCTGAGACTGAGCTTTTGGTCGAACAAGGCATAAAATGGTTGCGTCTCCATCCGCCTCAACATAAAGTTGTAGACGTGGGCACCGGCTCGGGGTGTATCGGGATCGCAATGGCGAAGAATATCCCCGATTTACGCCTGCTCCTGACGGATATTTCCCTAGAGGCTTTGAGCGTCGCCAAGATTAACGCCGAGAAGTATGGTCTGTTGGATAGATTGGAATTCTTGCAAGCAGATTTACTGGATGGGGTTCCCGGACCGTTCGACCTGATTTGCGCCAACCTGCCCTACATCCCCACCCCAAAAATGAGGAAGTTGCCCGTGTCTGACAGGGAACCACGGTTGGCACTGGATGGCGGCTTAAGTGGGACGGAGGTAATCAGCAGGTTACTTGGACAAGCCAAGGGTCAATTGGTCTCCGGGGGATTGATGTTATTGGAAATTGAATCATCCCATGGTGACGAAGTAAAAACTCTAGCCAAGTATCATTATCCTGCCTCAAAAGTGCAGATCCTGAAAGATCTTTCTGGTCTGGATAGGTGCGTGGAGATCGAGCGACCTAACCTGATCGTTCACCTGTGCCGACGCCAGGAGTACCTGAGGAGCCAGAAGCATGGAATATATCGAAGTAAATTACTGGATCGAGAGGGATTCATCCACTGCTCACAACCCGAGCAAATCCTTGAGGTGGCAAACCGCTACTACCAGGGATTCCCCGATACGGTTTTATTATGGATAAGCCCTGATCGAGTGACGTCTGAAATTCGATGGGAAAGTTCAGATGGCGCGCGGTTCCCCCATATTTATGGACCGATCAACCTGGATGCTCTTATCTCGATAACCGACCTCAAACCAGATGTCGATGGAACTTATCGTGTGATCCAATTCCCAGATTAATCGAAAACAGGCAGGGATATCCCTGTCAGGATATGAGTTTAAAATATTAAGGCAGGTAGGCACTACCTGCCCTGCTATTTGATGTGAGTTTTAGTAACGCCTGTTGCCGCCCGGTCTTCGAAACTTTCCACTATCTTCCTTGGGACGGGCAAGGTTCACTTTGAGCGTTCGGTTATCAAGTGGAGTGTTATTGAACAGGCTAACTGCCTTTTCTGCCTCAGCCTGAGTGCTCAGTTCTACAAAAGCGAAGCCACGTGAACGTCCAGTATCCCGGTCTTTAATCAGGCTGACGGAGACAACGGTTCCTGCTTGTGCAAACATAGTTTGCAGGTCTTCTTCGGTCGTGCTAAAAGGCAAATTCCCTACATACAATTTATTATCCA
>Ga0315291_10006025_pt1 | contig 15133 bp, 15 predicted proteins | sample YL17G12_20_MG_FD_203070 | JGI IMG/M metagenome (GOLD analysis project Ga0315291, IMG submission 203070) | Sediment microbial communities from Yellowstone Lake, YNP, Wyoming, USA - YL17G12_20 | ecosystem: Environmental > Aquatic > Freshwater > Lake > Sediment | place: USA: Wyoming | collected...
GTCACGGCCTTAGTCCGTGGAATAGCCAAACACGAACTCAGCGGTGGGCGATCTCATCGAGCAGCGTGAGCATACCGGTCACTCCGTAGCCCACGCCGTACGCCTGGAACAGAAAACGGCCAGACATCGCCAGTCCTGCGGCAATTGCCAATGACCCCGCAATGGCCCATCCGATGGAAATCGGCGACCTGTGGAGAGAAGAGGCATCGCGGTCGCCGCCCGCCGAGGCGGGCTGACGATTCGTTTCCGAAGGGTCAGCCGGAACTGGCGCACTTCCAGACATAGACTTGAGCTCCCCAGACTTTCCCTTAAGTATGACACTTGATGAGCCCCTGCGCAATTCATGCAGCCGCGAAAACCCTTTCCGCCGCTTCACCGCCGCCGCGGAATCGGCTATACTCCAGGGGGATTGTCCCGGTCATCACGCGTGCAGACACGCGTTTCATGATCAGGCGTGCAGGGACGCGCCGGGTAACGCCATGCAACTCACGCAAAAACAGGAATGGTTAGTCGCGCGTTACCTGCGCGAGGTGGGCAACGCCCTTGGCGACGTCTCCGATGCGGTTCGGGAACAGGCCCTGGGCCGGATCGACGCGCGGATCCATCGCAAGCTGAACGGGCTGGTTTCGCGGAATGCGCAAGTCCGTGATGAGGACGTTCAGCGTGTCCTGCGCGAATTGGGTGCGCCCGCGGCACAGGCGGCGGAGGCTGTTGAGGGCCTCCGGACGCCCGGTGCGTGTGTGCTCGCACCCGATGATCGCAAATGGCTCGGCGTCTGCGGCGGACTGGCGCGGTATCTCGGGGTGGAAGCGCGATGGGTCCGCGCAGCGTTTCTTCTGCTCGGCGTCACGGGCCCCATCATCTTGATCATCTACTTGGGATTGTACGTCGAGATGTACGTGCACTCCGACCCTGCCGGAGTGCCGCGTGTTGACAAGGGCCGGCTCATCAAACACGTCCTGGCCGCTGTGGGCGCGATCATCTCTCTGCACGTCGGCGCACAACTGCTCGTCTGGGGCGCACTCGAGGCGCACAACCGCATTTCGGGTCTGGCCCCGCTGTCTGGCTTGGGGCGATGGGACTGGCTCCGGGTCAACGCGTCGTTTTTTCTTTTCTGCGCCATCGTGAACCTGGCGCCGTTGTCCGCCCTGAGCGGACTGCCTCTGGCGAACCGTTGGGATCAGACGCTGACGCGCGTGACGCAAGCGGGCGTGGTGCTTTACGGTTTTCTCCTCTCGTTTGGGGTGGCCGTCTTCCTGACTGGGCTGATTCTCGCCGTCGCCAGGCAACTTGGCGCGTAGCGGCCATCGCCAGACAAGGGGTTGCAACCCCTTGTCTTCTCGCTCATCGACGTTTCGAGGGACTCGTTTGTGCGTCAATGCCGGCAAGAGAGAACGACAAGCGATTTCTCTTTCACGAGCCGTCTTCGCGGGCCTTGCAGGATCTCGGCTGCTGCTTCATCGCGCGCGTCCTGCGGCGTCGGACAGGCCGTATCGAGCCGCACGCGCCACGGGCCCCGCGGGATCCTGAACTTCGCGGGCTTCAGGGACGGGTTGAACATCAAGTACAGGGAGGAGCCGTCATTGACGCTGCCATCAATGCGGCAAGCAAGCAGCGGCCTGGGATCCTCCCAGTCCTGCGGCTCGCCATCAATATCAAACCACGCGAGGTCCGGCGGGCCGCCCGGCGCCGCGGGCTGCCCGTCAAAGAACGTCAAGCGCCGCAGTGCGGGATTCTGGGCGCGAAACCGGATAACCGCCTGACAGAATTGAAGGAGTTCCTTGTTCTGGCCGGCCAGCCGCCAGTCGTGCCAGGAGATCTCGTTGTCCTGGCAGTAGGCGTTGTTGTTGCCTCTCTGCGTCCGCCCGAACTCGTCACCGCCCAGCAACATCGGGATGCCCAGAGAAAGAAACAGCGTGGCCAGGAAGTTCTTCTGCATGCGCAGCCGCAGCGCGTTGACGTCCGGGTCGTCGGTCTCGCCTTCGACGCCGCAGTTCCAACTGAGGTTCTCGTCAAGGCCGTCCTTATTGTCTTCCCCATTCATCTCGTTGTGCTTGACGTTGTATGAGACGAGGTCGCGCAGGGTGAACCCGTCGTGCGCGGTCACAAAGTTGATGCTGTGTCCCGGTGTCCTTCCCGCCCATTGATAGAGGTCGGCGCTGCCGGCGAGGCGGGTGGCGAACAGGCCCTTCACGCCCGCATCGCCTCGCCAATAGCGCCGGACGTCGTCGCGATACCGCCCATTCCACTCGGCCCAGCGGACGTCCCCGAATGAGCCGACTTGGTACGCGCCGCCCGCGTCCCATGCTTCAGCGATGAGTTTCGTGTCGCGCAGCGCGGGGTCCTCGGCGATTCGTTCGATTAGCACGGCGTTCTCGACAATCTGTCCCTTCGTATCCCTTCCGAGAATGGACGCGAGATCAAAGCGGAAACCGTCGACGTGCATAAAAGTCGTCCAGTATCGCAGGCAATCGAGGATGAAATCCCGAACGAGTGGATGATTGCAGTTCAGCGTGTTCCCGCATCCCGAAAAGTTCCGGTATCGTCCGTCTTCGTCGAGCATGTAGTAAATGACGTTGTCAATTCCTCGGAAACACAGGGTCGGGCCTTGATCGTCGCCCTCGCAGGTATGGTTGAAGACCACGTCCAGTATGACCTCGATTCCGGCCTGATGAAGGGCGGCGACCATGTGGCGGAATTCGTCGAGCTGCTCTCCCAAGCCGCCCCGCGACCCATATCGCCCCGCAGGCGCGAAGAAGCCGATATTGTCGTAGCCCCAGTAGCTGTAAATCTCGTCGCCTGTCACTGCGTGCCGCCGCCCAACCCGGGTTTCGCCGAACTCCTGGATGGGCAGAAGTTCGATCGCCGTAACTCCGAGGCTCTTGAAGTATGGGATTTTCTCGGTGACGCCGAGATACGTGCCGCGCTGACTGACGCCCGAGGTCTCGTGACAGGTCAGCCCGCGGACGTGCGTCTCGTAGATCACAAGATCGCCCAGCGCGACCCGCGGGCGGACGTCGTCGACCCAGTCGGGTTTGTCATCGACGGCCATGCACTTCATCGTTCCTTCTTCGAAGTTCCCGACGGTTACGCGTGCATAGGGATCGAGCAAGTAGGCGTGCGGATCATAGCGATGCCCCGCTTCCGGCTCGAATGGGCCGTCCATGCGGTACATGTACAGGCACCCGGCCGTGAGTCCTTCCACGAAGATGCTCCAGATGTCGCCGGTCCGGTGCATCCGCGGATCGTACTCGAGTTCAATCGCGGGCTTACGATCGGAAATGTTCTCGTAAAGGGCCACCCAAACCCGCGCAGCGTGCCGACTGACGACGGCAAAGCGAACGCCCGAGGGGCGCACAGCCGAGCCCAAGGGATATGCCCGGCCCGGCATGACAAGGAGTTTCGAGAGGTCTATCACGGACATGGTGGCTCCTTACGCCGTCTTACTCGCTCTTGGCGGCATCCATGATGCGCAACATGAAATCAAGGTTCTTAGAGCAAACGTTTACGTCTGCCGTGGGCGAGCCCTTCAGGAAGTCACGGATCACCGCGCGCATCATGTCCGGCTCAAGGTAGTTCCCGTTGGGCGTCTCGATGCGGGCGCAGTACACGCCGTCGACGTCATTCTGTCCTTCGACGACGAAGGGGTATCCGTTGTACTTGAAATGCCGGACATTGAGCGGAGGCTGTAAGGCGTTCCGAGTGACGATGATGGCATGCATCTCCGACCCGGAGAAGGTGCGCACGTCGAATTCGGCCAGCGCTTCATATCCCTGGAATGTTGTGCGCAATGAGGCCGGGACGATCTCGGCGTCAGGCGCAAGCGACAGAAGCACGCTCAACGGATGCGGGGAAAGATCCACCCAGACGCGCCGGGGGTCGGGCGCCCGGTTCTTCGCGGGAGACTCGAGATGTCCATGGTAATGCGTGATGGTCTCGCCCCGGCGCAGGTCTTTCCATATCCGCGCGAACATTGCGGCGCCCGCTGCGTACTGGGTGGATACGCTCAACCGCAACCCCCTCGATTGAGCGGAGGAGATCAGCTCGCGCGCCTGATCTCGGAGAGCGTCGCTTTCGAGCTGGGCGTCGTACACAAAGGGCTTCTCACACAGCACGTGGCAGCCCGACTCGAGCGCGGTTCGAACGTGTCCATAGTGACACGGGGGCGGCGAGCACACGTCCACGATGTCGGGCCGTTCCTTCTCGATCATCGCCCCGACGTCCGTATAACCACGGCCCTCGAACGGGAAGAGTTCCCGCAACCCTTGCGCGGTCTTCTCTTGGACCTCTGGATGGACGCCCGCAAAGGCGCACACCTCGGCGCCATCGAGACGCCACCACTTCGCATGGTGCTTCCCGATGCCGCGCGCTCCAATTACAGCGACGCGCAACGCGCGTTTTTCCCGCCGCGCACGTTCGCCTTGCTCGTTGGTCGTGTCCGTAATCGCAATCCTACTGGTAACCGAGACCATCAGTGCGTTTCGGACGTTACTAAAACATCGAATCCGAAATCAAAAACGCCCCCTGAACGCTTGTGACCGTGGCGCAGACGGTTAGTCTGCGATAAGACCAGGTTCTGCCGCGCATCCCTCGCAGACTGACAGTCTGCGCCACCCGCTCTCCCGATTTCTTCGCAAACGCTGAAACGACAAGTAACCGTTCAGTCACGAGTGCATCAACGAACGCGGTTTTCGTCCACAAGTCCCTTGAGTCCTTTGGGTCCCTTGAGTCCTTTAGGTCCCTTGAGTCCTTTCAGCCTTTTGGGTTCCTGCACCACAGCCTCCGATGGCGCGCGACCCACGGGCGCGGGGAACGGGCCGGAGGCAGCTCACTTTTCGGCAGACTCAGGAGAGGGCATGCGCGAGAGGGCTGAGGTAAGCACTTCGATGATGATCTGATTTTGGCTTTTCCCTTCGGCCCGGGCGGCGAGGCGAATCGCTTCGAACAAATCCGAAGGAAGCCGGATGGTCACCTTCGTGGTTTCATAGAGAGGCTGATCGCCGGGTGTGGCGGCCTCGCCGGCATCGGGCGGTTGGACGAAAAGCTCTTCCTGCCGCGGCGGCGCGGGAGGGGCCTCTTCCTCCGGCGCATCGGGGAGACAGATGCGTAGGATCTCCGGGTTCGACTTGCCCTGGCGGATCAGTTCGAGGATATGCCCTCTTCCGCCCATGGCGCGCAAATGCCTGACGATGGCGGATGTGTTCACCGCATAGCCGCTTCGACACACGAACTCCACCGCGGCGTCGCCTTCCAAGCCTTGACGAACGGCTTCGATGATACGTTCCTGTTTGGCCCGGGTCTGCATCGCGCGCCGCCCCGCAACAATCGTTATCATGATTATAGTAGGGAGGCTGGCATCGTGCAAGAAGTCCCGCCGCCGGGACTATGTTCCGGCGGCGGGAACTGCGGGTAGAAGGTTTGCGGATCGATCTGCTGGACGCGCCCTCATGGGGCGATCCTTCGCCACACCCCGCATGCCTTTCGAGTCCGCGTCCTACCCTGTCTCTAATTGAAGATCACCCCCACCGCAATGGCCATGGCCTTGCTGACGGGTTGTTCGCCTGGATAGCGTATGAACCCCACATGGCCGTCCATGTAGAGCACATTGGCTCCCCCAGGCACGTGGTTATAGTTGTCGAGCTCCGTGGACAGGGCGTCGGTCACGATAAACACTTCGCTTTGGGCTTTGGCGCTTGCCGCCGGGTTGTTGATGTCAGTGATCATGAAACGCTCAATGCCTTCGCGCAGCCGGTACACCGTATTCCCATGGCCGTTCCCCAAGCCTGCGGGCTAGCGCAGAGGCGGTCATAAGAGAAGACCACGGGCGCACATCGAAAAACGACCTCCGCGGACTGAGTCCTGGGAGGTCGGTAAGACAATTCTGTTTTCCGCAAGGGACTATTTGGTGTACACGGCGCCCACTGCGAGGGCCATCGCCCTGGTGACGGGCGGTCTCGAGGGATATCTGATGAACTCGACGTGACCGTCCATGAACAGAATGTTCGCCCCGCCGGGGATATGGTTGAAGTATTCGGGTTGAGTGCCCAGGGCGTCACCCATGATGAAGATCTCGCTCTGCGCTTTAGCGCTGCCGGCAGGGTTGTTGATGTCGGTGATAAGAAACCGCTCGATGCCTTCGCGGAGGCGGTAGAGGGTATTGCCGCCGTTGTTGCCTATTCCCTCCGCGGCGAGGCTGAGGTCCACATCGTTATCGATTCCTGCGAAATCGGCGAGGTTATAGGCGATCACAGCGGGATTGACCAGGGCCGTGAACTGGAAGGCAGCCCCCGGATACGCTGGATCCTTGGGCGAATTATCATCGTCGCCAACGCGGTCGAGGAGCCATGCGAAGTAACCATAGCTGGCGTCGGCCTCATCGGAGCAGCCTTCCTCGTTGCCGGGGGGATTGGGCCCATGCGTCGCATCGTTACTCGAGTACGAAATGCACCACGAGCCGTCGCTGTACTGCAGGTTCTTTGGATCATTGTCCGGGTCCGACGGGCACAGCAGGATCATGGGGTCCGTCAGATACTCCGGGTACACCGAGGGAATGAACGGTGCGGCCGCGAAGTCTGAATAATCGGGCCAGAGGTGCGCTCGCGGGTACTTTCCGCCTTTGGACTCGTTGGAGTACATCTTGTAGATGATGCCCCATTGTTTGAGGTTGTTGGCGCAGCTTGCTCTGCGGGCCGCCTCGCGTGCTCGAGCGAGAGCAGGCAGGAGAATTGCCGCAAGGATGCCGATGATCGCAATCACGACTAACAATTCGATGAGTGTAAAGCCTTTCTTCATGGTGGATCTCCTTTCATATCCTTTGCGTTGAATGACTAAGACTTCGAAGTCGCGCAAGTCCCAGCTAGCGCTTCTCATTTCCATTGTATCCCTATCTGCCAATTCTGACAAGAGGAAAAGCGAACGGTCTCCCTTGAGTCCGTTTGAAAGTGCGGATTCGAACAAGAACGGCTCAACACGATCGGATACAGCGCGGCACAGCGGGAAACGAAGACTCGTCACCGCGGAACGTTTTTGATTGCGGATCGGCCGCCGGCCTTGGGCAAACAACGCCTTGAGAATCACAGGGTGAAGCGCCGTGCAGTGATCAAATGAATTCCGTATGGATTGAGGCAATGATCCGGGTGTCGGAGAGCGGCATTCCGGCAACGAACCTATGGAAATGCTGACGTGAACCGTAGCCGCATGTATTCTCCTTTCTGACGCTATTCTGCGGCGCGCTGCTCTTGTTCTCGGGAGCGACACCCCCGGAGCACGGGCGCATGGCCTTGCTGCGCGATCTGCTGCCGGTGCTGGTGATCGAGTTGTCACACTTTCTTTCGAGCTTGGCGGGATGCGGGATGATCCTGCTGGGTCGTGCATTGCAGCGGCGAATCGACGCGGCATACTGGCTTATGTTGCTGCTGTTGTTGATGGGCGTCGCGTTCTCGCTCGGCAAGGGCTTCGACTACGAAGAGGCGATTGTTCTGACGGTCATGCTGGCGGCGCTTGTGCCTTGCCGCAGGGAGTTTCATCGCCGCGCCTCGGTGTTCGCGCCGCGGATGACGGCGGAATGGCTCGCGGCGGTCCTGATAGTGGTGGCCGGCGCAATATGGATCGGTATGTTCGCCCACAAACACATCGAGTATTCGAACGATCTGTGGTGGCAGTTCATGTTCAGCGCAAGTGCGCCGCGCTTCCTGCGGGCGTCAGTGGGTGTTGTGGCGCTGGCGTTGGTCTTCGCCATGGTAAGCCTGTTGAAACCCGTGAAACAGAGAACCCCCCTTCCGGGCGCCGAGGAAGCCGCCGTCGTAGAGGCAATCGTGGCGGATTCCGAGCGTACAGGGTCGCAGTTGGCGCTGCTGGGCGACAAGCACTTTGTGATCAGCGACACGCGTACGGCGTTCGTCATGTATGGGGTTGCGGATCGCTGCTGGATCGCAATGGGCGATCCTGTCGGCCCTGAGTCCGAATGGACCGACTTGATCTGGTCCTTCTGCGAGCAAGCGCGCCGCCAAGGAGGTTGGCCGGCGTTCTATCAGGTCCGGCCGGAACGGCTGCACTTGTATTCCGATGCGGGGCTGGCGCTGTTCAAGTTCGGCGAGGAGGCGCACGTCGACCTGACGAGCTTCAGCTTGGACGGCCGCAGCCATAAGGCGGCGCGGAACATCCTCGGCAAACTCGAGCGGGAAGGATGCTCGTTCGATGTTGTGCCGCGGGAGACCGTCGCGGCGCTCATGCCCGAGTTGAAGGCGATCTCGGATGATTGGCTTGCCAGGAAGAACACACGTGAGAAGAGTTTCTTGCTGGGCTTCTTCGACGAAAAGTATCTCCCGCGGTTCCCCCATGCCCTGATACGCAAGGAAGGACGTATTATCGCGTTTGCCAACATCCTGGAGGCCGCGCGCAAACAGGAGCTATCGATTGACCTCATGCGGTATGCGGCGGACGCGCCTGACGGCGCCATGGATTTCCTCCTGTTTCAACTTCTTCAGTGGGGAGCGTCGCAGGGATATCGAAGTTTCAGTTTTGGGATGGCCCCGCTGGCGGGCATACAGGCGGGCGTCTCGGCGCCGCTGTGGCACCGAATGGCGGCGTTGGTCTACCACCACAGCGAGCATTTCTACAATTTCCAGGGGCTTCGGCATTACAAGGACAAGTTTCATCCTGTGTGGGAGCCGCGGTACATCGCTTCCCCCGGTGGGCTGGTATTTCCGCGAGCCTTGGCCGGGATCGCGCGCCTGGTGAACCGTGGGATTCTCGGCTCCGTCGTCAAGTAAAGCAACCGAGTGCGCCAGTGCCCGCCGACCAATTGGAGCAAACGATTCAGACTCTCGCCGAACACGTGAGTTTCCTTTGACTTGCCAGTGCCGTCCGACGGGTGTATCCTGATAAGACCGAACTGGAGGTCCGCGGATGCGGATTACAGATATCATCTGGAAGGAGGCCGTCGTCGAGAAGCTGGCCAAGAAACACGGTGTATCGGTTGCAGAGGCTGAGGAAGCGCTCCTTTCAGGGCCGGTTGTTAGAAGGATAGCGAGAGGACGCGTACGTGGAGAGGACGTGTATGCTGCTCTGGCGCAGATCTTCGGTGGAAGGTACTTGATCGTCTTCTTCATCAACAAGAAGCGAGGCATGGCCTTGCCGATATCGGCACGCGACATGGACCCCGCGGAGAGGGAATACTATGCCCGGCACAAATAAACAGCTTGACCCGCTGCCAGACGAGTTCAGGTCGGAAGACGAGGCGGCAGAGTTCTGGAATACTCATAGCATAACCGACTACGAGGAATTCCTGGAGCCCGTCGAAGTCCAAGTGGACATCAAGAGGCGACACTTCGAGATTGAGGTGGATGAGGAAAGTTTCATGGCCTTGCGTGACAGCGCCAAGAGGCAGCACAAGCCCATTAAGCAACTCGCCAGCGAGATCCTCAAGCAGAGGCTTGACTGCGGCTGAGCTTCGAGCCGCGCAAGCGGTATGCGCCGAGCATTAGCGTTCACAAGTACAACTGGGAACGAGGTGAAAGTCCGTGAGTCTCTCCGCCACCCCAAACACTGCCTCTCACCTGAAGTGAAGTTGAAAAAGCGACGCTGGTATGATAATATGTAATACCAGAGGTGATAAGGATGAGTACGGCAAAAGTAGCTATCACTATGGATAAGGAAGTGCTCAATCGCTTGGATCGGTTGGTGAAAAACCGATTGTTCGAGAACCGAAGCCGCGCCATTCAGGAAGCGGTAAGCGAAAAACTGGCGCGGTTGGAACAAAACCGGCTGGCGAGGGAATGCGCCAAACTGGATAGAGGATTTGAGCAATCCATGGCCGAGGAAGGTCTGTCGGCTGAGGTGGGAGAATGGCCCGAATACTGAGAGGTGACATCGTATGGGCCGACCTCAGCCCTGTCCGGGGTCGTGAACAAGCCAGCCAACGCCCGGTCTTGGTGATAAGTCAGGATGTGTTCAATGAGCGTTCCGGCACAGTGATAGCGCTCGCCTTAACGAGCCAGCCTCAAAAAGCTGGTTTCCCTTTGACTCTTGAATTGTCACACCCTCGACTTCCAAGGAAATCATGGGTCAAGATCAGCCAAATCAGAACGCTTTCCGTTGAACGGCTCGGGCAAAGAATAGGGAAGGCCTCGGCTGAGGACTTGGGCCTTATCGTTGAAGGTCTGAATGAGATAATCGGGACGTGAGGGGTTACGCGAGGGGTCCTGCAGTTTGTCGGGGAAAAGCGGTGGTGTGTGTGATTGCAGGATCTACCGTAACGTCACGCCACTTGTCCAGGAATTGGTCAACAGGTGGTCTTCTTGTCTACATGCCGAAACGCCGAGGTCTCTTGGCAAGGACTTGTCCCTCCTATGGCGCTCATACTGATTTCCCCTCTTCAGTCAAGCGGTCTTTGCCGTATCTCTGTCGGGACTATCCCGACACCTTGCCCCTCGCGGGCGCAACACGTAAACTCAGGCGAGACAAAGCGGCGTTGACATGGCCGCAGTGGTAGAATATAAAAAGGACAGCCGTAAAGACGGGAAAGAACGGGCATGGTACACTTGGTTGTGCGCAACGATTCTCGCCTCAAAGGTCTTTACCGCGTGGACGGCCTTCAACGACTGGTCCAGCGCATCTGCAATGGAGAACGGTATTCGCGCGATGCCGAGTTGAGTTTGCTCCTGTGCGACGACGCGCTGATATCAGATCTGAACCGCACATATCGAAAGAGGAGGGGCCCCACTGACGTCCTCTCCTTCGGCTACCGTGCGCAACGAGGACATCCCCTGACGGCACAGGACGGAGTATCCTTCTCGGTCTTAGGAGACATCGTGATCTCGCTCGAGACGGTCGAAGCACGGTGCGCTGGTGACCGTGCGGCCATGCGCAACGAGCTTCGGCTCCTGTTTTGCCACGGTCTCTTGCATCTCCTCGGTCTTGTCCATGATACGAAATCCCAACGCGCCCGGATGCAGGCCAAACAGGCTCAGTATCTGGGCATCGGGCAAGAGGAGGCATGGCGCTCCAAGCCTTAGCCAAACATATCTCGAATTTTGGTCTTAGATTCTGGATCGGTATTCGCTGTTAGAGAAGAACCTTCGCCACACTGTGGAGGTGTATTCGTCTGATGAAACCTCAAATCTGGCTGCCGTACTTTGATTGGAGCCTCGGGTCCTGACGATAGTTCAGAATCTAGAATCCAAAACCCAGAATGGAAAACCGTATGCCTCGTCAGACAGGGATGCCATGACTGAAATGCATGCGAATGCGCCGTTGAAACCAGGCAAGACCCGGGAAGCGTCCGTTTCCCTTTTTCGATGGGGAGTTGTTCTCTGCTGCATCGCGGTGACCTGGGCCGTAGCCGCCTTTGCTTCGGTCGAGTCCGCATCCCTCCCGGCCACGCAAGCTGCGTCCGCGCAAGCAGGGGCCGGTGAATCCGCTCCCTGGAACGATTACCTTTCGCCGTCCGTGTTGGGCGTCCTGGCCTGTTTGTTGGGGCTGTCAGCATTCTTCTCCTCCTGTGAGACCGCATTCCTGTCCATCCCGAGACCACGCTTGCGCGGCATGCGCGAGGAAGGCGCTATCACGGAGCGTTGGGTCGCGGACATGCTCGACAACCCGGGCCGCTTGCTTACGACGATTCTCGTCGGAAACATGATCGTTAACACGCTGATCGGCGTCATACTCGGTACCCGGGTGAAAGACCTCTTCGAATACAACCTTAACGTTTCCGCATGGGCGGCATATCCGGCCGCGGTCGCCATAACCGCAGCCGTGTTGCTGTTCTTCGGTGAAATAACGCCCAAGGTCTTTGCAGTCCGTGCGCAGGAAGCTTACGCACGCGTCGCCGTCGTCCCCCTGAAGGCTGCCGATTGGATCCTGGCGCCGGTGCGCGCCGGCCTCTTGAAGATTACGGACTTCCTGTTCAGAGTGACCCGCTTTCACGAACTGCACGCCGCGCCGTTCATTACGGATGAGGAACTGAAGTCAGCCTTGTCCGAGGATCATACAAGGGGCGTCATTGAGGAAGAGGAGCGTCTGATGATACATCGCATCCTCGATGTACACGACGTCCAACTGCGCGAGATCCTGATCCCGCGCCCCGACATCGTGGCCCTCCCCGAAGAGGCCACCATCCGAGAGGCGCATGCCCTGTTTCACGAACACGAATACTCGCGCGTCCCCATCTACGACGAGGACCTCGACCACATCACGGGAATCCTCTTTGCCAAGGACCTGCTGCCGGGTCTCTCCAAAGGCTTGCTCGACCAACCCGTAAAGACACTCGCGAGGCCGCCCCATTTCGTTCCGGAGATCATGACGGTCAGGGCGTTCATCAGGGACGTACAGCGCCTGCGCTCCCACCTTGCGGTCGCCGTCGACGAGTACGGCGGCACGGAGGGCATCGTGACGCTCCACGACGCCATCGAGTTGGTTGTCGGCGTGATTCACGACGAGGACGAAGAGGACGTTCCTCCCTACAAGCAGATCGGCGAGGGCATCTACCGCGTCGAGGGCAGCTTGTCACTCAATGAACTCAGCGACCTGCTGCACGTGCCGATCCAGGACGAAGAGCACAACACCGTCGCCGGCTTCCTCATGCACCACATCGAGAGACTCCCCGTTGTGGGCGATCGGATCAGCCACTTGGACGTAACCTTCACTGTTGAGAAGGTCGAAAGAAGACACGCTTCTCTCGTGCGCGTTGAAATGCAGCGCGAGCCCACCGGGGAACCTATCGAAACCGGCCCCGGGGAGGATGGGGCATGAGCGTCCTTCTCCCCCTGCTGGCATTTCTGATTGCACTCGCGCTTCAGGGCCTTTTCGCCGGCTATGAGACGGGCTTTGTGTCCTCGAACCCCATCCGCGTGCGTTATCTCGCGGAGGAGGAGCATTCGTCGCGGGCCGCGCGGCTCCTCCACTATCTTGAAAGGCCGGATCAGATGCTCTCGGCCCTTCTCATCGGCACGAACCTGATGGTGGTTACGTGCACGGTAGTCGTGTCGCTCGAGATGAAGCACCTCGATCGTTTCCTGCCGCCGAACACCGCCGTTATCGTGGACAACATTATCTCCACCGCTTTTCTCGTGCCGGTCATGCTCGTATTCGCCGAGATCATGCCCAAGAGCGTCTTCCGCGTGCACCCAAACCTCACGATAACCTTGTTCCCGGTCATTCGGATCTTCTATGCCATCCTGGCGCCGGTGGCGGCCCCCACGGCCTGGGCTACGCGAGGATTGCTAAGGCTGTTCGGCGGCGCGAGCCAATCCATCCCTTATCTCATGTCTTCGCGCGAGGATGTGCGCGATCTCGTGGACGAAAGCGTGGACCACGGAGCCATCAAACCGGATGAACAGGAGATGATCCATTCGGTCATCGACCTCCAAGCCACGACGGCCAAGGAAATCATGGTGCCGCGCATTGCCATACAGGCGCTGCCCGATACCGCCGCACGCAGCGAGCTCGTCGCGATGTTCGTCGAGACGGGCCGGACCCGCATACCGATCTACCATGAGTCGATCGACCACATCGTCGGCGTCGTGAGCGCCTATGCCATCCTCAGCGACACCGAGCCCGAACGAGAGGACATCGCGCGGTTCATGCGCGACATAATGCACGTGCCGGACACCATGCGCGTGGACGATCTCTTCCAGGAAATGAAAAAACGCCGCCAGCACATCGCCATCGTCACGGATGAGTACGGCGGAACGGATGGCCTCGTCACCATCGAGGACATCCTCGAAGAGATCTTCGGCGAGATCCAGGACGAGTACGACAACGAGGAAAGCCCCATTCACAAACTGGGACCCAACGCATACGTGGTGGATGCGCGAACACCCCTCGAAGACGTCGCGGAAGTCCTCGGCATTCCCATCGCGGACGAGGAAGTCGAGACAGTAGGCGGATGGCTGATACACGTCGCCGGCCATATCCCTTCGCAAGGGCACGTCATCGAGCACGACCGGTTCCGCATGACCGTGTTGGCTGGCGGGCCGAACTTCGTGTCGCGAATCCGGCTCGAGGTTCTCGCCGAACCTCCATCGAGTCGAGAGCCGAAGTCCCCGGCTGGAAACGGAAAACCCGACCGGAGCCAGGCGAAATGACCGCCATTGCCACCCGAGCGCTCACGAAGATCTACAAGAGACCATTGGGAAGACCTACCGCACCCTCGCTCGACAACCTCGATCTCGACGTCGGCGAGAATGAGGTCTTTGGGTTCCTCGGCCGCAACGGCGCCGGGAAAACCACCACGATAAAACTCCTGTGCAGCCTGCTCCATCCAACACGTGGCGAGGCCCTCATTCTGGGCAAGAGCGTGCGAACGCCCGAAGCCCGCCGATCCGTCGGATATCTTCCCGAAGACCCTTATTTCTACGAGTACCTGACCCCCAAGGAAACATTGGATTTCTACGGCCGCCTTCAGGGTATGAGCGGGCTCGACCGAAAAGAGGAATGGGAGAAACTGTCGGTGCTCCTCGATCTCGCCGGCATCGCCGGCCAGCGCGTCCGTGAATTCTCGAAGGGCATGCGACAGCGATTGGGCTTCGCCGTGGCCCTCGTCGGCGATCCGGCCATCCTAATCCTCGACGAGCCAATGAGCGGCCTCGACCCGCTCGGCAGGCGCGCCATGCGCGAGATCATCCTCGAACTCCGCTGCCAGAGGAAGACCATTTTCTTCAGTTCGCACGTGCTGGGCGACGTCGAGCAGATCTGTGACCGCGTCGGCATCCTCGTCAAAGGACGGCTTACCGTACAAGGCCGCCTCGATCAACTCCTCACAAGCAACATCGAGCAGGTCGAGGTGATTGCTTCGGGCCTGGATCCGAAGGCCGTCGCGGAGATCGGCGCGAAGGCCGTCTCCTCGCGCGTTTCCGAAGCGGGAGACCACTTCCTCGTTGCCGACCTTGACACGGCCAACGAAGTCGTTCGCATGATCCACGCGCGCAGGGCCAGGCTCGTCGAGTTCACGCCCGTCAAGGAATCGCTCGAGGATTATTTCATGCGCAAACAGGAGCCGCACTCATGAGGGTCCTCGCTGTCGCTCAGAACACCTTCCGCGAAGCGATCCGCGACAAAGTGTTGTACGTCCTGCTGTTCTTCGCCGCGGCGGGGATCCTGGGTTCCAAGGCCATCGGGTGGGTCAGCATCGGGC
>Ga0315291_10006028_pt1 | contig 15125 bp, 12 predicted proteins | sample YL17G12_20_MG_FD_203070 | JGI IMG/M metagenome (GOLD analysis project Ga0315291, IMG submission 203070) | Sediment microbial communities from Yellowstone Lake, YNP, Wyoming, USA - YL17G12_20 | ecosystem: Environmental > Aquatic > Freshwater > Lake > Sediment | place: USA: Wyoming | collected...
TTTAGAGAAGAAAGTCGATTACATCTTTTTCCCCAGCCTGATTAACCTTAAGAAAGATGATCCAGACTCAGAGAGCTATTCCTGCCCTTATGTTCAGGCTTTTCCTTATATCCTTAAAGCTACATATGACTTTGAGCAGAAAGGGATAAAGCTTCTTTCGGCTCCGGTTCACTTCCAGAGAAGGAAAGGAGCTTTGTTAAAAGAACTGGTCGAACTATGCAAGGACTTGAAGGTCAAGAGGTCATTACTTAATACAGCTTTTAATAAAGCAGAGGCTTGTCAAAATGAATTCTACAGGAGAATCCGTTCATGCGGAGAGGAGATACTGAAAGATTTGAAAGGAAGATATACACTGGTGGTGCTGGGAAGACCTTATAATACCTGTGATCCTCTCTTGAGCTTAGAGCTTTCTAAGAAATTAAAAGAATTAAGATGTTTAAGTCTGCCTTTAGATTTTCTTCCTTTGAAATCATCCGCATATAATTCCATCATGCAGAATATGTACTGGAAATATGGGCAGAAAATCTTAGCAGCCACAGAATTTATCAAGAAAACTCCAGGGCTTTTCCCGGTCTATGTGACCAATTTCGGGTGCGGTCCTGATTCCTTTATCCTCCATTTTTTCAAATACAGTCTGGGCAAGAAACCTTTTCTTCAATTAGAATTAGATGAACATTCTGCAGATGCAGGAATCATCACCCGGTGTGAGGCTTTCTTAGATAGCCTTGGAGGTTATAAGGAAGATAAAAAGAGTCTCCCCGTACAAGCACCATACCTGTCCCCCAATGGTCATAAAAAAGTCTTATATATACCTTATATGGCTGAGCACGCTTTTGCTATAAAAAGTGCCTTTATAGCCTGCGACATAAAAGCGGAAGTTATGCCAGAGTCGGATGAGAAGACTTTGATATTAGGACGAAAATATACCTCTGGAAAAGAATGTTATCCCTGTATCCTGACCACAGGAGATATAGTCAAATTAGTCCAGAGTCCGGATTTCGACAGAGATAGATCAGCGATTTTTATGCCCCAGGCAGATGGTCCCTGCAGGTTCGGGCAATATCAGAATCTCCAGCGGATAATCCTGGATGAATTAGGTTATAGGGATATCCCCATTTGTTCTCCGAATTCGAAAGACTCCTATAGTCAGGTTCTGAATTTAGATGACAATTTCAGACGGGTTGCCTGGAAAGGTATAGTGGTAGTTGATATTCTAAACAAGCTTTTGTGGAAAACCCGTCCTTATGAGATAAACCGGGGAGAGAGTGAAAAAAGATATGGAGAAGGACTGGAGGAAATCTGCCAGGCATTAGAAGGAAAAAAGGACCTGGAAAAACTCTTAGAACATATCCAGAATGTTTTTTCACAGATTAAGATAGAAAAAGATGGCAGAAAACCTTTGATCGGGGTAGTCGGGGAGATATATATCAGAACCAATCGGTTTTCCAATCACGATGTAGTAAAAAAGATAGAAGAGTTAGGAGGAGAGGTAAGGGTAGCTCCGATGGCAGAGTGGTTTTTCTATACCAACTTTATGTATAAGAAGATGAGTTTGGCTGAGAAAAGGTACGGAGAGTATCTGAAGGCAATACTCAAAGACCGGGTTCAGAAAAAAGATGAAGAGATTTTGTATGAAAAGTTAAAAATGCTCTTAGGGGGAGAGCATGAGCTTCCAGTAGAAAAAATCATAGAACTTGCCAGTCCTTATCTGCACTTCACCTTTGGAGGTGAAGCTATACTTTCAGTGGGGAAGTCGATAGATTTTATTAAAAAAGGATTTTGCGGGGTGGTAAACACGATGCCCTTTACCTGTATGCCGGGAACTATCGTTACAGCCATTGCCAAAAAAATCCGGGAAAAATATCATAACTTCCCCTGGCTGGATATGGCCTATGAAGGATTAGAGGATTCAAATGAGTTAACCCGCCTGGAAGCATTTATGTATCAGGCAAAGGAAATGCAGAAAAAAACGTTTAATCCGCCTTTGGCGGACAAAGGTTTAAAGGTTCAAGGAGTTATAAATAAAACCTCTCCCTGACCCTCTACTTTCCTACGGTGGCTATGAGCCAGCCCGCCCTTTGGGCGCCAAACGTAGTCTCGGTTTAGGAAAAAAGGGGAGGGAATTATTCCCGGTGGTCGTCCACTGAACGGAAAATGTAGCGGAGGTCTTCAGACCTCCATAGGTTAAAAATGAAAGTTCGTTCATGTATGAATTGGTCCGCCTCGGGTTTGTAGGTCAAGCAGGTCCGCCCTTCGACAAGCTCCTTTCGGTCTGAGCCTCAAGGTCGAAGACAGGGCAGTGAGTGGATTGACTTTGTTCACCATCCTTAGAAAATTGAGGGGCAGAGCTGAACCGGAGGACTGCTTGACAAAAGAATATTTGAACCGACAGAATAAATTTAGATGATTGATTAAAGATAAATAAAAAGTTACTAAAGGAGAAATAGATGAACAAAGGATTTCAAGCCTTAGTTGATCAGATATTGGAATACAGATGGAAAGCTAATCCAGTAGAGGCGACTTTTACAGGTATTCATAAATATGATGGACAATTCGAAAACTTTTCCCCGGCTTTCAGAAGAAATTATCATAACAAATTAAGAGGATTTTCAAAAAAGCTAAAAAAGTTTTATTCAAAGAAAGAAGAACTATCAGAGGGAGAACTTTTGGATCTTGAAATCCTTCATTCCACCTTAGAAGCAGAAGTCAAATATGAAAAAGAATATAATAGATTTATGCGGGATGCAAGTTTTTATCCGTCTTTAACCTTGAGTGGTTGTAATGTTTTTATCATCCGGGACTTTGCTCCACCAGAACAGAGGGGTAAAAGTCTTTTGCAGAGGTTAAAACAAATTCCGGCTTTCTTAAAACAGGGAGAAAGGAATTTAAAAAAAGTGAGTAAAATTCCAAGAGTCTGGACTGAGATCGGGATGGAAACGACTATGAGTGGAAAAACTTTCTTCCAGACTTCCATTCCGGAATTTGCGGAAAAAGTTCCTCAACTCAAGAATTCGATTTTGAAAGCAGCGCAGGAAGCAGAGAAAAGCTTTGAACGATATTATAATTTCCTGAAAGAGAAGGTCCTGCCAAAATCCAGAGGGGATTTTGCCTGTGGTAAAAAACTTTTTGATTACCTTTTATCCAGCTATCATCAGCTCCCTTATGATACAAAAGACCTTCTGAAAATTGGGGTAAAAGTGATTAGTTATACACAGGATGAACTGGAAAATATTTCTAAAAGAATTGTTCCAGGAAAAAACTGGTCTGAGATTTTGACGGATATAAAAAAGCTTCACCCGGACAGAAAAAATCTTTTGAATTTCTATAAAGAAGAGATGATGAAAAGCTATGATTTCGTTAAAAGTAAAGAGCTGGTAACTTTACCTAAGGAAGAAGAGTTGGAGGTGATTGAAACTCCGGTCTACGTAAGGCATCTTATCCCTTATGCGGCGTATATGTCCCCGGCTCCATTTGAGAAAACCCAAAAAGGATTTTACTGGGTTACTCCCGTGGCCCAGAATCTACCTGTTGAAAAACAGGAACAACAACTTCAAGGACATAATGTTTTCAAATCCGTAGTCACCACTTTGCACGAAGGGTATCCAGGCCATCATTTGCAATTGGTTCTGGGCAATCGGATAGATTCCAAAGTCAGAAGGGTTTTCGGTACTACCGTTTTTGTGGAAGGCTGGGCTTTATATTGTGAAGAGATGATGTATGAACAGGGTTACTACACTGATATCAGAACCAGGCTTTTTCAGCTCAAAGACCAGCTCTGGCGAGGATGTCGGGTAGTGATTGATGTTAAACTCCATACTAAGAAGATGAGCTTTGACCAGGCAGTGGATATGCTGGTGAACGTAGCCAAGTTAGAAAGAGTAAATGCCATAGCCGAAGTGAAAAGATATACCCAGGAGCCAACCCAGCCGATGAGCTATGTGATAGGGAAATTGGAGGTTTTAAAGCTTAGAGATGAATATAAAAAACTAAAAGGAGCAGAGTTCGACTTGAAGAAATTTCATGACCAGCTTTTGAGTTATGGCTCAATCCCGGTCAAATTAGTCAGGGAGAAGATGCTTGCAAGATAGCAGGTAAACGATTAACCCTATGTGGTCGTCGTCCGCCTCAGGCGGGCTGACCCGATTCGCCAGAGGCGAACTAGGTCAAGGGACCTGGCAAGCACAGAAACGATGCCTTACTAATCGATAGAGGGATTTAATCCACCTGAAGGGGATGAACCCCCATGATATCATTTTTTCATCTTCGAAAGATAATAAGAATAAGCCTCTTCTAAGTGGGTTTTTAATAATTCGAGGCTGAAATCTTTAAAAGTCATTTCTTTTTCTGTGTGGGAATATCTAATCTTTATTTTATCTTCATATCCTTCTAATCTTTTTATGGCTTCCGGATGGGGGAATTCTATTTGAACGATTAGTTTTTCTACTGGCTCATCTGATTTAAGCCAGTTCAAAAATAAACTTTTTTGTCTGGTGATTTCAAGGATTACTCCTCCCGTATAATATTTTTTACCAGTAAGCTCATCTATCTCTTTATGCCTGAGGTTAAAAAGCTTTACTTTTGCTTTGCTTACCTGAGCAAACTCTTTAACTAAATCCTCAGCTTTTTCTATCCAGTAACTCACCCGGCTGGCTAAGGCACTTGCCTCATCTTTTTGTTTTTCTTTAGTTGTTTGTGCTTCGGTCTTAATTTTTTTTAGCTTTTCTTTCCAGCTCATGTTGATTTGAGGTTTTTCCCTTATATATAGTTCCAGAATTGATTTTGTCAAGGATAACCTGTGAAATTTCTGAAAAAGTTGAATTTGGGGAAATAATCGTTGGAGTGTATCCGCCTTAGGTGGACAGCTTCACCTTTTTTGTTTATACTCCAATTTCCCTCGAATAACTAACTTCAAGAGCTATCTTTATAAATAAAAAAATTATTTTTTTATTGACATTCTTTTAAAATAAATATAAGATAGTTGAGTTTAGAATAAGAAACGGGGCGTGGCTCAGCCTGGTAGAGCACTTGGTTCGGGACCAAGGTGTCGTCCGTTCAAATCGGACCGCCCCGAAATAAAACAATTTTAAAAAGCGACCTGGGGGTAAAAGGGAGTTGTTATATGAAAGCAAAAGAAGTGAAGAAAGAATTGAAGGAGGAAGGTAAAAAGGTTTTCATAGGAGTAATCGGTGCAGGTACCTGCTCCAAGAAAATCCATAGTACCGCAGTTGATGTAGGGAAATATATTGCCAAAGCAGGAGCGATCTTAGTTTGTGGTGGGTTAGGTGGAGTAATGGAGGGCGTGGCTCAGGGAGTTAAGGAAAACGGCGGGACAACTATCGGAATAATCCCCGGCGAAAACAGGGAAGAAGCTAACCCCTTTATCGACTTCCCGATTGTAACCGGTTTTGGCGAAGGAAGGAATTTGATGGTGACTCGCAGTTCAGATGTCATCATCGCTTTACCCGGTAAATATGGCACCCTTTCCGAATTAGCCTTCTGTCTGAAATTAGGTAAACCAGTAATCAGCTTAAGTACCTGGGATGTCTCAGATAGAATAATTAAAGCCAAAGATCCTAAAGAGGCAGTTAAGTTAGCCTTAGAACAAATTAAGTAGAAATGAGCCCGGATAAGGTTGCGGTACATATAATTGTTTCAGGAATAGTTCAAGGTGTAGGATATCGCTATTTTGTCTATCGCAAGGCCGGAGAATACAATCTTAAAGGTTATGTAAGAAATCTGCATAACGAAGATGTCGAGATAGAGGTTGAAGGTGACAAGGGGATGATACTGGATTTTATCAAGGATTTGAAAATAGGTCCACGCTCAGCTCACGTAACCGGAGTAAATATCGAGTGGCTGGAACATAAGAATAGTTATTCTGATTTTCAGATAAGATTTTGAGTGGCTTCTTGAAAGGAGAAAAGATGGCTCAAGATTTAAAAAGGCTAATCAGAAATGTCAAAGATTACCCGAAACCGGGAGTAGTATTCAGGGATATCACTACTTTGCTTAAGAATGGAAAGGCATTTAAACGTGCCGTAGACCTATTATATAAAAAATATAAAAGCGAAAAAATCGATCTGATAGCTGCAGTGGAATCCAGAGGATTTATCCCGGGAGGAGCCTTAGCTAACCGGATGGGAGTAGGTTTTATCCCCATTCGAAAATTCGGGAAACTACCAGCAGATCGGATCGAGGAAAAATATGATCTGGAATACGGAACCGATACGCTGGAAATTCACCGGGATGCAGTAAAAAAAGGACAGAGAGTTTTGATTGTGGATGACCTTTTAGCCACAGGTGGAACTCTCCAGGCTACTTGCAGGCTCATAGAAAAATTAGGAGGAAAGGTGGCTGGTATTCTGGTATTGATTGAGTTATCTTTCCTTAAAGGTAGGGAAAAACTCAAAAACTATGACCTTTTCTCTTTGATAAAGTATAATAAGGAGTAGAATATAAAGTTTATATCTTTTAGGATGGGGGAAGGGACTAATCACCAATCGCTATTCACTAATCACTGCCTTTTCCGCCCCCGTAGCTCAGTTTGGATAGAGCAGCAGTTTCCTAAACTGTTGGCCGCCCGTTCAAGTCGGGCCGGGGGTAGAAATACAGATTAAAATTTGAGGTTTGGAGTTTATAGAAAAAAATTAAAAAAATGCTTGCCAAAAGAAAAACAGGTTTATATATTTAAAACTTAAATTGTGAGGTGAACCAAAAACTTAAAAAGGAGTGAGCCCGATGAAGTTAAAACTAACCCTTACAATCGGTTTGCTGATCCTGGTCTTTGTCAACCTGGGATATCCTCAGGTTACAGTGACCAGAAACATTCTCGATTACAATTTCTTAGGAGGAGGAGCAAGAGCAAGAGCAATGGGAGGAGCTTTTTTTGCTGTATCAGATGACCCATCCGCCGGCAGCTGGAATCCAGCCGGACTGGTTCAGTTAGACAAATACCAGATGGGAGCAACTCTTTACTTCATAAATCCTAAAATGGATTATACTACCAGCTATACCACCTCTTCTTTTCCAAATTCTCTGAAACAGAGCAAATCCTCAATCTCTTTTGGCAGTGTGGTCATACCCTTTAAATTATTTAGCAAGGATTTTGTTGGAAGCGTTCTTTATAACCGGGCTTCAGATATTTATGATAAACGCGTATATAATACCGTAGGTGTTTTTCCATTAGAGGATAGCTTCGGCAACGTATTGGATATTGTTCGAATCTGGGATAAGAAAGAAGAGATTGAAGGAGGACTTGACGTAGTAGTTCTTTCTCTGGGAGGCAAAACCTACAAGGATTTATCATTGGGCTTAGGTATAAATGTTTATACAGGAAGCTATGAGTATAATGGCGAACAATTAATGGATGTTTCCTGGGATGAAGTTTCGGATACCTCTGTTAACTTCCGTCCGTATATAAAGGGAAGTTATTCCGGTGTTAATTTCACCTTAGGTGCTATGTATAAATATCAAGGCCTAAGGTTAGGAGGATTAGTTAAAACCCCCTTCAAGTTGAAAGAGAAAGATGATGTCCAATATCTCATGGATTTTATCGTGGATGGAGTAGTTAATCCTTATTCGGTTCAATCAGGAGTAATCTGGCCAGTCGAGTATAAACAGAAATGGGAAATCCCTCTGACGATTGGATTTGGAGCTTCATATCAGATAAAAGGACTCACCTTAGCAGGGGATGTGGAGTTGAGGGATTTCAGTAGTTCAAAGTTGTTCTATCCGAAAAAATGGTGGGACCCTAGTTCACCTGATACCTCTATGAATTTGGATTGGAATTCCTTAACCCAATTCAGAATAGGAGGTGAATATCTTTTTCAGACAAAATACGGGACTATCCCTTTAAGAGCAGGATTCAGAAACAACCCTGAGGTATTTTCAGATCTGGAAAATGTAGAGATGTCTTTCGTTGATTTCAATCCTCCATCTAGTTTTGATGTGGTAAATCTAATAAGCCAGTCAAATGGTGATAAAGTGTCAGGGAGCACCATCTCCTTAGGAACCGGCATTGGATGGAAACAGATAAAACTTGATTTTACTTATGAGCTTAGCCAGTACAAGACTAAAATGAGTGGTAGAATCTACGGAATTCCTAATAGTGAGTTTATAGGTACCCCTTTTGATATTAAAGATATTGAGAAAAAAGATAATCGATTTATGATAACCTTCACCGGTTTCTTCTAATTTTTTAAAGAACTATCCAGAGGCGAAGTTCAAAAAAGAGCTTCGCCTTTTTTATAAAAAGGCTTGATTAGTTATGAAATTATATTAAAATGATTTATTATAGTTGCTTGATTCATCGAGTAACTCTATTTATCATTCTAAGGGAGTCACGCCTTTGAGGGACGTCCGAAGAATCTATGTAACTGATGTTGAGACAGATTCTTCGTCCTACGGACCCAGAATGACACTCAGTCACATTTGACAAATACAGAAAAAGAACAATTTTCATCAGGAGTTAATTAATATGAGCCCTAAAAAAGCAAAACTAACCAAACACCAGATGAAAGAGGACAAGCTGGTTACTACCACTTTCCAATTCACCCAATATATCCAGAAACATTCCAGCAAGTTTTTGATAGCCGGCGCCGGGGTAGTAGTTTTGATATTGATAGTGATATTTTTTATTTCATCTAATAGGGTGCGCAACCAAAAAGCCTTAGAGCTGTTAGGAAAAGCCAGGGTAGAGCTGCAGGCCGGAGAGTTCCAGCAAGCCACCATAGACCTGCAGACTATCTGGAGAAATTATGGTGGAACCAGAGCAGGACAGGAAGCTTTATATCTTTTAGGGAATACTTTTTATTATGGTCGGGATTATGATCAAGCATTAAAGCATTTTCAAAACTTTGTTGATAAATATCCTAAAACTGACCTGCTCCTTTTATCCGGAGCTTACTCCGGCATAGGGGATTGTCATATGCAGAAAAGAGAATATTCCCAGGCAGCAGAATATTACCTTAAAGCTGCAGACAAGAATCCGGATGATTTTGTCGTTCCAAATTTATTATTACTATCTGCTCAGGCATATTCTTACGCTAATCAGCCTGACAAAGCTAAAGAGATATATCAGAGGATAATCCAGAAATATCCTGATTCTAAAGCTGTATTTCAAGCCCGTTTGGGATTAGCAGAACTCTCTGTACATAAGAGTTAAAAAGAACGATACTATGGGAAATTTAGAAAAACCATTGAAAGTCGCCTTTATCTGGCATATGCATCAGCCTTATTATAAGGAGATCAAGACCAATCGCTATCTTCTGCCCTGGGTTAGATTGCATGCTTTAAAAGATTATTACGATATGGTAGCTATCCTTGATAACTACCCTAAAATCTCGCAGACTTTCAACCTGGTTCCTTCATTAATTGAACAGGTTCAGGATTATGCATCTCAGTCAGTCTATGACCGTCATCTACTTTTAACTGAGAAACGGGCGGATGAGCTAACGGATGATGAAAGATTAGAGGTGGTCAGAGATTTTTTTATGGGTAACCAGGTAACTATGATCAAACCCTACCCTCGCTTTTATCAACTTTTTCTCAAAAGGGGAGAAGACCCAGAGAAGTACAGTCAAGCAATTCAGAAGTTCAGTCAGCAGGACCTTCTTGATTTACAGGTCTGGTCAAATTTAACCTGGTTTGATCCCATCTTCAGAAAAGACAAAGAATTAGTCCCTTTGTTCAAAAAGAAGGAGAACTTTACTGAGGAAGATAAAAAATCGATGCTTTCCAAGCAGAAGAAAATAATCTGTGCGATTCTTCCAAAATATAAAGAATTAAAAGATAAAGGGCAGATAGAAATAACCATTTCACCCTGTTGCCATCCTATTTTGCCTTTGCTCTGCGATACCGACATAGCTAAAATATCTCAGCCAAATATAACTTTACCTAAAAAAAGATTTAATCATCCTGAAGATGCTACTGCTCAGATGCTTTATGGAATTGAAATCTATGAGAAAGTTTTCGGAGGAAAACCAAAAGGAATGTGGCCCTCAGAGGGGGGGGTAAGTGAAGATATTATACCCATTATGGCTCAAGCAGGTATTGAATGGTCTGCTACAGATGAAGAGATTCTATTTTTAAGTCTTGGAGTCACAGATGCTTCCAACCATAATAAAATCAAACTGTTATATAAACCGTATGAAGTAACCGTTAAAGGGAATAAAGTGGTTTTCTTTTTCAGGGATCATCTCCTTTCAGACTTAATCGGATTCGTATACTCACACTGGGATCCAAAGAAAGCTGCAGATGATTTTATCAAAAGGCTCCTGGAAATCAGAAAGAGCCTTAAGGACGAGGAACTAAATGATCTCCTGGTAAGCATCATCCTGGATGGAGAGAACTGCTGGGAATATTATAAAAATGATGGTTCGGATTTCCTCAATGCTCTTTACTCAGGGTTTTCAGATGAAAATCTAATTCAAACAACTACGGTAAGCAAATTTTTAGAAGCTAAGTCCGGCGTAGCCGCTGAGGCTCAGGTAAAATCCAAACTCACCAAACTCTATCCTGGTTCCTGGATTGACCATAACTTTAAAATATGGATTGGTGAACAACCCGATAATTTAGCCTGGGACCTGCTTAAAGAGGCACGGGATAAATTAGTTGAATTTTCTGATCTCAGATCCAGAGAAAAAGATAAGAAGGGAGTAGGTATTACCGAAGAAAAGTTAAAAGCTGCCTGGAAGGAAATCTATGTAGCTGAGGGAAGCGATTGGTGCTGGTGGTATGGTAGTGAACATTCAGGTCCGGGCAGTGAGCTTTTTGACCTGCTTTTCCGTTCCCATCTCCTCTCAGTCTATGAATTAATAGGCTTAGAACCACCGGAAACACTCTTTAATTCTTTAAGAGCTGGTGTCAGGATATTAGCTATCCAAGAGCCGGTAAGCCTTATCACCCCAACCCTGGATGGGAAAATAACCCATTATTATGAATGGGAAGGAGCAGGCGTTCTTGATTGTGTTAAACTCAGCGGGGTGATAAAGAGAGCCATAAGCGTAGTTAAACAGATCCATTTTGGAAACGACTCAGAGAATCTTTACATACGAATAGACACGGTCCTTCCGGTAGAAAAATATTTCTCTGAGAATTATCAATTTGAAGTGGAGATTTTAATACCAGCACGTTTTAAAATCTCTATTTCCAAAGAGAAAGCCAGTTTTAATAAATATGGCGCAGAAAAAAAACAGTGGATAGAGGCTCCTGTTCCGGTTATTTATCAATTCTCAAAAGTGCTTGAGTTTTCTTTACCCCTTTCGATTTTTGAGCCGGGAAAGGAGAAGGGTTTACAATTCAGATTAATGGTTAAAAAAGGAGAGGACGAGATAGAAAGATGTCCGGAGATCGATCTTATAAAATTTAACCTGTTGCAGGAAGATAAAAGCCCAATTTACTGGTAGTAAAAATGTTTAGCAGGGACAGAATCCGCCTCAGGCGAATTCTGTCCTGAAAGAGTTCAAAAGGTTCAGGCATGGATGAATTAGAGTCAAAAAAAGCTGAACAAGAAAATAAATCCGAGTCCGCTCGATCCGAAGAGGAGCTTATCCAGGAAGGGAAAGCGGCAGCTATCCTGGGCTACATACCTTTTATGTGTTTCGTGCCTCTGGTCAAGATGAAAGATAATCCTTTTGCGGTTAAACACGGGAAGCAGGGACTGATCCTTTTCTTCTTAGAGATAATCGCAGCCGTTTTTCTTCTGCCCAAAATTAGCCAGCTTTTCTGGGGAATGGTAATCATACTCTGTTTAGTTTCAGCTCTGGCAGGAATAATGAATGCCGTGCAGGGTAAGGAATGGAAAATACCCTTTATCGGAGAATTAGGGGATAAGCTAAAACTCTAAGTCTTTTCAGCTCTTCGCTGGTGTTCTCATCAGCGAATACAAAGTCGAACTGGGGACGGCCAGCTGAAGGCGTCTCACAATAAACTTTTTACGAGGGCTAAAATACGTGATCAAAACATCCGTAGTGGGCAGTTACCCAAAAATAAGCTCGGATAAGAACGTTCCCAATCTGAGAACCGCTTTGAACCAGTTTGAGCAGAACAGGATCTCGGAAGAAAAATTAGAAGAGGTTTATAAAGCTACCATTATTAGGGTTTTAAAAGAACAGGAGAATGCTGGAATCGATATTATCACTGATGGGCAGATAAGATGGGACGATCTTTTAACCCCCTTTTCCAGGAACATAGAAGGGTGCGAAGTAAACGGACTTCTAAGATTTTTCGATAATAATTTTTATTACCGGAAGCCGGTAATAAAATCTAAAATGGTCTTTAAAGATTTTACTACTCTTGAGGACTTCAAGTTCGCCATAGCCAATTCTAATAAGACCTTGAAAGTGGTTTTGCCGGGTGGTTTGACCTTTGCAGGATTATCCCTGGATGAATATTATAAAGATTTAATGAGTTTTGGAATGGACTACAGTCAGATTTTGAAAAAAGAGATTCAGAGATTAGACATGGAGGGAGTAGACTATATCCAGTTAGATGAACCTTCATTATGCTTCGTTCCACAGGAGATCAGCTTATTGAAAGAAAGTCTAAGGACCATCTTTTCAGGTATAAAGGCTAAAACCATTCTTTTTTTATATTTTGGCAGCATAAAAAATCTTGTGCCTGAACTTTTCGATCTGCCCGTGGATATAATCGGCATTGACCTGATAAGCAAACCTGAGAATCTATCTTTTATCTTAGAAGCTGATTTAAAAAAAGAGCTGATCCTGGGCTGTTTAGATGCCCGTAATACAAAGATGGAAGATGAAAAGGAGATCCTCAAGCTCATCGAGAAAGTGTCAATGAAAATTCCTCCGGAGAAACTGTATATCAGCCCTTCGTGTGGACTTGAATTCCTGCCACATGAGAATGCCCTGAGGAAATTGGAACTTCTGTCTTCGATTGCGTATAAATTTAATAAAACAGGAGTTTAGCTCATAATGGTATTAGAATGACAAGGAGGAGAGAAGATGCTTCTCACGACCAGCGTAGGTAGCTTTCCCAAACCAGACTATTTAATTAAAGCTCGAACTCAGTTTTCAAGAAATGAAATCACAGAAGAGGAATTACATCTTTTAGAGAAAAAGGCAATAGCTGAGGTCATAAAATTCCAGGAAGAGATAGGCATAGATATACTTGTTCACGGCGAGATGGAAAGGGGGGATATGACCACTTATTTTGCGGAGATATTAGAAGGTTTCGGTATAAGCGGACTGGTTCGCTCCTATGGAAATAGATATTATAGAAAACCAGTTATCTTAGGAAAAGTTAAAAGAAATACCCCGATAACAGTGGAGACCTTTAAATATGCTCAAAATCTGACTTCCAAGCCGGTTAAAGGTATGCTCACCGGACCTTATACTATGATGGACTGGTCTTTTAATGAGTATTATCCCTCCAGAAAAGATACGGCTTTAGCTTTAGCTGAAGTGATTCATCAGGAAGTTTTCGACTTGGAAAAAGCCGGAGCTGAATACATTCAGATAGATGAACCCGCCTTATCCACGCGGCCGGAAGAGATAAACTTAGCCATAGAGGCGATGGCTATAGTTACCAGAGGGATAAAAGCAAAAACTATAAGTCATATCTGTTATGGCGATTTCTCCAAAATCTATCCGAGACTTTTGGATTTTCCAGTTGACCAGTTAGACCTGGAATTCGCCAACAGCAACTTCTCCAATTTAAACCTCTTCAGAGAACCTAAATTTACCAAGGAGATTGCAGTCGGAGTAATAGATGTGCATAGTCATAAAATCGAGACTAAGGAACAGGTAAAAGCCAATATTAAAAAAGCTTTAGAAGTTTTTCCTTTAGAGAAGGTCTATATCGACCCGGATTGCGGGCTGAAAACCAGAACTGTCGAAGAAGCCCAGGCTAAGCTTAAAGTAATGGTTGAAGCAGTACGTGAGGTCAAGAAGGAACTGGGAATAAAATAAGCAAGGAGCTAGTAGCAGGGAGCTTGGAGTTAATGAGTAAGGATTATACTAAATTAAAAGTGTGGGAATTGGCTGATAAGTTGGCTATAATGGTTTATCAATTGACTAAGTCTTTTCCTAAATCGGAAATCTTTGGATTAACCTCTCAAATGAGGAGATCCGCCATATCGGTTCCAGCAAATATCGCAGAAGGTTCAGGTAGAAAATACCAGAAAGAGCTACTTCAATTTCTATATATTTCCTCATCTTCTTTAAAGGAACTTTCTTACTATATCCATATATCCAAAAATTTGAGTTATTTTAATAAAGAAGACTACGAAAAAGTTTATTCTCTATCCGAAGAAACCAGTAGAGTTTTAAGAGGTTTAATTAATAAAGTTGAGAGAGATCTGAATAATAGTTCTTAGCTAAAAGCTACTAGCTACAAGCTACAGGCTGAAAAATGAATCTTTTTTTAGACAAACTTCAAAAAGGCGTCCTGCTCTGTGATGGGGCAATGGGGACACTGCTCTATACCAGGGGAGTTTCCTATTACCAGTGCTTTGATGAGCTGAACCTGTCCAACCCTAAAGTTGTCCAGAAAGTCCATCAGGATTATATCAAAGCCGGCGCAGGGATAATTGAGACCAATACTTTTGGTGCAAACCGCTTTAAATTAGCCACTCACGGGTTTGAAGAGAAAGTCAGGGAGATAAACCTGAAGGGTGCAAAAATAGCACGTGAAGCCAGAGAGATAGAAGGGAAAGATATCTTCGTAGCCGGTTCAATCGGACCAATAGGGCAGAGGGTTTATCCGTTTGGGGAGATAACCTTAAAGCAGGTTAGGGAGGCTTTTTTAGAGCAGGCTGAAGGTCTTTTAGAGGGCGGGGTGGATTTATTCATCGTGGAAACTATATCTGACCTCAGGGAGATGAAAGAAGCTGTCTCTGCGATCCGGAGTATCTGCCAGCTCCCGATTATGGCTTCTATGACCTTTGGAGAGGATGGGAAAACCCTGATGGGTAACACCCCGGAAGAGGTAACCGAGGTTCTGGATAAATTGGAAGTTGAGGTAATTGGAGGCAATTGCAGTGTGGGTCCTTTGAAGATGTATGAGGTTATCCAGATAATGAAAAGCAGGACCACAAAATTCATCTCAGCCCAGCCCAATGCAGGCTTGCCTCATTTTGTAGAGGGAAGGTACATCTATCTTAC
>Ga0315291_10006029_pt1 | contig 15121 bp, 10 predicted proteins | sample YL17G12_20_MG_FD_203070 | JGI IMG/M metagenome (GOLD analysis project Ga0315291, IMG submission 203070) | Sediment microbial communities from Yellowstone Lake, YNP, Wyoming, USA - YL17G12_20 | ecosystem: Environmental > Aquatic > Freshwater > Lake > Sediment | place: USA: Wyoming | collected...
GCCCGGTCCGTGGCACGGAAAACCATGACCGAAGTGAGGAAGCTAGCCGGACTCAGATAAATTCACCGATAAACGGGCAAAATCAAACCCCCGCCGTGAGGCGGGGGTTTTGTAGGCAGGCCTGTAAGCCGAATTCTGTATCCGATGAGCGCTTGCGCGCTATCGGATGACGATCATCTATCTTGAACCGGCGTTGCCGCCGGTCTCCCGCTCCCCTATTTTTGGGAAGCGATGCGAGCTACCAAATTTGCTCTTGCACCGGATAGGGTTTTCCACGGCGCCCATCACTGGGCTCTGACTTCACAGTCGGTCGTCCCGATATCCTTTAGGGATCACGTGACGATGTCCCGCGTGAGCTCTTACCTCACGTTTTCAACCTTGCCTTGTTCCGACCGTTGCCAGTCGGATTTCTAGCCCCGTAAAGCGTCTCGCTTTCGCTCGACGCCACGGGGCGCAGGCGGTGTATTTTCTGTTGCACTCTCCCTGGGCTTGGCCCTGTACCTTTCGGCACGGGGTCGCTCCCGGTCGCCGTTAGCGACTATCCTTAGCTCCGGCTTGCGCCGAAGGGTGTTCGGACTTTCCTCCCCGCAGTTCTGCGGGGCGATCGTCCGGCCTGCCTAACGCGCAATATAGCGTAAATTCGGCCGTTTGTCAACGGGAGACGCATGTAAGACCTTATCCAGATTTCGGACACGCAGATGCGGATTGCCTGAAACCGCCTAAAAGTTTAGAATGACCAATACAACCCTATGAAAAGAGCCGAATTGACTTTCGCCGCCCTCCTCGTGCCATTGGATTTCCTTCTGGTCTTCCTGGCCGCCATGACCGCGCATTCCCTGCGTTTCGGATATTTCGCGGAAATCCGCCCCGCCCTGCTCTTGATTCCCTGGCATGACTATCTCCTCTTCTCCGCCGGTACCAGCGCCATTTTCGTGCTGTTTTTCGCCATTTCCGGGCTTTACGCGGTGTCCGGTCCGCGCCGGTTGCGCATCGAGCTGTCCCGCATCTTCCTGGCCTGCTCGACCGGCATCATGGCGGTCATCACCTTCATCTTTTTCCGCCATGAGCTGTTCGCCTCCCGTTTCATCGTGATTGCCGCGTGGGTTTTCGCGCTCATCTATGTCAGCGCCGGCCGCGTCGTCATCCGCCTGGTCCAACGCATGCTGCTCCGTTATGGCATCGGTACGCACCGCATCGCCGTCATCGGGCACGACGACCGCACGACGGAATACCTCGTCGCCGAACTCACCCGCAATCCGGCGCACGGCTACAAGGTCGTGGCGCGCATCCCGTCGTTTGACGCCGATGCCGAGCGAGTCCTCGAGTCCATGGTGAAATCCGACAGCATTGATGAGATTTTCGTCACTGATTCCGTCATGGAGCGCGACGCGCTCAGCCGCCTTCTCGCCTTCGCCCAATCGCGCCATCTCGGCTTCCGCTACTCGGCGGACCTGCTCTCGACCCATGCCAAGAACGTCGAAATCGGCACGGTGGCCGATGTCCCGATGGTCGAAGTCAAAGGCACGCGACTGGACGGCTGGGGCCGCATCTTCAAGAGGGTCTTCGACCTGATCGGTTCGGCCGTCCTCATCGTCCTGACCTCGCCGATAATGATCGCCGCCGCCATCGCCATCAAACTGGATTCCCGCGGTCCGGTGTTCTTCAGCCGACTGGACGACGGCACTCCCGTGACGCGCGTCGGCGAACACGGTCGGCCGTTCCTGTACATGAAATTCCGCTCGATGATCCCTGGACAGCACAGCAAGCGCTACACGGAACTGGCGCATTTGGACACGCGCCAGGACGGTCCGCTGGTGAAGATCAAGGACGATCCGCGCGTCACGCGCGTCGGCAAATTCATCCGCCGTTATTCCATCGACGAGCTGCCCGAGCTGTTCCTGGTCTTCGTCGGTTCCATGAGCCTGGTCGGACCGCGCCCCCACCTGCCCGAAGAGGTCGCCAAGTACGATGACCGCCACCGCCGGTCGCTCACCGTCAAACCGGGTATCACCGGCCTGGCCCAGGTTTCCGGCCGCGCGGACCTGACCTTTGAAGAAGAAGTGAAACTTGATACGTTCTATATCGAGAACTGGTCACCGTGGATGGACCTGTCCGTCCTAGCCAAGACCCCCTTAGTCGTATTAAGCAAAAAAGGCGCTTACTAAAGCATGAAAATCGCCCTGGTCCACGACTATTTGATACAGGACGGCGGTGCCGAGCGGGTCCTCATGGCCCTTCATGAGATATGGCCCGAAGCGCCGATTTTCGCGTTGCTTCACGATCCGAAACATTTGGGACCATCCTTCAACGGCAAGGACATCCGCACCTCCTTTCTTCAACGGCTGCCTTTCGCCCTCAGGCATTACAAGTGGTTCATGCCGCTCATGCCCTCGGCCACCGAGCACTACAACCTCGACGAATACGACGTCGTCATCTCGAGCACCTCGGCCTTCGCCAAAGGCATCATCACGCGGCCCGACGCCCTGCACATCTGTTATTGCCATACGCCGACGCGCTACCTGTGGTCGGACACGCACTCCTACATCGAAAGCCTCCGCCTGCCCGCGCCCGTCCGGCGCCTGACGCAGATGTCGTTGTCAAAAATCCGCCTTTGGGACCGGCTGGCCGCCGACCGCGTCGACCGCTTCATCGCCAATTCGGAGACGGTCCGGCACCGCATCATGAAATACTACAAGCGCGACAGCGAGGTCATCAATCCGCCGGTGGAAACGTCGAACTTCCGGGTCGCGAAGACGAAGGGCGCCTATTTCGTGGCCGGTGGAAGACTGGTCGCCTACAAGCGCTTCGATCTGATCATCAAAGCTTTCAACAAGCTCGGCCTGAAGCTGAAGATTTTCGGGGAAGGACCGGAGGCGGGACGCCTGAAGGCCATGGCCCGCCGCAACGTCGAGTTCACCGGCAAGATCAACGACCGCGAAAAGGCCGACCTATACCGGCTGGCTACCGCCTACATCCACCCGCAGGAAGAGGACTTCGGCATCACCGCCGTCGAAGCCATGGCCTGCGGACGGCCGGTCATCGCCTACCGCCAAGGCGGGGCCACGGAGACGGTCATCGAGGGACTGACCGGGGTCTTCTTCGACGAACAGACGCCGGAAGCCATCGCTTCCGCGGTCGTCAACCTGAAGCCGGATAATTTTGATCCGAAAAAAATACGGGAACACGCGGAGAACTATTCCAAGGAAAATTTCCGCCGCCGCATCGAGACCTTCGTGACGTCGGCCTATGAGGAGTGGAGCGGACGGATCGAATCGTCCCGTTCAGAAGCGCGGGTGAGGGAGATGATGGCGGGATAGCTGCGAAGATGCGGAGATGCGAAGTTTTCCAAGGCAGGCGGCACCCTGCTTTTTTTCTTCGTATCTCAGCATCTAAGCATCTCAGCATCTTTTAATTCCCTGACCGTATGCTATCCTTCTCTCATGCGGATTTGCCTGGACATCCGGCCCTTACTGGAGCCTAAACGCAGCGGCGTCGCCTACTATACCGCCAACTTATTGGGGGCCCTTTTGGCGCGGCCCGCTCTGGCTGGACGCGAATATGTCCTGTTCCTCAATTCCGCCAACCGGAGCCGGCCCGAACCGTTGCCGGACGCGCCGGCTTCCGTGGCGCGCAGCTATCATCATCTTCCCAATCGTCTGCTGAACTTGTCCTTCGCGCTCGCCGGACGTCCGCCGATCGAAGAACTCTGTGGCGGCGCGGACGCCGTCTACCTGCCCAACCTGAACTTCTGCGCCACGCGTCGGCCCCTGATCGTCACCGTCCATGACCTTTCTTTCGTGCATTTTCCGAAATTCTTTTCGGCCAAGCAGAGGCTCTGGCACGCGGCCGTCAGGCCGGCGCGCCTCCTGCACCAAGCCGCCGCCGTCGTCGCCGTCTCCGAACACACTAAGACCGACGTCAGCCGCGCCTACGGCATTCCTCCAGAAAAAATAACCGTGATCAATCCGGCCGCCGGCCCCGAATACCGGCCTGCTGATGCCCAAATAATGGCATCAATGAGGAATAAATACGGCCTGCCGGAAAACTTTTTCCTGTTCCTCGGAACGCTCGAGCCGCGCAAAAATATCGGGTCCGTCATCGCCGCGCTGGAGCGCCTGCCGGCCGATGCTCATCTGGTCATCGCGGGCGGTCGAGGCTGGCTTTATCGGCAAATATTCCGGCGGGCGGAAGTTTCCTCGGCCGCCGCGCGCGTGCATTTCCTCGATTACGTCGCCGACGCGGACAAACCGGCGTTGTACTCGGCGGCGCTGGCGCTGGTCTACCCCTCTTTTTACGAAGGCTTCGGCATGCCGCCCCTGGAGGCCATGGCCTGCGGCACGCCCGCCATCGTGAGCCTCGCTTCGTCTCTTGGCGAAGTCGTCGGTGACGCGGGACTGCTGGTCAACCCCGATGACGTCGGCGAAATCGCCTCGGCCATGAAGTCCATCATGAATGAGCCGCGTTTGCGCCAAGAACTTTCGACCGCCGGTCGGCAACGGGCCGCCCGTTTCACTTGGGCAGAAAGCGCCCGGCGGCTCGACGCCCTTTTTGCGACTTTAACATGAACCGCGTGATTTTAGGCGAAAATCTGGAGATACTCAAAAGCCTCCCGGACGCTTCGGCGTCGCTGATTTACATCGATCCGCCCTTCAATACCGGAAAAATCCAGAACCGAAAGCAGCTGAAGACCGAACGCGCGGCCGACGGCGACCGGCGCGGCTATCAGGGCCGGCTCTACAAGACCACGATCATCGGAGAAAAATCTTATGAGGACAGTTTCGACGACTTTCTCGGTTTCCTCGAGCCGCGCCTGCGCGAAGCCCGCCGCATCCTGACGCCGGACGGCAGCCTGTATTTCCATATCGATTATCGCGAGGTCCATTATTGCAAGATACTGCTCGATAAGATTTTCGGACGCGATTCTTTCCTGAACGAGATAATCTGGGCCTACGACTACGGCGCCCGGACCAGAAAAAAATGGCCGGCCAAGCATGACAACATCCTCTGGTACGCCAAGAATCCGGAAAAATACGTGTTCAATTACGACAAAATCGACCGCATACCTTACATGGCCCCGGGGCTAGTCGGGCCGGAAAAGGCGGCCCGCGGCAAGTTGCCGACCGACACCTGGTGGCACACGATCGTGAGCCCCAACGGCCGGGAAAAAACCGGCTATCCGACGCAAAAGCCGCTGGGCATCATCCGACGGATCGTCGCGGCTTCATCCCTTCCCGGCGACACGGTCCTGGACTTTTTCGCCGGCAGCGGCACGCTCGGCGCCGCCGCCCTGGAGTCGGGACGGCGGTTCATCCTGGTCGACCGCAATCCTCAAGCGTTCGCGGTCATGAAGAAGAGGTTTGCTGGTAATAAAACGGTGGCGTTCGAAAAACATTAAAGCTTCTGGGCTCCCGCCTTCGCGGGAGACAATATCATCAATATAGTTGTTCCCCGCGGAGGCGGGGATCCAGAAGCGAACAAAAAGAAATCGCGGCTCATTGCCGCGATATTTTCTTAGTATCTCCGCATATCATTCAGTACGGCTTCCCTCCGGCATTCTTCCACTCCGCAAAGATGGTGCGCGCTTTCTTGTCGAGTTCCGGTCTTTTAATCATTTTGATCCGTCTTTTCTCTCCCGCCCGCTTCAACTCGGCATAAATGAAGGCGTCCCGAAAGCCGTGCCGACCGGCGACTTCCTTGGGCAGGCAATAATGGATTTCCTTGATGCCGGACCAATAGGCGGCGGCCAGGCAGAGAGGGCACGGCTCAGACGAAGCCATGAGAATCGCTCCCCGCAGGCGTTCCAAGCCGAGTTTTTTAGCAGCCTGCCTGATGGCATTTATTTCCGCGTGGGCCGTGGGGTCGTCGTCGCGGATGACCGTATTATGACCGACGCCGATGATCCGCCCGTCTTTAATGATGACGGAACCAAAAGGGCCGCCATGACGGAGACGGACGCCGCGGAGCGCCTCTTTCAGGGAAAGCGCCAAACCCAAACGGATGATTGCTTTGAAGACGGCCATAGGATATCGGACGTGTTGAAATTGTACGGGACGACGACAAATTGGGCAATGTCCAGAACTCCGAGGACGCCATTAATCGCGCCAAATGGCGGCCTTTGCAGTATTTGGCTAAAAATAAATAAAATTCCGACGAGGCGTGAAAAGACGATTGTCGATAATGTGCTATAATATATGTGTAAATAACCGCGTGGCGGACGGCTGAATACATGGCCAATAATCCGTTTCGAAAACTGACCGATTACCTGGCGAGTTCATTTACCGCGGAACAAGGTTCTTCCGCTAAGTTTAAGGTCGCCGTCTTTGCCGGCATCGTGCTGCCTATCGCTGCCTTGGCGATATTCAGTTACGGCCATCTCGACAAGCAGCTGACGCAATTCTCATTCTTGCGACGACAGTCCATAGCTTACCTGGCCGCTTCCACGCTGCGCTCCAAATTCGATAGCGCCGTCGAGGTGGTTTCCCTCATGGCCGAATCGCCAAGCTTCCAGAAGCTGGCTGCCGAAGGCAAATGGCAAGAAGGCGCCGTCGCCTTTTCCAGCAACGTCGGCGGTGATTCTCTGATCGAGTACGTCGTCATCACCGATAAGGACGGAATGAGATTGGTGCAGGTCGGCGGACCTGTCGGCGCCGAACCCAATCTAAGAAATGAGAACTGGTTCAAGGGCCTCAGCCGCAACTGGAACGCCTATGTTTCGGACATCCATGAAAACGCGCCCGGGGCGGACGGCGGGGAGGTCATCGCGGCCGTCCCGATTCGCAACGACCAAGACGAGGTCATCGGCGCCATGGCCGGACATGTCAACCTGGAAACGCTCGCGGGCTGGACGCGCAACATCGATGCCGGTTCGCAAGCTGAGGTCATTTTCGTCGACCGCGTCGGTCAGGCCGTCGTCCAGAGCCTGATGACCGGCGGTCGGATTTTCGTGACGGACCTGTCGGCCTTCGGACCCGTGGCGTCTGCGCTCAATTCCGACCGCGGCGTTAACGTCGTCTATGACCCGGTCAGGAACGAACAGTCCGTCGTGGCCTTTGAACCGGTCATCCGCTACGGCTGGGCCGCCATCGTCAAACAGCCGGTCTACGCCGCCTTCGCCCTGCGCAACAGCGATTCTTTTTTCCTGCTGACAGTTTACGCGATCCTCGTTGCGCTCGACATCCTGCTCGCCCTCCTGATCATTTCGGCCCTAAACAGCGTCGCCAACGCCAATCGCCGCGAAAAAACGATCTTCAAAAGCGTCGGCGAAGGACTGATAGTCGTCGACCGGCATGCCCGCGTCACGAACGTCAATCCGGCGGCTGAAGCCTTATTCGGCTGGACCAGGAAAGAGCTGTTGGGGCGCGACTTTCTCGGCTCCATCGTGGCAGTGGACGAACACAATCGCCCGATGCCGTCCGAACAGCGTCCGGTCTGGCGGGCGCTCGCCGGCCAAAAGAATTCCGGCAAGCTGCTCTTCCTCCGCAAGGACGGAGGAAGATTTCCTGCGGCCGTGACCGCCGCGCCGCTCATCGTCGGCGAAGGCACCAATGGCGCGGCGATGATATTCCGGGACGTCAGCAAGGAGGACGAACTCGACCACGCCAAGAAGGAATTCATCTCCGTCGCCTCTCACCAGCTGCTGACGCCGGTCTCGGCCATCAAGGGCTTCCTGTCGCTGCTCCTGGATGGCGACTTCGGGCCGATCACGGAAAAGCAGAAGGAATACCTGAGCAAACTGTTCCACCTATCCGAGAGGTTGATAGAGATGGTCGATGACCTGCTGAACGTCTCCCGCATCGATATGGGCGCCACCGATACGGCCGTCGAGAAGACTGATTTGGCCGCTTTCATCAAAGGTGAAGTCGAAGCCATAAAAACCATCGCCCTCAATAAGCGACAGACCATCGAGGAGACTTACGGCCCGTCCATCGGCTCGCTCACGGTTTCGACGAAACTCCTGCGCAGCGTCATCCAAAACTTGCTTTCCAACGCCATCAAATACACGCCCGATGGCGGCAAAATCTTCGTGGAACTGAAGCGTGCCACCGACAAGGAGGTAGGCGAATGCTTCATCTTCTCCGTCAAAGACACCGGTTACGGCATCCCCGATTCGGCCAAAGCCAAGATATTCCAGAAATTCTACCGGGCCGACAACGTCCGCATGATGGGGGCCGAGGGAACGGGCTTGGGCCTGTACATAGTCAATCAAGTGGTCAGCCTGCTGCGCGGGCGTATCTGGTTCGAATCGGAAGAAGGCAAGGGTACGACCTTCTTCGTCGCGTTCCCCGAACGTGGACAGCAAGAACTGATATGAACGAAGAAAGCTGGGCGGGCCGCGGGCCCGCTCTTTTCATTGGCGGCATTGACGAGATGCGGACGTCTTGGTAAGAGGAATGGAGCGGAAATGTCCGCGTTTGCTCTTTATAGAGAGGGATGGGCCATGAACTTGGAGAAAAACCGGGCAGCTTGGGAAGCGCTACTGGCTCAACGAGAACGCCTTATCGGCCGCACGCTGGCCATCAGGTCTGGCCTCCGCTGCGAAGTCGTGACGATCAAAAACGTCAGGGCAGATGGCGACAAAGTCATCTTCACCGTGGAGATGAACGTCCGCCGCGGCCGGGGAACGGGTCGCGAAGAGTACGACATCGCCGTCGATACGACCGCAGCCACGCCGCCCCAATTTTCCGTCGGTCGCGTTGCCTTCACCTTCAGTCTCGGCGAAGTGCAAATCGACTGCTAACGCGAAAAGCGCCCTCGGGCGCCTTTTTTTATCTTCTAATCCTGGACTTTGAGGGTCATGGCCGCTTTCACCGGCGCGTAGGATTTCCGATGCTCGGGGCAGGGTCCCAGCCTGGCTAAGGCGTCTTGATGCGCCTTCGTGCCGTAACCTTTGTGCTCAGCGAAACCGTAGCCGGGATAGGCGGCGTCGAGTTCCAGCAGGCGTGCGTCGCGAGCCGTCTTGGCGATGATGGAAGCCGCCGCGATGGACTTCACTTTGGCATCGCCATGGATGATGTTCTTCTGCGCCACGGCGAGATTCGGGATGGTGAACGCGTCCACGAGCACAAATTGCGGCATGATTTTCAGGGAATCGAGGGCCCGCCTCATGGCCAAGGCGGCCGCCCGGCGGATGTTCAACTCATCGATTTCCGCAGCCGATGCCGAGCCGATGGCCCAATCCGCGGCCACCGCCTTGATTTTCAGGGTCAGGCGTTCCCGCTGAGAGGCCGAGAGAGTCTTGGAATCGCGGATCAAGCCGATGCCGGAATCCAGGGGCAAAATTACCGCCGCGGCGAAGACCGGACCGGCCCAGCAGCCGCAACCGACCTCATCGACGCCGGCAACAAAAGTAATGCCCCGGGCCAAGAGCTCACGTTCTTCGTGAAATGTCGGAAGCGGTACGGCAATCATATATCCGAAAGCCATTATGGGCGGCAGCGCGCGGAGATGCAAGAGAGGGTGATGAGCCGATGTCCCGGCCGACTTACAAAAAATTATTCGCCATCTTCATAGTACCGTAAGGGGCGAAAATTTTAGTTGTTCGTCGGCCGGGACATCGGCATGCCCAAAGAAATAAAGAAGCTCGCGGCGAATACCGCGAGCTTCTTGTAAATTTGTTCTTCATTCCACGGTGACCGACTTCGCCAAGTTACGGGGCCGGTCCGGGTCCAAGCCCTTGGCGACGGCCGTGTGGTAGGCGAACATCTGCAGCGGGATGACGTTCAGGATGGGCGAAAGCATTTCGATGGTCCGCGGCACGAAGATGACGTCGTCGGCCAGCCGGCCGATATCCTCATCGCCCTCGGTGGCGATGGCCAGCACCGGAGCGCGCCGCGCCCTCGCTTCCTCGATGTTCGACTTCATCTTCTCATAAACGCCGTCGCGCGTGGCGATGACGACCGCCGGGAACGATTCGTCCAGGAGCGCGATCGGACCGTGCTTCATCTCGCCGGCGGCGTAGCCTTCGGCGTGGATATAGGCAATTTCCTTCAGCTTCAACGCGCCCTCGCAGGCGACCGGCGCGTTGTATTTCCGTCCCATGAAGAGCATGCCCTGATAGTGCGCGTACTTGCGCGCGAGCGACTTGATGCGCTCGTTGCGCTCCAGGATTTTTTCTATTTTTTTCGGCAGGCCGACGAGTTCTTCGAGGATGCGCGAGCCCACCTGTTGGGACATTCGCCGCTGTCGGCCGAGGTAGACGGACAAGAGCGAAAATACCGTTATTTGAGCTAAAAAAGCCTTGGTCGAAGCCACCGCGATTTCCGGTCCGGCATGAATGAAGACGCCCGCGTCCGTCTCGCGCGCGATGGTCGAGCCGACGACGTTGACGACGCCGAGCGTCAACGCACCTTTGGACTTCGCCTCGCGCAACGCCCCGAGCGTGTCGGCAGTCTCGCCGCTCTGTGACACCGCGATGACGGCTTCGCGCGCCGGATCGATGATCGGGCGGCGATAGCGGAATTCGGATGCCAGTTCGGTCTCGGTCGGAATCTCGGCGAACTCCTCAATCATGTACTCGCCCACCGAACCGGCCAAGTTGGCCGAACCGCAGGCGACGACCGTAAGCCGCTCGATGGAACGCAGCCTCTCCTCGACGTCGCGCAACCCGCCGAGCACGGCCCGGCCGTTCTCGCGGTCGATGCGGCCGCGCATGGCATTCATGACCACGGACGGCTGCTCGAAGATTTCCTTGATCATGAAATGTGGGAACCGTCCGCGCTCGATTTCGTCGACTGACCAAGTGATGGACTCGGCCTTCTTCTCCTTCCTGACGCGGTCTAGCGAATATGTCTCCAGTCCTTCGTCAGTCAGGATGGCCAGCTCGTCATCGTCCAGATAAACGACCTCGCGGGTGTACGGGACGACCGCCGAGGGATCTGATGCCAGGAAGAATTCGTCGCGGCGAGTGCCGAGGCCGACGATGATGGGACTGCCGCGGCGGGCCGCGAAGACCTTGCGCGGCTCGTCCGCGGAAACGGCGGCGATGCCGAACGTGCCGACGACGTCCTTTAGGGCCGTGGCCAGCGCGTCCAGGAAAGGCATCCGGCTGGCGTATTCCTCGACCAAGTGAGACAACACTTCGGAATCGGTCTCCGAACGGAAAATGTGTCCGCGAGCCGCGAGCGCCTTCTTCAGGGTCTCGTAGTTCTCGATGATGCCGTTGTGGGCAATGGCGATGGTGCCGCGGCAGTCGACATGTGGGTGGGCGTTCTCATGCGAAGGCTGTCCGTGCGTCGCCCAACGGGTGTGAGCGATGCCGACGGAGCCGGGCAACGGATTTTTGACCATCTGATCGGCGAGCGCCGACACTCGACCGACTACTTTGGACGTCTGGAGGTCGCCCTCATGCAGGGTAGCCAGGCCGGCGGAATCGTAACCGCGGTATTCCAAACGCTTCAGCCCGTCCAAGAGGACGTCTGTCGCCTTTCTCTGTCCGATATAACCGACAATGCCGCACATATGTTCCTCCTAAAGTTTGGCTCAATTATGGCCTGATTGATACCAACATAACACGAACGCCCAAAAGAGCGTAGAGCGGGGAACCCAGGACTGCCGTATAACGTAAATACGGCATAAATGAGCTTAAATCTTTCATTTCCCGACCCCTGCGGCCCCCTGGGGAAAACTTTCTCCCTTTCTGCTTACATTATCTGGTAATATTCAAATGCCTTCTTACTCTGTATATCGCCTACATGAGAATCGGCATTGACGCTCGATTTTACGGGACGGCAGGAAGGGGGCTTGGCCGGTACGTCAGCGAACTAATCCGCGAATTAGAGCTGATTGACCGGGAAAACGACTACGTCATCTTCCTGCGACGCGCCAACTATGGCGCGTACGAGCCGAAGAATCCGAAGTTCACTAAAGCGCTGGCTGAATTTCCCTGGTACGGCTGGAAGGAACAGCTCATTTACCCTTTCTGGCTCCGGAAATTCAGGCTCGACCTTTTGCATTTCCCGCACTTCAACGTGCCGCTCCTGTACCGCCGGCCTTTCATCGTCACGGTGCATGACCTTATCTTGATGAAGTTCCCGACCGTCCGAGCCACCACCCTTCCCCCATTTCTGTTTCGTCTGAAGTTCGCCGCCTATAAGGTGGTCATCGGCAGCGCCCTGCGGCGGGCAAGAGAGATAGCGACCGTTTCCCAATTCGTCAAAAATGACATCGAAAGGACGTTTCCTTTCGCGAAAAACAAACGCATAACGGTGACTTATGAGGCTTGCGCCCCGACTTTGTCCGGCGCTACCGGGTCACCGAAGGATAAGACGCCGATTGCCAGGCCATATTTTCTTTACGTCGGCAGCGCTTATCCGCACAAAAACTTGGAGACGCTCATTTCCGCCTTCGCCGCTTTCCGCCGATCCGGATTCACGGGACACCGCCTGGTAATCGTCGGCGAAAAGGACCGTTTCATGACCAGGTTGGAAAACGAGACCCGGTCCGCGGCCGCCGACGCCAACGTCGTGTTCTTCGGCCGAGCCACCGACGAAGAATTGGCCGCCATTTATGACGGGGCCCAGGTCTACGTCTTCCCCTCCCTTTGCGAAGGTTTCGGACTGCCGCCCCTGGAAGCCATGTCCCGCGGCATTCCCGTGGCCTCCTCCAACGCCTGCTGTCTGCCCGAAGTCCTCGGGGACGCCGCAGAGTATTTCGACCCGAGCGACGGGAAATCCATCGTCGCCTCACTGGCCAAACTGGCTTCCGACGAAACGTTACGGAAGACGCTGGCGGAAAAAGGACGGCAAAGGGCACAAGGATTCAATTGGAAAGATTGCGCCGAACAGACTCGCGCCATTTACGAGAGAGCGCTCAATAAGTGACGGACATGAATCAAGCGATGCCACAACGCGACGTCGGAATCGCCCCTGAACAAAGGAGCGATGTCGGCGTTATCGTAAAGGACTCCCCGTCCGCGCCGAAGGCCGCGCGGGAGCTGTTCATTTCGCGGCATCTCTTGGACCTGAAGCCGCTCGCTCCGAAAAAGCCGGTAGTCCAACCCAAGCAGCCGACGTCCCCTTCACGAACTCCCAGCTGGCAGCTGTTGCTCGATCAACGCATCCACCTGCGTGAAATGCGGAATCCGTCGTTGTCGCACAAACCGAACGCGTGGGACGATTTTCCCCCTAATTCAGCCAAAAACCTGACGCACGCCGTTGCTCTGACGGTCGGCCGTTTTTTCCGCGAACACCCTCTGGCCGACCTGACCGTGCTCACCGTGGCCCACATGGCCGTCATGGTGATTTGGAAATTCATGACGCTCCCGGCGTCCCTCCTGAAGCGGACCGAAAAGAAGCGGGAACCGGCCAAAGCCCATGCGACTAAGAACCAGATCCTCCCGGTGCTGCCCTTCGCTCTGGTCGCCGCTCCGGCAGTCAAGGAAAAGCAAGTCATCAAACCGGCGGCCAAGACTCAAGCCGAACCCCAACCCATCTCCGCATCTCCCCGCCTCCGCATCTCCGCGTCTTCGGCCAGACCATTCTGGCAACGCGTGAACGCTATCGGCCTGGCCGCGGCCGCCCTCCTCTTCACGCTCCCCTTCGGCGCGTTCAGCGCCCTGAACGCCGTCCGCGACAGCAAGGCGGAAGTGATGAATCGCGGAGCCGAAGCCATCGGCCGCCTGAAGGCCGCCAAAGAAGCCGCGCAGTCCAATGATTTCGTCGGCGCCAATCGCGCCTTTACCGATGCCGCCGACATGTTCGCCAGCGCGCGCGAACGACTGGGCTTGGCCGGCAACCTGCTTTCCAGCGTGGCTTCGATCATCCTGCCGATCCGTGGACCCATCGGCGCCGCCTCACCAGCGCTGACGGCCGGCACCGAACTGGCTGTCAGCGGCTCCATCCTGACCTTGGGAGTTTCCGAGGCCGAAAGGTCCGCGAGTCCGCTCGCCGCTGTCGAAACCCTGCGGGGACGCCTCGCCGAGGCCCTGCCGCACCTGTCGCGAGCCGAACATTCCCTGGCTGAGATTCCCCTATCGGCCGCTCCGGAAGAATACCGCGAGCAACTGGCCGACGCGCAAGGGCTCATACCCGCTCTCAAGGCTTACTTGGACAAGGCGGCCGAAATCTCCGGATTCCTTCCGGCCATCATGGGCGCCAACGGCGTGATGCGCTACCTGGTCATCTTCCAAAACGACGCGGAAATACGCCCGACCGGAGGCTTCATGGGCAGTTTCGCCTTGATCGACGTCTCCGACGGCCGCGTGATCGGAGTGGAAATCCCGCAAGGCGGTACCTATGACCTCAAGGGCAGCCAATCCCTCAAATTGGAATCACCCCAGCCATTGCATCTCGTCAACGCGCGTTGGGAATTCCAGGACGCCAACTGGTCGCCGGATTTCCCGACCTCGGCCAAGAACATAGTCCGCTTCTACGAGGAGGCCGGCGGTCCCACCGTTGACGGAGTCATCGCCTTAAACACGCCGGTCATCGAAAAACTCCTGGAAATCATCGGGCCGGTCGACATGCCCGAGTACGGCAAGATCATCGACTCCCGCAACTTCTACTTCGAGACGCAGAAGGCGGTGGAACTCGATTACGACAGGACTGAGAATCGGCCGAAGAAATTCCTGGCCGACCTGGCCCCGAAAATCATGACCAAGGCCATGGCCACCGATCCGTCGCTCTTTCAGCGCCTGGCCGGCATGGTCGATGGGGCGCTGACCGAAAAACAGGCCCTGTTGTGGTTCCGCGACGCCCAAGTCCAATCTTCCATGGTCCGCCTGGGCTGGGACGGCGGAATCAAAACCGCGGACGGCGACTACTTGGCGGTCATCCACGCCAACATCGCCGGTCAGAAAACCGACCGCGTCATCACCGAAAAGATCAGCCATGAAGTCAAAGTGTTGGCTGATGGCACGGGCATCGTGACGCTCGAAATCGAACGGAAACATAACGGTACGGCCGGCGCGCTTTTCAGCGGCGTCCGCAACGTCGACTACTTGCGCGTCTTCGTCCCGGCCGGCAGTGAGCTCATCGACGCCAAGGGCTTTTCGCCGCCTGATCCCAAGCTCTTCAAGATCGCGGACCCGCTCTTCGGGAGGGATCCCGATTTGGCGGCCCAGGAAGATTCCGAACGCGTCGACCCCGCTTCCGGCACGCGGATTACCACCGAATCGGGCAAAACG
>Ga0315291_10006030_pt1 | contig 15119 bp, 14 predicted proteins | sample YL17G12_20_MG_FD_203070 | JGI IMG/M metagenome (GOLD analysis project Ga0315291, IMG submission 203070) | Sediment microbial communities from Yellowstone Lake, YNP, Wyoming, USA - YL17G12_20 | ecosystem: Environmental > Aquatic > Freshwater > Lake > Sediment | place: USA: Wyoming | collected...
TTCCACTCTACATGCGTTTTTATCAGGGCGATGACCACGAAACCTTCACCGAGAGCTCGGCATTGTTTTTCGATTTGGCGACCAAGGCGAAAGACGCCCAGGACTAGTCGTCGTGGGCGTCATAGTCGCTCGGCGGTCGGTGGTCCTGGGCGCCTGACTATTTCATCTTATAGGCGTAGAGATTTTTCATGCCGGTGCTGTAATACAGCACGTTTTCTTCCACTAACGGTGGGGTTGCGATCGACGAGCCGAGTTGGTCCGCCCAGAGCACGTTACCCGTGGATGCCTGAAGCGCCGTGATGCGGCCTGCGGTTCCGCCGATAAATAGCGAGGTCTCTCCAGCAGTCAGCGTCGTCACGGGAACCCCAGTCACCTTGCGCCAGACTTTGCGCAGGTTGTCTGGATCGAGGGCAAACACGTCACCGTTGAGACAGCCGACATAATACCGATCGCCGCGAAACACCGATGTGGTGACGCCGGGCAGGGTTTCTTGCCAGAGGACCTTGCGGACGGAGCCAGCAAGGTCGATCGCTGCGACGATGCCGTCGTAGCGGGAGATAAACAGTCGTCCACCACGCAGCACCATCTCGCCGACGACATCGTGAAAGCGCGCCGTGTTGTAGGCTGGATTATAGCGCCAGACCAGCTTGCCGCTGTCGGCGGCGACGGCGATCAGTTCACCGGCTGCGGTGCCATAGATCACTTTGTTTTCATAGACGACCGGGCGCGCACCGCCGCGAATGGTCAGACCTTCGGGAAACCCACCGTCAAAGATCCAGAGGGTTTTGCCCGTCTGAAAGTCCAAGGCATAGAGGCCCTGCGCTGCGGTGACGGCATAGAGGGTGGTGCCACTGAGTAAAAACGGTCGTTCGGTGAAATAGTCGAGATTGGCGGTCCACAGGACCTTGCCGCTGAGGGCGTCGATGCGCATCACGTGTCCGTCGCGGGTGCCAAGGACTACCGAGCTGCCAAAGGATCCAGGCGGTGCGGTCAACGAGGCTTTAGCTTCGACCCACCACTGAAAGCGGCGCGTCGCCAGGGCCATACCGCCGATCCATTGGTCGGCAAAGCCGCCGATCAAAATTCCAGAATTGATGACGTAACCCGCGGGGTCAAAGGCCGCCAGCTGCTTTTCTTTGTCGAGCGCTGGGTTTAAGCGCTGCATACCAAGCCGAAAGGGGCGCTCCGGAGATGGTCCCCACTGACGTGTGACCAGTAGGGTTGGTAGCGCTTTGTCTGTGGCGGCCACAGCTGCCGGCGGTTCCGCAGGGGACGAAGTCCAGGCCGCCGTGGTCTCAGCCCACGCGGCGCCGCAGGGTGCGCAGGTGAGTCCCAGCGTGCTTGTAACGAAGAGCAGGGAGAGGGATGGCAAGCGCCGTAGGCAAATCAAAGAGGCAAACATCGGGGCTCCGAACAGCTAGGTCAGGCGTTGAGCAGAGCCAGCATAGTGCGAGCCTTTTGCGCTTCGGTGCTGGTGCCGTAGCTATCGATCAGTTGATTCAGCGTGGTCTTGGCCGTCGCCTTGTCGTTCTTAAGCAGCTGCAGGCGGCCTTTGGTCAGCAGGACCAAGGGCTTTAACTCGGCGCCGACGGCCTTGTCCAGGGCATCGACTTGGCCCAGAGCCTTGTCGTAGTCGCCGGTCTGCTCAAGCAAGCCGATCAACGTCAGGCGCGTTTGTGCCTGATAAAAGCGGTTGTCTTTTGATTTGGTCAAAATTCCTTCGAGGATCGGTTGCGCCTCGGCGGCCTTATTTTGATCGATCAAGACTCGCGCTGCCGTCATACCGGCAACCCAACCTTCTGGATCGCCATCGTGGGTCTTATAGAACTCCAAGAAGCGCTGTGCTGAGCCGGTGTGGTCAGCCTTGATCGCCTGGGCTTGCTTTTCCAAGGCGGCCTTCTCAGCGGCCTGCGCCGGACTGGCTGGAAGGGGCGCTTGACCCTCGCCTTTAGGCGCCAATTTTGCATCGATATCTTGGATCTTTTTGGTGAATACCTGACGCTGCTCGGAGGCGACTCTGGCTTCGTCATCGTAGATGGCGCTGACCTTGCCGAGGTCTTCTAATCTGGTCGTCTTGCGCTGCGTCTCGACGGTTTGAAAGATAAAAAAGCCGATGACGATGACCACCACCGGCGCTGCCAGCATCGCCACCAAGCGAAGGTGTCCCGTAAGCCAATTAACCGCCATGATCCCAGTCGCTTGGAATTGGTCGGGTCGTTTTAACGCCTTGATATGCTCTTTATGCGTACTGGACATAAGATCCTCTCACCGCAGCTTGGCCTCTGGTCGTGCCGGTGATGATAAAGGTGTGATAATATAATTGAAAGCACAAACTGCCGAAAATGGTGCGCTGGACGCTCAAAACCGACGCCCGGCGCCGGTCTCATTGTGAGGTATTCATGGGTACTTCCGGGCTTGGCGCCCTGCTGGTGGAGGACGGTTTGCTGACCGAGTCCGACCGGCGCACCATTCGCCGCACCTGTGGTGGCCAGGGCTCGTCCTTCGCCCGTGGTGTTCTCGCAACAGGTCTACTTGACGAAGACGAGCTGGCCGCCTTTATCGCCGAAAAGACGCGCTGGAAGGTGGCACCAAAGGGGCTGTTCAACCAAAGTCGCAAGGAGGTGTGGGGGATCATCGATCGACCCTTGATCGAGCGCCTTGAGGTACTGCCGCTGTTTAGCGAGGGCAAGGTGCTCCATGTCGCCATGGTCGATCCCTTGGATCAAGATACCCTGCATCAGCTGGCCTTTTTTACCGGCTATAAAATTGCTCCGGTGATCTCGACCTTGACCGAAATTCGGGCCGGACTGAAGAAGCTGCTGGCGAATTATCTGCCGATCAAGTCGCAGCTCGAAGACTTCCTGGAAAACCATGCCAGCTCAGCCAGTCGGCGCACGCGCAAAGCCGCGGGCGCTGTCGTCAAAAAAGCCAAAGCACCACCACGCCCCAGCTTCACGACCAGGCCCACCAACCTAGAGTCAGGGGCAGAAAGCTCCATGAGCCCTGCGAGTCTGGCGCCGGAGCAGTGGGCCTCGCCGTTGCCCCCGCCAGCAGCGCAGGCGGCGCCCCAAGCTAGTCAAGCGCCCCAGGGGGCCGAAGACGCCAATATGGCACCACCGGCGCTCGGCGCTGATGATTTAGATTTTGGCGCCGATGATGATCTCTTCCAAGAGGGAGGTGCGGCAAAGGCGGCGGCGGGTGTCGCCGGTGCGACAGATGGTGACTTAGGCGACGATTTAGATGACTTAGACGGTGCCTTGGCTGGCCATTCAACCGGTGATGCCGACTTGGACGGCGCCTCCTTCGATGAGGTCGCTGGCGGTCCTGCGGCGATTGACCCCAGTGAGTCTTTGGCCGATCTCGGCGACGATATCGACAACCTTAGCCTCGATGATGTTGCCGATGATTTGTTTGGCGGATCTAAACCGTCACCACCGGCGCCAACCGGCGCGGCTCCGGCCGAGGCGTCAGGACTCGACTTTGGCGCAGAAGGCGAGAGCGAGGTCGAGGGTGAAGCTAGCGCCGATCTTTCGGCGTTTGACACCGGCAGCAGTGGCGACGAAACGTCTGATGCTGACCTGGATTTTTTCGGTGAGGAAGACAGTGGAAAGGCGTCGTCACCGACGGTTGCGTCAAGCCCGGATCTGGCGACGCTCGACGATTTCGCTGACGAAGGCGGTGATGCTGCGGCATCCAAGCCGCAAAAGTCTGGTTTTGAGATGTCTGTGAGCGACGAGTTAGACGAGTTAGACGCCTCTGTGCTCCCCACCACAGGTGGTGCATTGGACGACGAACCGTTTGCTGCTGAGGAAGGCGACGAGTTGTCTGCCTTCGGCGAGTCGACTGGGACTCCAGAGAGCGCTGAGCCGTCTCTAGAGATGGGCGATGACGAGTTGTCTGCCTTCGGCGAGTCGACTGGGACTGCAGAAAGCGCTGAGCCGTCCTTAGAGATGGGCGACGACGAGTTGTCTGCCTTCGGCGAGTCGACTGGGACTCCAGAGAGCGCTGAGCCGGATCTAGCCTCAGGCTTGGACTTAGGCGATGAGGCTGACGGACTTGGTGCCGAATCAGTCGCTTTTGGCGGTGCCGAGGCTGATCATGAGTTGCGCGATGAATTAGCTGGACTTGGCGCCGCACCAGACGCGTCCTTAGATGGCAAGGACGGACAGTTAGCGGTCGACATCGATCTCAGTGATCCCTTGTTGGCAACGCCCACAGCTGGCGACGATGCTGCACGTCAGGCCAATGCCAAGCGCAACCGTGATCTGCTGCGAAAACTTGCTGGCCGCAAGGAATAGGTTTGAGCTGTACATCCCGCGATAAGACTCGATCCGCGTCGACCAAGGAGGCTCTCATGCGCTGGGCTTATAGCACAGTTTTTGCGTTAGGCTGCTGCCTTAGTCCCGCTTGCAGAACGCCTCAAGGCTCGCAGGTAAAGCAAGAAACCGATGACCGTTTGACCGACGCAAATAAGCGCCTGGTCGACGTATCAAAGCAAATTAACGATTTGTTTCGTCAGAAGATCACCTTGGCCAGGCAAGAGGTCAATCCGCAGGCGGCTCCCTGGACAGACGAGCTTAAGGGCAAGCTCATAGAAAAGGTCGCTGACCACTTAGCTAAGCTTCTTCCCGGATCTGGGATTGGCATTCATTGGAATGAGATCAATCTCGAAATCTCTCAGGTGTCGGCCATCGAAGATTTGGTCTTTAGGAGTCTTGACGAGAGCAAGAATGAGATTCATTCGACGAAATTCGTCGACTCTAGATACGGCGATAATCCGATTGGACTTCCTTGGGCAAAAGTCATGAGTCATGTGTCGATGGAGACTGCTGATCACAGCATCTCCCCGGCCATTCGTCTTGGCAGGGTCATCGTCGGAACGGATAAACTCGGACACTTTGCCGAAGAGGGCCATTGGCTCTTTTTGGCGGAGAAACGCGGCCTATTGCACGGACCAAGCGACCGCTTCCAATTTGGTCAGTTCATGGAGGGAGACCCGGCTCTAAGTTTAAGCCTCTATGCACACTATTCGGTTGTGTTCGGCACCTTTTGTCCCGCGTGCGTTATTTGGGGTGGATTTGGTTATTACGGCATGGTTGCGACCGGGGTCTGTTCCTTCGGCGACATCGCCTCCAACGAAGGCGGTTATACCTTCTACTCGGATCTTTATGCCCATCCGGCTGACTACGTCTTTGACATCCTCAGCTTTGATACAAAGAGTTGGAGTGAAGAGGTTTCCAAGAGCAAGTACTTGCCAGGGCTGCTCGTGCGGCCCAGTCCGAGTGATGTCGCGGCGGACGCGAAATGAACCTCAATATTTAGGCCCAATAGTGCTAGGATGCGGAGCGTGTCAGCCGGCGTCTTTGCGTCCTGGCGACCGTCAACCTTTCCTATGTTGGGGTGATCCATGAGTACTCATAAGACCGTCCTGATCACAGGCGCAAACCGTGGTATTGGCCTGGGGTTAACCCTCAAATTTCTGCAAGGCGGGTGGCACGTCATCGCTACGGCACGCAATCCCGATGGCGCTCGCGAGCTATGGGAATTGGAGCACGGCTACCCTGGCAAATGCCGGGTCCTCTCTCTCGATGTCAGCCACGGCGCGTCGATTGACCATCTAGCTACGGAGCTCAAGGGTCAGAGGATCGATATGCTGATCAATAATGCAGGAGTGATTGAGGATCGAGATGCAGCCTTTCCGGCGCACTTGGCTGTGACCTTGACTAGGACCTTAGCCGTCAACACCGTCGCGCCCTTCCATGTGACCCAGGTGCTTCTGCCCAATCTCCAGCTGGCGCCGGCCCCCGTGGTCGCCGTCATCAGCAGCATCATGGGGTCCATTGAGTCCACCACCTCCGGTGGCTATTACGCGTACCGCATGTCCAAAGCCGCAGTGAACGCCTTTGTTAAAACCTTGGCCGCCGAGTATCCCAAGGTGACGGTCCTGGCCCTTCACCCAGGCTGGGTGCAGACCGACATGGGTGGGGCGGGTGCATCGATCTCGGTGGATGAGTCGACGAATGGACTGCACCACGTGTTGTCGGCGGCTACCATCGGTCAGAGTGGAAAGTTTTTGGACTACCGGGGTAAACAGCTGCCGTGGTGAGCTGAGCCTGCTGGATGTTTTGATGCTAGCAATCCAATCCTCGGATATTGGCTTGGCTTTTTTAACTCACCGTCTGATCCCAAGATTAGGGAGGCGTGCATGACAAACCCTGCTTTAAAAGTGGCGATGGAAAGTCTCGAAGCCGTCTCGGCGGATAAAGAGGCGCGGGAGATTGCTCGTCTGCGCGAGAAGGCTCAGCATCATTGGGCTTCTGAGATTAATGGGGCAAGGCAAGAGGGCAAAGTAGAGGGTAAAGCGGACACCACTCTGGCAAACTTGCGAGCCATGCTCATCTCTCCTGCGACAAGGGACCTCGCAAACGAGGTGATCGCAGGCGTCCTCGGTGTCGATGTCGATCTGGTGGTGGCCGAGCGGCACAACCTGGAGGTGAAAATCGGCGATGAGTAAGTTACCTAACGTAGTAGTGCTAGTAATACTGACTATAAAGGAACACCCATTCCGTGCCCTGTCTGCGTCCTGTAACACTCCATCGCCACTCCTTGTCAAGGCTTGGCGCCCAGGCTAGCACGCTACTTAGTTCATCTCGGTCCTGGCTATGGCCTTGAGGGCTAAACTGCCGCGAGCGAACGCCTTCGATGTTTAGTTTAAGGCGCCGCGAAAGCTTGAAAATGGACCCTGCTGTGATGTAGGGTCCGGCAAAACCCGCCGGCTTAGCCCCACCCTGATAACCGCTTTGTGCGCCTAACAGTGCATAGGCGACGCCCGGGCCGAGTCTGCCGCTTAGGCCGCGCCCCCCACGCAGGTAGCTTTGACGGCAGTTAAAGTCGTCTTTGCCGCAACTGTCTAAGGCCTGAGAGCCGATTTCAAAACTCCAAGCTCGGGGACGAACGATTGCTTCGATGCTTGGTACCGAGTGAATGGCAATGAGATTGAAATTCTGTAAGACCGGTGGATGATCTGGGTAAGCCCTCACAGTAAGGCCAAAGAACTCAATGGCTAGACCGGGTGGAAAGCCCTCGTCAGGCGAGGCTAGATCATGAAGTGCCGGACGCCACTCGGCTGCGGCGAAGCCGCCCTGTCCGGACGAGGTGCCAGCTCCCACACTGATACGAGCAGAAGGCGCCGATGCATCGGGTCGCTGCTCGAGTGGCTCCGTTCTGCTTACTTCATGCGACTGTGCTAGCGCGCCCACAGCACGAGTCGGCAATTTGGAGCGATCTATCAGGAGCGCGCTTCTCAGAGCCGCGTAGGTTACCGGATCTTTCGATCCGGCGATGCGCTCCTTGAAATCGATACAGTCAAGGACCGCATCGATGATGGCGGCCTTGGACTTCAGATCTAGCGGCCGTAGCTCCAGGAGCGCTTGGGCTGACTGGTTGTCTGCCACGATATGATCGACCAGGTGTTGCTCCGCTGCATCGAGGGACCGGTAGCTGTGCAAAAACGCGCTGAGGCTCGACGGGCGGTAGATGACGCGACCGACCAAGCCCGGTTGACGTTGCATGGACCTAAGTGTGTCCGACGGAATCACCCAAGGGTGGCTGAATTCCAGGTCATTCTCCGGCAGTGCCGCCGCCAGGATGAGTTGCATGATCGCCGAACAATTTTGGTCGAAATAATAGTAGGGAATATCGTTGGGACCGAGCTCCCAAAGCACATCCATGAGCCTAAGAAGCTGCGTCGGGTTGAGCGACAGCTCATATTCCCAGAGGTCACGGCTGTCGGCGTTATTGTATTCTTGAACCTTGATATAGTAGGGCTGCATCAGCAGTCGCCCAGGAAATTGACCAGTTAAGCCCTTAAGGGAATAAAATAGCGGGTTTTCGGTGTCAGGAAAGGCGACATAGCTGACGGATTCATCGAGCAGCGCGTGGTATAGGGGGCCTGCCTTTCGCCGCAGCACCAAAAAGGAATGGCCAAACATCGATGCCGGGTTATTGGCGAAATAGCTGGAGAAGACGATGGCGACATGGTCGATGGCGACCCTCTCTTGCCACTTGACGTACTCATGGCAGGCAACCTTCGGCAGGTTTTGTAAGGCATTGCCAAGCTTTTCTTTCAGCCAGTTGAGCCGAGCCGGGTAAAGGCACTGCGCATGTGTATCAACGTTGGGCAAAGCCGATGGGTCGCGATAAAAAGCCTCTAAATCAGCAGTAAGCTCGTGGTCCGCGTCTTCACGTCCGTCGGCAGCGGCAAAGAACCTTGGGCCGCTGACAAGGCTCCGCCTCGCGCCAAAGACCAGGTCGCGCATGAACAGCAGGCGCAGCCACTCTGGATCGCTGGCTAGCTGTAGAGATTCAGCTTTGACGGACGCCGCATGGGCCTCTGGCTTGGTCGACCCGCCGCCATGCGCACGGGCTTCTTGGCCCAACAGAATCAAGGCCGCACTAAGGTTGATTATGCACCCTCGAACACACGCACGCACCGGCCACTCAACCTTTCACTGCCGCGCACCGCATCAAGGTAGCGACTGCGCACTTGCTCAGGATTTCTCGTCGCAAAAATCCTAGGGTACTGACTCTGGCTTAGTTGTGCAAATGCCGAGTAGTCATCCTCCTCCTCGCAGCCTAACACCTGGGCCCAAGCCCTTAGATAGGTACCATCGCCGGTGACCATATCGCGCTCCAGAGAGCTCAAATTGACGCTGATAAAGACGCTTTGCTCAACCTCAGCCAGATCGTTTTTGGACAACTCACAATTGCTGCTGCCGGTGCAGGAAATCGCTGAGGACTGGTTTAGCGTGGTGCCATTCAAGGTGGCGGCCCCGATCTGGGCCAATATCGTGTCGTTGGTGATGACCAGGGAACCAAAGCCGCATCCGGCCATCCCGTAGGGCGCCTGATAAGTGTCGCCACCATCGCTGGAGCCCTTCGCTTCTTTGCCGCGCTTTTTGTCCTTTTTGCCTTCAGCGAATGCATGGTTGCTGAAGGCGCTGCCGCAGCCGATGACCAGCGAAAAAAGCAGCGTGAACTGACGACGATTCATGGGTTGTCCTTTTAGCCAGAATTTATTTAAAGGAGGTAGGCACAGACATGGGCCAATGCGGGATCATCAAGTAGATGGTCCTTGCTGGCGTCAAGCACAGCTAAGGCCCCGGGAGCCGCAAAGATCTCGCTGTACGAGCCTTTTAGTTGTGCCGCTACGGCGGGAAAATCCTGGTTTGGGCACCCTAGAACGTTGGTAAAAGCGACCAGGGTCTCGCCCTCACCACGGGCCATGTCTTTGGCTAGCATGGCTAGATTGGTCGTGATGAACTGCTCTTGAGCAACTGCCTTGATCGTGCGGTTGGTTGGAACGCAGTTGGATGTCCCTGATGTGATGCCAAACGTTTGGTTGCCAGAGCTTGAGTTGCTAGTCCATGCCGACGATTGGTTGCCTGAAGGCTTAAATAACATGGAGCCTAACCCACAGCCGGCGCGTCCATAGAGGCGTTTGGCATAGGCAGGATGCGGGAACGTTAACCAGGCCAAACCAAACGTTATTATACTGGCATTGACAGCAAAAGCCAACCTGTTCACAACGGCTCCGTTCTTCGCCAAGGATTGATATGTAGATGCCTTTCTTAAAGGCTAGCATTTGCCAGAACAAATTCAAATGAAATCCGCCTTTGAAAAACGTCCAAACCGGGATCGGTTACCGCGGCATCTTAGGGATACCCGCCAGCCGAAGCACGGTAGCTTTTGCCTCCTGCATCCTAAACAATGCCATGTTAAGATCGAGGTATGAAAAAGTCCCTCGCCATTGCCTTTGTCGCGATGCTGGCCTGCCTGCCAAGCGCAGCCAGTCAGTCGCCGACACCCCCGGTCTGCCCGGTGAGTCCGGCCAGGGAGCTGGTCGGTGTTTATCCGGAACATTCGCTCTCGCCGCGCCAGAGCTTGAAGACCTTTGATACCGTGTTTTTGGGCGAGGTGGCGGTACCAAGTCGCAGGTGCAGCCTTGGCTACTGCGCCGGGATTCGGGTCGTCAAGGTCGTCAAGGGCCGGCCGGGTGCCACCACATTGGTGCGAGTCGCTCCCCCTGACACCTTCGGAGCGGACACCTGCTTGCCGCGTTTATACGCCGTCAAGGGGGAGCGCTGGCTGGTTTTTGCCAACCTCGGGACGAGCAAAAGCGGCCTTCGCTACCTCGACAGCAGCAGCGACGGGCCGTCCTTTGCCGCCAATCAGGTGCCTGACTTCGACAAGATGGAAAGCCAGTACCGTGGCATGCAGGCCCAGCTTGAGCAGGCCATTGGCGATAAGTTGCGATAATTCTCGTAGTTTATGCGTGCTCCAGGGCTTTGTTGCATAAATCCTGCCCTCCAGCTTCCCGCTCTCCCAGTTGCGCGGAATAAAGCCGGTGCCCAAAAACTGGGAGGACGGGAAGACCTGAGGGCAGGATTTATGCAATAAAGCCGCGCTCCTGAGGTAGCCCCGCGGGCCGGAGCAAGCACCAGCAACGGTTGATCTTCTCGGCACATCCCGGTATAACGAGGGCCCCGAGAATAAAGGTCCAATACCATGCTTACCACTAACGGCGTGACCCTGGCTTATGGCCAAAGGGTGCTCTTTTCCGATGTGTCTCTTAAATTCCAGCCCGGCAACTGCTACGGCTTGATCGGCGCCAATGGTGCGGGAAAATCGACCTTCGTGAAGATCCTGTCCGGGGAGATCACGCCGGATTCGGGCGATGTCACCGTTGGCAACGGGCAACGCATCGCCGTACTCAAGCAAAACCAATTCGAGTTTGATGATGTCGAAGTCTTGAAGACGGTCATCATGGGTAACCGGCAGTTGTTCGATATTATGACTGAGAAGGAGGCGCTATACGCCAAGGAGGACTTCAGCGACGAAGACGGCATGCGCGCGTCCGAGCTGGAGGGACGGTTTGCCGAGATGAACGGTTGGGACGCCGAGAGTCAGGCCGGTGAAATGCTCGGTGCGCTTGGCGTGGCCGAGGCCCAGCAGCACATGCTAATGCGCGAGCTTGAGGCCGGCGTCAAGGTACGGGTGCTGTTGGCCCAGGCGCTGTTTGGCAATCCCGACATCCTGCTGCTCGATGAACCGACCAACAACCTCGATCTGCCGTCGATTATGTGGCTCGAGGAATTCCTCTGCGACTTCAAAAACACCGTCATCGTCGTGTCCCATGACCGGCACTTTCTTGATAAAGTCTGTACCCATATCGCCGACATCGATTTTGCAAAAATCACTCTCTACACCGGCAACTATACCTTCTGGTATCAGGCCAGCCAGCTAGCGTTAAAGCAAAAGTACGATAAGAACAAAAAGTCCGAGGATAAGATCAAGGAGCTGAAGAGCTTTATCGAGAGGTTCTCAGCCAATGCCTCCAAATCACGTCAGGCGACCTCGCGCAAGAAGATGCTCGGCAAGCTGAATGTCGAAGAGATCAAGCCATCGTCGCGCAAGTACCCGCACATCGTCTTTACCGAGGAGCGTGAAGCCGGCAAGGACCTGTTACAGGCGAGCGGCTTAAAAGGTGAAAGCGACGGGACGCTGTACTTTAAGAATCTCGACCTGACGATCACTAAGGGTGAGAAAATCGCCTTCGTTGGCCGAGACAGCCTGCCGTCGACCTTGCTGTTTCAAATATTGACCGGTGAAAAGCCTGCGGCAGCGGGCGAATTTCGCTGGGGCGTGACGACGTCGCGCGGCTATTTTCCCAAGGACAACTTCGCCTTCTTCAAAGAAGAGCTGACGCTGATCAACTGGCTGCGCCAGTGGGCAAAGAACGACGCCGAGCGCGATGAGGAATACGTCCGCGGCTTCCTTGGCCGGATGCTCTTTAGCGGCGAGGAGGCAAGTAAAAGTGCTCAGGTGCTGTCGGGTGGAGAGAAGGTTCGCTGCATGCTGGCGCGGATGATGATGCAGCGGGGCAACGTGCTGATTTTGGACGAGCCGACCAACCACTTGGATCTCGAATCGATCACCGCCCTAAACGACGGCCTCATTGCCTACAAGGGCACCGTGCTGTTTACCTCGCAAGATCGCGAGTTCGTCAACACCGTGGCGACGCGCATCATCGAGTTGACGCCAAAGGGTCTCCTCGACAAGGCGATGACCTATGACGAGTATTTGGAAAGCCCGAGCATTACCGAGGAGCGCGCTGCGCTTTATTGAGGTGTAGGCTTAGGTGACCTTTGTCTTCAACCAACGCGACGTGCCTGACCACCCCGACCTAGGCGCCATGATCCAGCGCCTTGCTGCGGGTGAGGTGGTTTCTGACCACGATTTTGACCGACTCTACCCGAAGGTGGTCCAGAAGCTGTCGCGGACTCATTGGACGCCGATGGCGGTCGCCGAGATGGCGACCCAGTGGCTTAGTCGGTCGGGTGCCGACCGTATCTTGGACGTCGGCTCCGGTGTTGGTAAATTTTGCTTGATCGGTGGACTGACTACCGCTGCAACCTACGTCGGCATGGACACGCAGCCGGGGATGGTGCAACTGTCTAAGGCCCTGCTGAGGCGCTACAAGATCGGCAGAGTCCAGTTCAAGGCTGGTGATGCCACCGTAGAATCATGGGACACCTTTACCGGTGCGTATCTTTACAATCCGTTTTCGCAGCGCTTCACCTTTCAACGTGGAGGCGCTTCGAGCCAAGCGGTGGCGCCAGATCTTTACGACCGCCAAGGGCAGTTGGTCTATGACCTTCTCGAACAACGACAGGCGGGTTTTCGCGTCGCAGTGTATTGTGGCTACGGCCGCGGTCTGCCCCCGCAGTACACTTTGGTAGCCGCGGAATTGTTTGGCGCGGGACCCTTGGAGCTGTGGGAAAAGACCCAGTAGTTGCCTTGTAACAGCTTTCTAGAACCCTTTACATCACACGATGTTTTGCACAGGATCGCATCATGACCGCAGCCCTTCATATACCGACTATTTGTCGCCTGATGTGCATCCTAAGTTTCTTGACCTGGACTGGCTGCTTCACCGACTCCTCCAGTCAATCGGGTGCTCTCGACCTTAAGACTCAGGAGAAGGCCTATAAAAGCGGGCAAAGCGGTCCCGACCAAGGATCCGCAACCTGTCCTGATCTAAGCCTCGGTGAAACCCCCAATGACTGTCCGTGGGCCAAAATCGCCCGTGATCTCCGTGACGCAGCGACTAGAGGCCAAAACATCGGCGTCCTATTCGACGCCTCGGCGGCGAAATTGGCGACTGATATGCAAAACGATGCGCAATACCCGTCGTGGCTTAATCTCTGGGGTGCCGCGATTAACTTTGACGAAGGAGCCCACGGCATCATCGTCGATCCACCTCTAGTCGATCTCCTCAATCAACGCTTGGGTGTTGCCCACCGCTTCGAGGCGACGACGGCACCAGACGCATCCCACAGCATCACCCATGCCGGCGTGCAGCACACTTACGGCTACCTCTTTAGCACCCTAAAGACGCGGTTTGGATTTAAACGTGCGCGCTGGGTGAATGCTGAAGTCAGCGAGGGATTCGGATTACCACCCGGACTGCTTGGGCCGGCCCCACAGAGTGGCTCGCTGTTTATGAATGTGACTTATTTTGCGGGGTCCATTGCCTTTGCCAACGATCTAATCGAGCGAGCCACGCTCACGGCGGTAGTGACCCTCCATCCTCAAGTCGTCGCAAACGCACTCAGGACCTATGACTTCAAGCAGCTAAACATCCAGCGACTTAGTGAAACCGTCCAAGTGCCTCGCACAAGTCGCACGGTCACGCTGCGCACCGACTTCGTCAAATGGCCCCACCCAAACCCGCGCAGCCCCAACATCGCCTGGTTGATCTACTCCGTCTATGACTCCGCTGACCGACGCAGCCGACTTATTTCCGCCTTCCCCATCGACCAAGCGACCATCAGCCGCCTCACGGATCCAAGTCGTCTCGGCAACGATCAAATGATCACCACGGTCTTCAACGCCTACGTGACCGGCGTGACCGGTTCAAAGATCAAAGGCAGTCGCGCCGTCCACTAACTGCCCTCATGCCGATGCTCAATTGATCTTAAACGTCACGTTGATATTACCCCGCGTCGCATTCGAATACGGGCAAACCCCATGCGCCTTATCCACCAAGGTTTTGGCCAGCACAGGCTCCATTCCAGTTAACTTGACGTGCATATCGACCTCGATGCCAAACCCATGTGCAACGGGTCCGATACCGACAGTCGCCGTAATCGCTAGGTCCGAAGGTAGCGCAGCCTTTTCCTTTGCCGCGACCACCTTCAGTGCGCCGATAAAGCATGCGGAATAACCCGCGGCAAAGAGTTGCTCGGGATTGGTACCTGGTGCGCCGGCACCACCCAGTTCCTTGGGGGTCGTCAGTTTTAGATCGAGGATTTGGTCCGACGATATGGCCCTGCCATCCCGGCCTCCGGTAGACGTTGCGACGGCACGATACAAGACTTTTTCAAGTTTTACGGGTGGTCTCCTCGTAGTCGGTTGCTGTTCCTACAAAACCAAGGTAGCCAAGGCCCGGCTAAACAGCAACGCCATCTGTCCCTGGCCTAGGCGTCCTTCCACAACAGTTTGGTTCATCTCGATCTCTATCCCCATGTAGCGAGTCGGCTCGAACAATTGCCGTAGATGCGTCGTGAAGCCGTCGCTTGCCCCATGATAGGGATAGTTGCGGCGGATGCGCCAACCTTCGGCCTTGGCCGCCGGCTTCGTCACTTTGAATAGCTGTGCGGCGAGCTGGGCTTCGGGCTTGCGCTTGGGATCATAGAGTAGGCCGATCTCCGCGTTGCGTACTTCGCCGTCTAGCTTGGGGGTGAAGGAGTGGACCGACACGTGCAAGACCTTCTTGCCAAGCCGGATCTGCGAGCGCAGCCAGGCCTCGACGTTGAGTCGGTACGGGGCGTAGTGGTGGACGCAGATGGCGGCACGCTCGTCGTCGGGCAGTTCTCGGGTAAATTCCGAATACACCGCCTTGTGATGCAGCGAGCGATTAAGATCGATGAGCAAGCGGGAGGTGGTGCTATAGAACAGCGGGGCGTCGGCGCGCCTGGCCAAGGCTCGGGCGACGTTCAAGGCGCCGATGTCGTAACCGCGATGGGTACTTAGCAGGGACTGACCCCGAAAGAGCT
>Ga0315291_10006031_pt1 | contig 15118 bp, 14 predicted proteins | sample YL17G12_20_MG_FD_203070 | JGI IMG/M metagenome (GOLD analysis project Ga0315291, IMG submission 203070) | Sediment microbial communities from Yellowstone Lake, YNP, Wyoming, USA - YL17G12_20 | ecosystem: Environmental > Aquatic > Freshwater > Lake > Sediment | place: USA: Wyoming | collected...
ATCGCTCGCCGGAATCCCCGTCCGGGATGAAGTCAAGCTGGTCGTCCGGCCGAAACGGACGTCGTTCTTCGGATCGATTTTCGCCCCGCGGCTCAGCGCCTCCCTCCGGGCGCTTCCTTCGGAAATCCGCCGCGCCCTCGCCTGGGCTTCGCTCCTGGAAAAGGACCGGACGTGGGCGATCATGCCCCTCGCCCTCGGCTTCTAATATATCGATCGCCCGACGGCGAAGACCCGAAATCCCCCGTTATCGAATAATTTCCGGAGAACATAATTCCCGAGACGGATCGTCCCGTCCTCCCCCTCCGCCGGGAACGCCTGGTCGTGAGGGACGACGACATGGGTCACCCGATAGGTGCTCAGGACCTCGGCCCGCTCGAACGGGTTCGCGAAAAACCGGTTGACGGCGTCGCGGCGCCGGCTGATTTCGTCGGCCGTCAGATGGAACGGCAGGTAGGAGTGGACCGTGTCGTCGAGGACGAGGCGCCGCCCGCCGAGGAAGCTGAGATAGCGCACCGCGAGGGGCTGAAGGATCACGGACGTGGCTGGAACATTCCCGTTCAGCCAGCGGGCCGTCTCGACGAAGGCCGCCGGGAACGCGCGGAGCTCGGGCGCGCGGATCTTGGCCCGAAGAAAAAGAACGGTGTTCGGAAGACAGAGGATAACGACGGCGGCATAGATCGCGAAGCGGACCGGACGGGAACGCGGAGCGGCGAACCTGGCAACGGCGTCGGCGAAGAAAATGAGGAGGAGGACAAGCCCCAAGTAGAAGGCATAAATATTCAGAATATGGCGCGGGAGCCCGCCGATCGTGATCGAAAAGACGAAAAAATAGAGGACGCAGGCCGCCAACAGCCCGCTCAGGAAGAAGGCGATCCCGGACTCCCGCGAACGGGCGAAAAAACGGCGGACGACGCCGGGAAGGGCTAAAACGCTCGGGCCGAAACTTCCGGCGAGGAGGAGGAGAAAACCCGCGGCCAACCCCCCGGCCGATGACCCGAGGATGGAATCCAGATTGAGGGCGATGAGGACGCGCTCGGGCCAGTCGTTGAGGCGGAAGGCGAAGGTATAGGACAAACCGCCGCGGTGGCCCATGATCGCGGTGAGCAGCAAGGGGGCCATGACCGCCGCCGTCGCTCCGGCGGCCAAGAGAAGGGCCTTATCTTTCCACCGGAACACCGCGATCAAGCCCGTCACGGCGAGCGTCCCGATGACCGGTCCGGCAAAAAAGACCTTGAACTCGACCGAAAGGGCGAGAAGTAAGGCCGCCAGGCAGAGCCATCCGGCGCGGCGTTCGCGCAAATAACGGGAAAGGGCGAAGAATCCGGACAGGAGCACGGCCAGTCCGGGAATCAAGGAATTGACGCCCAGGCCGTCGAAAAGATAAAGGGCGTAGAAAGGATTCCCGCCGATCGGAGCGCCGCGGGCGAGGTCGGCGACCCAGGACCATCCCCCGCTCCCGAAGACGACCAGGAACGAGGCCAGGACTCCGGCCGCGTCCGATCGGGAGATTTCGCGCCCTAAAAGAAAGGCCGAGAGGGCGAGCAGGATCCAAAAAACGGGCGCCAGGAGGCGGTGGACGAGGTCCCAGACGTCCAGGCCGAGATAGCGTTCGAACAGGGCGATGAACAGATCCATCCCATAGTGATAACCCAGGGGATTGCCGGCGGCGAAAGGCATCTCCGGGGGGATGTCGTGGCCGAGCTCTCGGATGACGGCCTGGCGGATGAATCCGTCATAATAATGCATCTTCACGACCAGCGAACCGTCGGGCCCGGGGCGGGCATTGTCGAAACTGTCGACCGCCAGCATCGCGAAAACGAGGGCGAGGACGGCCGCGAGAACGGCGGCCGCGGCGGTCGGCCGGAACCGCGAGGCTTCCAACCGGGGCGGCCGCCGGACGATCCCGGCGAGGACGACCATCCCGGCGGCGGCGATCCAAAGGGCAAAGGCCCATTCCGCGCCCGCGATCCGGACGAATTTATTAACGGCCGGGCTCGCGGCCATTCCGACGGTCAGGGAGAGGACGAACCTTTCAAGGCCGGCCGGTCGAAGGCGGAAAAGAGCGAGAATCGCCCGCCCGGGAAGATAACCGAGGAGGACGAGCCCGGCCGCGAATTTCACTTATGGATGATGACCTTCTCGTCGGGCCGGACGAGCCAGAGCTTTTCTCGGGCGTCCCGGTCCACGGCCTGAGGATTATTCCGGAGCGCGGCGATCTCGCCCTCCAGCCGGCTCTTCTCCTCTTTAAGCGTTTGGATCTCGCGAAGGAGGGAGGCGTATTCCTTCCGCGTCCGGTAGATCTCGAGTAGGCCTTTTTTCCCGAAGACGGTCGTCAAGGCCAGGACCAGGAGGAAAAATCCGACGGCGCCGGCGACGATTTTTCTCCGCAGGCTCGCCCCGGCGCTCTCTTTCACGGGAGTCTCTCCAGCCCGGCTTTGACGAGGGCGCGCAGGTCCTTGCGCGATCCCGCCTCCGCATAGCAGCGGATCAGCGGCTCCGTGCCCGATCTCCGGAGCAGGAGCCAGTCGTCGTCGGAGAAATCGAACTTGATCCCATCGATCGTTTCGACGTTCAAGATCGGCCGCCCGGCAAGCCGGGCCGGAGGGAGCTTGATCAAGCGGCGCAGGCTGCGCTCGCGCTCCGGGGTGAGGGGGATGTTTTTCTGCAGGCCGATCCGCTCGCCGTACGTCTTGAAAAGGTCCGTGATCGCGTCGGCGACGCTGCGGCCGGTCACGGCCACCATCTCGGCCAGAAGCAGGCCGGCCAGGATCCCGTCTTTTTCCGGCAGATGATCGCGGACGGCCAAGGCGGCGCTCTCCTCGCCGCCGAAGATGATCTTGTCCTTGAGCCAGAGGTCGGCCAGGAACTTGAACCCCACGCGCGTCTTGATGAGCGGCAGGCCGTAGCTCCGGGCGATCCGGTCGAGGAGATGGGTGGTCGCCACCGACCGGCCGACCCCGCCCCGCCAGCCCTTCACGGCGACGAGATAATCGAGCAGGAGAGCGAGGACGATGTTTTGGATGATGACCCGGCCCTGGTGGTCGACGATCCCGAACCGGTCGCCGTCGGCGTCGGTGGCGATCCCGAGGTCGCATTTCTTCGCCACGACAAGGCTCTTGAGCTCGGTCAGGTTTTCCTCGGTGCAGGACGGCGCCATCCCGCCGAAATAGGGATCGATATAGCCGTGGATCTCCTCGACGGGGACCTCGTTTTCCTCGAGGATTTCGTCGAGGTATTCGCGGCTCGTTCCGTATAAAAGATCGACGCCGACCCGGATGCCGGCCCGGCGGATCGCCGCGAAATCGACCTTATCTTGGAGATAAGCCAGGTAGTCGCTCCGCAGGTCGATCTTCTCGATGAATTCCGACCGGGGATAACAGGGCGTGAAGACATAATCCTTCTGGAGGCGCGGGATCTGCGCTTCAATCGCCCCGGTCTCTTCCGGCAGGGCCGGGGCGCCGGTCTCGGTATTATACTTGAGGCCGTTGTACTCGGGCGGATTGAACGAAGCCGTGAAATTGATCCCGCCCTGGGCGCCGCGTTTGCGGATCTGGTAGGCCTGGGCCTGCGACGGGGCATCGCGCTCCGCCAGAAAGACACGGATCAGGTTGTGAGACAGGACCTTGGCCGCCTCGGCGGCGTACCGCTCGGAAAGAAAACGGGTATCGTAGTTGACGATGATCGCGGATGGACGTCCGGCGAATTTCTCCCGGATAAAATCGGCGATGGCCTGGACGACGATCCGAACGTTCCGGAAGGTGAACTCCTCGCCCATGACCGCCCGCCAACCCGAAGTGCCGAACGTGATCATCGCTTTCAACGTAGCACAACCGGCCCGTCCTCCGCAACGGGCTCGGGGTGGGGCACTCGCCCTGCCGACTTTTTCAGAATTCCCAAGATCGTCGACGGACTGCGAAATTATTTTTTCTTTATTTCGCCGAGCATGGGAACGAAGCGGACCGGGATGATCGGCTCGACGACGGGCTTGCCCCGGACTTTCGTCACGAGGGTCAGGGTTTGGACATCCTCCCCGTCCTCGACCGGCAGGACGAGGCGGCCGCCGTCCTTGAGCTGTTCGACGAGCGGCGGCGGGATCCGGCGGGCCGCGCACGTCACCATGATCGCTTCGAACGGGGCTTGCTCCGGCCAGCCGAAAAAACCGTCGCCGGAGCGGACCTCGACGTTCCCATAGCCGAGAGAGCGGAGGCGATCCGCGGCCGTACGGGCCAGGGCTTCGTGATATTCGATCGTGAAAACCCGGGCGGCGAGCTTCGCTAAGACCGCGGCCTGATAGCCGGACCCGGTCCCGACTTCGAGGACGCGCTCGGTCCCGCGGAGCTTCAGGACCTGGGTCATGAGGGCGACGATATAGGGCTGGGAGATCGTCTGCCCCTCCTCGATCGGGAGCGGGTAGTCCTCGTAGGCCTGCGGCCGGTACGGAGGCGGAATAAACAGATGGCGCGGTACGTCCTCCATGGCCGCGAGCACCCGGGCATCCTTGATGTCGCGGGCCCGCAGCTGGGTCCGGACCATGGCTTTCCGCAAACCGGGATAATCGGGTTCATTTTTCTGTCCCGGGCAAACCGCGACGAGAAGGCCGAAGGCCGCGATATACGCGATTTCCCCCGCACCGAAGCGCCTCATCTTTATAATGTTCATATATTGCTCCGAAAAAATCAACCCATTCGACTTCCCGGTCCTGCCGGCTTTGCCGGCACTGCCAAGGGCGGTGGCAAGGCCGGGGCCGGGCTTCCCAGTCCCGGTCCTGCCGGCTTTGCCAGCACTGCCAAGGGCGGTGGCAAGGCCGGGGCCGGGGCCGGGGCCGGGGTATGCTCAGGGTTAATACTGAGCGGCGCTTTTTTCCCCGATTTAAAAATCTGGGTTTAGCGCCGTCGAACGTATCAAATCGCCTTTCCGGACGGCGACCGAAGAAATCACCCCCGATATCCTCCCCCGGGGGGATGGCGGCGGATGATTCCTATTGCATAATGCCGGTGTCTGCGTTACGATACAAAGTGTCCAACTCTTGGACAAACTTCAGGCAAGCGAGCGTTGACAAGGATGACGAAATTTGTTATTAAGACAGGTGGACGCTGAGGAGGGGACGTCCGATGGCCCGAAGCGAGAAGCGCGCAATCTACCCTGGATCTTTCGATCCCATCACCAATGGCCACATCGACATCATCCGCCGGGGGGCCAAGCTTTTTCCCCGGATCCTCGTCGCCGTCCTCGAAAATCCCCGCAAAGCGACGCTTTTTGCGGTCGAGGAGCGCATCTCGATCATCCGCGAGATCTTCGAGCGCGAGCGGGCCATCGAAGTCCAATCCTTTCACGGCCTTCTCGCGGATTTTACCAAGGCCCATGGGGCCCGGGTCGTTATTCGCGGCCTCCGGGCCGTCTCCGATTTCGAATACGAATTCCAGATGGCCCTCATGAACCAACAACTCAACCCCGCCTTGGAGACGCTGTTCATGATGCCCAGCGCCAAATACACCTTCCTCAGCTCCAGCGTGATAAAGGAAGTCGCCTCCCGGGGCGGATCGGTGCGGTCGCTCGTCCCGGCGGTCGTCGCCGCCCGGCTCCGTGAGAAATTCCGCGGGGAAGGACGGTCTTTATTATAGAGAGAGGACGGGAATGACATGTTCGGCCTAAGCAGCGACAAAGCCCTCGTCGGCCTGGACATCGGCTCGCACGGCGTCAAGGCGCTCGAGCTCCGGGTCAAGCGCAAAGGCAGGAAGGACACCTACGAGGTCGCCCGCGCCGGCTACGAGCCTCTCCCCCTCGACGCCATCGTCGAGGGCGCGATCATCGACACGGCCGCAGTGGTCGAGACGATCAAGGCCGCCCTGGGGAAGGCCAAGATCACCACGAAGGACGTCGTCATCTCGGTCTCGGGCAACGCCGTCATCATCAAGAAAATCGCCTTGCCCGCCATGGAAACCGAGGAGCTGGCCGAGTCGATCATCTGGGAGGCCAAGCACAATATTCCCTATCCCTACGAGGAGACGAGCGTCGATTACGCCATCCTTAAGCCGCCGCCGGGGGCCGAGGAGCGGAACCTGGAGATCCTTCTCGTCGCCGTGAAGAAGGACAAGATCGCCGCTTACGGCAACGTCATCAGCCAGGCCCGCAAGAACCTCGTGGCCATCGAAGTCGACGCCTTCGCCCTCTATAACGTCCTCGAGGTCAATTACCCCGAAGACTTCGCCGAGAAGACGGTCGCCTTGGTCAACATCGGGGCCAACACCACGACCATCGTCATCGTCGAGCGCGGAGTCCCCCAGCTCTTCCGCGACCTTTCGGTCGGCGGCCTGACCTTCGCCGAGAACCTCCGCAAGGACCTCAACGTCAGCCCCGAGGAGGCCGAGTCCCTCCTCCACGGCGCCGCACCGGCCGCGGTTTCGCCGGCCGACGTCGAAGCCCTGCTGAACCTGAACGTCAAAAGCCTCATCGACGAAGTCGAAAAAACCCTCAGCTTCTATACCGCCGAGGACAAGCGGGAGAAGCGGCTGGAGGAGATCTTCCTCGCCGGCGGCCTGGCCAACCTGCGCAACATCGCCGGGGCGTTCGAACAGAAATTCGGACTCAAAGCCACCCTGTTTGACCCGTTCCGGAAGGTGGCCTATAATGAGAAAAAATTGAACCCCGTGTATTATCAAAAAATGGCGCCCCTCTTCGCCGTGGCCGCGGGGCTGGCCACGCGGAAACGGGAGAAATAACTCCATGATCCGGGTCAATCTTCTGAAGTCCGAAAAGAAAGAGGTAGAGCGGAAGGCCTACCCGACGGAAGGTGAAGGCAAAGAAACGAAGAAGAAAGGGTCGACCGCCGGCCTCCTCGTCCTCTTCGTCATCGTCTTGGTGGCCGCCCTGGCCCTTTTCCAGAAGCGCGCCTTGGACCGCGAGAACGTCCTCCGCGCTCAAGCCCTCGACGCCCAGGCCGCGCTCGCCCCGGTCATCGCCACACTCGCCGACGTGGAACAGAGCAAAACCATCCTCGAAAAGAAGGTCGCCCTCATCCAGTCGGTCCGCCTCCAGCAAGCCCTTCCCCTCCGCATCCTGGAGGAGATCGGCAAATGCCTGCCCGACTGGGTCTGGCTCGGCGAGGCGACGCTTCGCAACCGCCTCCTCGAAATCAAGGGCCGGGCGTTATCGAACGTCCAGATTTCCGATTACATGGACGCCCTCCAGAAGACCGGCTTGTTCGAAAGCGTCGGACTGGTCAGCTCCCAGCAACGGGTGATGCCTTCCAATACGGTCGTGGAGTTCACCTTGAACGCGAATTTCCCTTCGGTCCCTGAACCGACGCCGGAGGGAGGCGCGGCCGGGAGGAAACGACCATGAAGAAACAGCCCTGGACCTCGTACGCCCTCTTGGGCGTCATCCTCCTCGTCCTGGTGGGCTTCCTGTACTTCAAGCCGCGCCAAGCCGAAATCAAAGCGATCCGGGCCGAACGCATCGCCGTCGAGGCCCGGGTCGAGGAGCTTCGGGTCAAGAAACGTCAGCTCGACAAGATCAACGCCGAGCTTGAAGTCCTTGACCGATCGCTCGCCGAGCTCGAGGCCGTCGTGCCCCGGAAGCGGGAGCAGAGCGACATCCTCCGGAATTTCCAGCAAATGGCCTACGACCAGCGGCTCGAGCTTGTCCGTTTCGGAGGATCGGAACGGGAATCTGCCAAGGATTTCTACAGCGAGTGGCCTATCCCGATCGAAATCGCCGGGACCTTCCACAGCCTCGCCCGGTTTTTTGACCGGATCCTCCATTTCCCCCGTCTCTTCATCATCGACGATTTCTCGATCAAGGCCGTGCCCAATCAAACCGAAGATGCCACGATCTCGGCCGTGTTCACGGCTAAAACCTTTTTCTTCCTCGAAGAGAGCCTGACTAAGAAGCCCGAACTCAATCGGCCGCGGCGGCCGGCGGTGGAACGCAATGAATATTAAACGAACTTTGGCCTGGGGATGCCTCGTCGCTCTTTCGGCCGCGGCGGCGGCCGCCCTCGCTCAGACCGTCCCGGACAAGACGGCGGCGGAGCGGAGGGAAGTCCCGGTTTTCTCGTATGATCCCGCGGGGCGGCGCGATCCGTTCAAAGACCTGCTCGGGGGAAAGGACATCAAGGAGAAGCGGGTCGTCACCGGTTTGGCCGATCTCGAGATCGACGAGGTCACCCTCCTTGGGATCGTCCAATCCAAAGACAAATTCGAAGCCATCGCCGGCCTTCCGGAAGGATTTCCCCTGACCGTCCGGGAGGGCGACCGGCTCGCCGACGGTTATGTCCTGTCCATCCGGGCGGACGCCGTCGTCTTCCGCAAGACCAAGGACAAAGGGATTCCGCTGTCGCGGCCCCGGGACATCGTCAAAGAGATCCAGCCTGAGGAGCGCACTCATGACTAAGACCAATCTCCGGATCACGGCCGCGGGCGTCGGACTCTTCCTCCTTTTCGCCGGCTTCGCCGCCTTCGGCCAGGTCAACCCTCCGGCCGGGCCGAAAGTCACGATCCTGCCCACTCGGATCTACACCCGGATCGTCGTCGAAGCGGCGGCGCCCCTGGCCGATCTCAAGGCTTCGTACGCCTCCGTCCAGCCGGCATCCCTGGTTTTCGACCTGGGCCAAGTCGCCGCCCCGGCCCTCCCTCCGGTGCCCGCCGACGAGCCCCAGCTCGTCCGGGACATCAAAGTCCAAACGCTCCCGGGAGGCCGGGTCGCTCTCGTCGTCGGACTCAGGGAAGCCGTCCCCTTCCGGATGTGGACCGAAGGCCCCAAGGCCGTCCTCGAATTGAATAAAATCCTCCGCGGCGAGGGATATGACCTCGCCCCGGAAGCGCAAGCCGAGCTCGGCCGGACGGCCCGCAAGTCGATCGTCTTCCCGTCCGTTGACGTCTCCAACCGGACCGACCGGGTCGAGGTGACCGCCCCCCTCGGCCGGAAGGGCATCATTAACATCTTCGCCCTGGAGAATCCTCTGCGGCTCGTCGTCGACGTTTTCGACGCTCAGGTCGCGTCCCCGACCCAAACCCTTCCCTTCGGCAAATTCGGGGTGGATCGGGTTAAGATCGGGCAGTTCAAAACCGGCAGCCCCTATAATATCACCCGGATCGTCTTCGACCTGAAGGAGCCCCGATCCTATGCTCTGGCCAATACGGACGCGGCCCTGACGATTTCCTTCTCGGGCGCGCCGGCGGCCGCCGGGCCCGCGCCGGCCCAACCGCGGCCGGCCGCCTCCAAACCGGCGCCCCCGAACGGCGGGTCCGCGACGCCGGCGGCAAGACCGGCGGAATCCAAGACCGCCGTTACGAAAGCGGCCGAACCGCCGGCCAAGGCGCCCGCGCCCAAGGTCGACGTCATGACCAAACCCGGAGAGGCGGCGACGATCGACCTTCCGCCGGCCGTCAAACCCGCCGATCAAAAGCCCGCGCCGGCGCCTAAGACGGATGCGGTTTCCAAACCGGTCGAGGTCAAACAGCCTGAGGCCAAGCCCGCGGAAACAATACCCGCGGCGACGATCGTCCCCGCCGCGCCCGTTAAAGAGGAAACGCCGACGGCTCCGCCGAAAGCCCAGGATATCAAGACCGAACCTCCCCAAGACAAAAACCAGTTCAAACCTCGGACGATCCATGACCAGGCCCCGAAATACAGCGGCGAGCTCCTCAGCCCCAAGTTCAAGGACGCCGACCTCCGCGACGTCGTCCTCTGGCTGTGCGAGCGCGCCGGGCTGAACGTCATTTTCGACGCCGATGTCCGGGGGACGGTGACCTGCAGCTTCGAGCAAGTCCCCTGGGACCAATTCCTGGACTACATCCTCAAAAACAACAAGCAAGGCAAGGTCCTGGACGGCAATATCCTCCGGGTCGCGCCCCTCGGCGTCCTCGCCGACGAGGAACGGGCCCAACAGGTCTTCCGCGACGCCGTGGAGCAGTCCGGGCCTCTCGTCACCAAGATCTATACCCTCTCTTATGCCAAGGCCCAGGACGTTCTGGACCTCATGAAGGACCAGAAATCCCCCCGCGGCCAGATGGTCATCGACCAGCGGACCCAGACGCTCATCGTCCGCGATTCCCAGGAAAAGCTCGACCTCATCGACCGGCTGATCGCCACCCTCGACACCCAGACGCCCCAGGTCCAGATCGAAACCCGGATCATCGAAGCCACCTCGAACTTCGTCCGCAACCTGGGCATCCAATGGGGCGCCCGGGGGGTCGTGGATCCCTTCTACGGCAATCAGACTTCGCTCCAGTTCCCCAACAAGATCCTCTTGGACGGGGCCCAGATCCCCCAGGGCGACACGACCCGCGGGATCGGCGGCCCGCTCGGCGGATACGCCGTCAACCTCCCGGCTTCCGGATTCAACACGGTCATGGGCGTGTCGTTCGCCAACATCCTCGACACCTTCCGGCTGGACATGGCCGTCTCCGCCCTGGAACAGAAAGGCGAAGGCCGGATCGTCTCCAGCCAGCGCATCACCGCCCAGAACAACAAGGAAGCCTATATCAATCAAGGCCGCCAGATCCCCGTCCAGACGGCGGCCAATTTCACGGTCACGGTCCAGTATGTCAACGCCGGCCTCGAACTGAGGGCCACGCCGCAGATCACGGCCGAAGGTACGGTCATCATGTACGTCGAGGTCCAGAACAACGCCGCGGACTTCGCCAATCTGGTCAACGGCATTCCCCCGATCACGACCCAAAGCGCCCGGACGACGGTCACGGTCCCGGACGGCGGGACGACGGTCATCGGCGGAATCTACCGGGTCGAGGATTCGGTCACCCGCGGGAGGGTCCCCTTCCTCCACTCGATCCCGATCCTCGGCAATATCTTCAAGAATTCGGCCGTGACGAAGCAGAACCGGGAGCTGCTGATCTTCATCACCCCGAGGATCCTGCGTTAGGAGGAATGACGATGCGACACGTCCATTCAGGAACCCGGATCGCCGCGTGGGCCGCGTTCGCGGCCGCGGCTCTCGTCCTGTCCGCCTGCAACCCGGTGGAGAAGGAGAGCGACGCCCTCAGCCGGCTCCTCGTCGAAAGCATCACCGGCAAGACCGCCGAGGGCGCCGAGGCCAACTTCCTCCAGTCCGATGTCCTCTACCAGAACCCGAACACGGGCGTTTCGACCATCCATGCGGACACCGCCTCCGTGCTTTTGAGCGCCCGCCAGCTCGATCCCAACCCGATCCTGGGGCCTTCCGCCTTCGCCGATATCACCGTCACCCGGTACACCGTCACTTACTTCCGCTCCGACGGGAAAAACGTTCCGGGCGTCGATGTCCCCTACGGCTTCGACGGCTCGGTTACGGTCCGGGTCGCGGTCGGCATTCCGACTCAGCTGAACTTCGTGATCGTCCGGGAGACGGCCAAACAGGAGCCGCCTCTTCTCAACATCCTCCAGGCCGGCACCCGGGCCGAGATGCTCGCCGTCACGGCCAAGGTCGAGTTCTACGGATACGACGGATCCGATAAAAAGGTGAAGGCGACGGGCTACCTGCCCATCTACTTCGCCAACTACGCCAACGAGTGACAAAGGATGACGCCCATGACTCGACTCCGCTCGGCTTTCATCATCGGGTTGGCCGCGGCAACGATTCTCGCCTCGGGCTGCAAGCGCCCGGGGATCGAAGAGCCCTCACCGTTCGGTCCGTCGTCCTTCAGCCTGACCTTCGAGGTCGAGGCCCGCCCCAACGTCGTCCTGGCCACGGATGTCCGCCCCATGTCCGAGATCCGGGCGACGGTCAAACGGGACGGCAAGCCGGTCAAAGACCAGGTCGTCTATTTCACCATCCTCGCGGGTCCGGGGCAGTTCGGCGACTATACCCTCAGGACGGTCGTCGCCACGAACGCCGGCGGCGTCGCCGCGGTGATGTTCATCGGCCCGACGAAGTTCGAAATCGACGGCGACCTCTTCACCACGATCAAGGTCCAACTCGAAACATCGACGCCCGATTACATCTACAAACAGGTGGATGTCCGGATTTTAAGGAGTCTCTCCGACTAGCTGAATCGGGACACGCGCCAGTCGCCCCCGACATCCCTCAGACTCTCGCCCAGAATATCCGTTAACGGTTTTTCTTCCTCCGCCCGGAGGAGGATTTGGACCTTTTTCACGCCTCTCCCCCCGGGCGCTGAGGCCATCGCCGGCCCAAGGACCTCGACCCCGCTCTTTCCGAAACGTTCGGCCAGAATCCGGGCCTTCCGGCCTAGGCTCCGCGGATCGCGCCCCTGGAGGTTGACCTCGGCCATGGCCGAGAACGGCGGATATCGCATGATCCTTCGATTCTCGATTTCCGCCTCGTAGAAGCCGGCGTAGTCCCGGCGGGCCGCGGCGCTGAGGCTGAAATGATCGGGGAATCCGGTTTGGATGACGACCCGGCCGCCCCCCGCCGCCGGTAGCGCGAACCTCACCATCCGGCTGACGCCTTGAAAAGCCCGCTCGGCGGCCGTAAAATCCGGAAAAGCCAGCCAAGCTTCAGGATTGACGATGCCGACGAAATCAGCGGGGCAGATGCCGGCCTGGCGGGCCAGGAGCTCGGTCCCGACCAGGATGTCGATCCGGCCCGCGGCGAATCGTTCGAGGACGCGAGTCCGGACCGAAACGCGGCCGGCAAGATCTCGGTCAAACCGGGCGACCCGCGCTCGCGGGAAGAGCCGGCGGATTTCCTCCTCGAGGGCTTCGATCCCGATGCCGCGCGGCTCGAGGACGCGCCCTCCGCAACGGGGACAGGAGGACGGCCGCGGGGCGGTCGTTCCGCAGGCATGGCAGACGAGGCGGTCCTCCCGCTTGTGGAAGGCGGGCCGGGCGCCGCAGCGGCGGCAGGAGGGGATAAAGCCGCAGCTCGGGCAAAACAGAAGCGAAGCATACCCCCGCCGATTCAGGAAGACGATCGACCGGCCTTTCTCCCCCAGGCACCGGCGAAGCCCGTCGGCAAGGGCGGCGACGATAAGGCCCCGCTCGGCCGCGGCGCCGGCGAGGACGACCTCGCGGGGCTCGGCTGAGCCTCCGATTTCCAAAAGATTACCGGCCTTCCGGGCCGCGGCCATCGCCGCGACCGAGGGAATGTCGGAGCCGAAAAGCAGGGCCGATCCCTCCATCTCGGCCCGAACGAGGGCGGCGCGGCGGACGTCGAAGGCAGGGCTTTCGATGGGGAGATAGGCCTCATGGGGCTCATCTTCGACGATGATCAGGCCGAGGTTGGGAATCGGCCAAAACAAAGCCGCCCGGGAACCGATGATGACCCGCGCCTCGCCTTTTTGGATCGCGGTCCAAGCGGCGCTCTTAGCCCGGGCGGTTATTCGCCCATGGACCGCCGCGGCCGGGCGTCCGGCCGCCTCGGAGGCCCATTCCGCCAGGGAGGGGATTTCATCGATTTCGGGGACAAGGAGGAGAACTCCGCGGGAGCGCGACAAAGCGGCCCTCATCGCCTTCCCCCAAAGCGTTCGCCTCTCCCCCGTTCCTCCGAAGGCATAAAAAGGCCCAAATCCGCCGGCCTCGAGGGCGCCGACGACGACGGCCGCGGCATCACGGACGGCGGGGGTAGAGGTGAAATCCAGGGCCAGCTGAGGGGACTCGGGCGGCGTCGGGGAGGGGATTTTCTTGGCCGGCCGCGGCCGCTTCGCCGCTCCCGGTTCGGGCGGCGGAAGGGCGGCCTCGAGCATCTCGCCCCAAGAGGAGACATGATAAGCGGAAAGCCGCCGGGTGAATTCGACGAGAATGGGCGCGATGAGCGGTTTTTCGTCGATCGCCCGGACAATTTCTTTGAGTCGCACCGCCCCCCCGGGAGGTTCATCGTGAACGCGGATGACGAACCCGGACACCGTCTGCCGGCCGAGGGGAGCCAGAACGCGCGATCCCGGCTCGAGGGCCGGGAAACCCTCGGGGACGAGATAAGTGAAGCTTTGAATGAGGCGCCGGGGAAAGGCGATATCGGCGTAACGGCTCATGTCCGGCCGAGCTTAGCCATGACCTGCTTCATATCGTCCCAGACCATTTTCTTAAGACCCTGGTTTCCTTCGTTGCGGACGAGGTAGGAGGGGTGGAACGTCGGCATGACGAGAAGGCCGTGCCATTCCTGGAATTGGCCGCGGCGCTCGGTCATGCCCCGAACGCTGGGAACGAAAAAGTCGGTCGCCGATTTTCCCAGGGTGACGATGATCCGGGGGCGGATGGCGGCGATCTGCTCGAGAAGAAAAGGCGAGCAGGCCGCGACTTCATCTTGGTGGGGAACGCGGTTGTCGGGGGGCCGGCATTTGACGATGTTGGCGATAAAGACCATGGATCGCTCATATCCCATGGCGGTGATGATCCGGGTCAAAAGTTGGCCCGCCCGGCCGACGAAAGGGCGGCCCTGGACGTCCTCGTCATGCCCCGGACCCTCGCCGACGAACATGAGCTCGGCCGCCGGATTCCCTTCTCCCGGGACGGCCTGGGTCCGCCCTTTCGCCAGCCCGCACTTTCGGCAGGCCAGGACTTCGGCGTGGATCTCGGCTGGGCCGCGGCGGGCCGGAGGAAGGTCGAGGATCGAGGGAACCGAGGGCTTTGCCGGGGCGGGAGGCGATTTGAAGAGGAAGTCGGCGCCGATCTCCTCGAAAAACCGCAGGCGGGCTTCGAGGTCGGCGAGGCGATCATCTCTTTTACCCACGGAATTTCTCGATCGCGTCCCAAATGAGCCCGGCCAGCTCCCGCTTCGAGACGACCTCCGTTTCCTCCGAGCGCCCGCGGGCGTCGATGAGGACGGCCTGATTGCGGTCGGCGTCGAACCCGAGGCCCTCGCGAGAGACATCGTTGGCAACGATGAGGTCGAGGTTTTTTTCCCGAAGTTTCGCTCGGGCGTTGGCCGGGATATTTTCGGTTTCGGCGGCGAATCCGACCAAGGTCTGGCCCGGCTTTTTCTTCCCGCCTAGGGTTTTCAGAATGTCCGGCGTGGGGACGATATCGAGCGACGCCGGAAGGGATGCCTTCTTGATTTTGTGCCGGGACGGCGCGGCGAAGGCGAAATCGGCCACGGCCGCGGCCAGGACGGCGATGTCGGCCTTGGGAAAAGCGGCCAGGGCGGCCTCGGCCATTTCGGCCGCGGTGTTCACGGCCGCGACTTCGGCTCCCCTGGGAGGCACGAGAGCGGTCGGGCCGCTCA
>Ga0315291_10006032_pt1 | contig 15117 bp, 13 predicted proteins | sample YL17G12_20_MG_FD_203070 | JGI IMG/M metagenome (GOLD analysis project Ga0315291, IMG submission 203070) | Sediment microbial communities from Yellowstone Lake, YNP, Wyoming, USA - YL17G12_20 | ecosystem: Environmental > Aquatic > Freshwater > Lake > Sediment | place: USA: Wyoming | collected...
CCATGACCAGCCCGATTATGGCGAGGATTAGCCGCGCGCGCAGCTCCTCAAGATGGTCGCCCAGACTCATCGTCGTATCGCGGGGATCTCGCTTCTTCTTTTTGGTCCTGGCCATTTCGACTTGGAGATGCTTGTATCAGGCAGTGCCGGGCTTCGGCGGGTTATTTCATTCGCTCAATATCGTCAAGCCCCGCTGCATCCTTGGCCTCTTTCACTGCGTCGTTCTTGATTTTCTTCACATCATTCGCCAATTCATCGGTGTTCTCTTTGGCTTCATTGATGCCTTTTTTGAACTCCGTGAGGCTCCTGCCCACGCTGCGCGCGATTTCGGGCAGTCGTCTGCCGAATATCAGCAGAGCTACGACGAGGATAACCAGCCATTCCCACTGCCCGGGCATCCAGGCCAGGATATGTTGTGTCTGTTCAGTCATTGCAATCTCCTTTGTTCGGCATCGAGATCGCTGCGCCGGATACCGGCAGGACCATTGAAACGCCACCAGCCGATTCCCGGCATCTCGACACCCATAACGGGATATGATGAAAACATCCCGCCATTTCAGTCTCATTTCTATAACGCCGAGACTGCCCCGCTGGATACCGGCAGGACCACTAAAACGCCACCAGCCGATTCCCGGCAGCTCGACACCCAGGACGGAATATAACATAGATACCCCGTCATTTCAACATTATAATTATAACCCGCGTTGATTTGGTTTGTCAACAAGCAACAAATTTCCAGAATTTACTCACTCACTGCCTGAATTCGACACAAAAGACCTTTGTATCTCTGTCTCGGTCGGCGGCTTTCGCAATAATCTTGCCCGTTTTGTCGGCGGCAATGCTCTGCCCGCCATAGACCCGGCCTCTCCAGGGCCCATTCGATATTGCCCCCACCGCATTCGTCCCGACCGCAACCGCCCCCGTCTTTTTGGCAGCGTTTTTTACGACCCTCTCAAGCTCTTTCCCATGCCTGGGCCAGTCTTCCTCCGGTGCTGCGTATCCGTAGGGAATCAGCAGTAAATCGGGCTTCAAAGCCCCCATCCTCTCCAGAATCTCATCTTCGTGCGTATCGGCGCAGATTAGCAGTCCTATCCTCCCGAACTTCGTCCGAACCGCATTGATCTCGTGGCCCGCGGTGTATGGCGGGCTCATCAGCTCCGCCAGCAGATTGATTTTGCGGTGTTTTAGAAGAATCCCGCCCGCATCGTCGATCAGCACCGCCGAGTCATACAAGTCCTCGCCGTCCTTCTCCTCCAGCCCGATGCAAAGATGAATCTCGTATTTTTGAGCCAGTTTGCAGAGTCGTGCGGAGTCTTTCCCCGGGATTCCAAATGCCCTGACGTGCGCATCGGGATTCACCCAGCCTAAGATGGCTGTCTCCGGAAAGCACGCAATCTGCGCCCCGGCGGCCTTCGCCTCGGCAATCCCATTTTCTATCCGAACAAAATTCCCCGCCCGATCGCCGTCAAGTGTGAACACCTGGCACATCGCAACCCTTATCGCGCCCATTTCCATCCCTTGTTCGTCGAATCCAAAATTGACAAAATCGCGGCAAAGACTATAATCCGTCTGAGCTTAACCGTCAAGTTGACTGCTTTTGTGGGAGTTGGCTATGGCTTCAGGCCCGGGCCGAAACAGGCGTCTCGAATCAGCCGTGAGCATCCTTCTGCTGGTGGTTCTTTTCTTTATCGCCCTTGCCGTACTCATAAAGCAGGCCGATGTCGATATGACTCGCTTCGGCCTGGGCGCCGCCGCCCAGCCTGATTCACAGAATACCCCCGATTTGGCCGTCCTGACGCCCGATGGCTTCAAAGAGTTTTCCTCGCCGCTGGTTTACACCGCGGGCAACCTTTACGAAAAGATAAACGGCAAGGCCCCCCTCTATCTCGATGCCGGGTTCCTCAAGCTGTCCACCCAGCGCTTTGTAAGCCGGACCGATGAAAACCTCTGGATGGAGATATATCTCTACGATATGGCAGGCCTCAAAAACGCATTCTCCGTCTATAGTGTGCAAAAGCGGGCCGACGTCGAAACTCTTTCGACTATGCAATTCGCATACGAAACGACCAACGGCCTCTATTTCGTCCACGGCAGATACTACATCGAGTTGCTCGGCTCAGCCGAGTCGCCCGACCTGCTTGAGGCGATGAAGAACGTCGCCGATAGCATCACGGCCGGCTTGAACGTCGATGGGGAAGCCCAAATACCGGAACTGGACCTGTTCCCAACGCACAACCTTGTTTCGGGCAGCTTCAAGCTCTCTCTCAAAGATACCTTCGGTTTCGCCGACCTGACCGACACCTTCACTTGCCGTTACGAGCTGAATGGCCAGTCTGTGACCGCGTTTATCAGCACACGCTCCGACCCTAAGAACGCCCAAAAAATCGCAGTCAGCTACTCCGATTTCCTGGTGGAAAACGACGCGAAACCAAAATCGACCGCCGACGAAATCCTCAAAAAGGTCGCGGCAAAAGTCCTCGATTTCTACGATACCACCGAAATCGTCTTTTTCCTCGGCCCATTCGTCGGTGGCGTCCACGAGGCCGAAGACCAAAAGATCGCAGAAGAAGTGGCGGTAATGCTCATTAACAGACTGACCGACTTGACAAAAACTCCAAAGCAATGAACGAGCAGAACAATATAGAGTTGCCGAGAAGACAGTTTTTGAGCAGGTCGGCCAAGGCCGGCATCTCAATCGCCGCCGCCGGTGTGATTTCCCACGCCCTCTACGACCCCGAAGGCCCGACGCCCGGCGTCAGTGCGGAGGACCTTGTTACATTACCCGATTTCTCTATCCCTCCCGAAGAGGGCCGCACAATCAGCATTGTCATCGGCTCCGACAGGACCAAGGCCGTTGGCAGGGCGATTGAACTGCTCGGCGGCTTAGGCAGATTCGTCAAAAAAGGCCAGACCATCGCCATAAAGCCCAACGTCGCCTTCGCCTCCCCACCCATGCTCGGCGCCACCGCCAATCCCGGCCTCGTCGCCGAAGTGGTCAGGCTGTGCTATGCTGCCGGCGCCAAGCAGGTTCTCGTCACCGACAACCCCATTAACGACCCTGCAAGCTGCTTTATGCTGAGCGGCATCGCAAAAGCCGCTACCGCCGCCGGCGCCAAAGTGATACTCCCTAAGGACAGCCTCTTCAAATACACGACGCTCGCGGGCGGCAAGCTCATCAGGAATTGGCCTGTCTATTTCGGGCCTTTCAGCAAGGCCGATAGGCTGATCGGCATCTCTCCCATCAAGCACCACCACAGAAGCGGCGCATCAATGACTATGAAGAACTGGTATGGCCTGCTGGGCGGACGCAGAAACGTATTCCACCAGGATATTAACACTATAATCGCCGAGCTTGCTATGATGGTAAAGCCCACCTTGGTCATTCTCGACGGCGCCGAGGTTATGATGACCAATGGGCCTACAGGCGGCTCGGTCTCCGACCTGAAGCGCAAAAATACCCTGATCGCAAGCACCGATATGGTTGCAGCCGATTCCTTCGGATGCAGCCTGCTCGACCTAAAACCCTACGACTTGCCTTACCTTGCCAAGGCCCACCAGGCCGGTGTCGGGACAACCGATTACGAATCGCTAAAGCCGAAACGGGCGACGATAAGCTGAAAGCGCAATTATGAGAATTGTCACCGCAAGACGAATAAGCCAGGCGTTCTTCTTCACGCTCTTTTTCTGGTTTTGCATCGTCAGCACCATCGGCGACAAAATCTGGCAGTTGCGCGGCTGGCCCGTTGACCTGTTCCTGTGGCTCGACCCTTTGGCGGCAATCGGCACGGCCCTCACCACGCACACCCTTTACCGGCCTCTCCTCTGGGCGCTCGCCACCATCGTATTGACGATCATCTTCGGGCGCTTCTTCTGCGGCTGGCTCTGCCCGTTCGGCGCCATCCACCAATTTGTCGGCTACCTGGCGAATAGAAAGAAAACCACTGCCCAGAAAATCAGCCTCAACAAATACCGCAAGGCCCAGGTCATAAAATACTTCATTCTCATCGTCCTGCTCTTTATGGCCGCCTTCCCCTCCATTGCCGCCACTCTGCAAACCGGCCTGCTTGACCCCATCCCGCTCGTGTCGCGGTCCTTCAACTTGCTGTTGCTCCCCATCTTCGATAGATCCGTCAATTTCGTCTCGGTCTCCGCCCGCTTTTACGAAGGCGCCTGGCTAATAATGGCCGTATTCCTAACCGCCGTCCTGCTCAATCTCGTCATCCCTCGATTCTACTGCCGATTTGTCTGTCCGCTCGGCGCCCTGTTCGGCGTCATCTCAAGATTTGCTGTCTGGCGAATCGGCCGCAAAAAAGGCGACTGCACCGACTGCAGATTGTGCGAGAAATCCTGCGAGGGCGGCTGCGAGCCTCGCGGCAAGATAAGAATCAGCGAATGTGTCCTCTGCTTTAACTGCCTCGATGACTGCAGGGGCGACCTGGTCAGCTATCAGACTACCGCTTCCAATGCCGGCGAAATCACCAATCCCGACGTCTCGCGCAGGGGCTTTGTAATCTCTCTCGCATCCGGTGTCCTCGCGGTTCCCGCTATCAGGCTCAGCAACAAGATGGGCGCCAATTGGGACCACGAAGTCATCCGACCGCCCGGCTCTCTGGCCGAACCCGAATTCCTCAAGAGGTGTATCAAGTGCGGCCAGTGTATGCGGGTATGCCCCACGAACGTCATCCAGCCGGGCGGCCTCGACGGGGGCCTGGAGAACCTCTGGACGCCCATCCTCAACAACCGCATCGGCTCCAGCGGCTGCCAGTTGAACTGCACCGCCTGCGGACAGGTCTGCCCGACCGCCGCCATCAGGCCGATTACCCTCGATGAAAAACTCGGGCGAGGAAGTTTCGCCGACGCAGGCCCCATCAAAATTGGCGCCGCATTCTTCGACCGCAACCGATGCCTGCCCTGGGCGATGGACAAACCCTGTATCGTCTGCGAAGAAAACTGCCCCGTCAGCCCAAAGGCGATTTATACCCAGGAGTCCTTCAACACCGTAAGAGACGGCGTTTTGACAGTTAGAAAGGCCGCGGACAATTTCATAGAAGTAGAAGTCGAGCAGGCCCTCATCCCCGGCAAATTCGCCACTGGCGATTACTATTGTGCCCTTGCCCGCCCAAGCACCGGAGGGCTTGCCCCGGACAACCGCGTCAAAATCGCAGCAAACACGGAAAGCTCAATCGAGCTCTCCGCCAGCCGGAACATTTTCGAGGAGGATATCCCTGCCCCGGGCGCCAGAATTGAAATTCAGGTCCGCCTGCAGAAGCCTTATGTCGATATTGAGAAGTGCATCGGTTGCGGAGTCTGCGAGCACGAGTGCCCCGTCAGCGGAAAAAAGGCCATAAGAATCTCCGCCGTAGGCGAAACAAGGTCCGCAGACAGAAAGCTCCTCCTCGAACCCGGCTAAAAACTAAGGGCGTAAAGGCCGCTTTTTGTTATTCCCGCGAAATTCACTCGCCGTCATTTATGGAGTCAAGTGCAATGAGAGACAAACAGAACAGAATCAACCGAAGAGGCTTTCTCCAGACCGCAGGGGTCGCCGGCATAGGCTCTCTACTTGCCGGGTGCCGTAAGAAGCAGCAACCGCCTGATAACGTCGATGCTAACCTCGTCAAAAGGCCCTCGAAGGACCCATCCGTCGCGGTGCCCCGACGAAAGCTGGGCCGAACCGACGCCGAAATCCCCGTCCTCTCTTTGGGAACATTCCAGGTTGATGTTGACAACCAGATACTCCTGCGAAAGACACTCGAAGCGGGCGTCAATTTCTGGGACACCGCCTACAGCTACGCGGACGGCAACAGTGAATTAGGCATAGGCAAGTTCCTCACAAAAAATCCAAATGTCCGCCGGAGCCTCTTCCTTGTCACCAAGGCCTCGGATGCAGTGGGCGCCGCCCAGATTGAGCAGCGCATTCAAACCTCGCTCAAAAGAATCAAGACCGACTACATTGACCTCTATCACGGCCTCCATAAGTGCTCCGACCCCGGATTGCTCAGCGATGAAATCCGTCATTGGGCCGAAGATGCCAAAAAGCGAAAACTCATAAGGTACTTCGGCCTCACCACCCATCAGAATACCGCACAGGTCCTCGCCGCCGCATCAAAATGCCCCTGGATCGACGCGGCAATGTTCTCCTATAACTTCCGCTTGGTGCAGGACGCCGAGTTACAGACCGCAATCGACGCCTGCCACAAGGCCGGAATCGGCCTTATCGCTATGAAGGTAATGGGTAAGGGTCAGACAGTCCCGACCGAGGCCGAAGAAAAGCTCATTAGTCACTTCCACGACCGCGGCTTCGACGAAAGCCAGGCGAGGGTCAAGCTCGTCCTCGAAGACCATAGGTTCGCGTCCGCCTGCGTCGGGATGAACAGCATCAAGATACTCAATTCCAATATCGCCGCCGTCCTCGACAAGACCGAGCTGACCGTGGCCGACAGGGCCGCCCTTGCCGAATACGCCAAAGCCACCTGCTCCGGCTATTGCGCCGGCTGTGCGGACATCTGCAATGCAGCTCTGCCTGATGCCCCTTATATCAGTGACATTATGCGCTATTTGATGTACTACAACAGCTACGGCGAGCACGCCGAGGCAAAAAGGCTCTTTGCACAAATACCGTCTGAATTGAGGCGAAAGCTGCCGAGTCTCAACTGCCGCCTGGCCGAGGCCCGCTGCCCCCAGCGCCTGCCCATAAGCGAGCTTGTCACTGAGGCTGTGAGCAAATTGGCGTGACTTGCCCGCCCAAGCACCGGCGGGCTTGCCCCGGGTTTCCAGGTTAATTAGTGACGAAATGTCAAACACGCACCGAAATCGCCGCGATGCTCAGTGAGCACGGCGCAAAAGAATAACGCCGCCCCCTTGCCGTTGTATGCTCGCCCGCCGGCGGCCAGGGCTCGACGCCTTTGCCGGCGCAATGAAGTTGCCTCTTTGTCCCGGCCTTGCTATACTAAACCACGTCGAATTCAGCGACTTAGGTGTACAGGTTTGAATGCGAAATCTCAACTTCAACGTTAAAACACTCACCCTCACAGCCAGCCTCTGTTTGTCAGCGATCTTGGCCGGCGCTGCTTTAGGCGGCGACTCGAACGACACCCCTTCACCACGCCTCCTCCATGAATTCCTCGCTGGCCCTATGGCGGATGTCGATGAGGTCATCTGCGCCGCTCGCCAGCCCGGCGCAGGCGGCCACTGGTACGAGAACTTCGGCTATTACGCCCACGACGAAAACCAGAAGCTCTTTCGCGCGATGGGCCAATTGTGCAGGTTGAACATTCGAACAGGAAGGCTCCGCATCCTGCTCGACGACAAGCAGGGTTCCGTCCGCGACCCGCAGGTCCATTACGACGCCAGGAGAATACTCTTTTCCTATCGCAAGGGCGGTTCGGACTACTTCCACCTCTACGAGATTGACATCGACGGCTCCGGCCTAAAGCAGCTCACCGACGGGCCATACGACGATATTGAGCCTACGTATCTCAGCGATGGCGGCATTATGTTCTGCTCCAGCAGGTGCAAAAGATGGGTCAATTGCTGGTACTCCCAGGTCGCTATCCTCTATCGATGCGACATCGACGGCGCCAACATTACTCCCATTTCCGCCAACATCGAACAGGACAACACCCCCTGGCCTTTGCCCGACGGCCGGCTCCTCTACCAGCGATGGGAGTACGTGGATCGGAGCCGGGTCGCCTTCCACCACCTCTGGACCTGCAACCCGGATGGCACAGGCCAGATGGTCTATTACGGAAACATGCACCCCGAAACCCTGATGATTGACGCCAAGCCAATCCCAACCTCCGACAACAAGGTCGTCGCCGTCTTCTCGCCCGGCCACGGTAAGGCCGAGCACGCAGGCGACGTCACCATCGTTACCCCCAAATCCGGACCCGACGACCTGGGCTCCGCCCGCAAGATTACACAAAATCCCGAATACCGTGACCCCTGGGCATTCTCCGAAGATTGCTTCCTTGTTGCCAAAGGCCCCTCGTTGCTCGTAATGAACGATCGAGGACAAACAGAAGAAATCTTCCGTCTGCCTCCCGCCCTCGTCAAAGCCAAAGTCGAGCTTCACGAGCCGCGCCCCTTGATCCGCCGGGACACTGAGAAGCTGATTCCCCATCGTGTTGCGCCCGCCGCTCTTACCGGAAGGCTTATATTGACCGACGTATATAGCGGCCGGCGAATGGAAGGCGTCAAACGCGGCGATATCGCCAAACTGCTCGTAATGGAAACGCTACCCAAGCCGGTCAATTACAGCGGCAAAATGCCCCCTATCAGCTTCGGCGGCACCTTCACCCTCGTCCGAATCCTCGGCACAGTCCCCGTCGAGCCGGATGGCTCGGCCTATATGGAGCTGCCCGCGCTGCGGTCTCTGTTCTTCGTTGCGCTTGACCGTAACAACAACTCCGTCAAACGCATGCACAGCTTCCTGACCGTTATGCCCGGCGAAACCACAAGCTGTCTCGGCTGTCACGAGCAGCGAACGCGCGCGCCGGCAAACCTCGGCGGCGGCTCGGTAGCCGCCCTGCGGCGCCCACCCGACAAAGTCACCCCCATATCGGGCATACCTGATGTATTCGATTACCCGCGTGACATTCAGCCCATCCTCGACAAATACTGCCTCGAATGTCACGACTACGACAAACGATCCGGCAGCGTCATCCTCACCGGCGACCGCGGCCCCATCTACTCACACAGCTATTACACCCTCACCGTCCGCAACCTGCAGGTCTCCGACGGTCGCGACCGAATGCGAACAAATCTTCCCCCACGCTCCGTGGGTACCAGCGCCAGCCCCCTGATGAAAAAAATCGACGGCAGCCATCACGACGTAAGGCTCTCCGCCCACGAACAGGATATGATTCGTTACTGGATAGAGGCCGGCGCCCCTTACCCAGGCACTTATGCCGCACTGGATACCGGTATGATTGGCGGCTTCCCAAAAAGCATTCTTGATACATCCGACAGGGCATGGCCCAGCTCCGTCGCCGCCGCCGAGGCTATCGAGCGCCGATGCCTGTCCTGCCACGACAAGTCCCTGCCCATCCCCCGCTTCATCTCCGACGATCTCGACCTGGTCCTGTCCAATCCCGACTTCAACGATGTCCGCATAAAGATGTCCCGCCATATTATGTTCAATCTCACGCGCCCCGAAAAATCCCTTATCTTGCTTGCCCCGCTCTCCCCTCGCAGCGCCGGCTATGGCCTCTGCGCGGAACACGACAGCGAGGCCGGCGAATCCCGGCCCGCAGCCGTTTTCGCCGACGCAAACGACCCCGACTATCAAAAGATTCTTGCGATGTGCGCCGACGGCAGCGATTACCTCGATAAGAACAAGCGTTTCGATATGCCCGGTTTTCGCCCGACCCTGCAATACGTCCGCGAGATGCGAAGGTTCGGCATCATTGCCGACAACGTCGCCGCAAATGCCGCCATCGACGCGTATCAGACCGATGTGGCCTACTGGCGGTCTCTCTGGTACCGACCGCCGGGAAATTAGCATCCGAAAATTATATGCTGTACATTCGGTCCCCCAATTATTTATGATGACAGCCAAGCTCGTACTCTGTGATGCGTAGTCTGACAAGTCGTCATGCTGAACGAAGTGAAGCATCTGGTCTGCGTAGGGAGATGTTTCCCCACGCTTGGAATGGACTCGTCGTTTGAGATGTCACACACTCGCATGTCATAACAATCGTGTATTTGTGAAACGTCTATTAGGGAGTCAGATACAATGCAGGCAAAACAAAGCAATATCGACAGAAGGAATTTCCTCAGAACAGTTGGAGTCGCGGGCTTAGGCTCGGTTTTGGTCGGCTGCCGCCAGAAAAAGCAGGCTGAACCCAATGCCGTGGCGGCCCAACCCGCCCAGGCGCCTGCGGGCCAGCCCCCCAAAACGCCGCCAAAGGACCAGCTCGCTCAGATGCCCAAGCGAAAGCTCGGCAAGACCGGAGTCGAGGTCCCCGTCCTTGCCCTCGGCACGATGTTCAACCTCGTTGACAACCAGATCGTCCTGAGAAGCACCCTCAAATACGGCGTCAATTACTGGGATACCGCCAACAACTACGCCGGCGGAAACAGCGAGCTTGGCATTGGAAAGTTCTTCGAAAACAATCCCGAGACGAGGAAAGACGTCTTCCTCGTTACTAAAGCCTCCTCCGCGAAAACACCCCAGGAAATCGAGCAGAGGCTCCAGACCTCCCTCAAGAGGATGAACACCGATTACATCGACCTCTACTACGCTCCTCACGCGGCTTCCGAGCCGGACGAGTTGACCGACGACCTCAGAAAATGGGCCGACGATGCCAAAAAACGCAAGCTCATAAGGTACTTCGGCTTCACCACCCACAAGAATATGGCCGGCCTTCTTGCCGCGGCGGCAAAGCTCGACTGGATTGACGTCGTTATGCCCGCATACAATTTCCGCATTATGCAGGACCCCGAGATGCTCGCCGCCATCGACGCCTGCCGCAAAGCCAACATCGGCCTTATCGCAATGAAGACTACCGGCAAGACCACGCTTGAAAGATTCCGGCAGCCCATTGAGACCGAGGCCGACAAGAAAATGATCGCCCATTTCCAGCAGCGGGGCTTCTCGCCCGAACAGGCCTGCATCAAGCTCGCGCTTCAGGACGAAAGAATAAGCTGTGCGGCCGTCCAGATGGAGAATCTCGACGTCCTCAAGGCCAATGTCGCCGCCGTGCTCGACAAAACCGAGCTCACCCAAACCGACAAAGACGTCCTCGCTGAATACGCCGGAGTCACCTGCTCAGGCTATTGCGCCGGCTGTGCGCATATATGCGATGCCGTTCTGCCCGATACGCCCTACGTCAGTGACATAATGCGATACCTGATGTACCACAACAGCTACGGCCACCGCGAACGGGCCGCAGACCTCTTCGCTCAAATCCCCGCCGGCGCAAGAAACAGACTGCTCGCTGCGGATTACACCGCCGTCGAGGCCCGCTGCCCCCAGCGCCTGCCGATACGCGAGCTGGTCGCAGAGGCCTTTGCTAAACTGGCTTGACCGCCATCGCAGAGGCTCCGCCGCGCCCCGTAAGCTCAGTTGTAAGGTTGGCATTCTTGTCTGGATGCGCCAACCCGAGAAGACCTTTTGGAAAATGGCTTCGGACGTAATTGTGGTATTCGCACGCGACAGCCTTAAACCAGGAGAAAAGATATGTTCCATTCCGTAATCGAATTCCTCAAAAACGCCGCCGCCGAGCAGATCGTCAATGACCCTGTTTGGGCGATCATAGCGCTGACGGGGCAGTTAGTATTTGGCGGGCGATTTGTTCTCCAGTGGCTGGCCAGCGAATACAAAAAACAATCCTACGTGCCGACATCCTTCTGGTTCGTATCGCTCGCAGGCAGTCTGATATTGTTCAGCTATTCTGTTCACATAAGGAATATTATTTTTATGGCCGGGTTCTCCCTGAACACGCTTATATATCTGCGCAATCTCCATTTGATTTACAAAAGCGCCAAAAGAGTCAACGTGCCGGCTGTGAATAGGACGAACGGTTGAAATGTTGCTGTCGCCGCAGAACAAGTTGGACGCCGCAGCCGCTGGCGAAATGGCAAAGCGGCTTGTCGGACAAGTTCTGGCCACATCTAAGCGTATCACCCCGCAGCCCTGTGCGTTATGCCTGCCCTTGCCGGGAGCGCTTCTCGAATCCCTCAAATCGCTGGAAAATCTGCCCCTTTCTTATGCTATAAGTACGGTATTGGTAAGCCTTTATGTGTGCATAGCACATTTTATTCTTGATTTTTCCGCCCATTTCCGCTATCATAGTGGCATAGTTGGGGTTCAGCAGTTAACAATTTAACAGTTCTGGTTTCCGAGACGGGCGATGAGGAAATTCTATTACGAAACGTGGCTCCCATTTACGTTCAACAAGAGGCGAATTCTGTTTCTTGCCATCGCAAGCTACATTGCCCTGTGTTGACCGGATTGTAGCGTCGCTTTAGTCCTCCGACCGCTCAGCTCCGAGCGCCCGTTTTTTTGCGCACCTCCGCACGGCATTTGATACGCCGACACACTAAGTCGGCCCCTCCAAGTCTCCGGCAATCTCTGGCCGCGTAACACTTTCTGGACAAGAAACCGCTCACGGCGTAATATGCTCTCCGTTATGCCAAATGATTCTTCGTGGAGTCGCAAAATGAAAAGAATCTTGAACTACTTCTTCCGTGGCCTTCTGATTTGTGTCCCCGTCGGGCTGACCGTTCTGCTGCTTGTTTATGTATTCAAAGGTCTCGACGGTATCTTTGCCGGCCTTTTCGATAGAATCACCACGGTTCCCGGCCTCGGCGTCGTCCTCGGCCTCCTGACATCGCTTGCCGTCATCACCCTCATCGGTTTTCTCGCATCGAATTTCGTGGGAAAGAAGCTCGTCGAGCTTGTGGACAAAGTCTTTACCAAGGTCCCTATGGTGAGGATACTTTACAGCTCAATCAAGGACCTTGTCTATGCCTTTGCCGGCAAACACAAGAAATTCGATAAGCCTGTGCTCGTCAGCCTCGGGCCAGGCTGTGACGCAAAAATCCTCGGCTTCGTCACAAGAGAAACCCTCGAAAACCTCGGCCTCAAAGACCACGTCGCCGTCTATTTCCCCCAGTCGTTCAACTTCGCAGGCAACGTCCTGATTTTTCCCAAGAGCGCCGTCAAGGCCCTCGATATAAGCAGCTCCGAGGCGATGACCTTCATCGTCTCCGGCGGAGTCGCAGGAAAATAGACCGGAATGAATCTCGAAAAGCCCGCGCCGCTGGATTCCAGTACCGCATTTCACATGTTCTATGACTATCCCGTCATTTCGACCAAACGTAGCCTTTAGCCCTGAGCGAAAGCGAAGGGAAAGCGAGTGGAGAAATCTGTCAAAAACAGTTACAATCTTTTCGTCTCATAGTCGCGCCATTTACGCAATGTTGAATAGAGGCCTCGTAATCGACTGATTGACCGTGTGGAGTGAATTGAAAATGACCAAATTGACTCACATTCATAATCTGCTTGTGGTGCTGGGTGTACAGTGCCTTTTCTCAGCAGCCTTTTGCCTCGCCGAACCGCCCACCGCCCAGAGCAGTTTCACCGTGACGTTGCCGCCGCATCGTTTCGCCGATGACCTTCTGCCGGCCTCGCCCTTCGGCATCAACACGGCCTTTCAGCCCGATACGCCCGACCTCGAAGCCATCCTCCAGAAAATGCAGCAGGCCGGCATCAAGTGGGGACGCCAGGACTTCACCTGGCGCCGCATCGAAAAGAGCAAAGGCCAATACCGATTTGAGGATTATGACCGCCTTGTGGATACCTGCCGCAAGTATGGCCTTTTGCTCTTCGGCAACCTCGCGTATTCGCCGGCCTTCCACGACCCCACGACACACGAGGGCGTGCAGGCCTACTGTGACTACGCCGCCGCAGCCGTCAGGCACTTTGCCGGCAAAGTAAGGCACTGGCAGATCTGGAATGAGCCGAATGGCGGATTCTGGAAGGGTACGCCCCAGCAGTACGCCGCTATGCTGGCCGCCGCCGGCAGGGCGATCCACCAGGCCGACCCCAACGCGATGGTCCTCGGCCTGAATATGGCATTCTGCGACGTCCTCTGGGCCAAGAAGGTTCTCGATCTTGTCCCTTACGATTGTTTTGACATTGCCTGCTTTCACCCTTATCGCGTCCCCTCCGCCCCCGAAGAACCCTTCGACTGGTGGGAGCTCGACCAATACGTCAAGAGCTGGCATCCCCACGACCTGAAGCCCGACTACCCGCTCGTCCACATGACCTTTCTCCAGCAGACCGAAGAGCTTATCAAGGTAATGGCCGAATTCGGCAGCCCCAAACCCGTCTGGATCACTGAAATCTGCTGGAACACCCAGATTCACCCTTACGGCGTCCCGGAAACCCGCCAGGCCGACCTCGTCGTCCGGTTCCACGTCCTTTCCATCGCCTCGGGCAAGGTCGAAAAAGTGTTTTGGTGGACCTTCAGAGACACAGGAACTATGCAATTCGACCAGGCCGATATGGTCGGCCTCCTCCGCAACGACCTGGCCCCCAAGTATTCCTACTATGCGTTCTCTTTTATGACGCGGATGCTCGAAGGCAAGAAATGGCTTCGCAACGATGCCTTTGGCCCCGATGTCTATGCCGCTGTCTTCACCGACCCGGCCGCCGAGCAGGATATAATCGTAGCCTGGACAACAAAGCCTTATGCCTATATCCGCGTCAACAATGAAAAGGGACTCAACATACACGATATCTACGGCACGCGCAGATTCGTCCCCGTTGTCGAGGTCCGCACCACGAGTCTCCCCATCCCCCTCGGAACCAGCCCGGTCTATATCGTAGGCTCAAAGGGCCTAAAGGCCCGCCTCCGCCCCGACCCCGGATGGTGAGCCCCGTTAGCCCGCATATTTCATGCGTTTTGCAGAAATGCGACCTAATTGCTTGCTGCTTAAGAGGTTATGCGCATAGCTGAAATTTACACACCGTAATTTGCAGGAAAACCGGCAAAATCGCACCGAATGTCATAACTTCTTTAATAACAAACACTTAACTCTCTGTGTCCTCTGTGCTCTCTGTGGCTTTGAAAAATCCGGGTTAGAAATCTTCCCATTTCTAACGGGGTGAGCCAAATCTGTCATTCGTAATACAATCCTTCAACTTCTTGTTTCTTTTGCTTGATATTGGAATCCGGCTGCCATAACGACCGTCGAAATAAGACGTTATGCTTTGTTTCGAATTTTGAGTTTCGGTGATTCGGATTTGTCTAAGATTTCGGATTCTTGTCCTGAGCGAAGCCGAAGGATACCGCCCAATGCTGTCGCCTTAAAGTGGCCCCGCCACGGCAGGGCCGCGCTAAATCCAAAAGACTTAGACCGCAATAACCTTAAAATTCACCAACTTTTTTGGAGTTGAACCCAAAAAGGGGAAAAAACCATCACCGCCCCATTATGAAGCGCCAGCGGAATTCCCGTCCGGTGAAGCACCTTGTTGGGCAGTATTTCAATATACTTTGAAAAAATCCCTTGCCTTGCTACCCACATACCAAGTAAGTCCCTTATTTGCACTGAAGCCTATAATCACCCCAATACCGAATGGGATTGTTTTCTCAACAGCTTTTCGGGTAA
>Ga0315291_10006034_pt1 | contig 15111 bp, 13 predicted proteins | sample YL17G12_20_MG_FD_203070 | JGI IMG/M metagenome (GOLD analysis project Ga0315291, IMG submission 203070) | Sediment microbial communities from Yellowstone Lake, YNP, Wyoming, USA - YL17G12_20 | ecosystem: Environmental > Aquatic > Freshwater > Lake > Sediment | place: USA: Wyoming | collected...
AGTTGCCGGTAGATTCCAGGCGAATAGTCGGGCGTCAATCCGTCCCTTATGCTCGTGAATTCTATAAGTGGGGGGTTTAATTGCCAGTAGATTCCAGACGAATATCCGGGCCCTCGCACATTTTAATACAATTATCTGGATTAATGTTCAAACTATAAGTCGCATTGAGATATGTGTGAATACGAGGGTTTGGCTGTTCTTCGATCAGGAGATCACCGCGCCGGACCATACCCTTCATGAGGTTTCTCTAGGCTGAAGCTTCTTCCTCTTGTCTATCGTCCTCTCAGCTCTGTAGCTGAGGACGGTCGCAATTATGGTCGTGCCAAGAATGACAATGAGAGTGGCGTTGAGGAACAGCGCTGTCAAATCGATGTCCTGCGGCAAATCAGGCGCGCCTGCCAGCAAGGCCGTGGCTCCTGTGGCTAGTACTGCAGCTGCCAATCCTCGAGGCATGAGAGCGAACAAAGCAGACGAGTCCTCCCGAGGAAGCATGCCTATCCTGCTCGTGGCAGAAGATGTGATCCACCGAACTGCCACGATCACGCACAACATCGCGATACCGACAATGAGCTGCAGCCCTTCTATGGTTCCGAATTCGAAAAGCAAACCCATGTAGACGAAGAAGAACGTCCGTATGAAAAATGTTATCTCTGCGTGGAAACGCTGAATCCTGTCGTCGGGGCCACCTGAGAGGTACACAGAAGTGATCTGTCTTTTCACAAACCCGCGATTCCCTATCGACAAGCCAAAGGCCAACGCTGCAATCGCACCCGAGCTGCCAATTAGTTCAACCACGCCTGCAACTAAGAACAGCACAGCGATTGTCAACATGTAGGCAAGGGGTTGCTTCTGAAGGATCTGAAGAGCATAGAGCCAGAGCACTCCAACGCCGAAGCCAATGAGCGCCCCACCCAAGAAATCTAGTGCAAGATCTCCCGCAAGGTTCACGGCGTCGAACTCGCCAACTCTCACAATCGTGAGCAGGGTAATGGCGGCGAGAATGACCAAGACATCTGTGAGAGCAGATTCAATGAACAGAATCGATTTCGTAGAGGGCCTAATCCTCAGTCTACCTGCAATGGGAATGACTATCGCGCCGCTCGTTCCTCCGACGATCGCACCCAGGCTCAAGGCAATATAGATGCTCCCACCAATCGCAACGTAGACAACGACTGCGACTGCCATCATTGTAAGCAGAAATGTGACGACTGCCATGAATAACGATAGCCTCATCGATTCGAACACGGCCCTTATGTCCAAGGTCAAGCCTCCATCGAAAAGAATCACGATGAGCGCCACGGAGAGGAACAGATCCCTGTATTTGTTGAATTCATCCAGAGTCTCGGTCGTAAGAAGGTGGAGCCTCCCCCCAAGAATCGACGGTCCGAGCAGAATTCCGACAAAGACCAGCAAGAGCACGTCAGGGACCTTGTACTTCTTGAACATCAAGTTGCCAAAGAATCCGATGAAGACAACCGCACCGATGGCCAGAAACGCGACTACCGTGTTGTCGTTCATTTCCCGCACCGTTCGTTTTCAACCTACTTGTTCAGAGCAGCTGAGGGCGGTCCACTCGCTGTCCCCCTGTCCGCGCGGTCGTTCAACCACAGCATCTTGTCCCGTTCTCTGTCAGGACTCCACAGGACAGGTTTCGTCTGACTTGGGAATCCCGCTCATTGTCCTCCTGAGCAGAAGCGGCGTGAACACGGCCGTCAGAAGCCCCATCAGTATGATCACTGAATAGATCTCCTTGGAGATGATCCCGATTGTCAGGCCGTACAGTCCTATGATCATGGCCACCTCCAATCTTGGCGACATTCCGATGCCTATCGAGAGGGAGTCTCGTCTTGAGATTCCAAGCAAGCGCGCAGGAATGCCACAACCTGCGATCTTCGAAAGAACTGCCACGACCGTCAGCAATGCTGCGAACAGCCAGGCGATCCACGATATCTCCCCAAGGTCAACAAGGACCCCAAGCGACACGAAGAATATCGGTGCAAAGACCATCTCGAGGACTGAGAGCTGTCTCTTGTAGCTCGACCTGAATTGACAGCGCGCAAAGCTCGTCCCGGCTACAAAGGCTCCTATGATCGCGGAAATGCCTATAGCCTCAGATACGACAGAGTAGACGAAGGCAATGCACAACGCCAACAGAAACCCGCTCTCCTCTATGCCTCTCTCCAGGCCTCGCTTCTGGACAGCAGCAATTCCCTTCGCGATATACTTGGAGCCGATATAGGCTCCCAGACCGACAAACGCTGCTGAAGCGAACACAAGAAGAAACATCTCCCAGAGGTCGATGCCTGCTCCTGTTGCAGTTCCCTCCGAAACCCCGAGCACGACCATCCCGAGCACATCGTCGACCACCGCAGCGCCAAGGATGATCTTCGCGGTATCGGATCCGATGATCTTCATCTCGCGAAGAACCCCGGCAGTGATTGCCACGCTCGTTGCCACAAGCGCGGCGCCCACGAAGACTGATTGGGAGAACTTGTCGTAACCGATGCCGGGATCGGGGAGCATCAATTCTGCCAGAGCGAAGCCGCAGACCCACGGGACGATGACACCACCAAGTGCAATAATCATTGAGCGCTTTGTGTAGATCTGCTTGATATCACACTCGAGGCCAATCATGAACAGAAGCAGGATGGCGCCAAGATTCGCCAATTGCTCCACCAGGTTTCCAGTTTCTGTTCCACCAACCGATATCAAGCTCAATACGCTCGGTCCAATCACGATACCAATTACCAGTTGGCCGATGATCTTCGGCTGCCTGAACCTTGCGAACAGAAAGCTTGAAGCTATGGCCACAGAGAGTAGAAGTGACAACTGCAGCCACAGATTGTCTACTATTGCGCTCTGGATGCCCTCAAGCATGGTATAACCTTCTTGTCATGGCGGTGCATTCTTCCGATAGTTTTCTAGCATGTATCCCCAGTATTGGTCCTCTAGCTCAGCCACGCCTTTGACGTCTCATTACTTCGCTTCCGAGGAGAAGGATCTCAAAGCCGTTGAGCTCCCCAATGAGTGTGTTATGCTCGTCAATGACAGGCAGGTCTTCGAGGCCGTGCTTCATCATCTTCTCCAACGCGGTCAGCAGCCTGTCGTCCTCAGTGACCGTCACGGGCTTCACCATGTATTCCTCGACCGAGAAAGGGAGGGGGATTCGCTTGGACCGTGGATGTTGCCGCCCTTTCTCGAAAAGCGATAGTGACCCCTGGATTGCAGCCAGCATCTCGGTGAGTCCAATCATTCCGATGAGCTTTCTCTTGTCGTCGACGACATACGCGCTCCTTGTCCTTGGGTCGGCCAACACTCTGTCGACGACATCGTGCAGGCCCATGCCCTTCGTGACGACGATGGGATTGGTCACGACAAGCCTGTAAGCATCCCTCACGAATCTGAATGAGAGCTCGTCGGCCATCCTCTCGAACATACCAACGCTCAACTCCCTCTCCACCAGGTCGAGCACGCTCTTTCCAACTGAGGTTAGACCGAACTTCTTCCATGTCTTCCGCCCAGGTTCCAACAGAGAAACGACTTTCCTCTCCTCGAGTTCCTTCAATGCCGTGCCGACGTTCTGGATCGAGCGATCTGTATCCCGTGCGATTTCGGAGGCGCCGAGGTACTGGTTGTGCGCGAAACATCTGAGGGTGACAAGCCTTCGATCTGACATGATTATCCATCTTACAGTGTCCTTCATTCTCTGCTCCATAGTCTCACAATTCTTTATCTCGAGTTTCTCTCAGGCACTCGGTCTGTTGTGATAATTGCAGACAAGGATTTAATAGTTATTCATCATTATTCACAGATAGTCACAGGGATGCAAGGGCTCTCAACCCCCTCCAATTCTGGCCCTATCGTACGTCCCACGATATGCCCCGAGAGTGCTCCGATGCCGTACAAGAAAAGAAAAGAAGAGAGGAAGCCAACTTTTGCAGTCCTGGGAGCAGGTCACGGGGGTTTGGCCATGGCGGGACATCTAGCGCTTCTTGGATTCCGCACACGGCTCTGGAACCGGTCGCGCGAAAGGACAGATCGTGTCTCCGACCGCGGAGGAATAGAGCTGGAGGGAGTGATAGAAGGTTTTGGGGAATTGGAGCTGGCCACGGACGATATTGGTGCCGCAATCGAAGGAGCGGACGTGATTATGGTGGTGGTGCCCGCAACGGGGCACAGAGACATCGCCAAGCTGTGCGCCCCGCATCTTAATCGCAACCAAGTCATAGTCCTGAATCCCGGAAGGACTTTCGGAGCGCTTGAGTTCCTTCAGGTGCTCAACAAAGAGGAAGCTCCTGCGACTCCCACGTTGGCTGAGGCCCAGACTTTCATCTACGTATCTCGCCACACGGACTTCGCGCACGCGCGCATAATGCAGATCAAGAACTCCGTCCCTCTGGCAGCAATCCCCGCGCACAAAACACCGGAAGTTCTGGACATAGTCCGAAAGGCCCTTCCCGAATTCGTAGCAGCAACAAACGTCCTCGAGACGAGCCTCGACAACATAGGAGCCATCTTCCATCCGACCCTCACTATCCTCAATGCGGCTAGAATAGAATCCACTCACGGCGACTTCGAGTACTATCTTGAGGGTGTCTCCCCTTCGACGGCGAGGATCGTCGAAGCTGCGGACATGGAGCGCGTGGCATTGGGAACAGCTCTTGGCGTGCACCTCCACACCGCAAGGGAATGGCTCTATTTGGCCTATTCTTCTGCTGGTAGGACGCTTCATGATGCCATCCAGGCCACCCCAGGCTACAAGGGGGTGAGAGCTCCATCGACGCTGACCCACAGGTACATCCTCGAAGATGTCCCAATGAGCCTCGTGCCGATGGTCTCAGTTGGCAAGTTGCTCGGGGTGAAGACCCCCACGCTCAATGCACTCATTCACATGGCTTCTCTGATTCACGCTCGCGATTTCTGGGCCGAGGGCAGGACAGTCCAGACGCTAGGTCTTGCTGGGATGTCAGTTGAGGATATCCGAATGCTGGCCGTCAGAGGAGTGTCAAAATGAGAATCCTGGCAGCTTCCATAGGCAATTGCGTCCACACCGCTGGCGTTCAGGCCTTCCTGGAGATAGCCCGCACTCTCGGACACGATACTGTATTCCTCGGTCCAGCGGTCTCCGTGAAGAGGTTTGCCGCAGCCATTGTCGAGCACAAGCCTGATGCCGTGGCCGTGAGCTACAGGCTTACCCCCGAAAGCGCAAAGGTGATTTTCGACGAGCTGCAGTCTGAGATCACCAGGAGCCCAGACATAAAGAAAAACAGGAAGTTCTTCTTCGGTGGGACGCCTCCAGTAGCGGCCCTCGCAGTCAAGACAGGCATATTCGATGCATGCTTCGACGGCAGCGAGCCGGAGAAAGCCGTTGTGGCACTCCTCCAAGGGACTCCCCTGGTAAAGAGGGCGTCCGAGCACGCCTCGGACCTTGTTACCAGGGTTCAGAGCTCTCAACCGCTGCCCCTTATTCGACATCATTTCGGGCTTCCATCGATGAAGGACACGATTGAAGGCGCCAGAAAGATGGCTGAGAGCGGCCTGTTGGATATCCTCTCGATAGCACCGGACCAGAACGCACAAGAATCCTTCTTCAGGCCTCGCGAGATGGACTCGCGCCTCGATGGTGCCGGAGGCGTCCCTCTGAGAAGTCCCGCCGACCTCCAAGCACTATACGAGGCGACAAGAACAGGCAGCTTTCCTCTCCTCAGGTGTTACAGTGGCACAAGAGACCTCATCAGATGGGCCGAGATGCTGAAGGACACCATCAACACAGCATGGGGTGCGGTCCCTCTCACCTGGTACAGCGAGCTCGACGGCCGCTCCAGAAGGACTCTTAAGGAAGCCATTGCAGAAAACCAGCAGGCCATGAAATGGTATGCTGAGCACGGCATTCCCGTGGAGGTCAACGAATCCCATCAGTGGGCACTGAGGCGTTCAGGCGACGTCGTGGAACTCGCGACAGCATACCTCGCAGCATACAACGCGAAAGCTCTCGGCGTGAGAGACTACGTTTGTCAGTTCATGTTCGACACTCCAAGAGGCATCTCGCCCGCAATGGATATCGCGAAGATGCTCGCCAAGCTCGAGCTCGTAGAGTCCCTCAAGAACGGCGAGTTCAGACTGATCAGGATGGTCAGATCTGGTCTGACCTCATTCTCCTCGTCGGCCAATGTCGCAAAGGGGCAGCTGGCGGCTTCCGTGTACGCCGCCATGACCCTGAAACCTCACATCGTCCACGTTGTGGGCTACAGTGAGGGGGATCATGTGTCCACGGCAGAAGAGGTGATCGAAAGCTGCGAGATCGCCCAGGGAGCAATCATGAAGGCTCTTCTCGGTGGGGTGAGACCGGAGACCGATCCAAAGGTCATGGTCAGAAAGGCAAGCCTCATCGAGGAGACTCGGTACCTGCTTGATGCGATCAAACGCCTGAAGAGAGCCAACTCACATGATCCGCTCACATCCCCGGAGACGATAGCCGAGGCGATCAGGGAAGGATTGCTCGATGCATCGGATCTTCGCGGGAGCGGAGTGGCACGGGGAAGAATGGTGACAGCCATCGTCGATGGAGCCTCCGTGGCGGTCGATTCCAACACTGGCAAGCCGATCACGGAGAAGGAGCGAATCCAGGAACTTGCAGTCTGCGAACACGACCTGGATCTCGCCGAGATTTGATTCATTCGGTGAACGGAAATGGAAGGGATCGCAGGTACGTTCGGAATGAGAGACAAACACCTCGTGAGAATGATGCTGGAGAAGCTCGAACACAGGGGACCCGACGCATCAGCAGTATATGCTGACGACGCTCTTGTTCTCGGGGCCAGGAGGTCGAGAGGAAGCCCCATTGAAAAGACCACAGCGATTGCACAGGAGGATGGAGTTGCTGTCGCATGCGATTCATACATCTTCAACAAAGAGTTGTTGCGAAAAACGATTGCCCCGAGCTGTGACGGGAGTGTCTCAGACGCACAGCTCGTGCTCAGAATGTATAAGACCATAGGGACTCCCGTCTTCCGCTACATCGATGGGGCATATGCCATAGTCATCGTTGACTGTGGCAAGACCATTGTCGCAAGGGATACCTACGGTCTCAAACCGCTTTACTTCTCGGGGGACATGAGAAGGGGCATATACTCTTCCGAAATCAAGTCCCAGCAACTCGCAGAAGAGCGATTCATTCCCTTCCCGCCCGGCAAGATGCTTGTCTCCGGGGAGGGTTTCAGAAGAATCGTGAGGCAAGAAATCCCTTGGACCAAAGATCTCAATCCCAAGCGTCCCGCAGATAAAGTGCGTCAGCTCATAATGCAGAGTGTGTTGGGCTGTGTCGACAATTCCAGCGGATTCAACGTCTTGCTCAGCGGAGGTATCGACAGCAGCGTTATTGCTGCAGCTGCTGCTGAGACTGCATTGAGCATACAGAGTGTCTGCGTAGGGACGGAAGATAGCGAGGATCTCAAGATGGCTCGATTGGTCGCGGATTACCTCGGGACCATGCACAAAGAGCGTGTCTATGATGTCGAAGACATGCTCATAATCCTCAGCGACGCAATATACTATGGAGAGACCTTTGACTACCCTCTCGTGAGAAGTTGCATCCCCAATTACATGGCTACACATATTTTCTCGGACAGGCACAGAATTACTCTCTGCGGCGAGGGAGGAGACGAGGTATTCGCAGGATACGACTTCCTATTGGGCGTCAAGAAGGACGAGGCGCTGAGATTGGAGAGGGTCGCCCTGCTCAGGGATGGCCACATGACCGGATTCCAGAGAGTCGACAGGATGACAGCGTCTGCCTCTCTGGACGGAAGAATGCCCATGATGAGCAATCAGGTTGTGGATTATGGTCTTCGGCTGGGTAGGAAGGCATTGCTCGGATCCAAGGTCGAGACGAGCAAACTTGTCCTTCGCAACGCCTTCGCCGATCTCTTGCCGAAGCAGGTTACATGGAGAAGAAAGAGGAGGTTTGGCGAGGGTGCTGGCTCCATCAACTCTCTTGTTGGGTATTCAGAGAAGCTCATATCTGACAAGGAGTTCGAGAGAGAACGGGGACTACTGCCAAGAATCAGAATCAGGACGAAGGAGGAGCTGTTGTACTACAGGGTCTTTCAGCGTCACTTCCCATCGGAGAGCGCACTGGCCTCAGTTGGATTCACGCCACGCCCATGACTACGCGAGGAAGTCACGAATGGGAGACCTAACCCCATATTTCCACCACGCAATCTCTTTTTGATAGTCTGAAACCATTTTCCTATGGGTAACTTGACTGTATCCAAACCCGTTCATTTTGTACCGGTAAGTATAGCATCGAGCTTTAATCACCGGTAGATTCCGGGCTGTAATCCGGGCCCTCGCACATTTTAATTCACAGATTTAGATTTATGTTCAAATCTAATCCCGAATCTGCTATTCTATCCAGATTAGATATGGTTGAAATCGAAGTGTTCAAACCATGATCACAGCAGGTGCTTGGGCCGTGATTTCAATAAGAAGGGCTTGGTGAGCTCGTATTCGCCGGAGTCGGGTGCGACCGGCAGTGTAAAATAGATATCTTAGATATACCTATCTCAGATATCTATGTGCGACGACAGGACCAACTGCTGCCGCCATCCCGGAACAGGACTCATCCAGCTGGAGATCCTCCGCATACTCTACGAGAATCCCACCCACGGATATCAGATCATGGACGAGCTGAGGAAGTTCACAATGAACGAGTACGCTCCGGAACCCGGTGCCATCTACACGATGCTGAGGAGACTCGAGCAGAGAGGCTTCCTCGCCTCCCGCTGGGAGAAGAAGGCCTCTCGGGCGGACCGAAGGGTCTATACCATCACGAAGGAGGGAGAGGCGTTCCTGAGGGAAGGGTTGCGAATGGTCAAGAGAAGGAGACCGCTCATGGACGACCTCGTGCGGTTCCACGACAACAACTTCGAGGATAAGACCGCCAGGAAACGAAGGGAGCCATGAATCGATGAACGCGATTGAGGCCGATGGCCTGACCAAGTACTTCGGTGAGCTCCTCGCCGTGGACCACGTCAACTTCCAGGTCAAGAAGGGAGAGATCTTTGGGTTCCTGGGTCCGAACGGCGCAGGGAAGACTACGACGATTCGAATGCTGACTACCCTCACGCGGCCCACAGAGGGCAGGGCGAAAGTGGCCGGCTACGATGTTCTGGAAGATCCACTCCGCGCCAAGCAGCACTTCGGCGTCGTCCCGGAGGTCTCCAACGTCTACGACGAGCTCAGTGTGTGGAACAACCTGATGTTCGCGGGCGAGATCTACGGGATGTCCAAGGTCGAACGAAGGCGCCGGGCGGATGAGCTACTGTCCCTCCTGGCGCTCGCCGAGCACAGAGATAAGAAGGCGCGGAACCTGTCCAAGGGGCTCAAGCGCAAGCTCGTGCTCGGGATGGCGTTAGTGAATTCTCCGGAGATAATGTTCCTCGACGAGCCGAGCTCGGGGCTCGACGTGACATCAACGAGGACGATGCGTGAGATAATCCGTCAGTTCGCCCGGCGTGGCATGACGGTCTTCCTCACCACGCACAACATCGAGGAGGCGAACCTCCTCTGTGACAGGGTGGCGATAATCGTGAAGGCCCGAATCGTGGCCATTGACTCCCCCGAGAACCTCAAGATGACCCTTGATGCATCCCGGTCCGTCGAGATCGCGTTCAAGAAGGCCCCACCTAGCCTTCAGGACTGGCTCAAGGCCTCCGAAATGGTGAGCGCGGTTCGAAAGGAGGGCGACAAGTGGAAGGTGTTCACATCAAACCCATCAGAGTTCCTGGACGCGCTCGTCGGCTATGTCGGGCGGGAGAAGGCGAACCTGCTCTCGGTCAACACATTGGGGCCGAGCCTCGAGGACGTGTTCGTTTCCCTCGTGACAGACGAGGGGAAAGGGGGCGGATGACATGGACTTGGCATCATCGGATGTTCGAACGCGGCCTGTCCGCAACCTGACCGCAGCATGGGCGGTTGCCCGGAAGGACATGCGGATATACTACCTCCGCCCCGGGAACCTGATGTTCGGCGTCCTGTTCCCCGTATTCCTGTTCTTCTCGTTCGCGGTGGGCCGCGACCTGCCAGCTGCAGTCCTCATCCCAGGCCTGACGGCAATGGCCATGTTCTTTGGATCGTCCTCGACCGGGGCGATGGCCATCCCGACCGAGAGGAGGACGAAGACGTACGAGAGGTTGCTCGTGGCGCCCATCTCGCCCATATCCATCCTCTTGGGCCAAACCCTAGGCGGGTTCATCTTCGGGGCGGTTTTCGCCGCGGTTCCAATAGCTCTAGGCTTCGCGTGGTTCGAGATGTCGGTCGCCAACTCGCTCGTGCTGGTCCTTGCAATCGCACTGTCATCTTTTGCGTTCTCGGCCCTTGGCATCATGTTCGCCGCACTCCCTAGCGAGAACCCCGGCGACGTTATGATGCTCCTCAACTTCGTGCGGCTCCCCCTCATGTTCGTCAGCGGGATATTCATAGCTCTCGACGACGTGGGCGACATAGGCCTCGCCCTTGCGGCAATCTCCCCTCTCACCTACTCGAACGACCTGCTCAAATGGGCCGTGGGGGGCACCAGCTACTTCAGCCCGGCCATAGACGTCCTGGGGATAGTCCTGTTCTCAGTGATTTTCCTAGCGCTTGCCCTGTGGCTCCATGAGAGGGCCAGGAAGTCCGATAGGATGGCTGGGAAGCGAAAGCGCGCGAAGGAGGCTGGGCCCACTTGAAGCCAATCAGCCTCTCAGAGCTTGCGGAGACTCAGCGCCCCAGTCAGGGCCTGGCGAAAGGTATCGTCCTCAGGTCTCATGTGTTCAACGCTGTCCAGGTCGTCCTGGACTCCAGGAAGGAGATCCCTCCGCACCCCGAGGACTACGCTGTGCTGTTCGTGGTAATCGAGGGCCAGGGGCGGATAACGACCGGGGACGGCGTCTGGAAGGTCCGGTCCGGTGACGTCGTTCATTTAGACAGGGGCGAGACGAGGGGCATCGCGGCCGATACGAGGCTCCGTGTGCTCGGCATCCAGGAACGTCCCAATTCGGAATGAAGGTATATGACAAGCTACTGGTGGTGAGATCTCGTGGAAAAGATGTGTGGTCGATCATTCTGGTCGAAGGGACAATCATGCAGGGACTGTTTGCACAGATGACGGAGGATCGCTGCAAAATGACAGGTCACGGCAAAGGGCGCAAAGAGTGACGAATGCTAGCTTGGAAATTTGAAGTGATGAAATGCTCAGCACACGCGAAGGTGAGTCTTTGAGAAGTGGCATCGTTGAAGAAGTGAATCTCGCGCAATCGTCTTGGAATTTGAGGGCGCTTGATACGCCCTTTCGATCCCTCATTCAAGGGGGGTTGCTCGCATGATTGAACCGATACGCATGGTGAACCTGACCAAGAACTTCAATGGGTTCAAAGCAGTTGATAACCTGAACCTGCTGGTGAAGAAGAAGTCCTTCACGGGCTTCCTTGGGCCCAACGGGGCTGGGAAGACGACTTCGATAAAGATCCTGACCAATCTGCTCTCCCCTACGAGCGGAGCGGCGTACCTGAACGGAATCGATGTGACACAGGATCCGAAAACCGCTCTGACCCATGTCGGAACCGTGGTAGAAACGCCTGAGTTCTATCCATATCTCACTCCCAATGAGACGCTCGCCTACATGGGCGAGCTGCACGGAATGGCCCGCGGTGACATCAAACGACGGACAAAAGAGGTACTGGAAACAGTCAAGATGACCGAGTGGGCAGACAAGCGCATCGGCAAATTCTCCAAAGGAATGAAGCAGCGCATCGCCATCGCCCAGGCCATTCTACATGAACCGTCGGTCGTGATCCTCGACGAGCCGACAAATGGGCTGGATCCTAGAGGAATGCTCGACGTCCGCGAAATCCTAGAAGATCTGAAGAATGAGGACTATACCGTGCTCATGTCATCTCACCTGCTCAACGAGGTGCAGCAGGTGTGTACCGATGTCGCGCTCATCAACCGGGGTCAGCTGCTCAGGAGTGGACCCGTTGATGAGCTGATCGCTTCAACGAACCTCAGGAGGTTGGAGATCAGGACCATTCAGGAGACCACAGGGATCTTGCTTGGTAAGATTTCCCAACTGGGGGGCGTATCGGGTCTTGAGATGTTCGGGCCTAGGGACTTCGGTCTCTCTCTTACAGGCGGGGACGAAGCACAGGCGGATCTGCTGACGGAACTGCAGAATCTAGGGCTCAAGGTCGTCTCCTTCAAGGAATCCGGCGTGGCGTTGGAGAACCTGTACATGTCCCTTATCAAGGAATCGAGGTGATTGAGATTACCGAGACAGTTGTTCAAAGCAGCAAGAAGACCGTCGCCGTGGCTCCTTCGGATGTTGCTCAGATTGGGATTGTAGCGAAGTACGATGTCCTGAAATACCTACGTAGTCGCCGTCTATTGGGCATGATCGCAATCGTGGCACTTGTCATTCTGCTCGTCACTGCGCTGCCGCCCCTGCTCGGTGAATCGTACTCTGATGATGCAGACGCATTCATGAGCACGTACGCGGGTTTTGTCGCCATACTTGTCATTGTCGGCGCCACTCTCTTCGCTGGAGACGCCATCGTATCCGAGTTTCAGAACCGCACTGGATATCTGCTATTCCCCAAGCCGGTGAAGAGATGGGTACTGCTGGCTGGCAAGTTCCTCGCTTCGATGGGGGCCATGTTCCTCGTCCTGCTCGTGTACTATGCCATCGTGCTTGCTCTGGGACTCGTCATAACCGGAGGTTTCTCTGTATTGGGTGTGGAATCTCTCCTTCTCGCGATGCTATACTCGGTAGCCGCGTTATCTGTGGGATACTTGATCAGCTCGATTATGAAAGGGACCACCGGAGCCCAGGTTCTGACCTTTGCTCTGTTTCTCTTCATCTTCAGTATGGTCACGCAGTTGCTGACCATGAGTGATGTGAAGCCTTGGTTCATCGTGACCTTTGCCAGCGGAGTGATTGGCGATATCACTCAGGAGCCCTATCCAGTCGACAGGAGTTCGTCCGGAGAGGGGCCGTTCGCAGTGAGCAGCTTCGTACCTGACGTCGGCGTGTCCATGGCGGTCATGGCGGCCTACGCCCTAGTCTCGCTCATGCTTACCTACTACTTCTTCAAGAGGAGGGAGATGTCAGCGTAGGCTGCAGGGTGCTCGTGATTAATGGGCCAATTGAAGGTGAGTCATTGAGCAGTGGCATCATAGAAGTGGAGAACCTCGATCATTCGTTCGGTAACTTGAAAGCGGTCGACCGGATCAAAGAAGCGTTTCGGGCAAAGGAGAGCGGACGCATAAGGGGCAAGATTGCCGTCGAGATCAGGAAATGACCTTGGCTGTTCCGGATTCCATGGCGTCGGAGGATCGGAGGTTCCAAGGCGATTGCTCACTAGAGAGGGGTCGCGTTCAGAGGACCTTGTTGGTGAGGGGACGTGCCGAGAACCGTGTGTATGGTCGAACGTCTGGCACTCTGTCAATCAGAGGATTGTTGCACCTAGCTAGACTCCATTTCTTCACGTTTGTTCATCGGGAAGAGATTACCTGCAACTCATGCGTTCATTCCGGATTTGCAGTTGTCCAAAGTCGCAGACTTGCCTTTTCGAACAAAGGCAGCGTTCCCAAGTCTCAACACCCATGCCGATATAGTATCAGACAGAATCGGCCAAAAAGGCTCTGAAGGAACAAGAGAAACGAACAGCGAGAGTTCCTTCGGTCAGAGACGTATTCATCGCAGATCCCCACTTGCGCGCCGATAGGTTGAATAATCCGCTACCATTACAAAGTGGCCGTGGACATCGCAATAATCGTCTTGCTTCTTATCACCGTTCCCGCTATCGGCGGCTTGGCATGCCTGCCGTTCCGAAATGGAAGGCATATGGCAATTCCAGTTATGGCGACATCAGCCATAGTGATGGTCGCATCGATTGCTCTCCTGCTTGACATTCGTTCGAGAGGTGTTTCAAGCTACGAAATCAGCGAGGCAGAATTCGGCTTCGCAAGTTGGGTCATAACGATTCTCGACTTCGCGCTGATGCTGTTCTTCGTCTACACAGGTTTCAGGCTGAAAAACAGATTGGCGATAGCATTCGGGCTGCTGCAACTGATACCGATGGCCGGTTTGGAGATGGCAGTGTATGGCCAGGAGATCGAACCTGCTCTTGTGATCGACTACCTGGCGATCGTCATGGCGCTGGTCATCAACATTGTTGGTTCGATCATCTGCATCTATGCCATCAAGTACATGGAGCATGACAATGCCCAACCGAGGTTCTTCGCGATAATGCTGCTCTTTCTCGGGGCAATGAATGGCGCGGTGTTCGCCAACAACCTGCTTTGGCTTTTCTTCTTCTGGGAAGTCACAACTCTCTGCTCATACCTGCTGATTGGTCATGAAAGGACTGCAGAGGCAAAGGAATCCGCCGTCCGGGCCTTGGTCTACACTCTTGGCGGTGGTGTCGCGCTGGCTATCGGAATCGTTCTCTTGAACAACTATTACGAGACCCTTTCACTGCAGGCTATCCTCAAGGCAGACACGTTGGGCGGGATCGCTCTCTTGCCATTCGCTCTCATGGCCATTGCCGCCTTCACGAAGGCTGCTCAGGTCCCGTTCCAGAATTGGCTCCTTGGCGCCATGGTCGCTCCAACGCCCGTGTCTGCCTTGCTCCATTCGTCTACCATGGTCAAGCTAGGGGTGTATCTATTGATCCGCATGTCGCCGGCCTTGGGGGGCTCGACCGCTCTCGCTTGGACCATAGCCCTTGTGGGGGGTCTGTCGTTCCTGGCCACATCGATACTCGCGATAACCGAGAGCTTCGCATAGAGGGTCCTGGCCTACTCGACGATTGGCAATCTGGGGCTTATCACGATGTGTGTTGGAATCAACACCTCCTTGGCAATATCAGCGGCCATCATTCTCCTTTTGTTCCACGCAGTCTCCAAGGCCCTTCTGTTCATGTGCGTGGGCGTTGTGAAGCATGAGACCGGCGTCGTGGAGATCGATGCGATGTCTGGTCTCAGGGACCGCATGCCGTTCGTTTCGATTGCGTTCGCAATTGGCGTCTTCACTATCATGCTTCCGCCCTTCGGCATGTTTGCCAGCAAGTGGCT
>Ga0315291_10006039_pt1 | contig 15103 bp, 11 predicted proteins | sample YL17G12_20_MG_FD_203070 | JGI IMG/M metagenome (GOLD analysis project Ga0315291, IMG submission 203070) | Sediment microbial communities from Yellowstone Lake, YNP, Wyoming, USA - YL17G12_20 | ecosystem: Environmental > Aquatic > Freshwater > Lake > Sediment | place: USA: Wyoming | collected...
TGTTTGCTATGCATCGTCGAAATATGCATCGAAGAGTGACTATTCAAGACGAAAGCTGTTGTTGGCGTGAGCCTGTGCGATATTTTGCCCGAGCCGCATAAAGGCGGGTTTTTAGAGTGGACTCAATTATGAAAAATGCAAAGTTGATTCGCACCTGTTTTGTGGAAAACGGATGGTGGTTGATCACGGCAGTGGTTGCCTGCGTGTGGGTGTCCAGCAGCGTCTTGGCGCAGGTGAAAGACAGTAACGACGCCGGCGCGCAGTTTGAGATTCGTCGCGGGACGAATATCAGTCATTGGCTCTCGCAGAGCGACGGGCGCGGGGAGACTCGGCGGGCCTGGTTCACCGGAAAAGACGTCAAATACATCGCAAGCCTCGGTTTCGATCATATCCGCTTGCCGGCCGACGAGGAGCAGTTGTGGGATGAGCGGGGCAATAAGGAAAAAGAGGCGTTTGAGCTTCTGCACAGCGCGATAAACTGGTGCAAAGAGAACAAGCTGCGCGCGGTCGTGGATTTGCATATCCTTCGCTCGCACCACTTCAACGCCAAGGACAAGCCTCTATGGACGGACCCGAATGCGCAGGAGAGATTTCTGCAATTGTGGCGAGAGTTATCGGCGGAATTGAAGAAGTATCCGCTCGGCCTGGTTGCTTATGAGCTGATGAATGAGCCGGTCGCCGACGACGCAGAGGACTGGAACAAATTGGTTGAAAAGGCAATCCGCGAGATTCGAAAGACGGAGCCTAATCGCAAAATTGTCGTCGGCTCGAACAGGTGGCAGTCGGTCGATACGTTTGACAAGCTGCGTATCCCTCAGGCTGACAGGAATATCATATTGAGCTTTCACTTCTATACGCCGATGCTGATAACGCATTACAAGGCCTCCTGGACGGGCGTGGGCAAATATACCGGGCCGGTGAATTATCCGGGGCAGATCGTTACCGACAAGGACATGGAAGGATTGTCCGAAGAGATGGCACAGCTCGCTAAGCGCAACAACGGCGTCTATAACCGCGAGGTGTTCGCAAAGCTGATCCAAAAGCCTCTGGCCGTGGCCCGCAAGTACGGCCTGCCCCTTTACTGCGGCGAATGGGGCGCGCTGCCTACAGTCCCGCGCGAAGCGCGGATGCGCTGGTACGCGGACGTCCGCTCCGTCCTCGAAGAAAACAATATCGCCTGGGCGAACTGGGACTACAAAGGCGGATTCGGCATAATCGGCAGAGACGGGCAGGGCGACGAAGGCTTCATAAAAGTCCTGATCGGCAGCAGGGCAGCGAAAGATAGGTGAATTAGGGGTGGCCACACGGCGCTGGGATTGGTATAATCTGCAGCCTGACGGGTGTCAGATTCCGGCCGGTTTCGCGGAATCAGAGGCGTCGGCGAGTTTTGTGAAATGGAATTGTTGAGAATCGGTCAAATTAGGAGCAGGTAAAATGGCAAAGAAATCATTACACAGTATATGCAGATGGACGTTCAATCCCGGTAAGGGCGGGTTTGTGCCCGGCGATATGCGCCCGGAGTGGGGCGGCAAGTTCGGCACGCCGCAGATGATTGAGCTTGTGGCCAAAAAGATCAGGCCGCGCCTCCCGAAAAATGTCGAGCTGGGCCTTGAGGTGCACTACGATTCGGAGGTGAACGACAAAAGCGCCCCCGCGGTGGCCGATGCACTTGTCGCCAACAAGATACACTTGGCGATGCTGACGCCAGGCGCGCACAGCCACTTCGCCTACGGCGGCGTCGCGTCACTCGATCCGAACGAGCGCAGGGCCGCCGAGGACTTGGGCACCCGGACGGTGGACCTGGTGTACGGGGCTTTGAAGAAGGCCTGGCATCCGGATGCGGACAAGGCGCCATCGTTCATTATCTGGAACGGCTCATTCGGCTATGACATCGCGACGGTCGGCATCAGGCAGATGTATCAGAATCTCAAGGAGAGTATTGCCGGCCTGTGCCAGTATGAGAAGAAAAAGGGCGGCAACCTCTACATCTGCTTCGAGCCAAAGCCCAACGAGGGCCATCCGGCCATGCTCATCCCCACGGTCGCTAGCGCGCTATTGTTCTGGCGGAGGATCGAAGATGAATTCGGCGTCTCGCGCAAGAAAAAAGGCGTGAACAAGGAGTTCGGCCATTCCGAAATGATCGGCCTCGACCACGTCTATGACAGCGTCGAAGAGCTCGACAACGATATGATGGTCCACATGCACCTCAACAGCCAGGGCTACAACGACGGGATCATCCTGGGCGGGCCCGGCAAATACGACATCGACCACGGCGCCAGAATCAACGGTATGAACGTCGCCATCGCCGGGCTTATTCAGCAGGCCGGCTACGCCCGCTGGAAGGGCCACGACATGCAGACCCGCGCCTACGACAACGCCGAGCAGGGCATCGACCGCGTCGTCCGAAGCGTCTTGAGCTGGGAGGCCTGCGAAAAGGCCGCCGAAGAGCTGGATTCCAAGGCCCTGATGAAGCTCCTTGCCGGGCGCGAGACCGCTAAGGCCGAAGATATGATGCGCCACGCGGTAATCGCTGCGCAAAAATACTTCGACGAAATGTACGAATAGTGCGCGGGCGATTGGCTGGGCGGATATGAATGTTACCGCGTTGACTCGCCGCAATTTCCTCAAGACGGTCGGCTTCGCCGCAGCGTCGGTTCCGCTGCAAAGCTGCTTGAGCGCGGCCGAGACGCCAGGAGGCGGAGCGTCCGGGCGCCGGCCCAATATCGTGCTGATAATGGCCGATGATATGGGCTTCTCCGACATCGGCTGTTATGGGGGAGAGATACATACGCCGAATCTCGACCGGCTCGCCGCGGGCGGTTTGCGGTTTACGCAGTTTTATAACGCGGCCCGATGCTGCCCCACGCGGGCATCACTGCTGACGGGCCTGTATCCGCACCAGGCAGGTATCGGCCACATGGTCGGCGACAAGGGCTGGCCCGCCTATCAGGGCTTCCTGAACGACCAGTGCGTAACCATTGCGGAGGCATTGAAGTTGGGCGGCTATCGCACCTTGATGTGCGGCAAGTGGCACGTCGGCGAGGACCGCCCGCACTGGCCCACAGACAGGGGGTTCGACAAATACTTCGGCCTGATAAGCGGAGGGGCGAACTATTTCGACATAACAAAGACCGAGGCCAAAGGCGTCACGCGGCAAATGGCTGTGGACGACAAGCCTTATACGCCGCCCAAAGAGGGCTTCTACCTTACCGACGCCTTTAGCGACAACGCCGCCAGGTTCATCGACGAGTACGGGCGCGGGAAAGAGCCGTTCTTACTCTATCTGGCATATACCGCGCCGCACTGGCCCCTGCACGCCTGGCCCGACGATATCGGCAAATACAAGGGCAAGTATCTGGCGGGCTGGGACAAACTGCGGGCCGAGCGCCACGCCAGGATGATAAAGATGGGGCTGGTCAAAGAAGAATGGCGGCTTACGCCGCGCGATGAAACGACATGGCCCTGGGAGGATGAAAAGAACAAGGAGCTGCTCGATTTGAAGATGGCGGTCTATGCCGCCCAGGTCGAGCGGATGGACTACGGAATCGGCCGGGTGCTCGCAAAAATCAAGGACACGGGGAAAGAGGATAACACGCTGATTCTGTTTCTTTCCGATAACGGCGGCTGCGCCGAGGGCGGGCCGGTCGGCTTCGATAATCGCAAGAACGGGCTGCCGCCGGGCGGCGTCGATTCCTACATGAGCTACGGCCTATCCTGGGCCAATGCCAGCAACACGCCATTTCGGCGGTACAAGCATTGGGTGCACGAGGGTGGGATCGCGACGCCCTTGATTGCGTATTGGCCTGCACTGATTAAGAGCGCTGGCTCGCTGACGCATCAGCCCGGCCATATCATTGACATAATGGCCACGTGCCTGGAGGTCGCGGGGGTCGATTATCCCGCCACGTACAAGGGCCGTCGGGTCAAGCCGCTCGAGGGAAAAAGCCTGCTGCCGATATTCAAAGGCGAGCAGCGCGGGGGCCACGACGCTATCTACTGGGAGCACGAGGGCAACCGCGCGGTTCGCCGGGGTAAATGGAAGCTGGTCTCTGTGCACGGCAAGGGCTGGGAGCTTTACGATCTCGATGCGGACCGCACGGAGCTGAACGACCTCTTCGCCAAGTACCCCGATAAGGTCGAGGAGCTAAACCGTCTCTATCAGACCTGGGCGGATCGGTGCGGCGTGCAGCCCTGGGCTGTTCTAAAACCGGGGGCTTAAAAAAATGGCAAGCGCCCGCCTGGCCTTTGTCGATAATCTGCGGATTCTGCTCATTACGCTCGTGGTCGCGGTGCACGTCGCCATCACCTACGGGGGCGTAGGCTCGTGGTATTATACTGAAGTCCGGCAGCCGGATGCGATTACTCTTGCCGTGCTGACGTTTCACAACGCCGTCATACAGAGCTTCTCTATGGGCCTGTTCTTCCTGCTCGCCGGGTACTTCACCCCGGCCTCTTATGACCGCAAAGGCCCATGGCAGTTCCTCAAGGACCGATTCCTGCGCTTAGGCATTCCTCTATTGTTCTATGGTTTCGTTATTCACCCCTTGCTCATTTATCCGCTTGCGAAGGCCGGCGTTATTGACCTCGACGGGTCCTTCCGGGACTTCCTCGGCGGGTATTACTCGAGCTTGCACATAGATTCAGGCCCGCTGTGGTTCGTTGAGGCGCTGCTGATATTGGCGGTCATCTACGCATTGCTGCGCCGAGCGACGGAGACTCTCGCGCCTTGCTATCACGCCGACGGGAAACTGCCCGGCAACGTCGCAATAGCAGCCCTTGCCTGTGCCCTGGGCGTCGTTACCTTTATTGCTCGCTTGTGGTTTCCGGTGGGCTGGGTCTTTGGGCCCTTTAATTTCCAGCTCGGCTTCTTCCCGCAGTACATCGCCTTGTTCGTTGTCGGAGTTATGGCCTACCCGGGCAACTGGCTCTTGCGCATCGACGCGCGTGTCGGCAGCTTGTGGCTGCTGGTTGCGGGCGCATTTGCCGTGGTCGGGTTTCCCATCCTCTTTGTCGCCGGAGGGGCCTTGAGCGGCGAGGTCTCGCCTTTTCTTGGGGGCCTTCACTGGCAGAGCCTGGCCTATGCTGTGTGGGAGCAGGTTGTCGGCGTACTAATGGTCGTCGGCTTGCTTGCACTGTTCCGGGAACGAATCAGCCGCCAGACGCCGTTCGCGCGTGCGTTGGCGGACAGCACCTACACCGTCTATATTATTCACGCCCCGGTTGTCATCCTGCTGACCCTTGCCCTGCGCGGCGTCCGGCTGTACCCCCTGCTTAAATTCGCTCTCGCCTTGCTTGTGATCGTTCCGGCCTGCTTTGCACTGGCGAACGTCATTAGAAAACTGCCGGGGGCTAAGCGAATTCTATAAGAGTTCTCCGCCCCGCCCGCGCGGTGGATTCCGATTGCGGTGAGGAGCTTTATTTAGACAATCATCATAGCGTCGCCGTATGAATAGAAGCGGTAGCGCTGCTCGATGGCGTGGCGGTAGGCGGCAAGGGTGTTCTCTAACCCTGCAAATGCGGCCACCAGGGCCAGCAGCGTGGTCTTAGGCAGGTGGAAATTCGTTATCATCGCGTCGATGAACTTGAATTTGTAGCCGGGCGTTATGAATAGCTCCGTCGTGCCGGTTGCGGCTTCGACTCGCGGGCCGCTCAGCGACTCGATGGTTCTGGTTGAAGTAGTGCCGACGGCGATTATCCGCCCGCCCCGGTCTTTGGCGGCGTTTATCTTCCGGGCATTGTCCGAATCGATAGCGAATCTCTCTGGGTGGATTTGGTGCTCCTCGAGATTTTCCGCACTGACAGGCTTGAACGTTCCTGTCCCTACGTGAAGGGTGATGTATGCAAAGTCGATGCGCTGCTGCTGCAATTGCTCCATTAGAGACTCGGTAAAGTGCAGCCCGGCGGTGGGTGCGGCCACAGCGCCGTTGACGCGGGCATAGACCGTCTGATAGCGCAATCGGTCCTCCTCCGCCAGGGCGGGGTCATCATCCCGCTTGATGTACGGCGGCAACGGCGGGAAACCGATTATCTCAAGAACGCTCAGCGCATCCGCGTCGGATTCCACCTTGAGCAGGCATCGGCCCTGCCCGGCTTTTTCGAGCAGGCCGGCTCTGCAGAAATCGTTTCTGTTTCTGTCCTTGAGGTGCAGAATGTCACCGGCTCTCAGTTTGCGCGAGCCCTTTAGCATAACCTCCCAGACGCAGGGCGAGCTTTCGGTGAGGAACAAGCCTTCTATTTGACCGCCGGTGACACGGCGGGCGAAGAACCGCGCCGGCAGCACCTTCGTATTATTTAATATGAGGCAGTCGCCCGGCGACAGGAAGTCGCCCAGCCGCTCGAATCGGCTGTCGATAATATCGCCGCTCCTGCGGTGCAGTACGAGCAGGCGCGAATCGGTCCGTTTGGCGGCCGGATGCTGCGCGATTAGCTCGCTCGGCAGGTCGTAATCCAGCTTCTCTGTCTTCATCGCCAAAAGTTATCAGACGCTCATCGAAATAACAAAAAAATTTTAGGCCAATAATAGGCCAATTCACGCGGTTGCAGGGCGCCGGAGAATTTGACGCGGAAGTTGCCGGGCGAGTGGGACGATACTGCCAATGCAGATGCAACCGGCAAGAATGGGTTCCTGACGGGTAAGAACCATGGTTTCGAGAGAGTATTTTGAACAGTCGGCAGATTCGATAGCGGCGCTTGGCCGAGGCGAGCTCAAGAGGCGGATACAGAACTTCAGGGGCCGATTCAAGCTGGATTTTACCGACGACTACCTCAATAAACTAAGCGCCGATAGACTCAGACATATCCTTCTGGCCGCACTGATAAACGCAAAGTGATAAAGCTCGGACACTCTGCGCGGCCGCAAACCTCCTCCACCTTCCTTAGACGATATGAGTTCTGCAAAATTGCAGGTAATCAACAAACGATTTTTTCTTTTCTAAGTAGGCCTAACCTGCAATTTTGCAGAAGCCTTTTGGACGATAGCGGATGCCGGCCGCCTGCTGCGGTGGCCGTGCTGTAAAAAGCCGGTCGTATTTCTCGAATCTCCCCCCACTCCATATCCGACTTATCGCTGGACTTTTGCAGAATTGAGAATATAGGACCCAAATCGGCCCTATCCCGACTGTGCAAAAGTCCGGTTAGTATGTCATAATTGCATGTTGGAAGTATAGGATCAATATTCGACGAGGACGTGTTTATGGACGGGCCTTTGGCAAGACGCAGCTTTCTTAAACGGGCGCTCACGGCCACGGCGGCAGTGAAAATACGGGCCGAACCGCCCCCATTGGAAACAACGCAAACGCAAGGCTCGAAGGCAACAAGGGGTATGAAGTTGAAGCATAACCGGCATAAGACATAAGGCGAAGCGTCGGCAGTTTCGGATAAAAGAGGTCCTATGATTACTTTTAACTGCGGCAACTGCGGCCGGAAATTCCGCCTGCCCGAGAGCCGGGCGGGCAAAAAAGGCAGATGCCCGAAATGCAGGAACGTAATCATCGTCCCGGAGACCCAGATAATAGCCGACCTGCTCACGCCAAATCCCCCCGCAGACGCCGAAAAGCCCGCAGAGAAGTCTCCATACAACCTCACTTTCCTCGACGCACCGCAAGAGACCGCACTTACAACCGAGCCGGCAGAGCGCTACGGCGAGAGTCAGGCGCCTTCGGAAAACCAGGATATGCTCCTGCTCGGATATCGAAAGGCCGAACCCGAAGCTCCACCGCGACGTAGAACCGTCTGGATCATTGACATATTCCTTTATCCCTTGAATGCATCCGGCCTGACCATTCTGGGACTCGCAGTGGCCCTGCCTTTCGTTCTCCACGCCCTGACAAAATTCCTCGCACTATTTACAATGGTATTCCCCCCGGGACTCATCTTTCTCGTTTTGCTTCTGATCATCCGCTCTATTCTGGGCATTGTCTTGTTCTGTTATATATGGTGGTATCTCTCTGAATGTATCCGTGACAGCGCTTTGGGCGGACTCCGCGCCCCTGAAACGGCGGGCAGTACGCCCGGCCTTTGGGATTTGATCTGTGTGGTATTCCGCGTGATCGCGTGTATAGCCATCTCCATATTGCCCGCCGTCATTTATTTGGGCTACGTCCGGCGGTTCGATAGAACCCTCTGGATACTGTATGGATGCGGTGCGTTCTTCTTTCCAATTGAATGGCTGGCCGTCACCATGTTTGATTCCGTCACGGCCCTCAATCCGATTCTGATCATAGGATCGGTCTTCAGCGCGCTGTTCCGGTACATCGGCCTGGTGCTCTTTTACTACATCCCCATTCTCGCAGCGCCGCTGTTGATATACCTCTTGCCCCGAAACTGGCTGATGGATTACATAATCGAATTCGTGGCTCTATATCTCGGCATGGTCACAGCGCATCTCCTGGGCCGCTTCTACTTCCGCTATCAGGAGAAGCTCAACTGGGAAGTTTGACATCAGACTCGGCGTGCTCAGCCTTGCTGCCTTATCCGCACGCTCTTGGCGTGGGCGTCCAGCCCTTCAACCTCAGCCAGCCGAATAATATCCTCCGCGCTCGCCGCCAACTGCTCTTTGCTGTACTCGATGATGCTCGTTGACTTGATAAAATCGTTGGCGCTCAGTGCGCTGAAAAACTTGGCCGTCTGACCCGTGGGAAGTGTATGGCTTGGCCCGGCCCAGTAGTCACCGACCGCCACCGGCGAATAATCACCAATAAAAATCGCCCCGGCATTAGTGATCCGGTCAGCTATTTCCCTGCTCACGTCTCCACACTGGATTTCTAAATGCTCGGGCGCGAAACTATTTGCTCGCTCAATTAGGCTCTTGATCTCCCGGAAAACAACAATTCCTGATAAATTGAGCAGGCGCTCACGTGTCTCCTTGCTGCGCTTCAATTGTCTTAGTTGTCCCCTCAATTCTTCGATGATTTCATTCGCCAGGGTCTCAGAAGTCGTGAACACTATCGCACTGCCCGGCGCATGTTCCGCTTGGCTCAGCATGTCCGCGGCCACCCAACCGGCATTGGCTTGGTCGTCGGCAATTATGAGAACTTCGCTGGGCCCGGCAATCGAGTCAATTCCCACATGACCAAAGACTTCCAGTTTTGCAGTCTGTACCCACCTGTTCCCGGGCCCGACAATTTTGTCCACCTTCCTCAGAGTGTTAGTCCCATGCGCCAGAGCGGCCACTGCCTGCGCCCCGCCTATACGATATACTTCCTCAAGTCCCAATTCATGACAAACAGCAAGGATTACAGGATGAATGTTGCCTTTGTATCTCGGCGGAGAAACAACAGCAATCTCCTCGACCCCGGCTACCTGAGCGGGCACTGCGGTCATGATCACTGTAGAAGGCAACGGCGCCGCAGCCCCCGGCACACAAATACCAACCCTTCGTATCGGCGTGTATCTTATACCGGTACATCCCGATGAGTTTGATTTGCCTCCAACGAAGATTTCCGTTTGATACTTCCTTACATTCTCGATCGCTTGCCTAATTGAACCCAGAAGCTTTTTGTCAATTTCTTTGTGAGCCTGTTCCAACTCCTTCTCACTAACTCGGAATTGCTCCGGCGCCAGCTTGACTCCATCGAACTTCTCCGTGAACTCCTCTAAGGCTCGATCTCTGTTGGCCCAAACCTTGTTGCAGATATCCCGCACGTCTTTCCTTTGCGGCTCACCCTTCGGCGCATTCTCCGGGAACGATGCTCCCTGCTTCATTTCCCAATGCAGCTTCAGCAGCCTATCGTCGGCTCCCGGCTCAGACCATGAAATAAGAAGATTGTCAAGTTCGTCGCCCACGCTTTTTTCCTTGTCTCTGTGTCCTCTGTACTACAAAGGCGTAACATCTTGTTTTTTTAGCAAGCATTTTTGGTTGCGGCCGGGGGCCGCGTCGTGTTCTCTGTGGCTATCCTTCTACCTTCCGAAGTTGCCGTGGCTATACACGCGCGTTGCCTTCTGCAGCAGAAGATAGTCTGTTCCTTTGTATTTGGTCTGTATCCCCGCTATTTTGAACCGCACCGGGTTCAGTTCTGCCACCTGCCTGGCCTCGGTCAGCTCTAGCGCCTCGCACGGCAGCAGCCGAAACGAAACATCCTGAACACTCAATCCAAAGGCGTCCAGCACGAAGACCAACCGCCCGTTATCCTGTTTCACCAGAACCGCAGGTCTGTCGGCCAGAACCGTATCCAGCCTCATTGGGGCTCTTTGTGGCGGTTCAGCCTCTTTCTCCGGCGCCTTCTGAGGTTTTTTCTCGGGTTCCTTTGCGGTTTCCACTGCCGGCGCCGCACCCCCCTTGATGCTCTTATCCGGCTCCTTCTGAGGTTCCTTTGCCGGGGCCGAATCCTTTTGGGCTTCATCCTGAGGCGTGGCTCTCGGCTCTATCTTCCTCGGCACCACGACTTTCTTGCTCTTGAGCTTCTCCAATACCTCTTGCGGCAGCTTCAGCACGCCGTTCGGGTCCGTCAAGGCCTCCCGCAGCTCTATTTCCTCGGCGCGAGTCGGCTTGGCAGGCTCGGTCTGCTTCGCCGGCTCATTCGGCTCTTTTCGCGCCGCCGGCTTATTGGGCTCGTTCGGCTCCGCGGGCTTCTCCCGCACCTTAGACGCAGGCGACGCCGCCTCGTTGAGTTCAATCGGCCCTTCAACCTTGACAGGCTGCAGCTTCACGATGGACAGGAAGAATTCAGGGAATATGTAATTGACGCCCCTGTATTTCGTTATTCTGCCCCACAGCCTGTACTCGCCATCCGGATGCTCTTTGACATCGGCGATAATCTTCTCCAGCGCCGTCGAAGGCAGAAGCTGCAGCTTCGTTCCGCCCTTGATAACGCTGTTGTAGTCGTTCACATCGACCCCTAACTCGAACAGCCATACCTCGTCCTGCTCAAACCTGATATACCGGCTGTCGTCCCCGCCCTTGTGCGCGCTCACCTTCCCCTCGGCCCCCGTCAGGGCAAAGCCGTCCCGCAGCAGACCTTCCCCCTTCACACCTGCCCCGCTTGCAGAACTGCTCAGAACAACCGCCAAAACCAAAGTTGCTGTCTTGATTCTCATTTTATCTGCTGCGCATATCGCGGATATTCATAATCGCTTCAATAGCCTCTACAGGGCTGTCCACCTGTTTTACGAACCGGCTGCTGTCAGCGTCGTCGCTCGCAACCACCTCAACCAGAGGCTTCCAGAATTCACCTACAAGTATAATCGGCTTTTCGCCCTCAAGAAAGCCCTTGTTTTTCAATTCCCAGACCTTTGCCAGCTCCAGCAGCGTCCCGGTCCCGCCCGGCAGAACAATGTACGCCTGTCCAAGCCTTATCAGCGTATCGAGCCGTTCGTCCAGCGTCTTCGCCACGATTTGGCGGGTTACGTATTTGTTTGCCCTGCCCTTGAGCGCCGAACAGGTAACGCCGACGACCTCGCCCCCGGCCTCGGCTGCGCCCTTCGCCGCAGCCAACATCGTCCCCCTGTATCCGCCGTTGGCGATGGTAATGCGCTTCTTCGCCAAGCCCCGGCCAATCGCGTACGCCAACTTGTAAGCCGAATCGCCGCCGGCGGCCCTGCCCGTCCCGAAAATACTCACTATTCGCTCACCCATTGGCGTGCTCGCGCGTAAACCTCAGCAACCCCCCGGCCAGCAAGACTTCTCTATCCCGTTTGGAAAGTCCCAGCCTGCCGACGAGCTCGTACGAGCCGTCCGCCTTTACAATCTTCACCTCGTCGCGGCACTTGATCGCTTCGAGCAGATTGTCGATCACTAACTCAGCACCCGTTTCAATCCTGTCGTAGTCACCCGGCTCGGCAAATTCCACGGGCACGATGCAGAAGTTAATCAAATTCGCCTTGTGAATTCGCTCAATGCTCTTAGCAATCACGAGCCGCACGCCCAGATACATTGGACAAAGCGCAGCGTGCTCTCTCGACGAGCCTTGCCCGTAGCTTTCGCCCGCCACAACGATACCGGCTTTGCCTTTGCTCTTTAGCTCGAGCGCGCGCTGGGTAAACGTCGCCTTGCCCTCCTCGTTGAAGCAATTGAACACGACCTTTGCATACTCCGGGACATTCGAGCGAAGCTTCAGAAACGCCCCAGCAGGCATAATATGGTCGGTCGTAATCTTGTCGCCGCATTTTAGCAGGACCGTGCCCGTCAATCTCGCCGGCAGCGGCGCCTCCGCCTCCGGCACCACAATTGTCCGCCCCCGCCAAACCTCAACCTTGGCCGCATCATCCTCGCAGAGGGGCTTTTCTATCATACCGTCATCGACGGCGAACGCCTTCGGCAGCTTGATTCTCGGATATTCCACGCCGAGCAATTCCGGCAAATCACGCGGGTCGGTGATCCTGCCCGTCAGGGCCGAGGCGACCGCCGTCTCCGGACTGACTAAATATACCTTATCGTCCCTGGTCCCGCTGCGGCCGGCGAAGTTCCGGTTGAACGTTCTAAGGCTCACCACCCCATCCGCCGGCGAAAAGCCCTGCCCGATGCACGGGCCGCATCCGCTCTCCAATATCCTCGCCCCAGCCGAGATCATATCCGCCAGCGCCCCATTCTCGGCCAGCATGTTCAGGACCTCCCTGCTGCCCGGGGCGACTGCAAATTCCACCATATTGTCAATTCGCCGGCCCTTCAATACCTTCGCCGCCATCATCAAATCGGCATAGCTCGAATTTGTGCAGCTACCGACCACGACCTGCCCGGCCTTCAAGCCGGCGATTTCCCGCACGCTCCTGACGTTATCCGGCGAAGATGGACACGCAGCCATCGGCTCAAGCTCGGACATATCTATCTCGATAACCCGGTCGTACTCAGCGTCGGCATCGGCGGCCAACGGCTGATAGTCCCCATCTCGCTTTTGCGCCGCCAGAAACTTCCGCGTCTGCTCATCGCTGCCGAATATGCTCGTCGTCACGCCCAATTCAGCCCCCATATTCGTTATCGTCGCCCGCTGCGGAACCGACAGCCGCGACGCGCCTTGCCCGAAATACTCCACCGCCCAGTCCACGTTGCCTTTGGTCGTCAGTTGCCCGAGCAGCCTGAGAATAACGTCCTTTGCGGCCACCCAGTCGTTTAATCTGCCGAGAAGCCTCACGCCCAATACCTTGGGAGCCGTCAGGTAGAATGGCCCGCCCGCCATCGCCACCGCCACGTCAAGCCCGCCCGCCCCGATGGCCAACATTCCAATTCCGCCGCCCGTCGGCGTATGCGAATCGCTGCCTAACAGCGTCACGCCCGGCCTGCCGAACCGCTCCAAATGGACCTGGTGGCAAATCCCATTGCCCGCCCGCGAATGATATACGCCGCGCTTGGCGGCTATCGTCTGCAGGTACAAATGGTCGTTATGGTTCTCCGGCCCGAAACCCGCCATATTGTGATCGACGTAGCTCACCGACAAATCAGTCCTCACGCGGCCCACCCCCATCGACTCATACAGCAAAAAGGCCGTCGTCCCCGTCGCATCCTGCGTCAGGGTCTGGTCGATCCGAATTCCGACCTGCTCACCCGCCGCGAGCTTGCCCTCAACAACGTGCCTGCCCAGTATCTTATAGACCAGCGTTTGTCCCAACTTCGGTTCTCCTTAAAATCCGGAGGCACAAAAGCTTCTTCAACAATATAGGTCTAACCTGCAATTTTGCAGAACTCAATCCGGATGTACAATCTAACACATATCTCCGCCAAAAACAAATCCCTGGAAATGATATTGCTCGTTTCCCGCCGGGCCTCGGCAATAAATAAGAAAGCGGTCTTGCCCGCTCCGCCCACAAGACCGCTTTCCAAACCGATGGGCCTAAACGCCGCGGCTTTCTACTTGCTGTTGTCCGTCAGCAGCAGCGAATCCGTCCTGTCAAAAGCATCCGTCCCTGGCACAAGCGCGGTCGGATTCTTCTTCCTGTCGGTCGCACTGACCGCCCGCATGTAGAGGTTGTCGTCATTGACGCCGCACGCCGAGCTCTTCTCGAAGTTCGTGTGCCCGTCCATAAACAGCACGTTCTGCCCGTCGCCCTGATGCGTCTGAGCGTTGCCTGTCTTGATCGCCTCCCTGTCGCCGCTCGGATTGAACAGCGCAAGGTCGCTGGCGGCGCCGATGGTGCTCCTCTTGGCGATGCCGGGCGAGTCCAGCCACGGGTTCGGGTCCGCCGCAATCGCCATACCAGGCTCGCTCGACGTCGTCAACGCATACAGCCCGTAGGGCGTGTGATACGCGTAACTGCAATGCGCCTGCGCGGGATGATTCCCAAAGTCCCACAGGTCAATGAGCTCCGTCCCCGCCAGGCCGTGCTCCGACCCCTTGAACTCCGTTACCCCGGAATCCCCCTTGCATAGAAACGACTTCGGCGTCACCTCCGCATACTTGATCAGCAGGTAGAAGCTCGACGTAATAGTCGCACCTGAGACCCTCCCCGTCGCCGCGAATGCCGCAGACCGCGTCGCCGCCTTCCAGTCGGCTATCGGGGCCGCCCATGCGCCCCCACGCAGACCCGCACGAGGCAGCTCATCGTCGTAGTCGTTGCCATAGACCAGCATCGCCTTGCCTATGCCAGACAGGTTTGTCCCGCAGTACAGCCGATAGGCAATCTGCCGGACCCTCGCCAGCGCGGGCATCAATATGCCCATCAACAGAGCTATGATGGCGATCACGACCAATAGCTCAACTAATGTAAAACCTTTGCGTCTCATTTTAATTCTCCTTTCACATTTTCGGAGATCCGCCTATCCGACCGTCCCGAGCGCAACTTGATAACCTATTTGACAAAAATAGCTGCTCCCGATTGCCGCAAGCCGTTCTGACCCGGCTTGCCTCCAGTACTGCACGGCAATTCTTCATCATCGAGCAACCTCGACAATACGCACCGCTTTTTGCGCGAATCTCCATTGTTCTTTTTTCGCCTCAAGACGGTCGGTTTGAACACGGTTGCCGGATCGGTTCAGAGCCTGTGGGGTTCGCGCGCTCCGCGCTTATGGCTTGGTGAAGCCGCCTCTCGGCCCAATCGTAACGCAGGGGCCGCCTTCAAGGCGCTTCTTCAGGCCAGCAGGTTGAGATTATGAAATGACAGCTAAATATGATGACAACTTGAATTATGATAGGTTTTTCGAACCTGCCCGTCCCCGGCGGGGAACATCTGGCCCGGC
>Ga0315291_10006040_pt1 | contig 15102 bp, 11 predicted proteins | sample YL17G12_20_MG_FD_203070 | JGI IMG/M metagenome (GOLD analysis project Ga0315291, IMG submission 203070) | Sediment microbial communities from Yellowstone Lake, YNP, Wyoming, USA - YL17G12_20 | ecosystem: Environmental > Aquatic > Freshwater > Lake > Sediment | place: USA: Wyoming | collected...
CGTCCTGGAAGATGAGCTGGTTGACGTCGATGCCGATCTCGTAGGCGTCGCAGAGCTGCTGAAGAGCGTCCTTGGCCTCGTTGGCGATCCTGGCCCGGCCGACCGTGATGACCTCGTCGACGGAGTTGTCGCCGACGATGCGCCTGACAACGGCTTCGGTCATGCCCCGGAAGGTCGTCGTGGCTTCCCTCATCTTGAACAGGAATTTGTACGGATCCTTGATCTTATACTGGACGATCCACTCCGTCACAACGACGTTCAGATCTCCCGTCAGCATCACGGATTCGGATTTGGTGGAGGCGTTGCTGATGTACTCCGACTGAATTCCGGGCTTCGCCGTGCGGAAGCCGAACTCCAGCTTGAGCTGGCGCTGGACGGGAACCCTGGTCATGGTCTCGATCCCAAGGGGAAGCTTGAAGTGAAGCCCCGGCTCGGTCGTCCGGGCATACTTGCCGAAGCGGAGGATGACGCCCATCTCTTCGGGGCTGATCTGGTAAACAGACCCGTAGAGAAGGACGATCGCGACGATGCCGATGACGACCCATTGGAGAACGCTTTTACTTATCTTCGGCATTTTGAAGTTGATGTCTATCGGAAGACGAAAATCATCTTTCATTCTGATCTCCTTCTTGGATTCGCATTTATCGAAGGCCGCTTCGGCCCCGGTCCATATTTCTGTTCAGCAACCCACATACGATATAAAAGAACCACCCTCTCTTTATTTTAACACAGCCTAGCCGCGGGATAAACCTATTTCGAGTTTTTTTTCGAGGCCGGCCAACTCGGCTTCCTCGACCCGCAGGGAATGGGCCTCGAGGGCTTCCGGCGCCTTGAGGCCGCTACCCGTCAAAACAAGGACCGCGATCTCTTCCTGAGCCAGCCTTTTTTCTTTGGAAATCCTGATCAGTCCGGCCGCCGTCACGGCCGATTCGGGTTGGCAGAAGAGGCCTTCCTTGGAGGCCAGCATTTTTTGGGCGTCAAGGATCTCGTCGTCCCGGACGGAAAGGATGAGGCCGCCGTGTTCGCGGACCATTTTGAGGACGACGTTCCCAGCGGGGGGCGCCGGGTTGGAGATGGCATGAGCGATCGTCAGCGTTCTGTCGAGACGCGTGTACCGGGAATGCCCGGCCGCGAACGCCCTCGCTACAGGCGCGCATCCCTCGGCCTGAACGCCGACGATAGTCGGGAAGCGATGGATGAAACCTGCCCCCATAAGATCTTCGAAGGACCGCATGAGGCCGATGAGATGCCCGCCTGAACTCAGGGGGACGAAGACATAATCCGGAGACCGTCGGCCGAGATTTTGGAAGATCTCGAAGCCCGTGATCTTGTAACCCTCGACCCGGAAGGGGTCGATGGAATTCATGAAATAGATGCCCAGCTTCTTCCCGATTTCGAGGCTCTGATAAAAGAGACGACCGTAATCGCCTTTGACCCTGACGAGGCGCGGGCCGAAGATCCCCGCGGCCAAAAGGCTTGGCAACGAGGTTTCTTCCTTGAGGAGGACCGTTGTCTCGAGACCCGCCCGGGCGCCGTACGCGGCCGTGGAAGCAGCCATGTTGCCGGTCGAGACCGTGCCGATACGGCTGAACCCAAGCGAAACGGCCTTCTGGACGGCGACGGAGGTTCCCCGGTCCTTGAAGCTGAGGGTGGGGTTCTGGGCCTCGAACTTGGCATAGGTCAGCGGCAATCCGTCCGGCCCGCCGACCTTGTTCAGCCTCACAAGGGGGGTGTTTCCTTCGCCAAGGCTCAGACTCGTGTCGACCCGCTCGAGAGGGAGGAAATCCAGGTATCTCTCCAGCGGATATTCTTCATCCGTTTTGATCCGTCTTTGGCCGCGGGCGCGGGCGAAGAACATGGGTTCGCGACATTCGGGACAGAACGGCGAAAAAACATCGAGGGGATAATGTTTCTTGCAGAACAGGCATTCGAGAATGTCCATGGAACACTCCTTAAATAATCCGCCGTCTAGTTTATCCGTTTTCCGCTCTTCAATCCATTGCCAAGAAAACGGAAGGGAGTTAAAATCAGCTGCGGGTCCGAAGATGCTGAAAGATGATTGTTATTTCATGCGCATGGCCATGGCCCAGGCTAAAAAGGCGGCCGATAGGGGAGAGGTGCCGGTCGGGGCCGTCGTCGTCAAGGACGGCACGATCATCGGCTGCGGCTGGAACCGGCCGATTTCGAAGAAAGATCCGACGGCCCACGCGGAGGTCGTCGCCTTGCGCGCCGCGGCCCGAAAGCTCGGGAACTATCGCCTTACGGGGTGCGACCTCTATGTCACCCTGGAACCCTGCCCGATGTGTCTCGGGGGCGTCATCCAAGCCAGGGTTCGTCGCCTCGTCTACGGCGCCCCGGACCCCAAGTCCGGCGCCGTCCGGTCTATCATGCAGTTCCCGTTCCAAAAGCTGAACTATCGGCCGGAAATCGTCGCCGGCGTCCTTGCCGATGGCTGCGGTCGTCTGCTCCGGGATTTCTTCGGATCCCGGAGATAGATGTTTTCGTTTCTTCTTGATAAAACCGCCGAACAGGATAAAATGGAGGACTATACGGAGAGGTGGCCGAGTGGTTGAAGGCGTCGGTCTCGAAAACCGATATACTGAGCAATCGGTATCGCGGGTTCGAATCCCGCCCTCTCCGCCATGCCTCTACCTGAGCCGCCTGCCTTGTCCAAGCCCCCCCTTGATTAGACCAAGGGGGGTAGGGGGGATTAATATCACGAATTCAAAGTCTTCAAAGGCGGTTCAGGAACCATGCCTCGTGTTTAGGAATTCATGAAGAGCGTCAATATTATCGTTGCCGGCTTCGGCCGGGTCGGCCGTGCCTTCTGGAAGGTCGCCGAGGACAAGCGCAAGGTCTGCCGGGAGCGCTACGGACTCGACCTCGTCCTCAGAGCCGTCTTCAAGAGCGATGGAGGCATCTTCGGCGATACCCCCATTTCCATGGAGCCATCCTTTCCGGGCCCTCCGCTGAGGATCCAAGAAAGCCCTGACTGGAAACCGGGGCTCCGTGTCCAAAACATCATAGGGGACCTCGAACCCGGGGTTTTGGTCGAGTGCACACCCTCCGACTTGCAGACGGGCGAACCAGGCTTGTCCTACCTTACGGCGGCTCTCGATCAAGGCTGGCATGCCGTCGCGGCAAGCAAGGGAGCGCTGGTCCTCAGATTCAAAGAGCTTATCGGCCTGGCCCGCCGGAACGGCGTCCAATTGAAGTTCAGCGGAGCGGCCGCGGCCGCCCTGCCGACTCTTGATGTCGGCATTGGATCTCTTGCCGGCGCTGATGTCCTAGGGATCGAAGGCATCCTCAATGGCACCACGAATTTCATCATGACCAGAATGGGCGAGGGTAAGGATTACGAGCAGGCCCTAAGTGAGGCCCAGGACAAAGGCATCGCCGAGCCCGACCCCACTCTTGACGTCGACGGCTGGGACACAGCCTGCAAACTTCTTCTCATCAGCAATGCGGTCATGAGAACGGACTTCAGTTTGGGCGAGATTCAGGTGGCAGGCATCCGAGGTATCTCTCATGAACTTGTCATCAAGGCAGGTCAGCTGGGAAAGGCGATCAAACTTATGGGGAAGTGCTCGAGGGACGAACCGGACCACCCCTGGAAGCTCGAAGTGGGTCTGACCCTGCTCGATCCTTCGCACCCTCTTTACGGCGTTAATGGGACGACCAAGGGGATCACGTTCTACACGGACACCATGGGCTCGGTGACCGTCATAGGCGGCAAGTCCGACCCCGTTGGCACGGGGGCCTCTCTCTTAAAAGACATCATCGGCATCTACCATGATCGCTAAGGGCCATCGATGACGGCGGCCCAAATTGACCTCATCTTCATTTTTTGATAACGTAAGGGTTCCGCACGGATGGCCGCGATGCAAGGAACGACCGAGGAGAGGTGTCCGAGTGGCTTAAGGAGCACGCTTGGAAAGCGTGTGTGCGCCGCAAGGTGTACCGCGGGTTCGAATCCCGCCCTCTCCGCCAGCATAAACACAGCGGGAAATCAAGATCGTTAGGAGCAAAGAAATGGACAGCAAAGACCTGATCCTCATTGAAGACCTCTACGGCGCCCATAACTACCATCCCCTGGATGTCGTCGTCAGCAAGGCCAAGGGGATTTGGATGTGGGACGTGGAAGGGAAGAAGTATCTCGACTTCCTGAGCTCTTACTCGGCGGTCAACCAGGGTCATTGCCACCCCCGGATCATCAAGGCCCTTCAGGGCCAAGCCAGGAACCTGACCCTTACCTCCAGGGCCTTCCGCAATGACCAGTGGCCCATGCTGGCCAAGGAGCTCTGCGATTGGACCGGCTACAGCATGGTCCTGCCCATGAACTCCGGGGCCGAGGCCGTCGAGACGGCTATCAAGACCGCCCGTAAATGGGGCTATCAAAAAAAAGGCATCTCCGAAGGCAGGGCCGAGATCATCGCCTGCTCCAATAATTTCCACGGCCGGACGGTGACCGTGATCAGCTTCTCCACGGAGCCCCTGTATCGCGACGACTTCGGTCCGTTCACTCCCGGCTTCCCCATCATTCCCTTCGGCGATGCCGACGCCCTGGAAAAAGCGATCACTCCGAACACCGCTGCGTTCATCGTCGAGCCCATCCAGGCCGAGGCGGGTATCCTGATCCCTTCCCAAGGCTATCTCAAGAAAGCCAAGGAGATCTGCGAAAAGAACAATGTCCTCTTCATCGCCGACGAGATCCAGACCGGTTTGGGACGGGTCGGGAAGCTCTTCGCGTGCGACTATGAGGGCGTCAAGCCCGACATGACCGTCATAGGCAAATCTCTCGGCGGCGGCTGCTATCCCATCTCCGCCGTCCTGGCGAACCGGGAGATCCTGGGCGTCTTCAAGCCCGGTGAGCACGGCTCCACGTTCGGCGGCAATCCCCTGGCCTGCGCCGTGGCCCGCGAGGCCATCCGGGTGACCCGGGAAGAGAAACTCGTCGAGAACGCGGCCGAACTGGGCGGCTACTTCCTCGCCAAACTCCGGACGATCAAGAGCAAGCATATCAAGGAGATCCGCGGCCGCGGCCTGCTCATCGGAGTCGAACTCCATCCCGAAGCCGGAGGGGCCAGGCGGTTCTGCGAAGAGCTGATGAAGGAAGGGCTTCTCTGCAAGGAGACCCACGAGAACGTCATCCGCTTCGCACCGCCCCTCGTCAGCAGGGAAAAGGACCTCAACTGGGCCTACAAGCGGATCAAGGCCGTCTTCAAACGTCTGGCCTGAGACCGGGGTCCGTCGCCGGAGCGAGTTTTGGACCGCGTGACAGTTGTCGCCTTATGAGGACACGTCCCGTGCCCGTGCCCGGGATTTCCCGGGAGGGGCCCTTGGCACGGATTTTGCTGAAGATTCCATTGGAGAGGAGGAACGCAAAATGAAAAAATATGCCTGGATTGCGGGGTTTATCGTTCTGGTCCTGTCGGCCGCCTGCCTGATCTATGTCCCTTACGGCGATGACGGCAGACCCGTCCCGCGCGGGCAGACCTATGACCGTGATTACGGGAGCAGGGATCTGGACCAGGAATATTTCTACGAATACCTCTCGCCCTACGGGATCTGGATCAACAATCCTCCCTATGGATTCGTCTGGGTGCCGCGCCACATGCGACACGGTTGGCGACCCTACACTTCCGGACGCTGGGTGTGGACCGACTACGGCTGGACCTGGGTTTCGAGTTTTGAATGGGGCTGGCTGCCCTTTCATTATGGACGCTGGGGCTGGGATCGAGGCTTTGGCTGGTTCTGGGTCCCCGACACCATCTGGGGGCCGGCCTGGGTGACTTGGAGGGCGGGTGACATCTACATGGGATGGGCGCCGCTGCCGCCGGAAGCGGAGTTCATCCCCGGAATGGGGATCCGTTCCTTTGATTTCGACTTCCCCCCGTACTACTGGGTTTTCGTCAACGCCCGCCACTTCATGTATGACCGGCTGGACCGTTACGTCCTTCCCCATGAGCGAAACTATACGATCATCGACTTCACGATGACGAACGCCGGGATCTACGTCCGCGGCGGCCGCGTCTTCAATGAAGGGATCGACGTTGACCGCGTCGGTAGGTTTACGCGGCAGGAGGTCACGAAATACGAACTTCGCGATCCCAACCGGCCCGGCGCCCCGCGCATCGAAGGCGGGAACGTTTTCATTCATAAACCCACCATTTCCAAGAACCAGCTGGCGAGGCCGAAGAGCTCTCTCGGCCGTGAAGAGGCGGGGGAAAAGATCTCGATGGAAGAGATCGAGGACGAAGCGGCCGGGGGCCCAGGACTCAAGGATGACCAGGAACGGGAAAAGAGGCTGCTCGAAGAAAGCCAGGATGTCGAGGTCAACGAGATCCGGCGGAAGGTCGAAGACGACAAGAAACTGGCCCGGACCCTGGACGAGAAGGAGAAGGTCGAAGAGGAATACAAGGCCAAGATGACCGGGCTCAAGAAAAAGCACGAGACCGAGAAATCCGAGCTGGACCGGCGCCACAAAGAGGAAGAGGACAAGGTCAAGAGCTCGAGGATCAAAAAAAAGGACTGAATGCCATGACCCCGAGAAGATATCGCTCCATGGAATCGCGCTTCCACTTGGACAGGCGGCAGTTCTTCAAGGCGGGCGGCGCGGCCGGACTCGGCCTGCTGGCTGGACGCTCGCTCGTCTTGGCCCAGAACGCCGCACCCGCCAGGATCGAACGGCCGAAGACCAACGTCGATGAGGCCCTAAAGGTCCCCAGGACAAAGCACTCGCTTCCCGGTCCCTTCCCGGGCAGGGTTGTCGAGGTCCACGACCCGAAATGCCTGGCGGGCGGCAAGGTAGACGCCGCCCTCATCAAAAGCATGTTCGAGAAGGGGCTCACGCGCCTGACGGGCAAGAACCTCATGGAAAGTTTCGGGCTCTTTTTTGAGAAAAATGACGTCGTCGGAATCAAGGTCAATCCGGTCGGCCCCGGCCTGATCAGCACGCGTCTCGAGGTCGTGGACGCCGTTGTCGACTGGCTCGCTTCGGCCGGCCTGCCGCGCCGGAGGATCATCATCTGGGACCGGTTCGACTATATGCTCAAGGACGCAGGCTTTACCGCCGAGAGGTATCCCGAGGTCGGCATCGAAGGCCTTCAGACCATGGACGAGGCGGCCGCCGAAGGGAAGACCAAGGACAATAGCCACTGGCTCAAGCCGGACGGGACCCACGTCAGCACGGACAACTTCGATAAGGATGTCTACTATTGGGCCGACGTGGAAGGCCCCAAGGACGAGCCCTATCTCAACCAGCACGTATTCAACGGGAAGTATTCCTACTTCGGAAAGCTCCTGACCCGGAAACTGACGAAGATCATCAACGTGCCCGTCTTCAAGAACACCGGCAACGCCGTATCTATGGCCACCAAGAACATCGGCTACGGCGCCGTCTGCAACACGAACAGGCTCCATCAGCCGCTCTTCCTCGATGTCTGCGTCGAGGTCCCGGCCTTTCCTGCGGTCCGGGACAAGCTCGTCCTCAACGTCACCGACGGGATCAAGGCCCAGTACGAAGGGGGGCCCGACGCCGAGGCCAAGTTCATTTACGATTACGGCAGGCTCTTTTTCGCGACAGACCCGTTCGCCCTCGACCTCGTTTGCCACGCTCTCATCGTGGAAAAGCGGAAGGCCATGGGGGTCAAGGTCAATGAACACCCCAAGTTCACCGAGTACTTCCGGTATGCCCAAAAGCTCGGCCTGGGCGTCGGCGACCCCGGAAAGATCGAACACGCCAAGATCTGATGGGCGCGTTCGTCAAAGGCCCTCGATGCTGAAGAGGAAGCTTATCGCCGTCTGCGCGGCCGCCATCGCCGCCGCGTCGCTCAACGCGGCGATCGTCGTTCCCCCCGACAGCTTCGCCCCCGGCTGGAAAAAGTCTGGAGCCCTGCGGGAATTCCCCGGCAGCCGGCTTTTTGACCACATCGACGGCGGGGCGGAGCTTTTCCTGGAGTTCGGTTTCAAGCGGCTCTGCCTCCAGCGTTATGAAAAAGGGAAGGACGTGCTGGCCCTGGAGATCTATGAGATGGAAAGCCCGGAAGCCGCCTTGGGGCTCTATCTCATGAAGTGCGGCAGGGAGACTCCCGTAAAAGGTCTGGAGGCCAGGAACTCGGGCGAGCCGGCCCAGTTCACGATCCTCCAGGGCCGATCCTTCATCCATGTCAACAATTTATCCGGACGCGAAGACCTTCTGCCGGTCATGACCGAGCTGGCGCGCCGGGCGATGGCCGGGATCCCCGATGAAAAAGCCGCGGACCTCATCGGGCGCCTTCCCGGCCAGGGACTGCAGCCCGGTTCGGCCTGCCTATTCAGGGGTCCGGTGGGTCTCCAGGCTTTCTACACCTTCGGAGAAGGGGATATCCTCGACCAGAGGGGCCTCCTTTTCGGCGTCGCCGGGAGCTATGAGGACCCGAAGTCCGGACATTTCATCCTCATTTTGATCGACTATCCCGACGCCGTCAGGGCCCTGGCCGCTTATCAAAACCTTGCCGGACGCCTGGATCCCTATCTTAGAGTCCTGAAAAACGGCGAGAAAGGCTTGGTCTTCGAGGATTTTCAGAAGAAGTTCGGGATCGTCGCGCTCAGGGGAGCCCGCCTCGAGCTCCGAATCGGGCTGGCTTCGGAACCGGCCTTACTTCATCGGCCTTAGCGTTCCCTTGCCGCTCTCCGGGTCACGGCGAGGGCGGCCCCGAGGATGACGGTCCCTCCCAGGACCGTCCTCAGGGCAGGCACCTCGCCTAGGAAGATCAAGGCTAAAAGGACTCCATAGACCGGTTCGAGCGAGCTGATGATGCTCGCCGCCTGGGCCCGGATGCGCTTCATCCCATGAATGAAAAGAGTGTGGGCCAACGCCGTGCAGAAGACCCCGAGGATGGCCAGGAGGAGGATGTCTCTTGGGCTCAGGACGGGCCGGGCGGTAAAGAAAAAGGGCAGAAGCAGGATGCCCGCGAAAAGGTCCTGGTAAAACGCGATGTGAAGGCTCGACCGCCTTTGAGACAGCCTCCTGTTGAAGACCGTCAGGACGGCGAACGTCGCGCCTGAGACGAGTCCCCATAGGACGCCCCGGACGACCGAGTCGCCGAGGCTGAAGCGGGGGATGATGAGGAAGACCCCGAAAAAGCACGCTCCCGCCGGAAGTAGGTCCCTCCGGTCCAGAGTGTCCCTTGAAATGAGCGGCTCGAGAAAGACCGTGAAGACGGGGAAGGTCGAGTAGGAAAGCAGGCCTACGGCGACGGATGAGACCCGTACCGATTGAAAAAACGCCGTCCAATGCAGGGCCAGGACGGCCCCGCAAAGAAGGAGGGAAAAAACGTCCCGGAGCGGTGTCATCCTGAAGGACATTCCGCGCCCGAAAATGATCACGGCCAGGGCCAGGGCGGCAAAGAGGACCCTTCCCAGGACGAGGAGGGGAGGGGAGACCGGGACCCACCTGGCGAACAATCCTGGAAACCCGAACAGGGCCACCGCCAGATGAATCTCAAGAAGACTCTTCTTATCGCTGATGGGAACGCTCATCGGATCGCCCGCGAGCTTATTATACCCATCAATCCCCTCTTTGCCAGGGAAATGAATCGTTGAAATTTCCGGGATTTGTGATAAGATATTCTTTACACAAGAAGGGAATACGCTCCCTTTCCTGGTAACATCTTATCAAATGTCATATGAGATTTTCGCCCGCAGATACAGGCCTCAAACGTTTGAGGAAATGATCGGCCAGAGGTCCGTCGTCCAGACCCTCAGGAACGCCATTAGGACGAATAGGGTCACGCAGGCCTACCTGTTTTCGGGAATGCGGGGCACCGGAAAGACGACGGCCGCCCGCATCCTGGCCAAAGCCCTCAACTGCGTCAACGGCCCGACCCCGACGCCATGCAACGTATGCGAGCAATGCCGTGCGATCAAAGAAGACCGCTCCATCGACGTCCTCGAGATCGACGGAGCGTCAAATGGCGGTATCGAACAGATCCGATCCTTGCGCGAGAGCGTTAAATATAAACCGCTCTCCTCCCGTTATAAGATCATCATCATCGACGAAGTCCACCAGGTCACCGGACCGGCGTTCAACGCCCTCCTCAAGACATTGGAAGAGCCTCCCGAGAATACGGTGTTCATCTTCGCCACCACGGAGTTCAATAAAGTGCCCCCGACCATCGTCTCCCGCTGTCAGCACTTTGAATTCAAGAAGATCTCTCAGAAGGAGATCATCAATCACTTGATGGACATCTCCAAGAGTAACGGCATAACGATCAGCCCTTCCGCCCTCACCCTGATCGCCCACGCCGCTGAAGGGAGTCTCAGGGACGCCCAGAGCCTTCTCGACCAGGCCGTCGCCTTCAGCGGACAGGTCATCAACGACGATGATCTCAAGGAGATCCTGGGCACGATCAGCCCTGAGCTGCTCTATGCCTGCTCCTCGGCGATCCTGGAGGAAAAAGCGGGATCCGTCTTCGCCCTTGTCGACGGGTTGATCGAGGGAGGGCACGACCTTCGTGTCTTTTACAAGGACCTGGTTGAACATTTCCGCAACCTGCTCCTGGCCGCGTCCCTGGAAAGACCCCAAGACCTGCTGTTCATGAACGCCGAGGAGCTTGGACGTCTCACCGAGGAATCCAAGAAAGCCTCCCCGGAAGAGTTCCTCCGCTATCTGCTGGCCATCCAGCAGGGGGAGGCGGGACTTCGCTATTCTTCGCACCCCAGGATCTATCTCGAGTCCTTGCTGGTCAAGCTCTGCCACTTCCGGAGGCTTGTCCCCCTCGCGGACCTCGTCCGGGAGCTTGAGGATGCCAGGAAGGATCCGGGGGCGTCCGGCCCGGGCGCGGCCTGCGGCCCAGACTCACCGGGAGCGGTCCCGGAGCGGGGGGGCAGGGTCTTGGCCCCCTCGGCGCAAATCCGGCCCGGGATCCAGCCTCCGCCGAAGGTTTACAATGAGGCTCCGGCCGCGTCTCGGCCCCACCCCGATAGTATCGCGGCGGCGGGCCCCTCTCCTGAGGCAAAGGCCGTTTTTGCCCGGATCCTGGAAGGACTCCAGAAGGGAAAACCGGCCCTGGCCCCTATCCTGGCCCAATATTCGTCCTTCAAGATCAAGGAGGATACGCTCGAGGTCCTTTTCGCCGGCGACAAGAAGTTTTATTTGGAAACGGTCAAGAGAGATGCCCGGCTCATCGAGCGCGTCGCGTCCGAGGTGAGCGGACGAAAAATGGTCCTCCGGCTCCTGGAACGGGAGGATGAGGCCGCTCCGAGCGGCGACTCTCCGGAGAAGGAGTCCGTCCTCAAGGATCCCACGGTCCAATACTTCATGAACACCTTCAAGGCCCAGGTTCTTTCGGTCGACCCGGTCAAGAAACCCCAGAACCGGGAATAGACGGGAAGGGACCGTAAGAGGAGCAAACGATGAGAAACATGGCGGAAATGCAAAAGATGCTGAAAGCAGCCAAGGAGATGCAGGACCGTCTCCAGAAGGAACTGGCCGGAATGCGCGTCGAGGGCACGAGCGGCGGCGGCATGGTGACCGTCGTCATGGACGGTCAAAAAACTCTTCTCTCGATCCGGATCGAAAAAGAAGTCGTCAACAGGGACGACGTCGACATGCTCCAGGACCTCGTCGTCGCCGCGTGGAACGACGCCGCGACCAAGGTCGACGGGGCGCTCGGTCAAAAGCTGGGAAGCCTCGGTACCGGCCTGAAGATCCCGGGGATGTTCTGATGTTCGAATACGCCCTACCGCTCCAAGACCTCATCGAAGAGCTGAAGCGGATCCCCGGCATCGGCGCCAAAACCGCCCAGCGGATGGCCTTCTACGTCCTCGGCCTTCCGCAGGAGGACGCCGATCGGCTGGCCGAGGCGATCCGGGAAGCCAAGAGGAAGATCTTCACCTGCTCGATCTGCAACAGCATCACCCACGTGGACCCCTGCCAGATGTGCACGGACCCCCATCGCCAGGACGACGTCCTGTGCGTCGTCGAGGAGCCGTTCAACATCTCGTCGATCGAAAAGACGGGCGTCTACCACGGCCGGTATCATGTCCTTCTTGGCGCGCTCTCGCCGCTCAAGGGAAGGGGGCCCGACGAGCTCCATCTGGAGAAGTTCATCAAGAGAATCGAGGCAGGGAAGGTCCGGGAAGTCATCGTCGCCACCAATCCCACCGTGGACGGCGAGGCGACGGCCCTTTATCTGGTGAAGCTCCTGAAGGACATCGACCTCAGGATCACGAGGCTCGCCATGGGCCTGCCCGTGGGCTCAGACCTTGATTTCGCCGACCAGGTCACGATCAAGAAAGCCCTGGAAGGCCGGACCGAGCTGAAGGAATAGGATCTCGTTGTTCTTGATCATAAATAATGATTTTCGCCGGAAGGCAATAATAGGAGAGGAATGATGACAAGGATCTTTAAAGCCATCGATGGAAACACGGCGGCGACGCATGTGGCTTATGCGTATTCCGAAGTTGCAGCGATTTACCCCATCACGCCGTCCTCGACCATGGGCGAGATGGCTGATGATTGGTCCTCCGAGGGCAGAAAGAACATCTTCGGCCAGCCGCTGACCGTTGTCGAGCTCCAGTCCGAAGGAGGCGCGTCCGGGGCTGTCCACGGCAGCCTCTCCGCCGGGGCCCTGACCACGACGTTTACCGCTTCCCAGGGACTTATGTTGATGCTTCCGAACATGCACAAGATCGCGGGCGAGATGCTGCCCACGGTTTTCTACGTCTCGGCGCGTTCGTTGGCCTGCCAATCCTTGTCCATCTTCGGCGACCACTCCGACGTCATGTCCGCCCGGAATACGGGATTTGCCATGATGGCCGCCGGCTCGGTCCAGGAGGTCATGGACCTGGCCATTGTCTCGCAGTTGGCCACCTTAAAGTCGAAGGTTCCCTTTCTATGCTACTTCGACGGCTTCCGGACCTCGAGCGAGGTCCAAAAGGTCGAGATGGTCCCTTACGAGGTCCTTGCCGCGCTTCTGGAACCGCAGTATCTCGAGGAGTTCCACAGGCGGGCCATGAGCCCCGAGCGGCCCATGATCAAGGTCGGTCAGCAGAATCCCGACGTCTACTTCCAGGGACGCGAGACGGTCAACAGATACTATGATGTCGCACCGGGCATCGTCCAGGAGTACATGGACAAGGTGGCCAAGGTTCTCGGCCGGTCCTACCATCTTTTCGACTACGTGGGCGCTCCCGACGCCGACAAGGTCATCGTCATCATGGGCTCGGGCGCCGAGACGGTCGAAGAGACCATTGCCTTCCTGAACAAGCGGGGTTCGAGGGTCGGGGCGGTCAAGGTCCGGCTCTACCGCCCCTTCGACGCCAAGGCCCTGGCCGCCGCCCTCCCGGCGAGCGTCAGGAAGGTCGCCGTTCTCGACCGCACGAAGGAGCCGGGCTCCCTCGGCGAGCCCCTCTACCTCGATGTCGCCGTCGCCTTGTTCGGCCGGAACACCAAGGTCGTCGGCGGCCGGTATGGGCTCTCCTCAAAAGAGTTCACGCCGACCATGGTCAAGGCCGTCTACGACCACCTCGACGGCGCCTGCACCCACGGCTTCACGGTCGGGATCGACGACGACGTGACGGGCCTTTCCCTCAAGCCCGGGGAGGACATCGATACCGAACCCGGCGACGTCGTCAGCTGCAAGTTCTGGGGCTACGGGTCGGATGGCACCGTGGGGGCCAACAAAAACTCCATCACCATCATCGGCGACAACACCGACCTCTATACCCAGGGCTATTTCCAATACGATTCCAAGAAGTCGGGCGGTGTCACCATCTCCCACCTTCGCTTCGGCAAGAGCCCGATCCAGTCCCAGTACCTGGTCCAGAAGCCCTCGTTTGTCGCCCTCCACAAAGCGTCCTACATCGGCCGGTACGACATCCTCGAGGGAATTCGAGAGGGCGGTGTCTTCCTTATCAATTCCAACTTGCCCGCGAACGAAGTCTTCGAGCACCTGACAGAGGACATGCAGCGAACGATCATCGCCAAGAAGCTCAGGGTCTACAACGTCGACGCCCTTAAGCTTGCCCAGGAGTTGGGGCTCGGCACCCGGATCAACACGATCATGCAGGCCTGCTTCTTCAAGATCTCCGGCGTCCTCCCCGAAGATAAGGCTATCGAGCTCATCAAGAGGGCCATAAAGAAATCCTATATCAAGAAAGGGATGGACGTCGTCGAAAAGAATTGGACGGCGGTCGACCGCGCCACCGCAGGCCTCGAGGCCGTGCCCGTTCCGGACCGGATCACCGTTTCCGCGCCCGTCCTGAAGCTCGTCTCCGACGATGCCGACGAATTTACCAAGAACGTCATTGAGCCCATCATGCACTTCAGGGGCGACTCCATACCGGTCTCGAGGATGCCCCTGGACGGCCAAGTGCCCACGGGCACGACGCGCCTCGAGAAGCGCGGCATCGCCCCCGACGTTCCGTCCTGGCTCCCCGAAAACTGCATTCAATGCAACCAGTGCGCCCTGATCTGCCCGCACGCCGCCATTCGGCCCAAACAGATCGACCCGGAGGACCTGAAGGGAGCCCCGGAGACGTTCACGACGCTCAAGTCGAACGCCAAGAACGACCGGAACCTGGCTTACCGGCTCCAGGTTTACGTGGAGGACTGCGTCGGCTGCGAGAACTGCGTCGAGGTCTGCCCGTCCAAGGTCAAAGCCCTCAAGATGGTCCCTATCGAAGGGGCCCGGGCGGCCGGGGAGAACATCAACGAGGCATTCTTCGAGAAGCTTCCCTACGAGGTCCTTGACGGCCTCAAAAGAGAGACCATCAAAGGCAGCCAACTGCTTCAGCCGCTGTTCGAGTTCAGCGGCGCCTGCGCCGGCTGCGGCGAAACACCCTATGTCAAGCTGGCCACCCAGCTCTTCGGCGACCGGATGTTCGTCGCCAACGCCACGGGCTGCTCGTCCATCTACGGCGGCACGTTCCCGACCATGCCCTTCTGCAAGAACAAGGACGGTCGGGGCCCGACGTGGGCGAACTCTCTGTTCGAGGACAACGCCGAATACGGTTTCGGGATGAGGCTGGCTGTGGACGCGAACCGGAAACAGCTCGCCGAGACGATCGAGAAGCTCCTTGCCCTGGGCACGACGCCGGCCCTCACGGAAGCCCTGC